>LNFM01000138.1_pt1 | contig 176405 bp, 157 predicted proteins | sample 596031 | NCBI WGS metagenome assembly LNFM01 (sample SAMN04254537, study PRJNA301005) | activated carbon metagenome | isolation source: dual media filters at the Ann Arbor, Michigan drinking water treatment plant | place: USA: Ann Arbor | reverse complement strand
CCGGGACAGTGGAACTACCCCACCCGAGGAATTCTGCAATGAACCGATCCATCGCAATCTGCGGGCTTGCTTCCAGTCTCGCGTGCGCATCCCTTCCGGTCCACGGCGCAACCTGGCTCGACACAGCCTACATTGTCTCGAACCATGGCAGCACAACCCCCGTTGGCGAGTTTACGATTGCAGGGCCCGCCCCCTGGCTCTACCTCGACCTGACGTTCAATTTCGACCCGACTGCCGCGTCGGGGCTGGCGATCACCTGGATCAACGCGGACTGGAAGCACGAATCGCTCGGACTGCGCATCAACGATTCCCCGGCGGGAAACCCCGGCACTCCGACGGACAAGCTGTGGGCCGCGGCTACCAACTGGGATAGCGTCAAAGCTCTGGGCACCTGGACCGTGACCGCCAATTTGAACTATTTCGATTGCGTGTTTACCTATGGCGTTGGTGCATGCTTCCAGGGGAGCGACCCTGGCGCGCCGATCTCGTTTTCCGTCGTAACAACGCCAGTACCCGAGCCGAGCGCCCTCGCCTTCTCGCTTGTCGGCCTCAGCCTGGTGGCGTGGCGCGTCCGTCGCGCTTGCCGCGCATAGCCGCTGGCGCGAGAGAACTCCAGATCAAGCCGAAGGATCCCTGGGTCAGAGTCAAGGATAAGGGCGGCAACGTCGATTCCGCGGCGTCGCACACGACGAGCAGCGTATACCCTGACCCTGAGTCGACCCCGGGGTCGATGATGCGAAGGGCGATGTCGATTCAATGGCATCGCGCACGACTAGGGGACGAGTCCCACCCCTGATGAAAGGAGTCTGCGATGCCCAGCACGATTCGACTTCACCGTGTCCTAAAAGCCCCGCCCGAGCGGGTCTATCGCGCGTTTCTCGATCCCGCCGCCATGTGCAAGTGGCTGCCGCCCTACGGGTTCACCTGCACGGTCGAGCACATGGATGCCCGCGTGGGTGGCTCGCACCGGGCGTCGTTCACCAACTTCACGACCGGCAACAGCCATTCGTTCGGTGGCACCTACGTCGAACTGAAGCCGAACGAACTCATCCGGTACACGGACAAGTTCGACGATCCGAATCTCCCGGGCGAGATGGCCGTGACGGTTCGGTTCACCAAGGTGCTCTGCGGCACGGAACTCAACATCGAACAGGCGGGCATTCCGGACGTCATTCCGGCCGAGATGTGCTACCTCGGCTGGCAGGAATCGTTGCTCCAGCTGGCCCGGCTGGTCGATCCGGAGATTCGTGATGAATAGGCTACGCGCTACGTCCCCTGCGCTATCGGATCGCTGAAGTCGGCCGCTGCCATCGAAAGCGGCTTCGTCGTCGCGATCTCACCCGATCGACGCTGGTTGTCGTACGTCGGTCCTTCGGTGCGTTTCTAACCACGCACCAGCGACTGCGACCGCTTGTCGAGCCACCATCCGTACTCGTCGGGCCATAGCTCGAAGTTCGGATCGCATCCGAGCGCCTCGGCGGCATGAAGCGGCCAGCGCGGGTCGTACAGCGCCTGCCGCCCGATGGCGATGAGATCCGCCTTGCCGTCGCGCAGGATCTCCTCGGCCTGCGGCCCATCGAGAATCAGCCCGACGGCCATCGATGCCATCCCCGCTTTGCGAACCGCCTCGGCGTACGGTACCTGAAAGCCCGGATAGCGCTTGATCGCCGCTGCGGTGGACGAGCCGGTCAACCCGCCGGAGGAGCAATCCACGATGTCCACGCCGAGCGCCTTGAGTGCCAAAGCGAGAGCGACGGTATCGTCGAGGTTCCAGCCATCGCCTCCATCCAACGCCGAGACCCGGAAAAACAGCGGCTTGTGTGCAGGCCAGACTTCGCGCACGGCACGCGTCACCTCCAATGCGAAACGCATGCGGCCGGCTCGGTCGCCGCCGTATTCGTCGTCACGCGTATTGCTGATGGGCGACAGGAAGCTCGCGATCAGGTAGCCGTGCGCGCCGTGAATTTCGGCGATGTCGAAACCTGCCGCATCGGAGCGCCGGGCTGCTTCGGCGAACGCGCACACGGCCTCGGCGATCTGCGCGCGCGTCAGCGCATGCGGGACGTGCTGCCCCGGTGCGAACGGCTCTGCGGTGGGCCCCACGACAGGCCATGCGTCTTCAGGACCGTAGGGCGTGTTGTTGTCCTGCGCCCGCCGAGTTGCCGACTTGCGACCGCCATGGGCTAGTTGTATTCCGGGGACGCTGCCTTGCGACCGTATGAAGCGGGTAATCGGCTGCCAGGCAGACACCTGCTCGTCGTTCCAGATTCCCGGGCATCCCAGAGTAATCCGTCCTCTGGGCTCGACGGCTGTCGCTTCCGTCATGACGACGCCGAAGCGCCCGAGCGCGAACTGTCCGAGGTGCGCCCGATGAAATTCGCCGGGAATCCCGTTGCACGCGCGATACTGAACCATCGGCGAGAGCACCGATCGATTCGGCAAAGTCACGCCGCGCAGCGTCAGAGGGGTGAACAGCAAAGGTCTCGAAGCAGCAGCAGTCATGGTGTCTGTCTTCCGTGAAAGGGGAGTACGCAAAGGTCAACGCCGTTCGATAGGTGGAATCCATCGCATCGATGGATTCGATATTAATGCCCTGCGTCCGATGTCTGTACGGCGAGCAATGATGACGCCGCCTTGATGCACTCGATGACGCGCCGCGCCGCCGGCGACAGATACGCACCCTCGCGATAGACGACGCTCACGGGCCGACGCCATTCGAGTTCGCGCACGGACAGCTTCTTGAGCCGAAAACTTCTCCTCGCAGCGCGAAACACGCCCAGCGATGTGTAATCGAGCAGGCGCGACGATGCAACGAGTTGCAGCCGCAGCCGGAGCGAACGGGTCTCGACGGCAATGTCCGGCGCAGGAAGTCCATGCTCGAGAAACGTTCGGCGCAAGCGCTGCTGCGTGAGCAAGCTCGATCCGGTAAGCGCCCAACGTTCCCGTGACAACTCAGCCAGCGTCACGACCTTGCGTGCGGCGAGCGGATGTTCGGCGGCCGCGATGACGGAAAAATCCAGTTCGAACAGCAGCTCCTCGACGAGACCATCGCGCGGAAGCGCCCTCGGCGCATATCCCACGATGAGGTCGAGATCGCCTCGCCGCAGCGCCGGGATCATGAGATCGTTGTCTGAAACGACGATGTCGTAGGTGATCCTCGGTGCTTCGTCGATGAGTGGCACGAGCGCTTTTACCAGCATCTCGACCGAACTTACGGGGCCTGCACCGATACGGACATGCCCGACGCGTCCGCGTCCCACGTCGCGAATCTCCTCGGCGACGGACTGAAAAGAAAGATGAAGCTCACGGGCGCGGCCGAGCAGCGCGGTGCCTTCCGCCGTGAGTTCGACGCCCTTCGGCGTTCGGTTGACGAGCTTCGCGCCCAGTTCGTGCTCCAGCCGGCGCAGGCTCTTGCTCAGCGCGGGCTGACTGAGCCCCAACGCTTCGGCGGCCCGACCGAGGTGGCGATGCTCGGCCACGATGTTGAAATATTCGATATCGCGCAGTTCCATTTCGATAACCGGCATTCATGCCGGCATGAATGCCGGTCGATTGCGTCTGCGACTACCTATTGCGACTATCGCTACGTGCTCAGTATATCGAGCGGTTTGGCACGAGGGGAATCGCAATGGAGGCATCCGCACGACACGTCGCGCTTTTGGTTGCTGCGATCGGCCTCACGGCTGCATCGTCGACGCACGCGCAGCGCTGGCCGGAGAAACCTGTGCGCATCGTCATTGCCACCCCACCGGGCGGCGGCGACGACTATATCACCCGCCTCCTGGCGCCAAAGCTCGCAGAGATCCTGGGACAGACGTTCGTCGCCGAAAATCGTCCCGGCGGCGGGGGCGTCGTTGCCCAGAACTACGTCATGAAGGCCGCTCCCGATGGCTACACATGGCTCATGGCCGGCGCGTCCATGGCGGGTGCCCGCTTCGTCAACGCCTCCGTAAAGTACGATGTCCTGCGCGACTTCACGCCCGTCTCCCTCGTCGAGATTTCTCCCTTCGTCATGCTGGTGCATCGCGCGGTCCCGGCCCGCACGGCGAAGGAGTACATCGCCCTGGCTCGCAAACAACCCGGCAAGATGACCTTCGCGACCCTGGGACCGGGTCAGATGCCCTACTGGGGCGCCCACCTCTTCAACAGCATGGCGGGAATCCAGGCGCTCGAAGTCCCTTACAAGGCTTTCGGCGAAGTGATCTCGGATCTCGTCGGCGGGCGCGTCGATTACTTCTTCGCCCCATCGCCGACGGCCATCGGTTTGAAGGACAGGCTGCGGCCCCTTGCCGTAACCTCAGCCAGAAGGTCGTCGGTACTCCCCGACGTCCCTGCACTCGCAGAGTCGGGACTGCCCGGCTACGACATGCCTGCCTGGCGCAGCATCATGGGCCCGGCCGGTGTTCCGGACGATGTCGTGCGCTCGCTCAACGCGGCTCTCGCGCGAGCACTTGCCACGAGCGACGTCAGGGAGAAGCTGCGCGCGGCAGGATCCGAAGTCGAGACGAGCACGCCCCAGGCACTCTCGACCCGATATGCGCTCTGGATCGACCGCTTCGGCAAGCTCGCGGAGCAGGCGGGGATCAGGCCGCAGTGACCTGGACGGACGACGACCCCACATAACCTCGACTGCACGCTACCCGCGTGGCGCAGTCGATCGCCACATGGTTCGTATGGACGCTCTGCCGCATCGTCGCCTTCCGCTATGGCATATACGTGCTGAACGATCTCGAATTTCTCATCGTCGTCGGGGCGGATCTGCTCGGACGCCTCGCGGTGGTCGCCATGATCGTCCGTGCTCGATTGCCCGATGACAGCCATGTCGTAGCCGCTGTCATCGAACCTCGAATCGACAGGAGGGCGATGGACGCTTCCGCGCTGCCTCGCCTCATAATCCACCCACTGGGCCACGCGCCTCGCGCAGTGCGACGCTTCACGACACATCGAAGCGTTCGCACAGAGTCGCAATGGCGTCGTCGAAGGCAGAAACATCCCCCTGCTCGGGCGCCCGTCATGCAATGCGCGACTACGGTCGGTTCATTCACATGAACAACAAACCGTCAATGAAGGCCTTGACCTCGATCCGGTCCGGCAGGGAATAGCACGCACGCCGATTCCAGCCCCGGTCGCTACATCGACCGGCCCGATGGATCCTGCATCGCCGGACGGATCGTTTTTAAGCGATTATCGCGGATCCAGTCGTCTGACAGGCCGGCACGTCGCTTGCTTTGATATCGATGACTGAATCACACAAGGGAGGCCGCATGAAGCCCGTATATACCGTTGCAGTCGCACTCGGTCTGATAACGCTCTCGGAGGCTGGCGCACAGCAAGGAACGTATCCCACGCGTCCACTGCGCCTGGTGCTCTCCGTGCCGCCGGGCGGAGCTGCTGATTTTACCGGGCGCGTACTGGGCGCCAAGCTCGGCGAGTTCCTCGGGCAGCACATCGTGATCGAGAGTCGCCCCGGTGCGGGCGGCATCGTCGCATCGGAGTACGTCACCAAGGCCACGCCCGACGGCTATACGCTGATGTTGAGTTCGAGCACCACGCACGGCGTGGCACCGGTGCTCTACAAGAAGCTCCCTTACGATGCGATGAAGAGCTTCACGCACATCGCCGGCGTTTCGTTCATCCCGGCGATGATGGTCGTCCATGCCGACGTACCCGCGAAATCGGTGAAGGAGTTCGTCGCTCTTGCCAGGGCAAAGCCGAACGGCTACCTGTTTGCTTCCTCGGGCAACGGCAGTGCACCGCACCTGTTCGGCGAACAGTTCAACATCCTGACGGGCGCCAAGATCGTGCACGTACCGTACAAGGGCAGCGGGCCCGCGGTCGTCGGCATGGCAAGCGGCGAATCGCATGTAATGTTCGATGGTCTTCCGTCGCTGATCGCTCAGATCAAATCCGGACGCTTGCGACCGCTGGTTGCCCTGCATGACAAGCGCTTCGCTGTGCTGCCGGACATCCCCACCGCTGCCGAGGCGGGTGTGCCCGGCCTGGAAGGTGGCATCTGGTATGGCGTCTCCGGTCCTGCAGGCGTACCCGCCGCCGTCGTCGAACGAATCGCCAAGGAAGTCGCCCGGGTCATCGATCAACCGGATGTGCAGGAGCGGTTCGCCAGCGTCGGCGGCCTACCGATGCGAACCGGTCCGAAGGATTACGTGGCATTCATCCAGAAAGAGAACCGCAAGTGGGGGGAGGTCGTCCGAATCTCCGGCGCCGTCCCGAACTGATCTCGTCTGCAGACGCATACGGCATCAACTGCCGCCGTATGCGCGCAGCCAATCTGCATAGTCGTCGTAGGCCTGGGCCGGCCCGAACCTCGGCTCGTACCCGATAGCACCGCGGAGGCGACCGATGTCCATCACGCCGCGGTCCTGCAGGTCGCTGATGCCGAGGTTGCTGCACTCGCTGTCGCGGGAGATTCGATACTCGAACTGCGGATAAACTTCGCGCAGCTTGCCACACCACTGTGCCAACCCACCCCAGGGCAGATCCGAACTGATGTTATAGAGTGAGTGTCGGAGCATCGGAGCCTCCAGCAAACCCGCAATCGCGGACGCGACGTCCCGGCAATAGACCCAGTCGCGACGAAACTCGCGCTGCGGCAGAACCGCGGTCTCACCCCGTGCGGCCATCCTCGCCAACTGGAAGTGCGTGCTCAACGTATCGCGCACACCGGTATCTCGTTCCCAGGGACCGATCACGCTGCCCAGGCGCACACAGACGAGATCGAGTCCGTGCAGTTCCCGAAGACGTAGCGCGGTACGTTCGCCGGCGAACTTGGTGATCTGGTACATGGTCTGCGGATGGTCCGGAGTAACGTCTTCGTATAAACGCTCGCACTCGAAGAGCGAGCGACCGTAGGCCGACCCCGAACTCACATGAAGGATGCGCCCCACGCCATGGCGGCGCGCAGTCTCGAGCACTCGTGCAGTACCGGCCACGTTGACCTCGACGATCGCGGTCACGTCTTCCCGCTCGCGAGCCACGCCTGCAGTAATGACTGCGCCGTGCACCATGCGCTCGATGCGCCGCTGAGCGAACAATCGCTCTACGCAGTCGCCGTCCCTGACGTCGCCTTCGACGATCTGCAGCGCATCGCCGTACCGGGCGAATGCCGAGAGCGCGTTCGCCGGCATGCCTCCCTGACCAAACGCCACGACGCGCTCTCCACGCGCAAGCAGCGCCTCGACGATGTTGTTGCCTACGAAGCCGCTAGCACCGGTGACGAGCGTGGTCATGACACACTTTGAGCCATATGAATCAATGCCAACCAGTATGCCATGAAAATGGGATCGGACCGAACGTCGGATCGCATGCGGGAATCGCCTGGACAATGGTCCAGGCCCAACGATGCTTCTTGCGAATGTCAGGCAGGCACTACTATAGTCCTTCGATCGACATACAGGGGGAGCGTCATGCGTCGGCTCATAATTGCCATGATCACCGCGGCGGGTACCGTTGGCATCGCCTCGGCACAAACCTATCCGACCCGCGCATTGCGCGTGGTGGTCCCAGCCGCACCGGGCGGCGGAACCGACATCCTCGCCCGTCTGCTCGCACCGCAGGTGGGCGAACTGCTTGGGCAGACGATGCTCGTCGATAACCGCCCCGGCGGCGCGACCAACATCGGCACCGAGCATGTTGCCCGTTCCGCCGCGGACGGCTATACCGTGCTGATGGCCAGCACACCGCACGCAATCAACGCGACACTCTTCCCGAAGCTCGCCTTCGATCCGGTCAGGGATTTCGTACCCATCACCCTGCTCGCGACCGTCCAGACAGTGCTGGTTGCCCATCCCGCGCTGCCCGTGAAGGACGTCAAAGGGCTGATCGCACTTGCCCTGCGACGCCCCGGTGAAATCGCTGCCGGCAGTTCCGCCGGCACCTCGCAGTTTCTCGCCGTCGAATTGCTCAGGACGAGGGCCGGCATTCAGATCCTGAACGTGCCGTACAAGGGCGCGGGCGCGGCCATGAACGATCTCGTTGCCGGTCACGTGCAACTGCAGGTCAATACGCTGTTGGCGGCACAGCCCTTCATCACGGCCGGGCGCCTCAGACCGCTCGCCGTGTGTGGACCCCGGCGCGCCAGCGCGCTGCCGGACGTACCCACGGTCGGCGAAACGGTATCTGGCTTCGAATCGGCCGGCTGGTATGCGCTGTTCGGTCCGTCCGGCACGCCGCGCCCTGCGATCACGAAGCTGCAAGAGGCCTTCGCCAAGGCACTGAACGCACCCGCGACACGTGATCGTCTGGGCGCTCAGGGCGTCGACGTCATGGCGAGCACGCCAGAGGAACTCGGCGCTTTTCTCGCTCGAGAAATCCCGAAATGGGGCGGTGTGATCAAGGCGGCCAATCTGAAGGCGGACGGCTGATGGCGCGCACCGAACTTCCGTCTTCCACCCAAGGAGCCACCGAATGAATCATCGTCATCGATCGGCAGCAGCACTCACGGGAATGTGCGTCGCACTGTCCACGGAAGCGGCCGTTTCGGCCGAAGGGTATCCCAGCAGGCCAATTCGACTGATCGTTCCGGCCGCACCGGGCGGCACGACCGATATCGCCGCACGCCTGGTGGGCGAGAAGATGTCGCCGGACCTGGGGCAACCCGTGGTCATCGAAAATCGCGCGGGTGCCGCAGGCATCATCGGCGTGAAGGCTCTTCTGTCGTCTCCCGCCGATGGGCATACCTTGATGATGGGCAACATCGGCCCGAACGCAATCAACTATGCGCTGTACAAGAATCCTGGCTACAAGCCCGAGGACATGATCGCGATCACCGCCGTGATTTCGAATCCCAACGTCCTGGTGGTGCACCCATCGGTGCCCGCCCAGTCCGTGCGCCAACTCGTCGCCCTGGCCCGTGCGAATCCGGGTCAACTCGCATTCGCGTCGTCCGGACGCGGCCAGTCGGTGCACATGTCCGGCGAGTTGTTCAAGATGAAGGCTGCACTCGACCTCGTGCATGTTCCATACAAGGGTACCGGCCCCGCACTTCGCGACGTGATCGCAGGCCAGGTGCACATGATCTTCAGCAGCCTGCCGAGCACGATGGGCTTCGTTCGCGACCGTCGACTGCGCGCACTCGCCGTAACAAGCGGATCGCGCGCACCGGAACTGCCGCAGATTCCTACGATGAGCGAATCCGGCTATCCGGATTTTCAGGTGACCGGGTGGTTCGGCCTCTTCGCACCCGCGAAAACGCCGCCTGCGGTGATCGATCGGGTCTACAGGGCCGCTCGCGATGCACTCGCGGCCGCCGACATCAAGGCCCGCTTCACCGAACTCGGCGGCACACCGGGCGGCGAGCCCCCCGAGCAGTTCGCGAAGTTCGTCTCGGCCGAGAAATCCAAATGGGCACAAGTGGCCGCATCGGCCAGGATCGCGCCCGAGTAGCCCTGGAGATCAGCGTCCGTCCGTGGTCCTGAGTCCCGCGGCGGCGACGACCTTCGCCCATTTCGCAAGTTCTCGCTTGACGAACTCGTGGGCTTCTTGCGGGGTGGAGGTCTCGATCTCGAAGCCCTGCTGCTCCAGCCGAGCGCGCACCTCGGGTATAGTAAGAGCCTTGTTCGTCTCGCCGTTCAGCCGGCTGACGAGTGGCCCGGGAAGTCTCGCCGGGCCGAGCAGCACGTACCATTGGTTCGTCTCGAAAGTGCTCAGGCGCGACGGATCGCTCTCGGCAACCGTCGGCAGATCGGGCACGATCGGCGAGCGCTTGAGCCCGCTCACCGCGAGCGCTCTCAGCTTGCCGGCCCGGGTATGGGGCAGCACCGCTGGCAGACTCGCAAACGAGAACTGGACGTGCCCTCCGAGGAGATCGATGAGCGCAGGGCCGGATCCCTTGTGAGGAACGTGCGTGAACGTCGTGCCGGTCATCTGCTCGAGCAGTACGGTCGACAGGTGCGTGGCGCTGCCTACGCCCGCGGATGCATACGCGATCTTTCCGGGCTTGGTGCGCGCGACGGCCACCAGTTCCTTGATGGAACCCACGGCAAACGACGGATGCGCGCTGATCACGTTCTGCGACTGCGCCATGTACGTGATCGGAGTGAAATCCTTGAGCGGATCGTAAGGCAGTTTGGTGAGCGCAGGGTTGATCCCGTGCGACGCGGCGTAGGCAAGGAAGAGCGTGTATCCGTCCGGCGCAGCTCGTGCAGCGAGTTCGCCGGCGATGGCGCCGCTCGCACCGCCTCGGTTGTCCGGAATCACCGATTTTCCGAACTGGTCCGAGAGCTGCTGTGCCAGCGCACGACCGAGGAAATCAGCACCGCCGCCCGGGGGCAAAGGGATCAGGAGACGAATCGGTCGCACAGGATAGGACGAGCGTGCGTCCGCCCCACCCGTTTGGGCCCAGACGATGTTGCCAGCGCTCATTGCAAGGGCGCCTATGGCCATGCTGTGCCAGCGTGCTCGTGGGTTCATGTCTTCGCCTCGGTCGAATTCACAGCTACATAGGGCCCGTCGCCGTCGCCAATAGCTGACCAGGTCCGTACTTATTCCCGTCGTCGGATTACCGAATGCCGCCACGCCAGAATCGTCGGCGCATCGGCGATCAGCGATCCACCTTGATGCCCGCCGCCTTGATGACCCGTGCCCAGCGTTCGGAATCCCGCTTCATGAACGCTCGCAGCTCCGCGGGCGAGCTCGACTGCGGTTCGGAACCGAGATTCATCAGCCGTTGAGCAAACGGCGGATCGGAAATCATGCGCACCAACTCGCCGTTGACCTTGCCGACGATGGCGGCAGACGTCCCCGCAGGCGCCAACATCGCATACCAGTTGACGTATTCGAAGCCGGGTAGCGTCTCCGCAATCGCAGGGATCTCCGGCGCAGCCGTCGAGCGCTTGGCGCTCGACACGCCGAGGCCCCTGACCTTGCCGGCCTTCACCAAAGGAAGCACGGCCGGGATGCTGTTGAACATGAAATGCATCTGCCCGGCGACCACATCCATGATCCCGGGCGTTGCACCCTTGTACGGCACGTGAACGAAATCGATCTGCGCAGTATGCTTGAGCAGTTCGCAACCCAGATGATTCGGCGACCCGGTGCCTGCAGAGGCGCAGTTCAGCGCCTTCGGTTTTGCTTTCGCCAGACTGACCAATTCCTGAACGGACGTTGCGGCGACCGATGGATGCGAGAAGAGCAACTGCGGATTGATCGAACCGAGGGATACCGGCGTGAGATCGCGAAACGAATCGTAGGGCGTCTTCTGCAGCAACGGATTGATGATGAGACCGGCCGAGGTCGAAAAGATCAGCGTATAGCCATCCGGTGTGGCCTTCGCAGCCAACTCGTGGGCGATGATGCCGCCCGCTCCCGAGCGATTGTCGATGACGATCTGCTGACCCCAGGCATCGGTCAGACGCTGGGCGATCGCGCGTGCGGTAAAGTCGTTGGCACTGCCGGCGGAACCAGGAACGATGATACGAATGGGTCGATTGGGATACCCCTCCACCTTCTGCTGGGCATGAACAGTCACGGCGAATGTCGCCATCGAAGCAAGCACGACATCGCGCAGGTAGTTGCTCACTGATCTCTCTCCCCCGAAGTCCGAACGAAACGAGCGCCGTAATATAACAGCCCGGCTGTGCTGCAGGTTCGTCCCGATCGAGTCGAGAGGCATGGTGCGCTATGCCATGACTCAGGCAAAGACATCGATCGTCAGAGGGGCACGATGGAACGACTCCTCGTCGTTTGACCGCACGGCTCGACATCAATGCAGTACGCCGTTTTCCCGCCCGCTGTGCTGGCGGCGCGAATCGCGCGGGGATAGCATACTGATCGCAACAAAACTACAACGGCGAGACTGCGACGCTCCCCCGCGAGCGCGCCCGTCGCGTCAATGCTGATTGCATTCGGAGGAGTATGAACCATGCAGTATCGAATCTTCACGATGTGCGCCGCCCCGCTTGTCGCGCTCGCCGCGTGGTCGGGCCCTACCACCGCGCAGGACCAATATCCGCGCAAGCCGATCCGCTGGGTGAGCCCCTACGCGCCCGGCGGCAGCACGAGCACCGTTGCGCGCATGATCGGCGAGAAGGTCGCGGAGGCGCTGGGCAAGCCGGTGATCATCGACAATCGCCCGGGCGGCAACACGATGATCGGCTCCGACACGGTCGCTCGCGCCACACCCGACGGCTACACCCTGCTGCATGCCGGAAAGTCCCAGGTGATCCTCAAGCGCACCAGCAAGCCGCCCTACGACATCTTCACCAGCTTCGCGCCCATCACGACGCTCGTTAAGACGAATTACATTCTGGTCGTGCACCCGAGCATGCCGGTTGCCGACCTGAAGCAGTTCGTCGCCTACGCGAAGGAGCGCCCGGGCAAGCTCGCGGTCGCATCCGTGTCGAGCGGCACCGGGCAGCACCTGATGGGCGAGCTCTTCAACATCCGGGCAGGCATCAAGACGCGCCACATCCCCTACAAGGGCGGACAGCAGGGGCTCATGGATCTGATGGCCGGCATCGTGCAGCTTTCGTTCTCGAACGCGATCAACGTCTTTCCGCATGTGCAGGCCGGACGCCTGAAGGGCCTCGCGATCACCGGCGAGAAACGCGCCGCCCCGCTCCCGGACCTGCCCACCTACGCCGAGGCGGGAATGCCGGAGTACGCTCCGAAAACCTGGCAGGGCGTGGTCGCACCGGCGGGTACGCCGAAGGCGATCATCACCCGACTGTCGAGCGAAATGGCGAAGGTCCTCGCGATGCCGCTCATGGTGCAGCGGCTGGACAGCGCTGGCATGGAGCCCTATCACACCGGCCCGGAACAGATGGCGGCGCAGATGAAGGAGGACGATGCGGAGATCGCGCTGATCATCAAGAGCGCTGGTCTCAAGTTCTGATTCATGCACGATACAGCACGGAATCCGATCCGGGATGCACGAACGTGCTGATGCATGCGCGCGCCGGTATGGGCAGCGCGGTTGCATGGAATCGTCGGTAACCTCGACGGCATTTTGCTCTCGTCGCTGAACCTGAGCGGTTTCCAGGTTCGATGGGTGACCGCTTGTCGGCCTGAAAGGCAGCAATGCGGCAACGATCCGCCAGTCGCGCTCAAAATGCCGGCAAGGTGATCTTCCATGTAACGCAACGCCACACTCCGGACCCATAGGCCGCATCCGAGTGCCACCATGCGTTGCTGCCGGTCAGTTGAGCTGACGTTCGTCGACTCGAAAGTCTCTTCGAGCAGCTTTCGGCGACCATGGCGAATCGCAGCTCGCGTCCATGACCGGCCATCCATCGAATCGCGCTTGTGCGAACATCGGCGCTCTGCGCTCCTCGCCCCATCGGCGATCCGTTTGCGCTCAAGATGCTGTTCGGGTAGGGTTCGCTAAACTCCCCAGACCTAGAGCGCACGGATGATCATGCCCCCAGACGCGCAGTCCGGCCTCTCGCGCCGCATTCTCGGTTCGCCGCCGGCGCGCGTGCTGGTGCTCGGATTCGTTCTGCTGGTCATGATGAGCTTGAACAGCGATGTGATGACCAGCTACGCCGGAGAGCCGGTGAAGTCTGTTCTACACATCATGGCGTTAGCCATCGCCGGTTTCGCGGTTTATATCGGTTATACCCATCTCGTCGAGCGTCGCCCCGCCTCCGAACTGGCCCTGCCGGGCATGCGCCGCGAACTCGGCATCGGTCTGCTCCTGGGTGCAGGCCTGTACGCCATCTGTGAGCTGATTCTGATGGCGCTCGGTATCTATCGCATCGATGGCTTGAACTCGTTGCGCTTCATGGTCCCAGCGGTTGCCATGGCGTTGAGCTCGGGCATCTTCGAGGAGCTGCTGTTCCGCGGCGTGCTGTTCCGCTCGGTCGAGACGTGGTTTGGCAGTTGGGCTTCTCTGGTCGTGTCTTCGCTCGTGTTCGGCCTGACCCACCTGATGAACCCCCATGGGACCATTGAAGGCGCGCTGTTCATCGCCGTCGAGGCGGGTATTCTGCTGGCTGCGGCCTTTATGCTAACCCGCAGGCTATGGCTGAGCATCGGATTTCACGTGGCGTGGAACTACACGCAGTCCGCCATCTTCTCGGGCATCGTGTCCGGCAACGAAGCCTCGCAGGGCCTGATCAGATCCACGGTCAGCGGTCCCGACCTGCTTACCGGGGGCAGCTTCGGCGTCGAATCGTCGCTGATTGCACTGCTGTTGTGTACCACGACCGGAGTCGTGATGTTGGTCATGGCTGCCCGACGCGGACGGATCGTACCGCCGATCTGGAAGCGTCCAGCCTGATTCAGGCGTTCCCGGGTCTTTCCTTGGGTCGGATGCCGTCCTGCGACACTAACGAAATCGGACCGCCAGAAAGCGATGGACGCACCGAGGTAAGTTGACCGTCGAGAACCCGCCGCACATTCGGTTAAGGAGGTACAAAAGCATTGGCCGAATAACCTACCCTCCACTGATTCCGGACTGACTTCCGCGTCGACAGGGCAGCATGCAGTCGACCCATCGCTCATCAACTCGACGACACGGCAGCCCACACCACCTTGCCTTGCGGTTCGCCCTAGAATCGATCCCGCCAACCAGTTGCGCGGGAGCTACGAGCCCCTCAGGGAAACGCACCCTTTCCGCTGTATTGACGGCTGCTTAAGGCGGGGACGCCAACGCAATATTCGGTGGCGTCGATGCTCGTGACGCGTTCCTCACTCGACTGGAGTTAGTCCGTCTGCATAAACAATCGCCTTGGTCGACTGGACGGCAAGCACGCACGCAGGTCCATCAGCCAGAACGCCGAGGCATCGTCATGCCGACTCGGCTCTGACCCTGGAGGAACTCGGTCAACAGCTCGACGACGATCTCAGGCTGCTCCTGCTGTACCCAGTGCCCGGCGCCATCCAGCAGGTGGATGCCCCGATGATCGGTGCAGATCCTGTCGCGCATCGCCTCCAGGCGGCCGGGTCGCTGAAAGGTGCCCCAGTCGCTCTTGCCGCTGATGAACAGTGCCGGCACGTCGATGGTGGCCCCGGAGTAAAGACGCAGTTCGGCCGAGAAGGACGGGTCCGTTTGCAGTCGATACGAATTCAACCCGCCCTGGAACCCGGTGCGCCCGAACTCGGAGCTGTACACGCGCAACTCCTCATCCGTGAGCCACGTATTGGCGGCGATCTCCTCGGGCGTCGGCATGTCGGGCGCGACGTTGTCCGGCATGGTCTTGTCCAAATCCATGATGTAGTAGCGTGGCAACTTGGCAAGCTCAGCGGCGCTGAACGCCTTCAGCGGGAACGGGTTGTTCCCCTTCCAGTCTGCACTCTTGACGTGGAAGTAGGCGCGCAGGAAGTCGTGGAGACCCTGCTTCGCATCCATCCACTCGGCGTTCGCCTCGCGCCGCGCGTTGTACTGAAAGTAATGACGGCGGGGTTGGGGCAGCGCCGCCAGGTCGTCATAGACGGTCGGGCCGGACGGCCCGGGCTGCGGTGGCTCGTTGGCCGTATTGAACGGGAACGAAGGCGCTCCGTCGAACGGCACGGTCATCATGACCACCGAGCGGAACACGTCAGGTCGGATCAGGGTTGACCAGGACGCAACAGAGGCCCCGAAGTCCTGGCCCACGATCATCGCCACCTCGCGATGCCCGAGCGCGTAGACCAACCCGATAGTGTCGCGTACACGCTCCATCGGACGGAACGGCCAAAGGCTATCGTCGAACTTCACATCGGCGCCGCCGCTACGCCCGTAGCCACGATGATCCGGTGCCACCACGTGGTAGCCGGCCGCCGCGAGCGGAAGCAGGTTCTTGCGCCAACTGAACGCCAGCTCCGGGTACCCGTGCATCAGCAGGATGAGCGGGCGCCCAGACTCCTCGAAGCCGGCCTCCAGGATGTGCATCGTGATGCCGTTGTTGTTGTCCACCAGCCGCGAGCGTATCCCGACCGGGATGGTGGTCTGCCCGTACAGCACGTCGTTGTTCGTCATGCCCCCTCCGTATCGCAGCGTCCGGACGATGCAGAATTCATACGCACAGGAAAATCACACGGCCTTTCCCGCACTACCCCGAGACCATGGTGCCAGGCTGCTTCTCTCCCACTGGAGACGAACAGGTCAGGACCCGCAATCATCACGCATTGCATGCTTGCAGGATTCGACCTTGCCTGCTCAAGCGGCTGACACCTTGCGTACCAGGGGAACGACGTCGCTCATAAAGCGCTGGACCTGCTCAAGGTGGTCGTCGAGCGGACGGATGTAGAGGGCATCCGAGCCCGCCTCCGCCAGCGCAGAGACGACTTCGGCCACTTGTTCCGGTGTGCCGATGATCGGCCCCATGCCATGCTGCTCGTGACGTTCGCCGGCAGCCTGTGGCCGGTTCCGAAAGAGGTTCTCCCGACGCGCGTTCATGGCGTCGAGGCGGCTCTGATCCTTGCTGACGTAGAACATCCAGGTACAGAGACCGTTCGGAAAAGTGGCGGGGTCCTTGCCCTCGGCGATCAGGAACTGATCGAGCTTCGTCTTCGTCTCACGCAGCGATTCGGGCGTGAGCTGGAGGGCGGAGGAGAGCCAGCCATCGCCAAAGCGGGCGACGCGGCGAAGGCCGGCGTTACTACCCCAGGCGCCGATCCAGATAGGAATGCCTTCGGGACGCCTGGGCATGAGACCGAGGGCCAGACCTTCGGTATTGTAGTACTTGCCTTTGAAGGCGGGAGCGCCTGGCTGAATGAGGGAGCGAAGTGCCACGGCAATCTCGTCGAAGCGCTGCCAGCGCTCGGCCGAGTCGAGATTGTTGATGGTGTATTCGACGATCGAGGAACCGGCGGCGAGTCCGGCGATCATGCGTCCGCCGGTGAAGAGGTCGAGAGTGACGAACATTTTTGCGGTGGGGACGAGACCGCGGTGGATGGGCAGAAGGCCGGCCGGGACGAATCGCATGCGCTTAGAGGCACCCGCGACCGCTGCGAGCGATGTCACCGGATCGAGCACGTTGAAGAAGTGATCGTTCACGGCGAGGAATTCGTAACCCATGGCATCGGATTCGGAGACGAATTCGGTGAGCATGGCCAGAGGATCAGGGTCGTTGAGGCGGACGGTTGGCAGATGGACGCCGAACTTCATGGTTGATCTCCGTGGAAGCGTAGTGGCGCGAAGGATAGCAGGAAGCCTACGCAAGCTCATTGCACATCCTCGATGTTCACCTTTGCCTCGACCGTCGATGAACGGTCTCGTCGAGTTCATTCCCTGACCACTGCCCCTATGCGAGCTTGCACCCAGTCGAGCGGCTTGTACCTGACCTACGGTGCGGATTCCGGGAGCCAATCCTGTAAATCCGATCCGGACACTCGACGTACGTTCGTTACTCAGCTCGAACAATGGACAACTTGGCGAAGCGTACCGGGATGAGTTACGGTGCTCGCTGTAGCGCTGGCACGCTGCCTGTCCGATAGACATTCCCAAGCCGCTCGTTCCAGGAGGATCTTCGTCATGGGTACGAAATTCGCTCGACTTGCTGTCACAGTGCTTTGCCTCTGCCAGGCCGCGCTCGTCATGGCACAGGCGTCGTATCCCAACCGCCCGGTGCGCCTGATCGTGCCCTATCCACCGGGTGGATCCACCGATTTCGTCGGCCGGGAGATCGCACATCAATTGACCGGTTCGCTGGGACAGCAAGTCATTGTCGACAATCGACCCGGCGCGGGCTCGCAGATCGGCATCGCTCTCGGTGCGCAATCGAACCCGGACGGCTACACGCTCACGTTCGGCACGTCGAGCACGTTGGCGGTCAACCCGGCCCTCGGCGTGAAGATGCCCTTCGAGCCGCATCGCGATTTCGTGCCGATCGGGATGATCGTGTACGTACCCTATGTGCTGGTGGGAAACGCGACGTTGCCGGTGCGCAACGTCAAGGAGCTCATCGAATACGCCAAGGCGCGCCCCGGCAAGCTCAACTTCGCGTCGCCGGGCGTCGGCACGCCGAACCACCTGGGCGTGGAGATGCTGAACAGCATGGCCGGGCTGAAGCTCGTGCATGTGCCCTACAAGGGCGGAGCTGCTGCCGTCGTCGACTTGCTGTCCGGGCAAATGCAGTTCTTCTTCACCGGCTATCCGCAAGTAAGCGCATTCGTAAAGAATGGGCGCCTGCGAATCATCGGCGTGGCCACATCGCAACGTACCCGCGTCGCGCCGGAGTTCGACCCGATTGCACAAGTGCTGCCAGGGTTCGACTGCAACACGTGGTTCGGCCTGATCGTGCCGACCGGCACCTCACAGCAGATCGTGGCGAGAGTGAACACCGAGCTCAACCGTGCGCTTGCCGATCCAGGCGTCATCGAGCGCTTCCTTGCGCAAGGGGTCGAACCCCGGCCTGGTACGCCGAAAGAGTTCTGGGACCTGGCGCTGGCCGAGACCGAACGTTGGCGCAAGGTGGCTCAGGCTGCGGGGCTCTCGGCGTCCATGGTGCGTTAGCGCTGCCGTTGTAGCTGCGCGCGATCAAGACGGCCCGTGCATGGTCCGCAGCAGACGGTTTCTTCCGCGGGATGGCGACGTCCAAGCCGCCGCGCGTCCGTTGCTGGTCAGAAGGCGGGCGATGTCGTCGATATCGTTCGGTTTGCATCGGCACGGCAACAAGATCATAGCGCCCGTGGAATACGGGCAGGCGCTGGCGCGCGAGGTCGCCGGCGGCGCCGGTGACGAGAACACGCTTGCGCGCCATGGGCGGTCACTGCGTGAACGAAGCGTTCCGATGCGATTACCCGCGCGCGGCGATCCTGTCTTGCGTTTTCGTCTGGAAGTCGCTGGCGTCATGGCGCTCATGCAATTGTTCTTCAGGCGGTCCGCTGGTGCGATTGACCATGCGCCCGCGCCTGACCCCCGGGCGCTCGCCGATTTCTTTCGTCCAACGCGCGAGGTTCTTGTATTCATGCGTCTGCAGAAACTTGCGCGGGTCGTTGTAGGAAGCGCCGTTCATCATGCCGTTGCCGTACCACGGCCAGATCGCCATATCGGCGATCGTGTACTCGTCGCCGGCGATGAATCGATTGTCTGCAAGCTGCCGGTCGAGCACGTCGAGCAGGCGCTTCACCTCCATTGAAAAACGATCGATCGCGTACTTGATCTTCACTGGCGCATAGGCATAGAAATGCCCGAAGCCGCCGCCGACATAGGGCGTCGAGCCCATCTGCCAGAACAACCAGTTCAGCGCTTCGGTGCGCTTGCCGCGATCCTTGGGCAGGAAGGCGCCGAATTTCTCCGCCAGGTAGAGCAGGATCGCGCCGGATTCGAAAACACGTTGCGGCACTTGCTCGCCGTAGTCCATGAGGGCTGGTATTTTGGAATTCGGGTTGACTCCGACGAATCCGCTGCCGAATTGATCGCCCTCGCCGATGCGGATCAGCCACGCGTCATATTCCGCCCCGCCATGACCCGCCGCCAGCAACTCCTCCAGCATGATCGTGACCTTGACGCCATTGGGCGTCCCCAGGGAATAGAGCTGAAGCGGATGCTTTCCGCGCGGCAACATCTTCTCATGTGTCGCCCCCGCGACAGGACGGTTGGTGTTGCCATAGCGCCAGTTGGCACTGTCGCCCTTCTCCCAGACCCAGACTTCCGGCGGCGTATATTGAGGCGTGTCAGTCATGTTGAGCCCTCGCGTGTCGATCGATGAATGAGTCGAATGGATAAGCAAAGCAGGGGCAGTGTAAGCTTTTCCGCGATGCGTGCGTTGAAGATCGATGTCCACTGTCCCGCCCATGCCATGGAGATCACGCCTGCATCGGATCAATGTGGCTGCGCACATCGTAGGGTTCGTCCGCGAAGGCCGTGTCGGTGAGGCTCAACATGAAGCAACGCATCGACCGACCCGGATGGGGCGGGCCGCGTTGTCGGGCGTGGTCCACTCGATGACGATGCGGCGGGAGCCGGGTGTGATAGCCCGGACACACGGCCCCATTCTCAGGGGCGCTATGCGGCCGTGTGCTGCCCGGGCAGACAAGTCGGGATAAGGGTTCAGGCCGCCTTTCCGACCGGCTGCGTGCGCTGATCCATCAGCGCGGCCAGCGGCGTGCGCGGACGCAGTGCGACGCGTTCGCGCAGCAGTGCCGTCGTCAGTGCGTCGAACCCCGCGCGGCGACTCGCTTCGATCAGGGTCTGATCGAGCAGATCGCGCTGCGCGTGGCTGCCGCCGAAGCGGTGCGCGCCGTGGCGGATCGGCCGCAGCAGTTCGACGCACTCGGCATAGCGCCCCTCGCCAAAGGCAAAGATCGCGCGGGTGGCATGATGCCCGACCTCCCGCATGAACTCGAGGTTGTCTTCAGCGGCGGCGGGTTCCCCGTTCAGGACCGCACGCTGGGCCTCGAGCACCGTCTGCTGATCCTTCGCGCGACCGGCGCCCACGAAGGCGATCATTGCATGCATGTCATTGAACGCATAATTGCCGGCTGCGGCCACGGGTGCCCAGTGATCGGCCACCTGCTCGAAGCGGCGGCCCACATCCACGCCGCACAGCATGAGTCGCCACAGCAGAGCCGAGGCATCGATCATCTCGAGCACGATGCTTGAGCGCGCCCCGTAGACAGGCCCATCGAACAGGCGCAGGGCTTCGTCCGTCTCGCCCAACTCCAGGTGGTACACCGCCTGATGCCACCAGTTGTGGACGGCAAAGAAGCTGTCTTGCGCCCAGGCATCGGTATCGGTCCTCATCCAGTCCAGACCCTCCCTCGGCTGGTTGCGCATTTCGTAGGTATGCGCGACCGCATGCCATGCCCAGGTGTCACGCCGCTCCAGTGCCACCGCCTCACGGCCCTGCTTCTCGGCCTGCACGTAGTCGGCAGTCTCTTCGAGTCCGAACGCATGCATGCCGAGCAACGCGTGATAACCCGGGATGGACTTGCTCCAGGCCGGGAGTACACGGGCGATGCGATCCCTCAGCATGCGCGAGTCCCCACGGAAGAAGTCGATCTGGTGTCCGGCCTGCAGCGCCAGCGCGTCCAGCGGATAGGCGATGCTGACGTCCTCGAGAATCCGACCCGCTACACGCCAGCGCCCTTCGCTGAGCTGACGTACCGCCTCGACGTGACCACGTTCGCGGTCGGTGGCGGCCAGACCCGACACCGCCGCGAGGCACTCGCGCGCCACTGGCAAGGCGAACGGCTCGGTGCCGAGCAAATGCAGGTATGCCTTCAGCACGTGACCCATCACCATTTGCGGCGCTGCAGCCAACGCCGCGTCGACGCTGGCGACTGGGTCGCCGATGTAGCAGCGGAACTGATGGGTAGCGGTTTCGAAGTGGGCCAACGCGTCGGCAGTGGCGCCGGTCAATGGATAACAGGCGGAGTCACGCAAGCTCATTGGAGTTCTCCTCGGGGTGGGTAGTGGTGTCACTGATTGCCGGTGACGAATCGGATGCGGTAATTTAGGTAACCGCCAGCTCGCCGCCCATGGCCGCGCCGCCGCCGCGCTTGGCCAATCCGCCGCCTCTGCCGCGGCTCAATGATCAACGAAGAGGTGCCGATGGATGCCCTGTCCGACGTGCTGAAGGCGCTGCGCATCTCGGGCGGCGTATTTCTCGACGCCGCGTTCACCGCGCCGTGGTGCGTGGCCTCGCGCGTGGGGCCCGAAGACTTTCGCAACGCAGACGAGTTGCCGACCAGCGTCGTCGCGTTTCATTACGTGATCGACGGCCGGATGCTGGTCCAGATCGATGGTTCGCCGCCGGTTTCCGTACGCGCCGGCGAGATGGTGCTGCTGCCGCGCAACGACCCGCACTTGCTGTCGAGCCAGGTCGGGCTTTCCCCGGCGGACCCTGAGCCGCTCGTGCAGCAGGTCGAAGGGGGACTGCTGCGGATGGTTTACGGCGGCGGCGGCGAGCCCACGCGCATGGTGTGCGGCTTCGTCGGCAGCGACGTCCGGCGCCATCCGCTGCTCGATGCGCTGCCGATCGCCTTCACGCTCGATCTCAAGGACAAACCGTGTGCCGAATGGGTCGCGGCCTCCTTCCGTTTCGCTGCGCAGGAAGTCGCCTCGGGGCGCATCGGCTCCGAGACGGTGCTCGCCAAGTTGTCCGAATTGCTGTTCGTCGAGGCCGTCCGCCATTACGCGGAAACGCTGCCAGCGGACCGCAAGGGATGGTTCGCCGGACTGCGCGATCCTGCTGTCGGACGCGCGCTCGCGCTGATGCACGGCGACGTGTCCCGAACCTGGACCACGGAACAGCTCGCGGCTGACGTGAACCTTTCTCGGTCGGCGTTTGCCGAGCGCTTCACCCAGCTGGTGGGCGCGCCGCCGATCAGCTATCTCACCGAGTGGCGCATGCAACTTGCCGCCTCGCGGCTTCGCGACACGCCTCGTACCATCGGCCAGATCGCCGCCGAGCTCGGCTATGAATCCGAGGCCACCTTCACGCGCGCGTTCAAGCGGGCGATGGGCGTGGCGCCGGGACGCTACCGAAGCGCGAGACCGTCATACTCGGCCTCGGCGCCCCCTGAAGTGGCAAGCCAACCGCAATCCAGTCATGCCAGCCGCTGCGATCCAGCGACTTGTTAGCGCTGCCACTCGACTGAATAGCCCGCCCTGATCGCGTGTGGGAGAGAGGTAGCAGTGACGCCCATACAGGGTCGTCATGGAACGTCGTAGCGCGAATGCCTGCGGGCCGGGACCGCCCAAGAAGATCGGCACCTCGGTTTCTGCCCCGAACTGAACCTCTACTACAAGACCGCACGCGCATGAATACAAACCAGAGCATTTCGTTTTTCGATACGCAATTCAAAAAGCAAGTGGCGGACAATGACTATGCCCTGAATCCCTTCGAGACCATGGCGCTGCCGTTCGTGCGTGGTCATGTTCTCGACCTGGGATGCGGAATGGGGAACCTGAGCGTGGAGGCTGCGCGTCGCGGTGCCAGTGTGCTGGCGATAGATGCAAGCGCCGCCGCGATCGAGCGCGTTCGTGCGACGGCCACTGCGGAGGATCTCGCGATCGAGGGCGTGCTGGCCGATATGGGGGTCTATGAAATCACCGGCCGGTTCGACACCATCGTTTCAATCGGTCTCCTCATGTTCTTCCGGCGCGAAAAGGCGCTCGCCCTGCTTGCGCAGATTCAGAACCACGTTGCCGGGCAAGGCGTCGCGATCGTCAACGTCTTGACCGAGGGCACCACCTTCATGGAGATGTTCGAGCCCGACCACCATTATTTGTTCGGGAAGCATGAGCTGGAGGATCGATTCGCGGACTGGAGCATCCTGCACGCCAGCCACGACGGTTTCGACGCGCCGGGCAACACCAGGAAAGCGTTCTCCACGGTGGTGGCCCGAAAGATTTCGTAGGGCGGCAGAGATGCAGCGACCGGTCGCCCCCCCGGCAGGCACAGGCCTTCCAACTACGCGACCGCTTCCCTGACGGGCTTCGCGGAGAGCAATGCGCGAAACTCGCTCGTCGAGATGCTCGCGTCTGTCCGGAGCCCCAGGGGAAATGCGCACGGCACCTGCGCCCCACGACTGGTGTTATCCCCGCCTCGTCGGCGCCGCGCCTCCCGATACTGAGCGTCGCCGCCGGAAGGTTCCCTGGAGTGGTCCCGCCGGCATCGTGCCGACCAGCAAGTTGCGGGTCGCCCAGTCCGAGGGAGCGATCCGTTTCGATACCTATGCCATACCGAGAGAGCGACTAGCGTTCGACCGCCGCCAATGCGGCCCGTGCGTGATCTCCGTCCGCGCCCTGCCGCTGAAAATCGCCACGCAGCACCTTCAAAGCATATTTCTCACGATCGATCTCCTCGCGGCTGCGTATGCCCAGGCGGCGCAGGATGGGCAATGGAGGGCACCAGCCCTGGACGGCGTGCTGAAAGAGGAAGGGCAAAACGATGCTGGGCACGATGAACCATTTCCGGCCGCGGGTAAGCCCCAGTAGCAGACCCGTGAAAGCGAGCGCCGACGCGTTGGTCTCCAGCACGCGCTCGGTATCCCACTCGCGATCCAGTTCGTGGATACGGGCGGTGAGATCCGCGTTGCTCGCCCGTGCAAAGTTGGCAACACGCTGCGCGGTTTCTTCGTCAAGACGCCGGTTGATTTCCGGAGCAGTATGGGCACGTACCCGATCGGCGATTTCCATGGGGGGTCTCCTATCGTTATTTGACCGTAGGCGGTGCGGCAGGATGGGCATGGGGTACGGGCTTACCCTTGGCAAGCGGTTGTTGCAGCAAAAGCTGCATGACCTCGCCGTGCTGCCAGGCATCCGCCCCTGCGGCGATAGCCGGTGCGGGGATACTGGCTCGGTCCTTCACCTTGTCTGTCGACGTAATCGTGAAGCGCCGATCACGCTCGTCGATCATGGCCTGGTTCGCCTGCCCGTCGGCAGTAAAGCCCATCATCAGTAGCGGATGGCCCGTGGGCAGCACGAGTTTCTGATCGGTATGCCAGGTGTGCCAGGTTTTTCCGTATGTCCCGACGATTTTCTCCATGAACTCATGCTCGGCCTTCTCGGGGACACCCGGCGCGATCAGCTGTCCGCTTTTCACTTCGTACACATGGCTGTGCCACAGCTTTTTTTCTTCAGCCGGCAGCGTCTCGAACAGCTTCGCGCTGATGATGTACTCGACGCCCATGATCTTGGCGTCCTTGCCGTTGCCATCGAAGATGACGCACTGGTTCACGTCCTCGTTCACGACCGAGCAATAGTGATGGGCTTCCATCTGGGCTTTCATGTCGCCGTTGGAGAAATGAAAGCCGTTCATGTAAACATTCAACGCCTCGATCGGCTGCTTGCCCTGCAGCAGTGCCGTGCCCGTCTCCAACACCTTCGTCTTTACCTTCGTGTCGTCGCCGGGAGCCGTGACGTACGAAGCAGTGTTGTTATCGCTGCAGCCAGTCAATGCGAGAACGGTCAGCAGCGCGGGTGCGATTGCTGGTCTCATGTGATCTCTCCAGGGAACCCACTCACCGCGCGGATCAACTTCCGACGCGGGTGGTTGCGGGGTCGAGCAAATGTCAGGCCCGCTCGATGCGAGATGGGTAGGCGCGAGCCCTATTCGGCGGCCGGAAAGAATGACCGTTCCCAGTTGACCGGATTCGCCTGCTCGTCTTTTTGGATTGGACTATCTGCCCAGGGAGCCGCCTCTGCGTCAGGAACCATCGTGACTTCCTGTGCAATCGCGATCGTGCGCGCGGTCACGCCGGCGCGAGGACGCGTAGTCCCCTCACCCCGACATTTTCGGCTAGGGCTTGTATGCGATGCCCGTTTCCTTGATGACCTTCACGTACCGCGCGATTTCCGCGCGAAAGACGGCATTCGCCTGGTCCTGATTGTTGATGAAGGGCTCCGCGCCGTGCTTCACCATGAACTCGGCGGTTTCGGCTGCGCCGACAATGGCTGCGAGCTCGGTCGACAGCCGCTCGACGACGCGCCGGGGCGTCTTCGACGGCACCGCGATGCCCGAAATGCTGTTGACACCAAAGCCGGGCATCCCGAGTTCGGAGAACGTGGGCACCTGCGAAAGCGCGGCGAGCCGCGACTCCCCCGTATGCACGAGGGGCCGCAATTTCCCTCCTGCGATGAACGCGACGACGGTGATCGGCACCTGGAACGCCATATCGATACGTCCGGCCAGGAGATCGGTCGTCAGTGGTCCGGAACCCTTGTAAGGGATGTGGCGGATGTCGATGTTCGTTGCCAGCCGCAACAGTTCGCCGTTCAAGTGCGCAGTGGTGCCGTGTCCCGACGAGCCGAAGTTGATCTGTCCCGGCTTGGCCTTCGCCAAGGCAACCAGTTCCGGCAACGACTGCACGGGCACCGACGGATACACCACAAGCACCGAGCGGGACTTGCTCAGGGTGCCTACGGCCGTGAGGTCGCGCAGGGTATCGAAGGGCAGGTTCGGAATCAGCGCGGTGATGCCGTAGTACGCCGCGCCGATGTACAGCATGGTGTGGCCGTCGGGTGTGGCACGAACAACGACGTCAGTGCCTATCACGGTGTTGGCGCCGGGTCGGTTCTCGACGATCACCTGCTGGCCGAGGCGCTCAGTGAGTTTCGCGGCAACGAACCTTGCCATGGGATCCGTGCTCCCTCCCGGCGGGAACGGGGTGACGAATCGGATGGGCCGGGCGGGGTAGCTTTGCTGTGCATCGACCTGAGTCGAGATCGAGGCAATCAGGCTCGCGCAAGCGAGACCGATCGCGTTATTGAACCGAGTCATCTGTGCTCCTCCAGCGTCAAATGGCGCAATCGTTCGTTCGACTTCGCTCGCATCGGGCCAAGAGCCCGCCAGTCCGGTAGGCCAGCTGCGCACCCCTCGTGGTGCACCACCCGACCGATAGACGATCGCGCCGCCCTACGCCGCCTTCATCTCACTTAGCCCCGATGATCGGACGACGGGCGTGCAATGACAAGCCTCGCGGACGAACTGTTTCCGCAGCGGCTATGGCCGCGCGAGAGACGCGCGGCTTATCATGTTGGCGCTAGCCGTCCCGTCAAATCAGGAGGAAACATGGAAACTACGGTGATGCTCACCGGCGACGTCAATCTCATGGGCGTCGAAGACCCCGCCATCCCCTTTCGCAGCGTGCAGAGCACCTTCGCACAGGCGGACGTCGTGTTCTGCAATTTGGAATGCTGCCTGTACGAGCCGCCCGTGCCGCGCGTGATGATGGCCGACGAGGTGTCGGGCTACGAAGGCTTCTATGCCCCGCCGAAGAGCGGGCAAGCCCTGAAGCTCGGCGGCTTTCATTGCATCGGCAACGCGAACAACCAGAACTATGGCCCCGAGCAGATCACGGCATCCAACGCGTGCCTCGACGAACTCGGCATGCCGCACGTCGGCACCGGCGCGAACCAGAAGGCGGCCCGAGCCCCCGCCGTGGTCGAACGAAACGGCAAGCGCGTCGGGTTCCTGCAGCGCACCTCCCAATACTGGCCGAACAACCACGAAGCGCTCGAGGCCCGCGCCGGCGTTGCCGTGATCAAGGCCTACACGGCATATCAGCCGGTGTACTACAAGGATGGCCACCTGCCGCCGAATCGGCCGGGCACGCCGCCCACGATCCTGACGTGGTGCGATCCGGGCTACCTCGGCGCATTCAAGCAGGATATCGCGGAGCTAAAGGGCAAGAGCGACATCGTGGTCTCCTCCCACCACATGGGGCATCGCGGCGAAATCCTCGACTTCCAGCTTGAAATCGCTCATGCAGCGATCGACGCGGGCGCCGACGTCGTGATGGCGCACGCGGAGCACTATCCCCTCGGCATCGAGGTCTACAAGGGCAAGCCGATCTATTACGGCCTCGGCAGCTTCTGCTTCATCAGGAGCAACAAGCGCTATCTGCGCGGTTGGGTGGGCCTGTTGGCGCGCGTGACCTACGAAGAGGGGCGGGTAAAGCGCATGGGATTCTCTTTCGTGCGACAGAACGACGACACCGAGGTGGTCATCCGCGCGCCCGAGCAGGAGAGCGCAGCGCTCGACGAGATCCGGCAGATGTCGAAGCGCTTCGGCACTCAATTCGAGATCGCCGGCGATCAGGTGCTTTTCAATACGGCTGCCTGAAACCGTCCTCAGAAGGAATACATCATGCGTATGCCCATTGCGGCAGCTTCTTTTGTCCTGCTCGCGCTCGGCGCGACCGTTCTGCATGCTGCCGACGGGAAATTCCCCGTCAAACCGATACGGCTGCTGATCGGCTTTCCGCCCGGCGGCGGGAACGACGCCATCGCGCGCCTGTTCGCACCCGGCTTCTCCGAACGGCTCGGCGTTCCCGTCGTCGTCGACAATCGCCCGGGCGCCGGCGGCAACGTCGCGGCCGATATCGCCGCCAAGGCACCCGCCGACGGCTATACCATCCTCGTCGCATCGAGCAGCCACCCCATCCAGGGGCTGCTCAAAACCGGCTTACCCTACGATCCGGTGAAGGATTTTGCCGGCGTCTCGCTGCTGGTCGTGTACCGCTCGATCCTCGTCGTCGCGCCGAGTGTCCAGGCAACCACGGTCAAGGACGTCATCGCCCTCGCGCGTGTGAAGCCCGGCGTGCTCAACTTCGCGTCGTCGGGCAGCGGTACGGGATCGCACCTCGGCGGCGAGTTGTTCAAGGCGGCCACCAAGGTGGACATCACGCACATTGCCTACAAGGGTGGCGGTCAAGCTGTAGTCGACCTGCTCGCCGGACGGGTCGATATGATGTTCAGTCCCTTGGTGCCCGTGCTGGCCCACATCCGAACGAACCGGCTGCGCCCAATCGCCGTGACGAGCACGAACCGCTCGCGCTTGCTCCCCGACTTGCCTACGATCGCCGAAGCAGGCGTGCCGGGGTACGAATTCGTCTCCTGGTACGGCGTAATGGCGCCGGCGGGCACCCCTGCCTCCGTGACCGCCCGCATGGCAGCCGAACTGAAACACGTGATGAATCGCGCCGAAATCGTCAAGCAGACGCGAGCCGAAGATATGGATACGGTCGCCGGCACGCCGGAAGACTTCGATCAGGTCCGCAACGCGATGATTCCGAAGTGGGTGACGATCGTGAAGCAGCCCGGATTCGAGGGCAAGCAGTCGGAGCGCCGATGAGCCACACACCGCTGCCTTACGACGACGTCCTGCTGAACATTGCGGCCTACGTCGCGGATGCCCGCATCGCCTCGGACATCGCGCTCGAAACCGCGCGTTATTGTCTGCTCGACAGTCTGGCCTGCGCGTTGGAGGCGCTCGAGTATCCGGACTGTACGAAGCTGCTCGGTCCACCGCCCGGCGGCGGCTCGCTTTGCACCGGCGCACGCGTGCCCGGAACGAACTACCAGCTCGATCCCGCGAGCGCCGCCTTCAATATCGGTGCGCTCGTGCGCTGGCTCGATTTCAACGATACCTACACGGCGGCTCAGACATGCCATCCCTCGGACGATCTCGGGCCGATTCTCGCCGTCGCCGACCATCTGAGCCGTCGGCGAATGTCCTCGGGTGAATCGCCCTTGTTCATGCACGACGTTCTCGTAGCCATGGTCAAGGCGCACGAGATCCAGGGCGTCCTCGGCATGGAGAACGCCCTCAGCAATCATGGCATCGACCATGTGCTGTTTCTCAAGATCGCAGCGACGGCCACCGTCACCGGCATGCTAGGTGGGACGCGCGAGGAAATCGCCAACGCCGTGTCGCTCGCATTCTTTGAACCGAGTCTTGCCTTGCACCGGTACGGATCGAACACCGGGCCGCGCAAGGGCTGGGCAGCGGCCGACGCTGCGGCGCAGTCGATTCGATTCGCGCACATGGCTGTTGCCGGTGAAGAAGGCTATCCCCAGGTGCTCACGCACCCGAAGTGGGGCTTCAACAAGGTTTTCTTCGGCGGCGAGGCGTTTCGAAACACGATTCCCTTCGAATCGCGGGTGATGACGAACGTGCTGTTCAAAATTCAAGCCCCGGTCGTCATCCATGCCCAGTCGGCCATCGAGGCCGCCATCCACATGCATCGAGAACTCGCCGGACGCTTCGACGACATCGCGCGCATCGAACTGCGCAGCCACAATCGCACGTTGGTCATCATCGACAAGACCGGCCCCCTGCGCAACGCCGCGGATCGGGATCACTGTCTGCAGTATGCGGTTGCCGTGGCGCTGCTGAACGGGCGATTGCGGGCATCCGACTACGACGACGAAGCCGCGGCCGATCCGCGCATCGACCGGCTGCGCGCACTCATGAACCTCGAGGAGAATCCCGCCTACACCGACGCCTATCGAAATCCGCAGCGCAAGCTCAATTCCAACTCGATACAAATCATGTTCAAGGACGGTACGTCGTCGCCGCTCATCGAAGTGCTGCAACCGATCGGCGATCCGGCGCGGCGCGCGGAAGGCATCCCGTTGCTGATCGAGAAGTTCGAGCAGCGCCTCGCACGCAGATTCCCGGCGAAGCAACGCGGACGCATCCTCGCCTGCTGCCTGGACCATCGCCAGTTGCTTGGCACACCCGTGCCGACGTTCACGGATCTGTTTGCGATTTGAATCCGGGCTGAAGAATCAGCCCATGTTGTCACAGGGGTGGGGCAGAACGACGCTCATTCGGCGTTCAGTCCGTCAATTGACACGCAATTCGCTACGACTTCGAGACATGCGAAATCGGAGGAACCTGATATCTTGATTCGCTGCGGTGAGTGCGGCGCAGCGATTGGCAATCTGCATGACCGTCCTGTTTCCGACGCCTGCCGCCGCGGTTGGGTGATACCGGTTGTGCGCCGAGACCGTTAACACCCGACCCCATCCGGGCCGCGATGAACACCGAGCCGAAGTTCTGTCTCATTGTCACCTACCTGCACAAGCAGGCTCGGAGATCGGCATAGCCGACGCAGGCAAGGGAAACTGAATGTAGATTCTCATCTTCGTGGGAGCAGGCACATCAATTTGCCAATGGGCACCTTTCAATAGCGGGTAGCCCCGGCATTCAAAGGCAGGTCCGCATGGATGCACCGATCCTGTTGACGACGAACGCGCTGCTCTCAATGGCAGCGGCGGTCATCATGTTCGTCGTTTTTCTGACCCGGAAGACCTACCCCGGATTCGGATACTGGGTCCTCGGAGTCCTTAGCCTTGCACTGGGTGCCGCCATGTTGATTCCGGGTGCACTTCCTTCCACATGGTTGATCCGGGTCGCCCGCAACGCCGCGCTCGTGGGCGGGCTCATGTTGATCCTGCACGGGCTGCTCGTCTTTCGAAGCGCCCGGACCGACGTACGGATCGAATGGATCTTCTTCCTGTCGTTTCTTGTGATCTTCGGCTACTTCAGCCTGAATCCGAACCAGCTAGACGCACGCATCATCACCTATTCCCTCTGCGTGAGCATGCTGAGCTTTGCGACCGTGTACGCCGTCCTTCATCGTCGTCCGGCGCACTTCGGCTCCAACGACGTCATGCTCGCCGTATGGCTGTCGGTGTACGGGCTGCTGTCGTGCTTCCGAGCCGGACAAGAGCTGCTAAGCGCGGAGAACACGACTGCCTTTGAAACATTGAAGGGGCTTGGCTCGTTCTATGCGATGGCGCAGATCCTCACCGTTCAGTTGATGACCTTGACGTTGATCAGCATCAACTCGCAACGAATAGAATGGGAGCACCGGGAGAGCGAAGCCCGATTGCGCGAAGGCGAAGAGAAGTTTCGTTCGGTCAGCGAGGCGGCGAACGACGCGATCGTGCTCACCGACAAGGCGGGGCTGACGATATTCTGGAATGCGGCTGCGGCCAAGATGTTCGGCTATGACAGCTCGGAGGTCATCGGCAGGCCTCTCCATCATTTGTTGGCATTCCGCCAACCGGGGGTCGAAGGACCCTCCGCTGTCGATTGCTTCAACCCGGCCGGACACGCAAGCACCATCGGCAGACTGGTCGAACTGACGGCCCGACGCAAGGACAACGTTGCGGTCCCTGTCGAAGTTTCTGTCGCTTCCGTGCGGCAAGAAGCCGGATGGCTCGTCATCGCAATCGTCCGGGACATCTCTGAACGCAAACGGCATGAACGTGCGATGCAGCAACTGCAGAGCGACCTGCAGGCCACCCTCGATGCGGTTCCCGATCTCCTGTTCGAACTCGATCTCGACGGACGGTATCACGCGTTCCATTCGCCGAGAACGGAACTGCTGGCGGCTCCTCCGGACAGCTTCTTGGGCCGAACGATCCACGAGGTTCTCGCCGCTGACGCCGCAGCCGCTTGCCTTGCGGCATTGAACGAAGCCGATGCAAAGGGCTACAGCGGTGGCTCGCAGCTGCAATTGCATCTGCCGGTGGGAACCCGATGGTTCGAACTCTCCGTCGCCAAGAAGCCCGTTGGGCCACACGAAATACCCCGGTTCGTAGTGATCTCGCGGGATGTCACTGAGCGGGAGGCTGCGATGTCCCTACTGCGCGATCATCACGATGATCTTGAGCGGAAGGTTGCGGCGCGTACCGCGGAGCTGCTCGTGGCCAAGGATGCTGCTGAAGCCGCCAACATCGCCAAGAGTGCGTTTCTCGCCAACATGAGCCATGAGATCCGCACCCCGCTCAATGCCATCATCGGCATGACCTACGTCTTGCGGCGCCGCGGCGTCACGCAGGAGCAGTCCGAAAGACTCCACAAGATCGAGGCAGCCGGCAAACACCTTCTCGATATCATCAATGCGGTCCTCGAGCTATCCAAGATCGAGGCAGGCAAGTTCGTTCTGGTCGAAGGAGAAATTGGCATCACCAGCATGTTCGACGATATCGCCGGGATGATCCGGGATCAGATCGCGGCAAAAGGACTTTCGTATTCCCATGACATTGGCCCCTTGCCCGACGCCGTACTTGGCGACCGGACCCGACTGCAGCAGGGTTTGCTCAACTACCTTGCAAACGCCATCAAGTTCACTGAAACGGGTTCGATCCGCCTGCGAGTCCGCATCGCCGACGACGCACAGGAGAGCGTCCTGCTGCGCTTCGAAGTCGTCGACACTGGACCGGGGATTGCCCCGGAGGTCCTGCCTCGACTCTTCACGGCATTCGAACAGGCCGACAACAGTTCGACCCGGAAGTATGGCGGGACCGGACTTGGGCTGGCCATCACCAGGAAGATCGCGCAGATGATGGGCGGTGACGCCGGCGTCGACACGGAAGTCGGAAAAGGCAGTACCTTTTGGCTCACCGCACGACTGAGAAAGAGCCCCCCCGGAAGCGAGGCGCTCAGCGGATCCCGCAATGAGAATGCCGAGATGCTGCTGAAGCGAAGGTTTGCAGGCACGCGCGTGCTGGTGGTCGAGGACGAGCCGGTCAATCGGCAAGTCGCGCTGTCCCTGTTGGAGGATGCAGGTCTGGTCGTGGACCTTGCGGAAGATGGGGAACAGGCGCTGCAGCTCGCAACGCGCAACCGATACCACGTCATCTTGATGGACCTTCAAATGCCCCTCATGGACGGTCTCGAGGCCACACGCCGGATCCGCCAACTTGCGGATCACGCTTGCATCCCGATCGTCGCAATGACCGCCGATGCGTTCGAGGAAGACAGGCAGCGCTGCATGGACGTCGGGATGGACGATTTCCTCGCCAAGCCGGTGGATCCGGATGCATTGTTCGCGACGCTGCTTCGATGGCTGGCCAATCGCGAGCAACCCTTCCTCGGCGCGTAGGAACTCGATGTCACGTCCTGCAATCGCACAACACTCGGTCCTGCATACTCGACTTCAGTCCTGACCCCCGCGCCACGTACGGCCATCATCCTCGATCGGCCGATTGCACTGTCATTGTCGTGTGCGGTAGTCTGAGTCTTTACCGGAGGATCGATCTATGCCAAGTTGTTTCCTGACTGTGTCTGTCGGCGTGCTATCGTTGGCAGCGCTCGTTGCGGCACCGGTGCACGCGCAGCAGACGCGTTATCCCGATCGAGCAGTGCGCCTGGTCGCGCCGTTTCCCCCCGGAGGCACGGTGGATGTAACCGCCCGCCTGGTGACGCCCATCGTATCGGCAGCCCTGGGCCAGCAGTTCGTGGTCGACAACCGCGTCGGCGCTTCGGGCATGATCGGTTCGGCTCACGTCGCGCAGTCCAAGCCGGACGGCTATACGCTGCTGATCAACACGACGCCGCAGGTGACCAACACGCTCATGTTCAGCAAGGTGAGTTACGACGCGCTGAAGGACTTCGCCTATGTCTCGTACATCGCCTCGACACCCTCATTCGTAAGTGTCCACCCGTCGGTACCGGCACGCTCGGTCAAGGATCTGATCGAACTGGCGCGCAGTCGCCCCGGATCGCTCAACTACGCAGGGGCGGGTTCAGGCACCAATCCTCACATCGCCGGCGAGCTGTTCAACCTGTTGGCGAAGATCGACATGCCGGTGGTCCAGTACAAGGGCGGCGGGCCGGCGCTTACAGCAGCCATCAGCGGCGAGGTCGGTGTTGCGTTTTCGGGAATCGCCGGGGCGGTCGGCTTGGTCAACTCGGGACGTCTGCGCGCCCTGGGTGTCACCAGTCTCAAGCCCGTGTCTGCGCTACCGGGCGTCCCGCCGATTGCAGGCGTGCTTCCCGGATACGAGTTCTCGGCGTGGTTCGTGGTGGCGGCCCCGCGTGGCACATCCGCAGATATCGTGGGTGTATTGAGTCAGCAGTTCAATCGTGCGATCCAGGCGCCGGAACTCGCCCAGCGCCTGGCACAGGAAGGCATCGACGCCGTAGGCACCACGCCTGCACAAGCCGATGCCCATGTCGCCGCCGAGTTGAAGAAGTTCGAGCGGGTCGTGCGGGAGCGCAAGATGCGCGCGAATTAGGTCTCACGCATCGTCGGATCGCAATTCCGACAGAGGAGGACGCCGATGGCTGCAATTCGTTGTGTCATGTTCTTGCCCACTCGGGGGATTTTCGCTGCAGCGGTGGTCTGTTGCCTGGCATTCGGCGCAGTCGAACCCGCGTTCGGTCAGGCCTACCCAAGCAAACCGGTCCGGCTCATCATTCCGTTTACTCCGGGGGGTGCAACCGATACGGTCGGTCGTGCATTTGCGGCGAAGTTCAGCGAATTCTGGGGCCAGCAAGTGCTGGTCGAGAACCGCGCCGGTGCGAACACCATCATTGCCGCGGAACTTACCGCGAAGTCGCCCGCAGACGGCTACACCCTGTTTCTCACGACGGCCGCGACGAAGGTCAACAACGTCTTGCTGTACCGAAAGCTGCCGTACGACCCGCGCAGGGATTTCGCACTCATCAGCATGACGACACTGCTTCCCTATGCAATAGCGACGCATCCTTCATTTCCGCCGAACACGCCGAACGAACTGGTCGCGTTCGCGCGCAAGCGGCCGGGCGAACTGAGCTACGCAAGCTCGGGCGTCGGATCCACCGGCCACATCGCGGGCGTTCTGTTCGATACGCTGACAGGAACGAAGATGGTACACGTGCCGTATAAGGGTGCGGCGATTGCCATCGCGGATCTGCTCGGCGGGCAGATCCCGATCTACCTGCCGACGATGACCTCCATCAGCGCCCAACTGCAGGCGAAGCGCCTCAAGGTCCTCGGCATCGCGACTGCCGAACGACATCCAAGTTGGCCGCAGATTCCCACCGTGGCGGAATCCGGCTACCCGGATTTCGTGGTCAACACCTGGTACGGAATCTGCGCCCCGGCGGGCACGCCGCGTTCCATCATCGATCGCGTGCATGGCGACATCGTTCGCGCGGCAGGCATGCCGGACGTCATCGCACGCATGAAGGCACTCGGTGCGGACCTACATACGAATACGCCAGAAGAGTTCGCGGCGTACATCGAGCGTGACTTCACGCGCGTCGGCAAAGCCGTGAAGGCGGCCGGATTACGATTGGATTAGCCATCCGGCGCAGCCGATGCGGGCAGATGCACGATGAATGTCGCCCCACGGCCCACGGTCGAGACGACCTCGACGCGCCCTTCGTGCTTGCGCACGACCGTATCGACGATGACCAGGCCAAGGCCGGCACCGCGTGTCGCGGATCGCCCTTCCCGTCCGAGTCGACGGAAGCGCTCGAAGAGACGCGGCACGTCGGCCGCCGAAACCCCCGGTCCCTCATCGCTGATCGCGATCTGCCAGTCGGCCTCATGACGACGCAGCGCAATCTCCACCCGACTTCCGGTCGGTGAATACTTGATGGCGTTGTCGAGCAGGTTCAGCACGACGGCGACGAGCAGCGGACGCTCGCCCCGTACCCAGGCTTCCTCCTCACCGAGCGCAATGTCGCAACGCATGTTTTTCGTTCTGCACAACGGCCACACTTCGTCGGCCACTTCGCGACAGACGTCCGCCAGGTCGACCGGATGGAAGCGCGTGGGATCCAGATGATCGGCGCGGGTCAGTGTCACGAAGGCTTCGGCGAGCGCCAGCGTGCGCCGTGCGCTGCGCTCGACATGCTCCACGAGCTGCGACTCGCTGACCGACGCCGGATCGGATCGACGCAGTTCGAGCGTCGATAGAATCGACGCCTGCGGCGCGCGCAAGTCGTGCGAAAGAAAGCCCATGGCTTCCTCCCGCGCCCGCGCCGCGGCCTTCAGGGCCGACACATCGGTGAGATTGACGATGATGCCGATCAGTCCAGTGCCGCCGCCTTCACATGCCGTCGTCGTGACGAGCAACTCGCGGCCCTCGGCGTTGCGGGCTTCCGCCTGCTGCACCCCGATCGTATCCGGGGATGCTTCGAGCATGCTTCGCAAACAATCGCCGGCATCCGTAAGACCGGAGAAAGCCTGCCGCACCGACATCCCCCGCGGTTCTTCGTGCAGCCCGAGCAGCCCCTGAGCACGCGCGTTGCACAGGACTACCTTGCGCGCGGTGTCGACCACGAGCACGCCGTCCGCCTGCAAGGCCAGTGTGTCCACGACAAACCGGCGCAGTACCCGCGTACGCTCGTTGGCGCGACGAACCGCCTCGATCGAACGCTGAACGACATCCGCCACGCCAGGGCCAGCCGGCCCCGAGGTCCACTGACCGACAGGCAACAGATCCGGTTCGGCCTTGAGCGCGCCCAATTCCTCTCGCATGAAGGCTAGGCTCGCCTCTAGACGACGCCAACTCCACAGCGGATAACACAGCAGCACCGCGATCACCGCGCTCGACGGCGAATACCAGGTCTGCGCGAACCGCAGGGCAAGCGCACTGCCGAGCAACAGGGCGAGCGCCATGGCGAACGTGGCGATCAACGCCTCGCGAGGGCGAAGAATCAGACAGGCAAGCATTGCGAGCAACACGGCGGCGGGGCCGATGACGAATGCGCCCTCTCGATCGGTATCGCGGATGTCGATGCCCGATAGCAGGCCATCGAGCACGTTCGCACTGATCTCGACACCCGGCATCAGCCGCCCCGATGCGGACGTCGGAACAGCATAGGCGTCGCCCAGCCCGACCGCCGTGGCGCCGACGAATACGAGCTTGCCGCGCAGCCGCTCGAGACCGACGCCCGCGATGATGTCGGCCGCCGACACGCGGTTGACGTTCCCCGGCGCTCCGGAAAACGGAATGCGATACCAGTGGTCCCGCTGCCAGAGTCCTGGGGTCGGCGATGCGTCGGGACGCTTCAGGCCGGGTATCGTGGGCGACGCCGCCCCGGCAAGCTGAGCGAGTGCGAGCGCGAAGTGGCGTGTATCGGGACTGGACGCCCCTTCGAGCAGGTAGACGCTGCGCACGACCGCATCCGGATCGACTTCGACATGAACGTGCCCCAGCGATTTCGCTCCAGCTGCAATCGACGGCAGCGGAAGCAGGAATCGGCGCACGCCCAGCGCATCCTCCCGAAACGTCGCAAGCACGCCGCCAGGCAGCGCTTCGATTGCGCGCGCCAGCCGGGCGTCTACGGCAGGATCGGCATCGGGCTCGGTCAGAAACAGGTCCACCGCCACCCCCCTGGGCTTTCCCGCAGCGACTTGTTCGAACAGACGGGCGATCGGCGCACGTGGCCAGGGCCAACGGCCATGCGCCGTCAGACTCGCTTCATCGATCGCAACCACGACGATGTCCTGCGAGGCGGTCCGGTGCCATGACGAAAGCGCAGCGTCGTACAGGACGAGATCGATCCGCCAGGGCCATTGATCGCGCAACGAGATCACGCTCAACGTCGCGAGCGTGATGCAGATCAGCACCCACTCGATCCAGAACCGACGTCCGCTCGCAAGAAGCCTTTTCATGACGCGTTAATCGCGCTGGTTACGCGTTGCCGCTCAGGTCGTGCTTGCCCGCGCATGCTCGTCGCCGGGTGAAGCGCACAGGCAGCGGCACCTGATCGCAGGGCGTCAGAACACCGCCAACAGCGGCAACAACAGCAGGAAGAGCCACGGGCTCGGCGGGGGTTCGGGCACATCGATCCGCTGGGTCGAGGTGAACGGCCCGACGAACCCATCCGCGTCGGTCGCCTGCACGCGGATGTAATACGCACCAGCGCGGGGGCGATCCAGCGTGATCGTCGGCTGATCGAGTTTGCGTTCCGTATCGATCTTTTCGAACTTGCCGTCGCGCGCCATCTGAAAGAGGAAGCGCTGACCGGGCTCAGCGGGCCAGCGAAGCATCAGATGCTTGCCGTCGATGGCCGGCGGCTCGGCTGACGCCGGTGCCGGCAGCAACTCGAACGCGGCCGGATCGCTCCAGGGACCACGATCCCCGTCGCTGCGCACGGACGCGATACGCCAGGCATACGTGCCCGGTTTGAACATCTGCTCTGGCGTATGGGTCGTTTCGCGAAGCTCCGCGGCTTCGTGGATCACGGGGGCGAACGCACGATCGGCGGCGATCTGCAAAACGTAACGATCCGCTTCAGCGGCCGACGTCCATCGGAACTGCACTCGTTCCCCACGGACCTTGCTGCGGTCAGCCGGTGCGGAAGCAAAGGGCGGCTCCGGCCTTGCCTTCAGACGAAACGCGTGGGTCGCATCCCTGCCTTCGAGCCCCCGATTGTCGATGCCCCGGACACGAATCACGTAGTCGCCGTCGGGCAAATCCACGAAGCGCATCTCTGCGCCGTCGAAGAGCGTTTCCTGAAGCACCGTCTGAAACGTGGCGTCCGGGGCCACCTGAGCACGATAGCGACCGGCGCCGGCCAGCGGTGGTATCCGCAACCGCACGAGCGGACGTTCCAGCAGCGCCGACAAGGCCGTGAGATCGGGCGCGGCGAGCAGCGCGACCGGAGGCTGGACTTCCCCGCCTGCGGCGACGCGCACCCCGAAGCCGGACTTCACTTCGACACCCGCCGACGTGCCTCCAACGCCTGCCACACTGACTTCGCCTTCGAGCACTTCGGTGAGCGCATCGCCTTGTGCATCGGCCACGCGATACTTGGTCCCTCGCACACCAGCGACTGCAGCCGGCGTCTGCACCTCGAACAGGGCACCCGGCTTGCGCTGGGGCGTCACGGTATTTTCGATGCGTCCGCCGTCGAGTTTGAGGCGGGTACGAGCCGCCCCGCCGTTGAGCAGCGTTCGCAGCGTATCGAGCTGCATGACCGTCCTGGGCTGAACGATCGTAATGCCGCCGTCCGGGAAGCGCAGGGCCAACGATCCACGTTCGCCGGTTTCGATCCGTGCGCCGCGATCGAGCTGCTCGCCGGCCTGCGCCGGCCGCCCGTCGATGCGCGCATCGCCATCAGCGCGAATGACAACGGCTTGCGCATCGACCTGCCGCATCCATTCGACCGGAATACGCAACGATGCGCCCGGCATCAGGCGACGATCGTTGCGGATGCGATTGTGCGTCCTGATGTCACGCCACCGCTCGGGATCCGTCAACTGAGCCTTGGAGATACCGATCAGCGTGTCGCCGGGGCGTATCGTATAAAACATGTCGTCCCCGACGGGGGGCTGCGCCGATGCGACAGTGACGATGACCGACGCAATGCCCGCGATGATCGATCTCAGCCCGACCCGACTGAAATCAACCATCGATCTTCTCGAGTCGATACCCGTAACTGTAGACGGAGCTCAGGCGCACGCCATTCTGCGCCCCCAGATCGAGTTTCGTCCGCAGACGGCTCATGTGGGTGTCGACGGTTCGTGTGACGATGTTGGCGTTGCGCCCCCAGATGCGCTCCAGGATGTGGCCTCGGGACAGCACCCTGCCGCATTCCCTGAACAGAAAAAGCGCAAGGTCGAACTCCTTGTCCGTGAGCTCGACGATGCGCCCTTGCACTTCGGCGCGCCGGGCTTTCAGATCGAAACGGTACGGAGCCAGTTCGAAAGCAGCCTCGCTCAGCGCTTCCGAATGAGCACGCCGATAGACCGCGAGCGCGCGAGCCACGAGTTCACGCCGTCGTACCGGCTTCACGAGGTAGTCGTCCGCACCGGATGACAAGGCCTCGACGATGGCGTTCTCGCTGTGCTGGGCTGTCACGAAGATGACCGGTACCGTGCTGCGCAGGCTGGTGCGCACCCAGGCCAGGACCTCGGTGCCGTTCATGTCGGGAATGTTCCAGTCGAGCAGGAGCAGATCGTAGGTCTCGCGTCCGAGATTGCGGACGAGTTCCTTGCCGGAGTCGAAGGTGTGACAGTCGTGCCCGGCCTCGGTCAGCCAACGATCGAGAACCCTCGCCTGGTTGGCGTCGTCTTCCAGTATCGCCGTACGCATAGCATGGCAGCGCATGAGAACTGCATGGCCCCCCAGCGAAAAGCGGGGCACTCATGGCTGGATCCGATCATTCCTGTGGGATGGTGCCGCGAGTGTCCAGGCAGTTATAGATGCTGTCAACAATCTCGGTCGCAAAGGGCGGAACGATTACACAATGTTGATTAAGAATCCGCTTCAAGGCCTGCCTCCGTGATTGTCAAACCTTGTGACGGCCGGTCGCGCGGACAGATTTGCGCTCCTAGAATCGATTCGCTCACCGACAACTCGTGCGCCCCTCAGGAGCCTCCCATGGTCTGTGCCGATGCGAGCATTCGCGCAACGAATATCGATACCCATCGCAGCGAATCGATCAGACCAAACGCCCCCCGGTCTGGCGCAAACATGCATGTCAAGGGCGTGGAACGACGCATCGAGGAACTCGAGTCGTTCGTTCGCGGCATGGCACACGACGCCAGCGCGCTCACGCGCGGAATCACGCTCCGGACCGAGCTGTTGCGCGAACACCTCGGCAGTCAGACGAACCCGCAGGCGGAGCAACTCCTCACGGGTATCGCCGAGCGAGCCGATCGGCTGGGCAGGATGTCGGACGCATTGCTTCGCCTGGCACGCATCGGGACGCACGACATAGAGCGCGACGAGATCGACCTCTCAGCGCTGGCCGCCGACGTAATGGAGGAACTGCGTCGCGACCATCCGGATCGGTCTGCCGAATGCATCGTGCGCCCGGGCATGATCGCCTACGCCGATCGAGCGCTGGTTCGGCTGTTGCTCGAAAATCTGCTGGGCAACGCGTGGAAGTACACGGCGCGTGCGCCGGCGACGCGAATCGAAGTCGGCTGCCGAAGCACCGGAGGGGAAGCCGCCTACTACATCGCAGACAACGGCATCGGCCTCACGCAAGACGCCACCGCAACGCTCTTTTCCCCGTTCGGGCGCTTGGCCGCCGCGCAATCGTTCCCGGGCACCGGCCTCGGACTTGCCCTTGCCAAGCAGATCGTCGAGCGCCATGGCGGCTGGATTCGAGCCGATGACGCGGCACGGCAAGGGGCCGCTTTCGTGTTCTCGCTGGGCACGGCGTCGCGCCCATCCAATGCCACCGGTACAGCATGAGGCGCGCAGCCCGGATCGGCCACACGCTGCAGCGGGGCGCACGACACTTCCTCGACACCGCAGAGCGCGCCCGCCAGGCGCTGCGCCGAGGTGGTCTCGACGGCATGCGCGCACCCCGCGGCACCGACGCGTTCAATGTGGAGTTCGTCATGCAATCGGCATCCTGCATCGACTGGGCTGCGCTCGGCCCGTGGATGGAGGCAGTCGACGCCCGTGTCGGCGGCCCGCTTCCTCAGGCCGTCTACAAACTGCACGTGCTCGCCACCTGGTTCTCGCTCGATCCACAAACACTGGCGAGTGCATGCAATCTGCGCGCGGAGTTCCGCCGGTTCATCGGCGCCGCACTCCACGGACCGATCGTCGATGTCCAACTCTACCTGGAACACGCCGGTAAACTGCCTCGGGCACGCGATGCACTGGCGAAGCTCGATACAGCTGTCGAGCTGCAGCTGATCGACCATGGATTCCTTGCGCCGTCCGATGTATTGAGCAAGCTCGATCTCGGGAAAACCCCGGGCATCGCCGCACCGACACTGTTGCGCCTGCGCGATCGACCATCGCCCGCGACGTCGAACCGTTCTGATCCAGCCGAACGCTCGCCGCTGGCAATCAACTCGACCGTGGCGCATACAGCGAAGCAGCCCGACATCGGTCTGCCGGTGCTGATCTGGCCCTGGGGGACGATGACCCTGCTGACGGATCGTCTGCCGGTCGGGCGCGATGCGGCGTTCTGCGAGTTCGCGGAGCACCTGGCGGCAGACCGCAAGGTCTCGCGCAGGCACGCACTGCTCACACCGGTCGACGGCGGGGTGCTGGTCGAGGATCTCGGAGCTTCCAACGGCACGTATGCGGACGGCGAACCCATCACCTACGCAACCGCGCGACTGGTTGCCTCGGATACGTGCCTGCGATTCGGTACCGATCTGACGGTGATGCTGACGTTCGTGCCTGAATCGTGACCCCCATGCGGCGCGCACCCTGCGGCTGACGCCGCATCGCACTCATTGACCGTCCGCGAGCCGCGCCGCGCTTACTTCGGGCGCCGCCACTCCAGAATGCCCTGCATCGCAAGATAGTAGCCGCGAATGCCAAACCCCGTGATCACGCCGCGTGCATGGCGGCCGACGTCCGAGATGCGCCCCCGAACCGCGGGGTTGGATATGTGCACCTCGACTGTCGGAAAATCCACCTGTGTGATCGCCGAGTTGAGCGCCCCGTAGCCGACCGAGAATGCGGCCGGATTGATGATGCAGCCGCCGAGACCCGTGCCGTGCGCGGCATAAAGCCGGTCGACGACTGCGCCTTCCGAATTCGACTGTAAGATGTCGAGTTCGACCCCGAGATCGGCCGCGTACTTCTGCAGCTGCTGATCGTATTCGGGCAGCGTCATCGGGCCGAAGACATCGAGCTGCGCCTTGCCGCGCATGCTCATCCCGGCCCCATGGATCACAAGAATCTTCGTCATGTCGTCCCTCCGCGTTTGACGGCGCGGCGCGTTGCCGCCCCGTGTTCGAAATTCATGCCGGGCCTGCCTTTCTTCGACCGCAAACGCCTGCCATCACTGCGGTTTGATGCCCGCCTGCTTCACCACCCGCGTCCACTTCGCCGTTTCGAGCGCGATGTACTTCGCGAATTCGGGACCGCTCATGTGATCTGGCTCGGCGCCGTCGGCAGAAAAGCGCTTGGTGATCTCCGGGAGCTTGAGTATCGAGGCGAGCTCGCGGTCGACTCGGTCCACGATAGCCTTCGACGTCCCGGCCGGGAACATGAGCCCCCACCAATTGGCCGCCTCGTATCCGGGCAACCCCGATTCGTCGATCGTCGGTACGTCGGGCAACGCGGGATTGCGCTTCTTCGTGGCCACGCCGAGCGCGCGCAGCTTGCCGGACTTGATGTGCGGAAGGGCCTGCACGACCGTCCCGATCACCATGTGCGAGTTGCCGGACATGACATCGACCATCGCCGGAAAACCGCCCTTGAAGGGGATGTGCACGATATCGATCTGCGCCATCGACTTGAACAGTTCGCTCGCCAGATGCACGGAGCTGCCCACGCCTGAACTCGCGAAATTGAGTTGTCCCGGCTTCGCCTTCGCCATGGCGATGAGTTCCTTGGCCGTCTTGATGCCCAGACCCGGATTGACGGACACCACGTTCGGGCCGTTGCCGATCTTCGCCACCGGCACGAACGACTTGATCTGGTCGTACGGCAACTTCTGATACATCGAGGGCGCAAATGCATAGGCGGCTGAAATGATCAGCATCGTGTAACCGTCCGGATCGGACTTCGCCGCGAGGTCGATGCCCAGGTTGCCGCCGGCGCCGGCCCGGTTGTCGACCACGACGGATTTGCCGAGTCGCTCGCTCAGATGCATCCCCATCATGCGGCCGATGATGTCGTTGCTCCCGCCGGGGGGAAAGGGAATCACCATCCGGATCGGCCGTGAGGGCCACGCATCCGCCGCCTGGGCGACAGGCAGGAATGCAGCGCAAGCGGCACAGGCCGTCAGCAACCGGTAAGTTGGGTTCATTCAGGTCTCCTCGTATATCGGGCCGATCACGACCCCATGCATGGTTGGTATCGCAGCTAGGGACGCGACGCATACAGCATCGGTCCGAATCCCGTGTTCACGGCATCGATGCCGATGCCGATGCCGACTCACTGCGCCTTGCTGTCCGCTTCCGCACAATCCAGCGCACGAGTTCGGAGGATGTCCGCCCCCCTCTCCTCTTGTTCACGCTTCGATCTGCAATCATCGGCAGACGACGACGCGACCGACGCTCTGCAAAGCTCAAGCCGCGAGTCGACTCGCAAGAGCGCGCCATTCTACCCACAATCGAACCACGACACGGCGCACGCCTGCATGGAGCGCAGTACACTCCAGACGGGCGCGTTGCGCCTTCTGTCCGATGGCGCACCTCATGATGCTCTCTCGATGCTCTTCCGGCGTGGTTCCCACGCGCGCGTTTGCGCGCGATGCATGCCTCGTCCTGTTGCTTGCATGGTTCGCGCTATGGATCGAGCCCCTCCATGCGCGTGAGCGAGCCGAGCGCATCGGAGGTGTCGTGCTCAAGGTGCGGGATGGCGACACCCTGCAGATTCGGACCGATGCCGGTCAGCGCATCGAGGTACGCTTGAACGCCATCGACGCCCCGGAGAAGTCGCATGGCGGCATGCGGGGGCAGCCGCACGCCGAGCGTGCTCGCCTCAATCTCGCGCAACTCGCCGCAAGGCGCGACGTCACGCTGCTGAGAACGACCATGGACCGTTACGGTCGCCACGTGGGTCGCGTGCTCGTGCACACGTCGGACGGCACGATCGACGCCGGATGGTGGCAGGTACGCTCGGGCTATGCCTGGGTGTACGAGCGCTACCTCGGCGAGATCCCGGTCGCCATGCGCATCGAGTACCGGGACGCCCAAGCCGATGCACGCACGCAGCGGCGCGGATTGTGGACGGACTCGCGCCCGGTCGCTCCGTGGGAATGGCGACAGCGTCAGCGTTCCTCGTGAGCCTGATTCCCGGCCGCGACGATGGCGGCCATGTGGTCCTGCGCGAAGCACAGATCCGTCCAGGCCTTGGCCTTGTCGGCCAATGTGCGCAGCAGATAGGCTGGATGATAGGTCACGATGAGCGGCGTCCCGCGGTACTCGTGCACGCGACCGCGCAGACTCGCGACGGCAGCATCCGTCTGCAACAGGTGACTGGCGGCGATCTTGCCCATCGCCACGATGAGCTTGGGCCGGATGAGTTCGATCTGGCGCGTGAGATACGGCTCGCAGCAGCTCATCTCGCCCGACTCGGGATTGCGATTGTTCGGCGGCCGACACTTCACGACATTGGCGATGTATACGTCTTCGCCGCGCTTCATGCCGATGGCGGCGAGCATGTTGTCGAGAAGACGCCCGGCCTGACCGACGAAGGGTTCTCCCTTCGCGTCTTCGTCGGCACCCGGCCCCTCGCCCACGAACAACCACGATGCGCGTTCGTCGCCGACTCCGAAGACCGTCTTGTTGCGCTTCGCATGCAGCGGGCAGGCGCTGCATTGCTCGACAGCCCCCTTGAGCGTCGGCCAATCCATCTGCAGGATGATCTCCCGGCGGGCCGACGGCATGGCTGCCGCAACCATGGGCGCGACGGCGTTCGAGGTCGATTCGAGCGCCTCCGGTGCAGACACGAAATCGACGTCGGGTCTGGCGCGCAGCCGCCACCGCGGCCCGAGCCCCATCTCTTCCAGTACGAGGTCGCGTCGGCTCATAGATTCAGAAGCAGCAACAAAGCATCTTCCCGCCCTTCGGCGGCGGGATAGTAGCCGCGGCGCACGGCGATGCGTTCGAACCCGACACTCTCGTAGAGTGCACGTGCGACCGTGTTGGACGGACGCACTTCGAGCAGCAGAATGCGCGCCCCCAGGCTGCGCGCAAGATCGATCTGATGCAGCAGCAGAACCCGTCCGAGCCCCCTGCCCTGCCAGGCGGCATCGATACTGATGTTGAGCAGATGCGCTTCGCCCGCGGCGACGGCCAGAATGCCATACCCGCACAGGCAGCCATGGGCTTCCAGCACCGTGCAGTCGTATCCGGCCGCAAGCGAGTCCGCGAAGTTGCCCTGCGTCCAGGGATGGGAATAGATGCCCCGCTCGATCTCGCTCACGCGCGGCAGATCGTCCATGCGCATGCCGCGGTACGAGACGTTCTGTCCCGGCAGCGCGCTCACCGCTGCTCCTCGATCGTCAGCGCCACCTTGTCGCGGATATAGACGGGCAAGGCGGCTTCCGGCGGCTGCCCCCCCGATGCGGCGAACTGCCGCGCGCCGAGGCGTGCGATCTCGCGCGCATGAGGCACCTGGACAGGCACGATCGAGCGCACTTGCGTGCGCAGGCGCGGTGCGATCGTATCGGCGTAGGCTGAAAAACCATTGCCGGCACCGACCCATTCCCCCTCGGGCAGTGCAGGCAGATCGCCGGGCGCATGGAGCGAGGGGGCAACGATCGTGGTCCACGCATCGCCCGTGCGGCGATACGCCGCGAAATACACCTCTTTGATCCGCGCATCGATGCAGCATGCGACCTCGTTCGATTCCACGGCCTCGGCAAGGGCAAGCAGCGTGCCGATGCCCACGACGGGGAGGCCCGCTCCGGAGGCGAGCCCCTGAGCGACCCCGCATGCAATACGCAGGCCGGTAAACGATCCCGGCCCTTCACCGAACGCAATGGCATCGAGCTGGGACAGCTTCAGCCCCGCCGAGGACAGGAGGCGATCCACCATCGGCAGGATCAGTTCGGAGTGACGCTGCCCGGCTTCCACGCCTTCGGCGAGAATCGGCCCGTCGAGCCACAAGGCGACGGAGCAGAAGGTGGTCGACGTATCCAGAGCGAGGAGATTCACCGGGCGTACCCAGAGGCGATGTGCGATTGCGCCGATTATAGGCGGGTCCGGCGCTAAGCCGAGTTCGTTGATGAACGCAAAGTCGACAGGCTGGTGGCGATGTCCGACCGGCGCGAATCGGACGCCGGCGGACTGCTACACTCATCGCTCCACCGCTGCCCCTTCACCCCAGAGAATCGTCATGAAGATCGCCGACGTCCATGCCCATGCCTTGTCGTTTCCGCTGCAGAATGCACCGCGCCGGGGGGCCGGCCAGCCCGTCAAGAAGGACATGGTGCTGGTCAAGGTGACGACCGAGGACGGCATCGTCGGCTGGGGCGAAGCGCACCACGCCCTCGCCCCGACGATCGTGGCGGCGCTCGTGAATCAGAATCTCGCACCGGTGGTGCGCGGGGCGGATGCCTTCGCCTACGAAGACCTGTGGCAACTGCTCTATACCAAGCAGGGCCAGACCCACGGCCCGGGCCAGGCCTTCTACAAGGCACTCAGCGGCCTCGACATGGCGCTCTGGGACGCCCGCGGAAAAGCTCTGGGACAACCCGTCTATCGGCTCCTTGGCGGTACCCGCAAGAAGACACGGGTATATGCGGGCGGCGTGTGCCTGGGCTTCCAGGCGCCGGAGGCATTGCTGCGCGAGGCCCGCGGCTTCGTCGAGCAAGGCTATACGGCACTGAAGCTGCGCCTCGGCGACAGCGTGGAACGCGATATCGAACGCGTGCGCCACGTGCGCAAGGGGCTCGGCGACAGCATCGATCTCATGGTCGACATCAACACGCGCTACACGCAGCTCGACATGCAGCGTGCCCTGCCCGGTCTCGAAGAATGCCGGGTGTTCTGGATCGAAGAACCGTTCACGCCGGACAATTTCCACGACTACGCGTTGTTCAATGCGCGCACGCTGGTGCCCCTGGCCGCCGGCGAGAATCACTTCACCCGCTTCCAGGCGCGGCAACTGCTCGAAGCCGACTGCGTCGACATCCTGCAGCCCGACCCCTGCAAGTGCGGAGGCATCACGGAGGCCAAGAAGATCGCCGACCTCGCCTCCGCCCATCGACGCATGTTCGCCCCCCACGTCGGCATGAGCGGTATCGACGGCGCGGCGTGCGTCCACCTGCTGTGCGCGGTATCGAATCCGCTGATCTACGAGAGCGACTGTGCCGCCTACAACCCGTTCCGCGACGAACTCGTGAAGGGTGCGCCGAAAGTCGTCGACGGCTGGATCGAACCGGGCGACGCGCCCGGACTCGGCATCGAGATCGACGAGGCGGTGATCGCGCGACTGCCGGGCATTCCGGGTCCCTGCTACGCCTGACGCACGCACGAGGCACCGATTCGTCAGGTGACACCCACCGTTCGTACCTGCACTTCATTCTTGGAGCCCACGCATGACGACCCTCGTCGACACCCTGGCCGACTACGCCCAACATCTGCGTTTCGAAGATCTGCCCGCCGAGGTCGTGCATCAGACCAAGCGTCTCATCGTCGATTCGATCGGCTGCGCGCTCGGCGGCTACAGCTCGGAGCCTGCTCGCATCGCACGCGACATGGCAACGAACGTCACCGCTGGCCGCAGCGCCGCCATCCTCGGCAGCGGGGAGCGATCCAGCGCCGATCTTGCGACCTTCGCCAACGGCGTGATGATTCGCTTCATGGATTTCAACGACGGCTACACGAGCAACGGCGAATCCGGTCATCCGAGCGACAGCCTGGCCGCCGCCCTCACCGTCGCCGACCTCATGCACCGGAGCGGCCGCGATCTCATCACGGCAACCGTGCTGGCCTACGAAGTATTCTGCCGCATCTGCGATTTCACCGATCTCAAACCGATCGGCTTCGATCACGTCACCGTCGGCGGCATGGCGAGCACGGCGGCCGCAGCCAAGCTGCTCGGCCTCACCGATGCCCGTCTTCGACACGCCTTCAACCTGGGCATCGCACCGAACATCGCGCTCTATCAGACACGCATCGGCAACGTGTCGATGTGGAAAGGCTGCGCCTACGCCAACGCCAGTCGCAACGCCGTCTTCGCAGCGCTGCTCGCAGAACGCGGCATGACGGGCCCCTCACCCGTGTTCGAAGGCGTCGGAGGCTACTTCAAGGCTGTCACGCGCCAGGCATTCGAACTCGAAGCCCTCGGCGGTCGTGCCGGTGCGCCGTACAAGATCATGCAGATCCTCATGAAGCGATTTCCGCTGGGACAGTACTCGCAGACGGTGGCCGAGGCTGCAATCGAGGTGCGTTCGCGCATCGCCTCGATCGACGACATCGACGAGATTCACGTTGAAACGCTGCAGACGGCCATTCGTCTCATGGCCGGCGATACGCAGAAGTGGGAGCCCGAAACGCGCGAAACCGCGGATCACAGCATGCCCTATACGGTTGCCGTCGGTCTCGTCCACGGCGACGTGGGCGAGGAATATTTCGACGAGCGCTACATCCGGGATCCCGTGCTGCGCGCACTGACGCGCAAGGTCACGGTCAGCGAGTGGGACGAAGCCAATCGCCGCATGCCCGAAGCGATGCTCTGTCGCGTCACCGTCACGACGAAGAACGGCGAGAAGCATGCCGCGAGCGTCGAGTACCACCGAGGCCACTGGAAGAACCCGATGTCCGACGCCGAGGTGGAAGCGAAGTTTCGCACGCTCGCGTTGCATGTTCTCGCCCCGGCACAGGTCGACGCACTTGCCGCCTGCCTGTGGCAACTGGACGAGCTGCAGGACGTCGGCGAGCTGATGAAGCTCACCGTCGCGACGAAGTAGGCTTGGGGAGCAGGCCATCATGACCGAGGATTTCGTCGTCGAGGATTTCCTGATTCCGGCAGCCGATGCCGGCATCGAGCTGCACGTACGCAACAGGCGGCCGCGCGCGCTCACGCAGTTCACGCCTCAGAACGTCGTCCTCTTCGTGCATGGCGCCACGACGCCCTGCGAAACCGGCTTCGATCTGACACTCGACGGTCTGTCGTGGATGAAGTACATCGCGCAGCGCGGCTGGGATGTCTGGTTCGTCAACGTGCGCGGATACGGTCGATCCACGCGCCCGCCCGAAATGGATCGACCGGCCGCAGAAAGCGCCCCCATCGTGCGCACGCCCTGCGCCGCCTCGGACGTTGGGGCAGCCGTCGATTTCATCCTGAAGAAGCGATCGATCGGACGCCTGCATCTGATCGGGCATTCGTGGGGGACGCGCATCATGTCCACCTATACGATCGGTCACAACGACAAGGTCGAGAAGCTCGTGCTGTTCGCACCGGGATGGCTACGCAGCACACCATCGCTGACGGATCCTGGTGGCGCCCTGGGCGCCTACCGAACGGTGACCGTCGACGATGTCGTGAAGCGACGCGGCACAGGCCTGCCGCCGGGCGTTCGGCACACGGATCTCATGCCAGAGACATGGTTCGACCACTGGGTCGACGTCGCGTTCGCAAGCGATTCCTGGGGCGCGATGCAGACACCCAAAGTGGTGCGTGCTCCGACGGGATCGCAGGCCGACACCCGTGAATTCTGGGCCGCAGGCAAGGCGCAATACGACGCCGGCGAGATTCGCGTACCTACCCTGCTCGTCGTCGGCGAATGGGACGCGGACACCCCACCCTACATGGCGCAAGCGCTGTTTGCGGCATTGTCGAATGCGCCAACCAAGCGATTGGTGATGATCGGCGAAGCGACGCACATCCTCTTCACCGAGAAGCACCGGATGCAGCTGTTCCGCGAGGTGCAACTGTTCCTGGAAGAGCAGGCAGCGCGATAGGTGCCGCGGGCTACGCCGCCGCCATCGTCGGCCATGCCGCGTCACCTGCCATGGCGGCGATCTCATCGGCACAGACAGGGCGACTGAACAGGTAGCCCTGCAGATAGCCGCAGCCCCTGGCCTGCAGGAAAGCAGCCTGCGCCTCGGTCTCGACCCCTTCGGCCACGACGCTCAAGCCGAGCGCCGATGCAAGGGCGAGAATGGCGGTCGTGATGGAGGCGTCTTCCGGATTCTCCGTGACGTCGCGCACGAAGGCGCGATCGATCTTGAGCGTGTCGATCGGGAAGCGCTTCAGGTACGCGAGCGACGAGTAGCCCGTGCCGAAGTCGTCGATGGAGAGCTTCAGTCCGAGCTCCTTCAGCGCACGCAGCGTCTTGCGAGCCGACTCCGCGTCATGCATGAGGATGCTTTCGGTGAGCTCGATCTCGATCGCGCCGGTCTGCACACCGGCGCGCTGCAGCTCGGCCGCGACCTTGGCGACGAAGTTCTTCTGCCCGAAACTCGGACTGGCCATGTTGACGGCGATGCCACCGACCGATAGGCCGGCTGCCTGCCAGGCCGAGGCCTGTCGACAGGCCTCGGCCAGCACCCAGTCGCCGATGGGCACGATCAGACCGGTTTCCTCGGCAAGCGGTATGAATTCGCCGGGCGAAACCATGCCCAACTCGGGATGCTTCCATCGTATCAACGCCTCGACGCCGGCGATCCGGCGCGTGCGCGACTCGACCTTCGGCTGATAGTGCAGCACGAGTTCTCCCCGCTCCACCGCCTTGCGCAGCATGTTCTCCATCGTCAGCTTCTGCAGCGACGAGGCATTCATCCAGGGCGAGAAGAACTGGAAGTTGTCCTTGCCCTGCTGCTTCGCGTGGTACATCGCGGTGTCGGCGTTCTTGAGCAGCGTCTCCACGTTCTCGCCATCGGCCGGGAACACGGCGATGCCGGCACTGGCAGTCACCACGATTTCGTGCCCGCCCACCTGGAACGGCAGGGCCAGCGCCGCGAGCAGACGCCGCGCGAGCTTCGCCATGTCGGCGGCTTCGGCGACCCCGGTCACCTTCACGATGAACTCGTCGCCGCCGAGGCGGGCAAACGTCCCCACGGCGAACTCATCCTCGCCGAGCAGCCCTCCAGCATCGACGACCAAGGTCTCTCCGAGGCGCACGGCCACCGCCGCGAGCAGCTGATCGCCGACGCCGTGACCGAGCGTGTCGTTCACGCGCTTGAAGCGGTCCAGATCGAGAATGAGCACGGCGAGTTCCTGCTTCCCGCGGGCTGCGCGAGCCAGCGAGTACTCGAGATGCTCCTGGAAATAGTTGCGGTTCGGCAGGTCGGTGAGCGGATCGTTGAACACCAGCCGCTTGATCTGCTGCTCCGTCGACTTGCGCTCGGTGATGTCCTGCGTCGTGCCCTGCAGGCGAACGGGCACCCCTGTCTCGTCTCGCACGACGACCGCCTGTTCGTGCACGATGCGCTCGACGCCATCCGGGCAGTTCAGGCGGCACTCCACGCTGTAAGGCTCGCCGCTGCGCATGGCACCGGCAACGGCCTGTTCCAGTTCGCTGCGCTGCGCGGGCTGCACCAGCCGGATGAACGCGTCGTAGTCCGGGTCGATCTGGTCGGGCTGCGCGCCGAGCACCCGCAGCAGTTCCGGCGAGCGATACAGCGTGTTCGACTGCAGGTCCCAGTCCCAGTGGCCGAGCTTGGCAAGCCGCTGTGCATCGGCGAGTCTCGCTTCGCTTCGGGCGAGTCTCTCGACCGCCTGACCGGCGCGCAGAACATAGCGGATTCGATGACCGAGCGTTGCCCATGTAATCGGCTTGGTGACGAAATCGGTGGCGCCGGCCTCGTAGGCGGTGTTCACCGACTCGGAATCGTCCAGCCCCGTCATCATGAGGACAGGGGTGTGGGCACCATAGGGCAGGCACCGGATGGCCGCACAGACCTCGTAGCCGTTCATTCCGGGCATGAGCACATCGAGCAGCACGACATCCGGCCGTGCGCGTTCGAACAGATCCAGACCGCATTCGCCGCTGGGCGCTTCGACGACTTCGAGGCCCGCGTGCTCGAGCGCCTGACGGACGAGAAGACGCGCCATCTCATCGTCGTCGATGACGAGAACGAGGGCGGATTGAGATGCCAGGCGAATCATGTCCTCCGCGTTAACGGCAGGTCGCAGCGCCGCTGAAGTGCCGCTCGTCCCTCAGCCCATCCCGCCCTCGGCAACGATGCGATTCGATTTCGCGATGAGCTGCACTACACTTGCAGCTTTCTCTGGCGGAGCAGTCCATGGCGCAGCAATACTCGATCGCGGCGATACCCGGCGATGGCATCGGCAAGGAAGTGATCGCCGCCGGTCTTGAAGTCCTGGCCGCGCTGGCGAAGCTGGAGAACTTCGAACTGAAGGTGAAGCACTTCGACTGGGACAGCGACCGGTTCCTGACGCGAGGCGAGTACATTCCGCAAGGAGGCCTCGACGAACTGAAGACTTTCGATGCGATCTTCTTCGGTGCGGTCGGCTCGCCGAAGGTGGCCGACCACGTGTCGCTCTGGGGATTGCGCCTGCCGATCTGCCAGGGATTCGATCAGTATGCCAACGTGCGCCCCGCACGAGTGCTGCCGGGCGTCGAAAGCCCGCTGCGGCTGAAGCATCCGGGTGATCTCGACTGGGTCATCATCCGCGAAAATTCCGAGGGCGAGTATTCGGGCCATGGCGGGCGTGCGCACAGAGGGCTCCCGGAGGAAGTGGCCACGGAGGTATCCATCTTCACGCGAGCCGGGGTCACGCGCATCCACCGTTTCGCCTTCGAGCTCGCACGCACGCGCCCCCGCAAACATCTCACGCTCGTCACCAAATCGAATGCGCAGCGCCATGGCATGGTGCTCTGGGACGAGATCTTCATGGAAGTGGCACGCGAATACGCGGACGTGACCTGGGATCGCGAACTGGTCGATGCCATGACCATGCGCATGGTCGCCCGACCGCGCAGCATCGATACGGTGGTCGCAAGCAATTTGCATGCAGACATCTTGTCGGACCTCGCAGCCGCCCTGTCCGGCAGTCTGGGCATTGCGCCCACGGCGAACCTGAATCCCGGACGTCGTTTTCCCTCGATGTTCGAACCCATCCACGGTTCGGCATTCGACATCACCGGCAAAGGCATCGCCAATCCCGTCGCCACGTTCTGGACGGCCTGCATGATGCTCGAACACCTCGGCGAGCCTCGGGCCGCGCAACGCCTCATGGCTGCGATCGAGCACGTGACCGCCCGACGCATCGTCACGCCGGATCTCGGCGGCGAAGCCACCACGGCGCTGGTCACCGAAGCCGTGATCGAGGCGCTATGAAGCCATTTGGCTGCGCTGCATCGAAACGACGTCGGATGCGTTCCGACCGATGACAGAAGCAAGGGTACTGCCGGCCGCAAAGTTGTCCCCGTCACAGCAGGTACCCGCGCGACGCATTCACTGCAGTGTCTGCAGCGTCCTGTGAGTTTTTTCGCGAACTTGTTCAAACAACGGCTCAAGACGCGGTGTGCCCCGCCGTAACCTTGAATCAATCCGGATCGAGACGAACCGGATCGAGACACCTCGCCGCCAAGGGTCGCTAGAACCCCACTGCGTCGACCGACGTCCGCCAGGAGGCAATTTGCCGTCAAGAGTCCCATGCCTTCGAAGAAGTCGATGCAGCCGAAATCCGGCGCCCTTGGGGTGCTGGTCATCGAAAGCACCAAATTCCAGCGTCGCTCGCTCTGCCGACTGATTCGCGCAGCGGGTGCCGATCATGTTGCCGAAGCCGTCGACATTGCCGACGCCGAGCGGGTATTGGGACGAGGACGCTACCCGGAATGGATCGTGGTCGCCGACCCCGATCTGATGCCCGAGCCTGCTTTCGCATCGCTCAAGGCGCTGACCGAGCAGTATCCGGTTGCAGGCGCCCTGCTGCTCACGCATCGCAAGGGGATCTTCGATGAACTGCGCATGCGAGCGCGCGAGGCCGAACTGCGCGTGATCGACGTGCTGCGCAAGCCGATCAGCGCCGAAGAGGTGGGTACCCTCCTGCGGCAGTTCGCGCTCGCGTCGAACAACGCCGTCGCCCGCCCCCAGGCCATCAGCAGGGAAGAACTGAGCGAATGCCTGCGCTCCGGCGCCGTGCGGGCTCGATTCATGCCCAGAATCGATCTGGACACCGGACACCCCGCCTGCTGCGAAGCCATCCCATACATTGCTCATCCGACCTTCGGGGCCGTACCCGCAGAACGCTTCAGCCATGCCGTTGCGCAGCTCGGCGCACAGCGCGTAATGACCGCCAGCGTGTTGCGCGATGCCGCCGAACTTGTACGCCAGCTCAGAGACCGGGATCTCGATGCAGCCGTGGCAGTGTGCATCGGGATCGAAGTGCTCTCCGAGAGCAGCGATGCAGCGAGTCTCGACGCCTACGTACGAACGCTCGGCATCACCTCGTCCGATCTCAGCCTCGAGGTCAGCGCCGGCGGCGACGTCGTCACCGATCACATCGTGGCCGACAATCTCGCACGCCTGAAATTGCGCGGCTATCGGCTCGTATTGCGCGAAGACTCGAACGTGGCAGCGTTGACCGATCCGGTATACGCCCACTTCTCGGAGATCAAGCTGCGCCGAAGCCGCAGCCCGCAGCAAGCTGCCGACTCACAGCCTGCAGATCGTATCGCATCGTTGCTAAGCGCTGCCGGAAAACACGGCATGGCTGCGTGCGCGGTGGACGTTCAACCGGGCGCCGATCTGGGCGTACTGCGCCGGGACGGCTTTGACTTCGCACAAGGGGAATATTTCGTATCCCCGATGAGCATCGAAGAGACCCTGCACTGGATTGCGCGTGTGGTGAAATCCCGCCACTACGGGAACCTACCGGCGTCGCAACCGCTGGCAAGCTAGCAGCCTGTCGGACTGGATGTCTCGCTCTGCGTTGTGCCCAGAACGCGCGCAGGTTAGGCGCTCGGCGCAGTCCAATATCGCGAATATTGAGAAGCCGAGCAACGACGTCTGCGCTCGTTCTGGACACAACCCGAAGGGACGGGGCGCTTTTCGCGCACGGCGGTGTCGGCCGCCTTGCGCGATATTCTCGATATCGGCTGCGTCGTCCTTCTAGCCCTGCACGAAAAGCACGCCCGTCGCAATCGTGAAATCCAGTCCGGCAGGCTGCTAGTGTCCTGAGTCGGAAATTCGCTGACCGAAAGCGCCGAGAATCGACGCCATACTTTGTCGGAAATCCTCGCCAGGTGTCCACTCAGGCGCGGTTTCCTTCGCGTCTGACGCCGATTTCGACACTTTTGTCGCTGATGCGGTCGCGGTACCGTTCAGCAAAGTGTCAACGAATCTCCGACTCAGGACACGCGTGTCGCCCACGTCTGCAGATCGTCGGTCGCTACACGCTAACCGCGGCCCGACAGGCGCTCCGGGGCCGCGCGAACCCGGATCGCGAGCGAATCGGTAGGCTCCGAAGGCGACATGGCCGGTACGCAATGAGCTGGCCTTACCTCGGTATGCACTGCATGCCCGGCTTGCGTTGGTGATTCCGCCCCCGGCCACGGCATGAGGAACGTGGCGATCAGCCCCAGCACCGTCACTGCGATTTCGCTTCGATTCACTTCCCGCTCCCGTTCGGCATCGTATGGAATGCAGTATGGAAGGTGGGAAGCTCATCAGATGAGCCTCTCGAAAAGACCTCGCAGTTCGTACGCCGGCTGCCATCGCGTGGGCGTGTTGGCACGAGAATCCGGTCAGACCTTGAGCAGCTCGATGGGTTGGAAGCGCCCGCGCAGCGCCGCAACGCTGTCGAGCCCCCACCAGCGCTCGATCACGGTCGCATAGAGTTCCCGAAAATCGACTCCAAACGCCAGATTGCCGTTGCCGTCGAGACGATCGAGGACCGGCGCCACACCATAAAGCCCGCCTTTGACCTTGCCGCCGGTCACGAAATGCACGTTCGCCGTCCCGTGATCCGTGCCGGCGCTCTGATTCTGGCGTGCGCGGCGGCCGAACTCGGCATACGTCATCACGAGGGTGGAATCCCAGCGCCCCAGCTCCTGGAGCGCGTGCGACAACGCAGTGAGTCCCTCGCCCAGATTCTGCAACAACCGGGTATGGCGTGCGGCCTGGTTGCTGTGCGTATCGAAACCGTCGAGCGACAGCTTCACGACCGCAACACCGGCGCGCGAGGCGATGACCTGGCTCGCCGATCGGATCGCGTTGCCGAAGGCCGTCGCCGGAAACTGCGTGCGAAAGACATGGCCCGAATGCAGCCCGCTGGCAGCCTGCGCGATATCGCGTTCGACGCTCAGGATGTGCCGCAACGCAGCGCTTCCCGCATGCTGCACGGGCTGGACCAGCCGCGACTGCTGCAGGAACCGCTCCGTATTGGCGAGCGCGATGACGCGCGGCCCGCCGCCCGCGAAAGGTCCGAGATCGTGGGTACCGACGACGACGGCATCCGCCGCGAAGGCTTTCGGCGCCGGTACGGCAACGAACATTCGGTTGAGCCACCCCTGCGCAAGAAATTCGTCCGAGCGACAGGCCGTATCCCAGATCTCGATCGAGCGAAAATGCGACAGATTGGGTGCCGCGTAGCCGAGGCCCTGAACGATCGCGAGTTGATTGGCCTGCCAAAGCGGCAGCAGCGGCTTGAGCGCAGGATGCAGGCCGGCACGCTCGTCGAGCTGCAGGACCTGATCGCGATCAATTGCGATCCGCGGTCGCAACTCGTAGTAATCCTCGTCCGTGTAGGGAACGACCGTGTTCAACCCGTCGTTGCCGCCCTTGAGTTCGATCAGGACGAGCAGGTTGCGATAGCCAGACGGAACTGGCGCCTGAGTTCGAGCGGCGAATGCGCCTGCGGCGTTCAATCCCGGCAATGCCGCCAGGGCGCTCAGAAAACGGCGTCGGTCCATGTCGGTCTCATCGTAATCCCAGGCGTGCCTACTTGAGCTGATACGTCGGATCGAGCGCGAGCTTGCGGATCAATCCAAGACGGTCCTGCGCAGCGACCGGATGCACCGGTTGCTGCGGCAGCAGCAAGCGCACGAGCGATGCCTGGTCGTTCGTGGCGATCGACGCGCCGAACGCCGCTTCGTCGAACCACACGTTCTGCATGGCCCGGCGAAACCGGTTCTCCTGGTTCGGGGCCGCGCCGACGGATCGTTGATTGTTCGAGGCGGCCATCATCGCCCCGGCCGCAGGCGGCTCGACGAGGCGGAAGAGACGCTCGAGAATCTGCCTGCGGGTCAGCAACGTCCCCGCATTGATCCACTGCTCGCCGCCGGCCCAGCCCTTGACGTTGGGCGGCGCCATCAAATCCTGACCGAGCTGACGGCTCATGACCACGAACGGATACGCATCGTCCACTTCGAACCTGAACTGGCGCAGCGTGCCGACGAGCAGATCGATCGGCGACTTGACGAGACTCGCGCGATTCGATGCCGCGAAGAAGGCATCCGAAACGAGGAGCAGCCTCACGGGAACCCGGATGTCGTAGCCGCTCTTGCGGAACTCCGCAGCGATACGCGCGACTTCCTTTTCATGCGGTGTCGGTGAAACGAACTCCCGCCAGAGCTTGCGCACGATGGTCTCTGCGGTTTCCGTGCGCTCGAGCAGCAGATCGAGCACGTCGCCTCCGTCGAAGACATCGCTGCGCCCGAGGATGGTCTTGATGCCGAAGTCGTGCTGCGCGGGCCGGAAAACGAATTCGCCCGTTTCGCCGTCGATGCCCCACCCGGTAAACGCTCGCGCGGCTTCCTTGACGTCCTGTTCGCCGTACTGGCCTTCTCCGAGCGTGAACAGCTCCATCAGTTCGCGCGCGAAGTTCTCGTTCGGCTGCCCCTTGCGATTCGAGGCATTGTCGAGGTAGACGACCATCGCCGGATCGCGGGCCATCGCATGCAGCAGCTCGCGAAAGTTCCCCAGAGCATGCTTGCGCAGCAACAGATTCTGCCGGTACATCAATCGCGTCGGGCGCACCTTCTGCAAACTGGACACGAAGTGGTTGTGCCAGAAAAGCGTCATGCGCTCGGTGAAGGGCGTCGGCGTCAGAAGCATTTCCTCGAACCACCAGACGCGCAACTCCTGGCCTTGCCGGATGGTATGCCGCAGCCAGGTGCGCCGCTCCTCCTCCGACCAACCGCGAAAGAGTGATCGGGGCGTCCACTGATCCAGCGCCTCGGGCGGACGCGTCAAAGGCTCGGTCCGCACCTGCGAGAGCAGACGCTCGACGGCCTCGACCCGGGTCAGTCCGGCGTAGCTATCCATTTCCGCCGGCATGGCCGCGAAACCCGTGCGGACCAGCAGGTGGCGCGCTTCAAGCGGACCCATCGGCTTGGCGGTAGCCGCTAGCGCGTACAGCGCGATGCAAAGGGCGAATACGCCCTGCCGTACGTAGCCCGAATCGACGGTGAAGCGACGGAACGCGCGCATCAGCGTTCGCGTCCCTTGCGGTAGAACTCCCGGTTGGCGCGCTGCAGGTCTCGATTGAGGTCGCGACGCTCGTCGGGCGTCAACGAGCCGCCGCGATCGTACTGCGGGCGCTGCTGGCTCTCGTCGCGCGAGCGTCGGCGGTCGTCTCGATAGTCTCCGCGGTCACTGCGCTCGCCACGCTGACCGCCCTGCTGTACCGACAGCCCGTGGCGAAGGAAGTCGGATTGGGCCCGGGCGTGCAGCGGGGCCCATACCAGCACCGCCGCCATCGCGAGTATCCATTGCCGCACTGCTCGTCTGAGCATCATCGCTCGGTCTCCAGAAAACACCCCGCCGCTGGGTCGGGATCGTCTGCTCGATCCACCCGCCTCGGGCCCGACGCCCCCGCCACGCTACCCTTGGAAAAAACCCATGAGGCACGATGAAAGCATACTGCACTCGCACCGACGCAGATACCCAGAGCACCCGGAACTCTGTAACAGTTTGTTAGGCGCCAGATCGATGCAATACACTCTTACACGGCAACGGCACGCGATTGCTTGGTGTCCTGTGTCGGAGATTCGTGCCCAAAAAGCGCCGAGAATCGACGCCATACTTTGTCGGAACTCCTCGCCAGGTGTACAACCTAGCTGCGGTTTCCTTCGCGTCTGGCGTCGATATCGTCACTTTTCCCACGCATGGGATCGATGGTAGCGACTCGCACTTCTGCTGCGAATCTCCGACACAGGACAGGACACCAGGCATCCGCCCTAGGCAGCATGGTCGACAACCGAGCAAAAGCAAGACGCCATGGCAGACAAGCGAACCAAGATCCTCGTCGTCGACGACGACCTGCGCCTGCGGGACCTCCTGCACCGCTATCTTACCGACCAGGGTTTCGCCATCCAGACCGCCATCGACGGCGGCGCGATGGACCGGCTGCTCAACCGCGAACTGTTCGATCTGCTCGTCCTCGACCTGATGCTTCCCGGAGAGGACGGGCTCGCAATCTGCCGCCGACTGCGCGCATCCAGCAATGCCATTCCGATCATCATGCTGACGGCGAAGGGCGACGAGGTCGATCGGATCGTCGGCCTGGAGATGGGCGCGGACGACTACTTGCCCAAGCCTTTCAATCCGCGCGAACTCGTTGCGCGCATTCATGCCGTCCTGCGACGTCGCCAGCCCGCCCCGCCCCCAGGCGCCCCAGCGCAGGATACCGAAATCATCGAGTTCGGCTCATTCAGTTTCGACCTCGGCACGCGCACCCTCATGCGCGCAAAGGAAGAAATTCCGTTGACCACCGGAGAATTCGCCCTGCTCAAGGTGCTGGCGACTCATGCAAGAACGCCCTTGTCGCGCGACAAACTGATGGAACTCGCCCGCGGACGGGAATTCGAGGCATTCGATCGCTCCATCGACGTCCAGATCTCGCGGCTGCGCCGACTGATCGAACCCGATCCGGCCCGCCCCGCCTACATCCAGACCGTATGGGGATTCGGCTACGTCTTCGTCCCTGACGGCAAGAAGCGCGACGACAAAGCGGCCAAGGGCTGACATTGCGGCGCCGCCACAGCCGATGACTCCGGTGCTGCGTCTGTTCCCCAAATCGCTGCTTTGGCGCACGTTTCTGCTCATCGGACTGCTGCTGCTCGCGAGCCTGGCCGCATGGCTCGCGATCCTGGATGCCACCGAGCGGCAACCGCGCGCCCGTGCCATCGCCCAGCAGGTCGCGAGTGTGGTGAACCTCACCCGAGCCGCCCTCGTCACCGCGGCCCCCGAGAAGCGGATCGAACTGCTGCGCTACCTCTCGCAGCATGAAGGCATTCGCATCTATCCGGCCGGCGACGAGGAGCCCGTCGTCGACCTGCCCGATTCCGCGCGCCTGCAGGAAATCACCCGCGAAGTCCGCGCCGTCCTCGGAGCAACCACGCAGTTGAAATTGGAGCAGGAAGGGCTTTCCGGTCTGCTGGTGAGTTTTCGCATCGACGGCGAAGAATACTGGCTCGCCCTGCCCCGGGAGGGGATCGAACGCCAGTTGCCCTGGGAATGGCTCGGCTGGAGTGCACTCGCGGGGGCTCTGGCACTGATCGGTGCATGGTTCATCGTCTCGCGGATCAACGAACCGCTGCACGCGCTCACCGGTGCCGCCGCGCAACTCGCGCAGGGCGAACGGCCGCGGCCCCTGAACGAAGCCGGGGCTACCGAACTGCGAACGCTGGCCCGGGCCTTCAACGGCATGACCGCCTCCCTGCAGCAGGCCGAAGCCGAACGGGCACTGCTGTTGGCCGGCGTCTCGCACGATCTGCGCACGCCGCTTTCTCGTCTGCGGCTGGCGATCGAAATGCTCGAAGGGCCCGACCAGGCCATGGTCGAAGGCATGGTGCAGGATATCGAGGACATGGACGCCATCATCGACCAGTTTCTCGACTTCGCCCGTGACGCAGCGGGCGAAGCGATCGAGCCGAACGGCGATCTCGATGCGATCATAGCCAGCGTCGTCGATCGCTATGTCCGGCGCCAGCGCCCCGTCAGCGCCCATCTCGGCAACGTGCCCGTGCTGCCGCTGCGTCCGCTTGCCATGCAGCGATTGGTGCTCAACCTCGTGGACAACGCGCTTCGTTACGCCGGTTCGCCGGTTGCAGTCGAAACCCGGCACGATGCCGGCAATGTCGTCGTCAGTGTCCTCGATCGCGGCCCGGGCATCCCGCCGGATGCGGTCGAACGCATGCTGCAGCCGTTCACACGGATGGAATCGTCTCGCAGCAACGCGAAGGGCTCGGGCCTGGGACTTGCCATCGTCCAAAGGATTGCGAAGGCTCACGGAGCAAGTATCGACCTGCTGCCCCGTGCAGGCGGAGGATTGGAAGCGCGGGTGACCATTCCACGCGGATCGACGCACTGATCTCGATCAAGACGCCGCACCGCCTGCCCGCCTAAGCTTGCACTATTCCCGAAATCGTTTCACTTCGAAGTGGTCCCTGTAGTTCGACTTCGCAACCCGCAGACACCGAGGAGGTTCGCATGACGACGACCACATGGATCCTGGTGGCAAACGCATCTGCCGCCAGTGTGTACGTAAACGAAGGGCCCAGGAAGGGACTTGCCCGCGTCAAGACGATGGAGCACGCAGCGAGTCGCGAGAAAGGGGTCGATCTCGTCACGGATCGCCCGGGCCATGCGCAAAGCCGGGGAAATGGTCGTGGTGCATACGTACCTTCGAAAACACCGAAGGAAGTCGAGGCGGATCGCTTTGCGCTCGAAGTGGCGAGGGAACTCGATCACGGCCGCACGAGCAATGCATACCAGCGCCTGATCCTCATTGCTTCGCCGCATTTCATGGGCCTGCTCAATCAGCACCTCGATGCGCACGTGAAGCAGCGGGTTTCCGATTCGATCGAGAAGGATTACACCAAGCTGCCCGAGAAGGAACTTGCCGGTCACCTCGAGGGCTGCATCTTCCTCTGAGCGACGGGCACGAACGAGCCGGAATCAGTGCACGCGCACCGTAGTGTTGCGCAGCCTCAACGACAGGATGCGCGCAAGGGAGAAGACCAGATCGCGCGCGAGATTCGGCTCATCTTCGGCGAACTGCGTATAGGCGTCGAAGGTGAGCACGAGCAGTTCGCCGTCGGCGTGCGCCCAGACGTTGGCCGAGCGCGGCAACCCATCGAAGAAGGATTGTTCGCCGAACACGCTGCCGGGCGGAATGCGGGCAAGCCAGGCCAGGCTGGCGCCCCCGACATACGCACCCCCGACTTCGAATTCTCCGGCGGCCGTGAAGTAGAGAGCGCGCTCCTCCGAACCGCGAGCAATGATGATCTCGTTGGCGATGACCGATCGATGCTGTGTCCGCGCAAGGAGCGACATCCAGTCGGCTTCGCTCCATTGCGCCATGACCAGGACGTCGGACGAGAGGGCACCCGCCTCCTTCGCGGCACGCATGAACATGTGCACGTGATCCAATCGATGCGCTCCTGCCGCCCTCGCCCCGAGAGCATGTCAAGGCGCTAGCATAAATCGCCTGAGTGGACGGTACACCTGAGCGTCCGCCACGCGGGCGGATTCGACGAGGACGATGTGGCGGACTTGCCACAGCACGCGCACGTCGGACGCATCGGACGAGGGCACGATTCGCGCATCGCGAATCAGCGTCACGTGCGGAACGAACGGACGGTGCTCGAACCGAAAGCCTGCTGCAGCCAGCGCCGATCGCATGTTGGCTTCGAGTTCAACCAACGGCGCGGACACCTCGGATACGCCGGCATATACGACACCGCTGCGCCGGAAGAGCCCGATGCGATCGAGTTCGATCGTGAAGGCCGGTGCACGCAACGAGGCGCCGATGCGGCACAATGGGTCGAGGCGGTGGGCATCCACCTCGCCCAGGAATGCCAACGTGACATGCAGGTTCTGCGGCGGCACGAGCCGGCCCCGGCAGGACGGCAGGCAATTGCGTCCCATTGACGCAAGCTTGTTCCGAACGTCGTTGTCGGGCCAGAAAGCGAAGAACAGCCGCATGCAGGCGGCCAGCACCTAGTCGGTTTCGCCGGGTGGGCGGATCAGAAGTGTGATTGCTTCTGCGGCGATGCCTTCGCCGCGACCAATGGCACCGAGACGCTCCATGGTCTTCGCTTTCACGTTGACCGCACAGCCGCCGAGGCAACGACGAAGGTTTGCTTCCATGCCCGGGATGTGCGGTGCCATGCGGGGCGCCTGAGCGATGATGGTGGCATCGATGTTCGCGATGCGCCAGCCCGCTGCATCCACCTTGGCTGCGACCTCGGTCAACAGGACCTGACTGTCGGCGCCTCGGTAACGCGGATCCGTATCGGGAAAATGGCGACCGATGTCGCCCAATCCCGCGGCGCCGAGCAGTGCATCGCAAATCGCGTGGATCAGGACGTCGGCGTCCGAATGCCCTGCCAGGCCCTTCTCGTAGGGAATCTCGACGCCGCCGATGATGCACTTGCGCCCCGCAACCAGCGCGTGCACGTCGAAGCCCTGTCCGATGCGCATCATGTTGGGTTCCTTTCGGCCAGGACGATCTGCGCGAAGGCGAGATCCTCGGCATAGGTTACCTTGATGTTCGTGGCAGCCCCCGTGACGAGCCTGGGTTGCAGGCCGAGCTTCTCGACCGCGGCCGCCTCGTCGGTCACGGCGTCGGTCCCGGCACGATGCAGGGCTTCCACCAGCAATCGATAGCGGAACATCTGCGGCGTCAGCGCCCGCCACAACCCTTCGCGCGACGCTGTCGCCGCCACGCGTTCATGTTCGTCCGCCCGCTTGAGCGTATCCGTGACGGGCAACGCGAGCAGGCCACCGATGTCGTCGTCGTTCAGCGCAGCGAACAGCCGATCGAGCTCCGTCGCGCTCAGGCAGGGGCGCGCCGCGTCGTGCACGAGGATCCAATCATCGTCTTGCGCGTGGCTGCGCAATGCCATCAGCGCATTGAACACCGAACAGGATCGAGTGGGGCCGCCGCAATAGAGCGGCATGATCGGGGCCGCCAGGTCGACCCATCGACACTCGCCGAAATCGGAATCGCCCTCGGCGAGGACGACATAGACACGGTCGATGTCGCGGCGGGACGCAAGCGCACGAACGGTGTGCTCCAGCATCGGCCGACCGTGGATCAGCGCGTACTGCTTCGGCCTAACGCTGCCGAAGCGCAAGCCCGAACCTGCCGCGGGCACGATCGCAAAACGCGAACAAGACATGCCGAAGAGATCGACCTGGCGAAGATCGAACCGATCTAGACCGCGCCGCCGCTGCGACGTTTGGCGCGGTCGCTGCCGCGCTGACGTTCCGCGACCGCCTTCACCTTGCGCTCGGCCGCCTCGAAAGCATCGCGCAATGCGACGTAGACGTCCTCGTCGCGCTGGTGGTCGATCACGATGTCATTGCCCGGAATCTGCAGGACCACCTTGACCACGTAGTGATTGCCGTGTTGCTTGCTGTGCTCTTCCAGCTCGATGGTCACTTCACAGCCGATCAGCTGCGGAAAGAACTGCTCGATCTTCTCGCTGCGTTGGCTGACCGCGGCGTCGAGCGCTTCCGAACGCTCGAAACCTCTGACCGTGATCCGAAGGGGGTGTTGCATCGACTGGACTCCTGCCGGTGAAGTGAACAATTTCACGTGCGCCGCCCTTGGGCAGGCCGCACGCGCCCTGGATCAGCGAGGTGACCCGGAGGCTGGGAAGTTTAAGGCGAGCGACGTGCGGCGTCGATCTCAGCGTTCGCCCCACCTCGTCTCTTCGGTTTCGATGAGCCAGTTGTCCTCGCCCTCGATACCGTGCGTGGCGGCGTGGCCGGTGAGCAGCATTTCCATCTGCCCTTCGTCGAGCCGCTCGTTGGCGTCCTCGACTTCCTGCCAGTCGTCCGCCTCGCCCTCCTTATCGAGCGCCGAGGCCCGGTCGGCCGGTACGGCATCGATGGTTTTGCGCTTCGCTGCGTGGCGCACGGGTCCGGATCGCGCTGCTCTCGCCGGCATGGTCATCTCCTTTACGATCGTCCTGCGAACGCCACACCCATCATCCTAGGGGCGCCCGACACCTGCATCCTGACCAAGATCAACCGAGAATCGAGTGTGTGACTACGCGTTCGACGTTCATGGGGAACACGCTCTCGACGTCGCCCCCAAGATCAGCTTAGGCCTTCGCGGCGCGACACGCAACCGGTCCGGCCCCTATCGTGAAGATCCGGTCTTCGACGAGTGCACTGCGGGTGATACGCAGCTCACCGCACGAGGACGAGTCGCGATTCGATCGCGGCGAGCATGCGTTCCACTGCATCGGCGCGAACGAGTTCTCCGGTTGCCGTGAGGACGATCTGTGCGGCACGCGACGATCGCGCTGCATCGATGATGGCCTCGGTGGGCGCACCGTAGACCGACTGGATCCGTACGCGCCCCGACAGACGAGCGATCCAGTGGGCGAGGGATGCGCGAACATCCCGCTCCGTACCCAGTCGGCCCGCAGGTACGCCGACGAGGAGGTCGGTTCCCATCATGCCGGCAAGCGCGACGGCGATGTCTAGCGCCGCGGGTGCTTCGTCATCGCCCTCGTACCAAACCATGATCGGCCGCGGCATGCCACGCTGCCCGGACGGGGACAGGAGAGCACGCGGGTGCAGCAGCAGCACGTCGCGGCGCTCCCCCTGCGCAAGCGCCTGCTGAACGACCTTGCCGCGCGCCGTCGTGTGATGGACCGGCACGTTGCGCAATCTTGCTGCGCGCTCCAGTTCTCCGACGGCGCGCTCGACGCGGCGCTTCACCAGCGATTCGACCGACTCACGCACCATGGGTCGGTTCTGACCGCTACGCCCGCCGACTTCGCGCACGAATGGCAACTGGGCAACCGTCATGAGATCGGAGTCTTCGACGAAAAGCCCCTCGAGTTCCCCGCCGAGCAGGGCCGCCAATTCCACCGCGTGCACCACGTCCTCGGGACAACACCGGCTTGCGTCGAGTGCGAGCAGCAGGCGCCGAGACGCCGTCAGGGCCACCGTGTTCACTTCGATTCTCCAGCCGACTTCTGTGCGGAAGCGAAGTCGCGGCGTACCGAAGTCATCGCGCTGAGGCGATCGGCGACGCGACGATTGAAACTGCCTTCGGGATACGTACCGTCCGCGTCCGGCATACCTACCGTCATCCCCGTGAGCAGCTCGAGAGCGTCGTCCACCGTCGCCACGGCGTGGATCCGAAAGCGGCCCGCCTCGACCGCCGCAACGACGTCCGGATGCAGCATAAGGTGGCGAACGTTGGACGCGGGCACGATCGTACCCTGCGAGCCGGACAATCCCCGGCTGCGACAGATATCGAAGAAGCCTTCGATCTTTTCGTTCACCCCACCGATCGCCTGCACTTCACCATGCTGATTGATCGACCCGGTCACCGCGAAGTCCTGTCTGATCGGAACGTCGGCGAGCGAAGAGAGCAGGACGCAGAACTCGGCGAGCGACGCACTGTCGCCATCGACAGTACCGTAGGTCTGCTCAAAGCTCAAACTCGCCGAGAGCGAAAGCGGCTGCTTGCCCGCATAGCGCGCGCCGAGGAGCGAGGACAGGATCAACACGCCCTTCGAATGGATCGCCCCGCCGAGCTTCACCTCGCGCTGGATGTCGACGACCTCGCCGCTGCCGAGTCGAGTGGTCGCCGTGATTCGCGTCGGCATGCCGAATGCATTCGGTCCGATCTGGAAAACCGACAAACCGTTGATCTGACCGACCCGGGCACCGGCGGTGTCGATGAGCATCACGCCTTCCCGGATCGACGCCTGCATGCGCAGCTTCACGCGATCCGCGCGCCGCTCCTGCGCGGCGATGGCTGCGGCGACGCTGTCGGCAGCGACGGTGGAACCCCCGGATGCACGGGCAAGATGATCCGCCTCTCGCATGAGGTCGGCGAGACTTTGCATGTGCGTCGAGAGCTTGTGTTGATCGCCCGACAACCGGACGATGTGCTCGAGAAGCTGTGCACAGGCAGCCGCGTCGAAGTCGAGCATGCGCTCGTTCCGCGCGACCGTGGCGATCAATCGCGCGTACAGCCGCAGTGTCTCCTCGTCGAGGTCGACGGTTTCATCGAAATCGGCGGCGACCTTGAACAGTTCGCGGAAATCGGGATCCCATTCGTAGAGCAGGTAGTAGAGCGTGCGCTCGCCGAAGAGCACGACCTTCACGTCGAGCGGAATCGATTCCGGATCGAGCGACACGGTGCTGACCAGCCCCATCATCTGACCGACGGAATTGATGTGCAGGCGGCGCGATACCAGCGCACGCTTGAGCGCATCCCACGCGAGCGGCTGCGTGAGCAGCTTGTGTGCATCGATCATGAGATAGCCGCCATTGGCTTCGTGCAAAGACCCGGCCTTGATCAGATTGAAGTCGGTCACCAGCGCGCCGAAGTGCGACAGGTACTCCACGCGTCCCACCAGATTCTGATAGGTCGGATTGTCTTCGATGACGACCGGCGCGCCGACCTCGGCATCGTGCCCGACGATCAGGTTCGCCTGATAGCGGCGCAGCCAGGCCGGCGTCTGTTCGCCCGCGGGCTCGGCCCCTTCGGCGGGGCCCTCGGACGCCTGACGCGGTTGCGCTGCGGTGTCGATGAGATCGCGACGCACCGCTGCCAGATGGCTTACGACCTCCGGGAGATCGCCGTACTCGCCCTCGAGCTCGGCGACGAGATGGTCCACTGCAAGCGTCGTGAACTCGCGGTGCAGTTCCTTCAGCTTGCTGCGCCGCTCCCGCCCCCACTGCGGCACCTGGCGAATAATCCGCTGCAACTTCTCCTGCAGCTTTTCGATCGTTTCGCTGATGCGATTGCGATCTTCCTCGGGCAGCTTTTCGTATTCTTCAGGGTTGATCACGGCACTGCCACGCAGGGGGGCAAAAGCAAAGCCAGCGGGCGTGTGCACCAAAGCAATGCCCTGCTGCTGCGCCTCCTCGCCAAGAGTCTGAAATGCCTTGCGCTCGCGTTCGCCGAATTCCTCCCCGACCTCTTCCAGTCGCGCGCGGTACTCTTCGCTGTCGAAGGTGGCGGTAATGGCAGCCAGCGCCTCCTCGGCAAGCTTGCGCATCGAATCGCGAAGCCGGGAGCCCCGCCCCGGCGGCAGCTGAAGCGCCTTCGGCCTGTCGGGCTGCTCGAAGTTATGCACGTAACACCAGTCCGACGGCTGCGGAGCAGACGCGGCTTCGGCGCGAAGAAAACCCCGCACGAGCGTGTGCTTGCCCATCCCCGAAGGCCCGAGCACGAACAGGTTGTAGCCGTGGCGGCGGATCGCCATGCCGAACCGGACCGCTTCGACGGCACGTTCCTGGCCGATCAACTGCGAGACGGGTTCGAGATCTGCGGTAGTCGCCCCCCCCAGGCAGGCGGGATCGATCCGCCGGCGCAGCTGCTGCGCCGCCAAAGGTACGACGGCTTTTGGTGCTTCGTTCTCCATGAGACTCCGATCTCCTCCGGATCTTCCAATATCATGCCTCCGGTCGCGCGGATGCAATCGAGGCAAAGCATGCCCGCGATCTGCACGTGCTGGTTGACCTACGTCAACGCGAGTTCGAGCGGCGTGACTATGATGAGCCGTAGCTTTCCCAACCACAACCCAAGGAGGCAACGCCATGGCAAACGTTACCCGTTACGATCCTTTCGCCGATGTGGACGATCTATTCAAGGGGTTTTTCCTGCGCCCGGTCCGCATGGGCATGACCGCAGACGACAGCGGTTCGTTCGGACAACTCAAGGTCGACGTGAGCGAGGACGACAAAGCCTATACCGTCCACGCAGAAGTACCGGGTGCGAAGAAGGAAGATATCAAGGTTTCGCTCGACGGCAACGTCGTTTCGATCAGCGCACAAGTGAAGAAGACACGCGAGCAGAAGGACGGCGAGAAGGTCATTCGCAGCGAGCGCTACTTCGGCACCGTGTCGCGCAGCTTCTCCCTCGCAACGGACGTCGAAGAAAGCCAGTGCGCCGCAACCTACAACGACGGCGTGCTCGAGCTTGTCCTGCCGAAGAAATCGGGCGGACGCACTCGTCAAATCAGCATCAGTTGATCTGCCGGTGCCCGGCGACCTGCGCTCGCCGGGCACCCTATTGCCCCTTCCGCCCAAGAGGACGTGCCATGCAAGTCGGAGAAATCTGCACCCGTGAAGTCGTGTGTGCCAGCAACGAAACCACGATCAGCGCTGCGGCCAAGCTGATGCGGCAATACCATATCGGCGACGTCATCGTGACGCGCGAGGAGAATGGTCGCCGCATTCCGCTCGGCATCGTGACCGATCGCGACATCGTGCTCGGCGTCGTTGCGCCCGAGTTGAGCGCATCGACGCTGACGGTCGGCGACATCATGGGACCCGACCTGATCACGGCAGTCGAATCCGAGGACGTCTTCGATGCGATGCAACGCATGCGCAACAAGGGTGTGCGCCGCATCCCCATCGTCCAGGACGACGGCGACCTCACCGGGATACTCTCGATCGACGACATTATCGAGATCCTGGCCGAGGAAATGAACCAGTTGGCACGCCTGATCTCACGCGAACAGATGCACGAGCGCGATACACGCCGCTAAAGGCCACCGGGGACTGATTGCCGCCATATCCGCGCGAATCAATCGCGTGGCAGGTTCGTGCACAGGTTCAAAGTCATGGAGTCCGCGCTAGAATACGTCGACTTCGTGCAAGCTGAGTGGCCGGCCCCCAGGATGACATCCGTCCCCCACGTATTGATCGTCGACGACGAACCGGCCATACGTGACCTGATCCGCAACTACCTCGGGCGTCACGGGCTGAAGATCAGCGTCGCCTGCGATGGTCAGGAGATGCGCGAGCAGATGGCTCGAGACCATATCGACCTCGTGCTGCTCGATCTGGGATTGCCCGGCGAGGATGGCCTGGCCCTCACCCGCCACATCCGATCCCACTCCAACGTCGGGGTCATCATCGTCACGGGTAGCGGCGAATCGGTCGATCGGATCGTCGGACTGGAACTCGGCGCCGACGATTTCGTGGCAAAGCCCTTCGATCTGCGCGAATTGCTCGCGCGTGTGCGTAGCGTTCTGAGGCGTACTTCCACCGCGCCCGAACCGGAAGCACAGCCGCGCGTTCCGGGTCTGCGCTTTGGCGGATGGCATCTCGATACGCAAGGTCGAAGGCTGTTCAATGCCGAGGGCACGGAGGTCGAAATCACGACCGGCGAATACGATCTGCTCTGCGTGTTTGCCGAAAATCCGAACAAGGTCCTGAGCCGGGATCAGTTGCTGCAGGCCACCCGAAATCGCGACGCGGGCCCGTTCGATCGCGCCATCGACATGCAGATCACCCGCCTGCGGCGCAAGATCGAAGTCGATGCCGACAAGCCCCTGCTCATCAAGGCCGTGCGCGGTGCCGGTTATGTCTTCACGGCCGCAGTGCAGCGTGTTTAGGCGCCGCTCGGCGTGTCACGCCCGCAGTCGTTTCCCGGTCCCGATACCCATTATTCCGGCGCACCGACATGAATGACCAGCGCGCAGACGAATCTGCCCCATCCATCCCGACGTTCGACGCCACGGTCTACCGCAAACTGCTCGAAACCGCCCCCGACGCGATCATCGTGATCGATCCCGCGGGCCGCATCGTTTTCTTGAGCAATCAGGCCGAACAGATCTTCGGCTACGCCCGCAATGAATTGCTCGGCCAGCCGATCGAGGTGCTCGTGCCCGAGCGCCTGCACGCCGGGCATCGCGTTCACCGGGCCTCCTATGCCGCGAATCCGACGACACGCCCGATGGGCTCCGACATGACGCTTATCGCCGTCACCAAAGCCAAGAAGGAGTTTCCCGTCGAGATCAGCCTCAGTCCGCTCCACGTCCAGGACAAGACGTTCGTCTGCGCAGCCATCCGCGACGTAAGCAGGCTGCAAAGCGCACGCTCGGCCATGACACGTGCCCATTTTCAGGCGCACGTCGCCGAACTGGGACAGCAGGTGATCGCCGCGCGGGAACTCGACGAAGTGGCGGCCGCCGTGCCAGGTCTCGCCGCCCGCGCGCTCGAGGCCGATGTCGTCCTGCTCTACGTCCTCAATCCGCAGGACAACCACTTCATTTGCCGCGCAGCCTATGGCGTCCCCGAGGGCATGACCGCGCATCTGCGCGTGAAGAACGATCCGGCGACGGGCACCGGATTCGTATACGCCGCAGGCGAATCCGTCATCGTAACGAACTACGCCACCGAATCGCGCTTCGACAGTGGCCCGATGATTTCCGAGCTCGGCCTGGCATGCGCGCTCGCCGTACCGATCATGGGCAACGAAGGTCCGACGGGCGTCATCACGGCCCGCTTTCGGCAGCCGCGGACATTCTCGGAAGACGACAAGAACTTCATGCGTTCGGTTGCGAACATCATCGCCGCCGCCATGAAATACACGCAGGCAGAAGAACGCCTGCGACACGCGCAGCAACTCGAAGCAGTGGGTCAACTCACCGGCGGCATCGCGCACGATTTCAACAACCTGCTCACAGTGATCATCGGCAATCTGCAGCTCGTGCAGGAAGACGCTGCGGACAACGAAGCCATCGCCCATCCCATCGACGCCGCATTGCGCGCGGCGTCGAGCGCCGCTGACCTCACCCGCAAGCTGCTCGCCTTCTCGCGCCGTCAGGCGCTGCGTCCACGCGCCATCGACGTCAACGAACTCGTCGGCAACATGCTGGACATGATCCGTCGGGCACTCGGCGAACGTGTCACGATCCTCGCCTACCCGGATGCCAACGTGCCCAAAGCGCACGCCGATCCGGGCCAGCTCGAAACGGCGCTGCTCAATCTGGTGGTTAACGCACGCGACGCGATGCCCAACGGCGGACGCCTGAGTATCGAGACCGCGACACGCCGCCTGGACGAGGGCTACGCGGCAGACATCGGCGACATCCAGCCGGGCGACTACGTCATGATCGCCGTCAGCGACAGCGGTACGGGCATGCCCGAGTCGGTCCTCAAACGAGCCTTCGACCCGTATTTCACGACCAAGGAGCGCGGCAAAGGCAGCGGACTCGGACTTTCGATGGTTCACGGCTTCGTCAAGCAGTCGAGCGGCCACGTGACGATCTATAGCGAACCCGGCCACGGCACGACCATTCGCCTCTTCCTACCGATCGCAGTGGATGGCCGACCGACCGAAGTTGCCCGTACCGAGGAAATCATGCCGCGCGGCAACGAAACCGTGCTGATGGTCGAGGACGACGACGCAGTGCGGGCGGTCGGGGCGAGGTTTCTCGCGCTACTCGGCTATACCGTTCTGGAAGCCGGTGACGGCGAGACCGCGCTGGCAATTCTCGACGCCCATCCGGAAATACGCCTGCTCTTCACGGACATCGTTCTACCGGGTACCTACGAGGGCGTCGGGCTTGCGCGGGAAGTCCGCCGGCGGCGACCGGAACTTGCGCTGCTGTTCACCTCCGGCTACGCGAGCGGCGCCATCCATCGCCTGGAAAAACTGCCCGGGGCGCTCATCGACAAGCCCTATCATCGGCACATGTTGGCCGCCGCAGTCCGCAACGCGCTCGACGCCGAGCACTGACCGTACCCAACGTCCCAATGCGCAAAGGCGCTGCAGTTACAGCGCCTTTGCGGTCACATTGTGCCAGAGCTCAGGCCGCCTGCAGCATCGACGCCCCCACCATGGAACGCAGTCGATCGATATCGACGAGTTCGATCGCCTTCAACTCGGCCCGGATCAGGCCATCACGCTGGAACCGCGAGAAGATGCGGCTCACGGTTTCCAGCGTCAGCCCGAGGTAGCTGCCGATTTCACGCCGGGACATCCGCAGAATGAAGCGCGTCGCCGAGTAGCCGCGCGCCGTCAGACGCTGCGAGAGATTGACGAGAAAGGCCGCAAGCCGCTCTTCGGCACTCATGGATCCGAGCAGCAGCATCATCAGATAGTCGCGCTGGATCTCGCGGCTCATCAGCCGGTGGAACATGCGCTGCATGCCGGGCTCCTGGCGGCACAGCGCTTCGAGGCGGCTGAAGGAAATCTCCCAAACCTCGCCATCTTCCAGGGCCACCGCATTCGATTGGCAGATCTCCCGCTCGATGCCGTCCAACCCCAGGACTTCGCCCGTCATATGGAAACCCGTGACCTGCTCGCGTCCCTCGGAATCGAGCAGGATCGTCTTGAACATGCCCGCACGCACCACGTACAGGCAATGAAAGGGCGTTCCGGAGCGGTAGAGAAATTCGCCGAGGCGCACACGGCGCTTGCCCGAGGCGGCTTTGGACACGACGGCGGCGACTTCGGTCGGCAATCCGACCAGTGCTTCGGAATGCACGGCCGGCAATGCGGCTGGCGCCTCTGGCTTGGCCTGACGAATACTGGCAATGGCTCGGACGGTCATGGCAGGCTCCTCTTCGATTCGGGGGATGAAAAGCATTCCTGTTTCTCAGTGGAAGTCAGCTTAGCGGTCGTTTGTCACACCTCGTTCGCCCCCGCATAACGCTTTGTAACGCTCGGTAACAGGAGGGCTGTGCTTGCGGTACTGCGCCGACTCGGCGTAAGTTCTTGGCGCAGCGCCTGCTCGCCCCCATCTGGGTAAAACAATTGAAGAGTGGTGCAATGAACTCTGTCCGCGCGCCTGCTGTTGCAGGCACCTTCTATCCCGCCGAACCCGATCTGCTGCGCCGTATGGTGGACGACCTGCTGGCCGCAGCCGACCGATCGCATGGCGACACCATCGCGCCCAAGGCGATCATCGCGCCGCACGCCGGCTACGTGTATTCGGGCGCAGTCGCAGCGAGTGCCTATTCGCGATTGCGCTCGGCACGGGGCTGCATACGCCGGGTCGTGCTGCTCGGTCCGGTACACCGGGTACCCGTACGAGGGCTCGCCCTTCCAGGCGTGGAGGTTTTCGCGACGCCGCTCGGGCAAGTAGGCCTCGATCTCGATGCCATCGCCACCGCGCTTACCTTGCCTCAGGTGACGCAAAGCGCTGCAGCCCATCAGTTCGAGCACGCCCTCGAGGTGCATCTGCCCTTTCTGCAGCGCGTGTTGGGCGATTTCAAGCTCGTGCCCTTCGCCGTCGGCGATGCGACGCGCGAAGAGGTTGCCGAAGTGTTGGATCTGCTGTGGGGCGGCGACGAGACGATCATCGTGGTCAGTTCGGATCTGTCGCACTTTCTGTCCTATGATGCTGCGCGCAGGATCGACAGCGAAACGGCGACGAGGATACTCGACCTGCGAAGCGACATCGATCATCAGCGCGCCTGCGGTGGAACGCCCGTGAACGGATTGCTGCTCGCAGCCCATCGGCGGCATCTGAAGGTGCAGCTGCTCGACCTGCGCAACTCCGGCGACACCGCGGGCAGCCGAGACCGCGTCGTCGGCTACGGCTCGTTCGCCGTGCTGTCGGCCGAGGCGATCCACGAGAACGCCGGCGCGGCGCTCATCGCCTTGGCGCGCGCCGCCATTGCAGAGAAGTTCGGCGAGTGCGTGTCCTGCCCGGAGCAAACGGGATGGCTGCAGCAGCCGCGCGCCACGTTCGTCACGCTGACGCTCAACGGCGAGCTGCGCGGGTGCATCGGCTCGCTCGAAGCCAAACGCCCCCTCGGTGTCGACGTGCGCGAGAACGCTCTGGGAGCCGCCTTTCGCGATCCAAGGTTCAAGCCGCTCACGGCGGATGAATGGAAAGACACGCACGTCGAAGTCTCGCTGCTCTCGCCGCTGGAAGCCCTCGAGCCCGAGAGCGAAGAAGCCCTGCAAGCGATGCTGCGCCCGGGCATCGATGGCGTACTGATCCAATACGGGCACCACCGGAGCACCTTTTTGCCTCAGGTATGGGAGCAGCTGCCCAAACCGCGCGACTTCCTCGCGAGTCTGCGCCGCAAGGCGGGCCTGCCGCCGGATCTCTTCGAACCCGGCTTCAAGGTCTGGCGCTACACCGTCACGAAATGGGGAGCAGCACACTAAGGAGATCCGAACTGCGATGGAAGAAATGGATTACGCCGGACGCTACTGGCATATGCTCGACGATGGTCGCATGCAATGCGACCTCTGCCCGCGAGACTGCCGTCTGCACGAGGGTCAACGCGGCGCATGTTTCGTGCGGATGCGCTCGGGCGACCGGATGCTGCTCACCACCTACGGGCGATCATCGGGCTTCTGCATCGACCCCATCGAAAAGAAGCCGCTCAACCAGTTCTATCCGGGCAGTCCGGTGCTGAGCTTCGGCACCGCCGGCTGCAACCTTGCCTGCAAGTTCTGCCAGAACTGGGACATCAGCAAGTCACGGGATATGGATCGACTGGCGGACCAGGCCTCACCCGCCGTGATCGCCGATGCCGCACGCAGGTCCGGCTGCCGGAGCGTAGCCTTCACCTACAACGACCCGATCATCTTCGCCGAGTACGCGATTGATGTCGCCGATGCGTGTCATGACTTTGACATCAAGACGGTGGCCGTCACGGCGGGCTACATCGGCCAGGATGCGAGGCGCGACTTCTTCTCCCGCATGGACGCAGCCAATGTCGATCTGAAAGCGTTCACCGATGAATTTTACGTCAAGCTCTGCGGCGCGCGGCTGCAGCCTGTCCTCGATACGCTCGTCTATCTGAAACAGGAAACCGACGTGTGGTTCGAGATCACGACGCTGCTCATCCCGGGCAAGAACGACGCTGAAGACGAACTTGCCGCAGCGTCCGATTGGATCATGCGGGAACTCGGCCCGGATGTACCGCTGCACTTCAGCGCCTTTCATCCCGATTTCAAGATGAACGACATCGAAGCGACACCGGGATCGACCCTCATCCGCGCCCGGGACATCGCGATCAGCGCGGGATTGCACTACGTCTATACCGGCAACGTTCACGACCGGGACGGCGGGACGACCTATTGCCCGGGTTGTCGCACGGCGCTCATCGTGCGCGACTGGTACCAGATCCTGAGCTACCGACTCACCGACGACGGCTACTGCCCGGACTGCGGCACCGCAGTCGCGGGGCGATACGAGCGGTTCGCCGGACAATTCGGCCGGCGGCGGATTCCCGTCCGGCTACGGGCGACGGCATAGATCAGTCGTTCGGGCGAGCCGCGGTGCCGCGCGTCGAGATTTCGGTGAGTGCATCGCGGGCCATCGCCTCCGCCAGGACGTCCTCGGGACGGAACACGGCATCGGCATGCTCACGCCGCAGGCGCTGTGCATCTTCCTCGCTGGGCACGCGGACGACCGTTCGGATCCCGGGATTGAGCGCCCGTGCGATCTCGATCATCTTGCGGACGTTGAAAGGCTCCGGCAAGGCAATCACGAGCACCGCAGCACGAGCGACATGGGCCTGCACCAGAACCACGGGATCGGAAGCATCGCCTAGCACCGCATTTTCTTCAGCATGGCGCAAACTCTCCACCCGCTCGCGATCACGCTCGGCAACGACCACGGAACACCCGGCGGCACGCAACCGCTCGTGGATCATGCGCCCCACCCGACCGTAGCCGACGAGTACGACGTGGCCCGTGAGGTGGCGCTGATCCACATCGAAGGGCAATTCGGCCAACGGATCGTCGGGGTGACTCATTGCGCGTGCGCGCCCCGACATGCGCAGAATGCGTGCCTCCAGTGGCCGAATGCAGCGGAACACCAGCGGGTTGAGCGCAATGGAGATCAGCGCCCCTGCCAACACGAGGCTCTGCGCTTCGGGCGACAGCACCTTCAGCGATACCCCGAGGGCCACGAGGATGAACGAAAATTCGCCGATCTGGGCAAGACTCGCCGACACCACCAGCGCGGTATTGACGGGGTAGCGGAACGCCACGACGATGAAGAACGCCGCGAGCGACTTGCCCAATACGATGATGCCGACCACGACCAGCACCCGCAGCGGTTCTTCGATGATCATCGTTGGATCGAAGAGCATGCCTACGGAGACGAAAAATAGAACGGCGAAGGCATCGCGCAGGGGCAGCGACTCATCCGCTGCACGATGACTCAACTCCGACTCGCGCAGCACCATGCCTGCGAAGAAGGCGCCCAGCGCGAACGACACGCCGAACAGCGCGGCCGAACCGAACGCGATGCCCACGGCAGCCGCGACGACGCACAACGTGAACAACTCGCGCGAGCCGGTGCGGGCCACCTGCCAGAGCAGCCACGGAAAAAGGCGACGTCCGATGACGAGCATCAGTGCGACGAAGACGGCGATGCGTCCAAGCGTGAGGGCAAGCGTTTGCAGGAGGTCGACTTGAGACGCCCCGTCGGCCTCGCCGCTGGCGAACGCCTTGGCCAACGGCGGCAACAACACGAGCACGAGGACCATGACGAGATCCTCGACGACGAGCCAGCCCACGGCGATGCGACCGTTGGGTGTCTCCAACGAGCCGGCGGCTTCGAGTGCCTTCAATAGCACCACCGTACTCGCCACGGAGAGCGCCAGACCGAAGACGAGACCAGCCACGATGCCCCAGCCCCACAACCAAGACACGCCCACGCCCATGAGCGTGGCGGCAGCAATCTGCACCACCGCACCCGGCAATGCAATGCGCCGAACGGCAAGCAGATCGTCGAGCGAAAAATGCAGTCCGACCCCGAACATCAGCAGCATGACGCCGATTTCGGCAAGCTGTGCGGACAGTTCCATATCCGCGACGAAGCCCGGTGTCGCCGGACCGATCGCGATCCCGGCAATCAGATAACCGACCAATGCCGGCAGCTTCAGCCGCACGGCGATCACGCCGAACAGCAGTGCGAGCCCGAATGCCGCAGCGATGGTGGAAATGAGGTTGATGCTGTGCGGCAAGGCGATCCCCTGAAACAAACGTATCGAAGTCAGGACGCCGGGAGCCGCCGGAACTGATCGGGCATGCAATCAGATCCGACGACCGTGGCGGGCCATGCCTGCACCAAAGCAGCGTGCCGATCGGGTAGCCGACGACCGGTCGGCCCCAGACCGGCCCGATCAGGTTGCAGCCACGACGCGAATCAAACGGCGTTCAGCGCCTGATCGAGATCGGCGAGGATGTCGTCGATGTGCTCGATGCCGATGGACAGCCGCACCGTTTCTTCCTTGACCCCTGCTTTGGCGAGTTCTGCGGGAGAAAGTTGCCGATGCGTGGTCGATGCCGGGTGGCATGCCAGCGATTTGCAGTCCCCGATGTTGACCAGCCGCACGACCAGCTTGAGGGCATCCTGGAAGCGCGCACCGCCCTCGCGTCCACCCTGCACCCCGAACGTAAGGATGCCCGACGCCCGTCCGCCCATGTACTGCTTGACGAGTGCATGATCCGGATGGTCGGGCAGGCCAGCGTAATTTACCCAGGCGACCTTCTTGTGCTTCTGCAGGAACTGGGCAACCTCGACCGAGTTCTCGCAGATGCGATCCATGCGCAAGGCGAGCGTCTCGGCACCCTGCAATACGAGGAAGGCGTTGAACGGACTGATCGCCGCCCCCGTGTTGCGCAAAGGCACCACGCGTGCACGGGCGATATAGGCCGCCGGCCCGAGTGCTTCGGTATAGACCACGCCGTGGTAGGAGACGTCCGGCTCGTTGAGGCGCTTGAACCTGTCTTTGTGCTGCGCCCAGGGAAATTTGCCCGAATCGACGATCATGCCGCCGATGGAGTTGCCGTGACCGCCGATGTATTTCGTCAGCGAATGAACGACGATGTCGGCGCCATGCTCGAACGGTCGGCACAGATACGGCGTCGGCACGGTATTGTCGACGATGAGCGGGATGCCCTTGCTGTGCGCGATGTCCGCGAGGCGGCGAAAGTCGGTGATGTTGCCGAGCGGATTGCCGATCGACTCGCAATAGATCGCCTTGGTCTTGGCGTCGATCAGCTTTTCGAAGGATTCCGGCTGACGGTAATCGGCGAAGCGCACCTCGATGCCGAACTGCGGAAACGTATGCGCGAAGAGGTTGTAGGTGCCGCCGTATAGGGTGGCGGCAGAAACGATGTTGTCGCCGCATTCGGCGATGGTCATGATCGCATACGTGATGGCCGACTGGCCTGAAGCCAGCGCCAGGCCCGCGATGCCCCCTTCCATCTCGGCGACCCGCTTCTCCAGAACGTCCTGGGTGGGGTTCATGATGCGCGTATAGATGTTCCCCTGCACCTTGAGGTCGAACAGATCCGCGCCGTGCTGCGTGTTGTCGAACGCATACGAGGTCGTCTGGTAGATGGGTACGGCAACGGCCTTGGTGGTGGGTTCCGGGGTGTAACCGCCGTGCACGGCGATGGTTTCGATCTTCATGAGTCGCGCCTCCTTCGCTGGGAAGGCCCAGTATACCGGACCCACTTCACCGATCGCGATCCAGGCGAACAGGAACCCACCGGCTCGGCTCTCGTATAATGGCTTCCAGCCCGATCGAGCCGACCAGCCCGGCCATGCAGATCGGGCTCGGCATTTTGGATATCCCGAACGCAAGCCGTGTCTGTTCGAAGAACCGCGTCTCGGGGGCGCACGACTACACAGGGTGAGAATCATCTCGGACATGTTGCTGAACACGCCATTGCCCGCCGCCGGAATGAGGCTGCGATGCACCGGTCTCGCCGGTTCCAGCGATGCGCTTGCGCTCGCCGAACTGGTGCGAGCCGGACAGCGCATCGTTGTGCTCACGGCAAGCGCCGGCGACGCACAACGGCTCACCCAGGAGATCCCCTGGTTCGTCCCGGGCCTGCGCGTGTTCCAGCTGCCCGATTGGGAAACGCTGCCGTACGATCGGATCTCGCCTCACCAGGATCTCGTTTCGGACCGCCTCGCAACGCTCTATCAGATGATGCAGCGGGCGTTCGACGTCGTCCTGGTGCCGGTCACGACTGCGCTCTACCGATTCGCTCCCGCAGAATATCTCGCCGGCCGCACCTTCTTCTTGAAGAAGGGCGACCGACTCGACATCGAACGCTACCGGGCACAGCTCGCACTCGCCGGCTACAGCAGCGTTACGCAAGTCGTGGCCCCGGGCGAATACTGCGTACGGGGCGGGCTCGTCGACCTCTTCCCGATGGGCAGCCCGCTGCCCTATCGCATCGACCTCATGGACGACGAGATCGAGACCCTGCGCACGTTCGATGTCGATACGCAGCGCACGATCTACAAGGTCAACGAGATCCGGCTGCTGCCCGGCCGGGAGTTTCCGCTCGACGACGAGGCACGCACGTCGTTCAGGCGCCGCTTTCGGGAGCGTTTCGAAGGCGACCCTTCACGCAGCGAGATCTACAAGACCATCGGCCGCGGCGGCGCACCCGCGGGGATCGAGTACTACCTGCCGCTCTTCTTCGAGAACACCGCCACCCTGCGCGATTACCTGCCGGCCGATGCGCTGGTCTGCCTGCATGGCGATGTCGCAGGTTCGGTTGCGCGGTTCTGGGAAGACACCCACTCGCGCTATCTCCTCATGCGAGGAGACTCGGAGCGCCCGCTCCTCGAGCCGCGCGAGCTGTTTCTCACCCAGGACGAGCTCTTCGGTGCCGTCAAGGCGTTTGCCCGCGTCGAGCTCCAGGCGACGCCCCCGGCAGTCGACGACGCACTGCCCGCGGAACGAAGCGCAGCGGCGTTTCGTTGTGCCACGAGGGCGCTGCCCGTGCTGGGCGTCGAACGGCGGGTCGACGATCCTCTGCGAAGGCTGAAGGCATTCATCGAAGCCTTTCCGGGACGCATCCTGGTCGCCGCGGACAGTCTCGGTCGTCGCGAAACGATGGCCGGCTATTTCGCCGAGTACGATGTGAGACTGCCCGCGTGCAACGATTATGCAAGCTTCGTCGAGGGTACCGCCAAGGCGATGCTGGGCGTCGCGCCGCTCGCCGGCGGATTCGTCCTCGACGCGGCCGGCATTGCGGTCGTCACGGAAAACGAGCTCTATTCGGCGCAGGCCCGCAACCATTCCCGGGACAATTCGTCGAGCAGCCCGCGCCGTCTCTCGAACGAGGCCATGCTGCGGGACCTGTCGGAGATCCGGATCGGCGATCCGGTCGTGCACGAAGGCCACGGCATCGGGCGCTATCAAGGTCTGCAGACGCTCGATCTGGGCGCCGGAGAAAGCGAGTACCTTACCATCGAGTTTGCCAATAACGACAAGCTCTATGTGCCGGTCACTCAGCTGCACCTGATCGGCCGGTACGCCGGCACAGCCAGCGATCAGGTCATGCTCTCCACCTTGGGCAGCGGCCAGTGGGACAAGGCGAAGCGCAAAGCCGTCCAACAGGTGCGCGACGCAGCTGCCGAATTGCTGCATCTCTACGCGCAGCGTGCCGCACGCAAGGGCCACAGCTTCCAATTGAAGCCGCATGACTACGAAGCTTTCTGCGACGCTTTCCCCTTCGACGAAACAACCGATCAGGCCGCCGCCATCACTGCGACGCTGTACGATCTGCAGGACGGCAAGCCCATGGATCGCCTCGTCTGCGGCGATGTCGGCTTCGGCAAGACCGAGGTTGCGCTGCGTGCCGCGTTCGTCGCCGTCATGGATGGCCGCCAGGTCGCCGTGCTCGTACCGACGACCCTGCTTGCCGAGCAGCACTTCCAGACCTTCTCCGACCGCTTCGCCGACTGGCCCGTGAAGATCGCCGAATTGTCGCGCTTTCGCTCCGGCAAGGAAGTCAGTCGCGCGCTCGAAGGGATCGAGAAAGGCGACATCGACATCGTCGTCGGCACGCACAAGATCATCCAGTCCGACGTCAAGTTCAAGAATCTCGGCCTCGTCATCATCGACGAAGAACATCGTTTCGGGGTACGGCAGAAGGAGCGCCTGAAAGCGATGCGCGCAGAGGTCGATGTGCTGACGCTCACCGCCACACCGATTCCCCGCACACTGGCCATGGCGCTCGAGGGGCTGCGCGATTTTTCAGTGATCGCCACCGCGCCCCACCGGCGCCTCGCAATCAAGACCTTCGTCTCGCCCACCGGCCCGGGACTCATCCGCGAAGCACTGCTGCGCGAATTGAAGCGCGGCGGCCAGGTGTACTACCTGCACAACGACATCGAGAGCATCTACAAGCACGAGGAAATGCTCAACCGCCTGGTCCCCGAAGCTCGCATACGCGTGGCGCACGGCAAGATGCGCGAGCGTGAACTCGAACAGGCGATGCGCGATTTCTATCAGCAGCGCTTCAACGTGCTGCTGTGCACGACCATCATCGAGACCGGCATCGACGTCCCGAGCGCCAACACGATCGTCATCGACCGCGCCGACAAGTTCGGCCTTGCCCAGCTGCACCAGCTGCGTGGTCGCGTCGGACGCTCGCACCATCAGGCCTACGCCTACCTGCTGACGCCGGACGAGGAAACGGTCAGCGCCCAGGCACGCAAGCGCCTCGAAGCCATCCAGATGATGGAAGAGCTGGGTTCCGGTTTCTATCTCGCGATGCACGATCTCGAGATTCGCGGCGCCGGCGAAGTGCTCGGCGAGGGCCAGAGCGGCGACATGGCGGAGGTCGGCTTCAACCTCTATTCGTCGATGCTCGAAGCCGCGGTCAAGGCGCTCAAGGAAGGCCGGGAACCCGATCTGTCCGAGCCGCTCGGCATCACGACCGAGATCAATCTGCATTGCCCCGCCCTGCTGCCCAGCGACTATTGCAGCGACGTGCACGAGCGCCTCGTGCTGTACAAGCGAATGGCGATGGTCGAGACCCTCGACGAGCTCGATCGCATACTCGAAGAGCTCGTCGACCGCTTCGGCCTGCCGCCACCGCCCACGCAAGTTTTACTGGAGATGCATCGCCTGCGCATTCTCGGAAAACCGCTGGGCGTGGTCCGCATAGACGCCGGCAGCGATACGATCCAGCTGCAGTTCGGCAAGGGGGCTGCGCTCGATCCGGCGCGCGTCATCCAGTTGATTCAAACGCGCAGTCACTACAAGCTCGCCGGCCAGGACAAGCTGCGGATCTCCGTGCCGCCGGGAGACGTGGCGGTACGTATCCAGGCCATCAAGGACACCTTGAAGGAATTGGCCGCGCCCTACGCACCGCCGCCGGCTGCACGCGCTAAACGCGTGCATTGACGCGTTTGGCCGCGCGGAAGAGTCGAGCGAAGCGCACGCGATCGACATCGGAACGCGCATTGCGCAACTCGGGCGCGCGTGTCGCCATGTCGAGCACGAGATCCGGATACCTGCGCAGCAGATCGAGCGTCACGCGCCACCCCAGTCCCATGCGTTGCAGGTGATCCGAGACGCGCAGATACCGAAGTCGCATCGGCGCCGAGGATTCCTCCCCGGCACGCAACACGGCAAACGCGATCGGAAACGCGAAGCTGTCGCCCCCCGGCGGCGCCGAGATCGCACTGCCCATGATCATTTCAAAGCGGATGACGAGATCGCTGTCCGCCGCCTCGTCGCTCGCGCGCAGGGCGCGCAGTACATTGTGCTCCAGCGCATGCGCGCGCAGATTGCCGCCGCCCGCGAACAGGGCGCCGATGCTGACCGGTTCGGTCTGCGCCAGCTCGGTCGCGCCGAGCCCCAGATGCTGTTCACAGAAGCTCTGGAATCGCGCACCGAAAGTTGCACCCGACACGGACCATGCCACACGGAGCATGCCGGCGGCAGCGAAACGGCGGAAGAGATTCATCCAGCCGCGGTTGTCCGGATGGTCGTACGTGGTCTCCAGGCGAACATCGACATACACGCTCTCCATGAGCTGGATGATGGATTCGCAAAGATAAAAGGCGGCGCGCAACGATCCGGCGTCGGCAGGCAACCAGGGTTGATCGGGCGCCGAGGCACCCACGGCCGCTTCCAGATGCGCCCATTCGGGATGCAGCTGACGATCGAGAAAGCGCAGTCGATCGTCGGTGCGAATCCGATCCAGAATGCGATCGAGCGCCTCGGCATGCCGCGTGAAAGCGCCTTCGCTTACCGGCAGCGGCGGATACCAGCGTCGACGCAGCTCCTGGAAGAGCTGTTCGAGATCGATACCGCTGGCTTTGCCCGAGCGCGAACTGGCTCGCTGGTCGTTCGCGCGCGCGCGCGCACAGGCAGTCCCGAACAACGTATCCCCGATGTGCAGACCGAGACGCCGATAACTCTCGAATTGCGGCTCGTCGAAGAACTGATCGGCCGTCGGCTGGTGCGGAAATGCGGGATGCTCCGATCGGTATTGCACGACATCCTGCGGCTCGTCCCCGCACATGCCCGCCTTGATGTAGAGAAGATAGCCCACCCCACCCGTGGGCATGTTGCGGTCGTAGCGCACCAGACCGAGCGCACAATAATGCAGCCCCAGGCGCTTGTCGCCGACCGGCTTGAGCGCACTGACGTCGATTTCGATATCGACGCCGAGATCGATCCGGCACTTGCGGATTGCATTGCCGAGATCCTCGAAGGTGCAGTTCGGATCGCAGCCCGCATCGCAGGCAACGATGAAGCGACAGCGCCTGCGCACCAGTTCGTAGATGCCGAGGTTCTCGAAGTGCCCCCCGTCGCTCAGGTAGACGAAGTCGCTGCGGTCGTTCGACAACCCGAACAGTTCGGACAAGAGCGGTTTGAGGCCGTGCGCAGGCCCGGGCTTGCGCCAGATCTCGGGCTTGCGCGGATTCTGGAACCAGCTCCCGAGCCGCACGCTGAATACCGTCAGCAGGAACGCAACGCTCGGGGACGAGTGGTACCCTGCGTTCGGACTCGCCGCCGCTCCGGAAATGGTGACGGCGTTCGAGAGGGCGATCGAACCGCGCTTCGCCAGCCGCGTGGGGCCGCTGACGTAATCCTGGGTCGCGCAATAGCGCCCGCTCCAGCGCGCACCACCTTCATCGGGCATCTGATAGCCGCAGTACAGCGGCGTAAACACGAACGACCCGGCCTTGCGTTGCTGCCAGGCGAGCTTCTGTCCGGTCGTCAGATTGATCGCGGTATTGACGATCGGATAGGGCCGTTGCGGCAGCGAGGGGCCGGCATGCCGCACCGGCCCGCCGAGATCTGCGAGCGGAATGTCGTCGCCGCGGTCGAAGCCCGTGAACGGATGCGGATCGCGGTCGCCGCGGCGACTGGCACCGAGATAACAGCGCAACAGCCGGTTCCGGTAGAGCGGTCCGAGTGAAAACACGTTCACATCCACTCGCCATTGCAGGATGAATGCGAGCAGTGCGAGCCCCAGCATCCAGAGGGTGAGCTCGTCGATGCGCGTCAATGCCAGTTCGCAATACGCGACTTCGGCATGGTCCCAGAAACTCGCCAGCACCTTGGGATCGCTCGGCGGCCCCACGCAAAGCGGCGCTACGGGTTCGAGCGCGGCATGCATCAGCACCGCCACTGCAATCACGAGCCCGACGACGAACACGAAGGGCAGGAGCCCCGTGATCCAGTCGCGCAGCCGACCCGGCTTGAGCGTACTCGTCGAGGCCGTGCGTCCGAGAAACACCCCGGTGATCGTCGTGACGATCCAGCCGAGCCCGACTGCAGCCATCCATGCCTGCCCCCATGACAGCAGCGCCGGCGCATAGATGACGACGGCGAAGCCGAGTGCCCAGGCGAGCATCGCCATGGTGGCCCAGCCGCCAAGGCGTCCCCACCATTCCCGGATATCCTCGGAAAACCCACGGCTCACGAGGCCGATATGGAGCACGAGCGCGAAGCAGAGGTTTGCGAGCAGGATCGGCGTACCGAAGCCCGTCACGATCCAGTTCGACGCTTCCCAATACGAGTTCGCCACGCTCAGCGCGAGGTTCGAATAGCCATAACACAACCAGCCGATCAGTGCGCCGGCAAAAGGTGCAAACGCAACGACGCTGTCCCAGCGAAAGCGCGCACCGCCCGGAGGCATCGGCGCAGCCCATGAAGCGATCGCCCCGCCGAGCCACGGCAACGTATAGACGATCGCCCCGGCGATGACCCACGAAGCTTCGTGCATGGGGGCCAACCCGGGCCACCAGCCGGTGACGACGCTGCGGACGGTTGCCGCGCCCGGAAAATCGGCGATGAGGCCGTGTGCGAGCAATAGCGCGCTCAACATGCCGGGCAATACGATGGTCAGCAGCACGCCGGGTTGGGATCGCAGCCACACGCCGCGCTCGGCGCCGCGATTGAGATTGACGATGATCGACCCGATGGCAAGGAGAATCAGCGCCATCCCGAACGGACCGAACCAACCGCCGGGCACCCAGTCGAGCGCATGGATCAGCAACCTCGGCAGCAACAGCGCGAACCCGAGGCAGGCCACGATCAGCACGAAGTTGAGCCACAGATTGCGCAGATAGATCGCGATGGTCGCCCAGCTGTCACCGCTGAAGTAGCCCGGACGCAGCATCAGGTAATTGCTGTAGTCGCGTAGCCAGGCGATCTCGCGCGGCTCGGGTTCGGTGCCGTGCAAGGCCTCGCGCATCTCGTCCTGGACACCGTGTACCCCGCGCGGATGACGATTGATCCAGCCGCTCAACCAGGCGCCTATGTAGCCGCCGCCGGAGACCGTGGAGAGGTAGTCGAAACGATCGAGCAGGCGGTGACGAGCGAGCGCCTGCACGATGCCGAGGTTGAACGTGGCGCTGCGGATGCCGCCGCCGGAGAGCGCGAACCCGCAAAGGTTCGCAGCTCGCGCCCGCATCGTGGCGCCCACATCGGGATCGACGATCGGCTCGATCTGATCCTCCGTGAGGCCAAAGGCATTGCGCGCTCCCGCCACCACGTCGAGTTCTTCGTTGAGCACGCGGTCGAAACGCACCGGCCTCGGCGTGGACTGTGGTGGGTCTGTCGTGTCGGATCGCAGAAGCGTCCGCAATACCGGCACGCTCGAGCACCATCGTCGCAGTCCCGACATCAGGCCGGGTCGGCGTCTCGACTGCTGCATCATCCCCATCCTCCGTATTCGAGCGCTCGCACGCGTTTTCCACAGGGTCCACATGCATGTTGCCATTCGCCAAGGCACTATGCCACGAATCGAGGAGACGATATCGCAAAGACGCCACGCGCCTGTCCGACGGATCCGGTGTGCGGAGGAGAAACGGTCTGACGGACCCTTGACCCGCTTGCTCGTTAGAATAGGCCATCCGAACCGACCACCGCCTTTTTCGATGCCGAATCTCGTAGTCCAAGGGTTGGAGATCGCAACCGCCGATCTCAAGCTGCTCGCGAAAGTCACTGCTGCGGTGGGCATCGAACGCATCTCGGCCACTGCGTTTCGTATGCGAGAAGCCCGGGTCACCCCCAGCGTTGCATCGATATGCGAGCAATCGAAACTCGACTTCGCCTACGTTCCCGCGGGCCGCCGACTTCGCGACTACAAGCTCCTCGTGATGGATATGGATTCGACGCTGATCTCCATCGAATGCATCGACGAAATCGCAGACCTGCAGGGGGTCAGGCCGCAAGTCGCGCAGATCACGGCCGCAGCCATGCGCGGCGAACTCGACTACACGCAAAGCCTGGAGCGCCGGATGCAACTGCTCGCCGGCCTGTCCGTGGACGTGCTCGATCGCGTCTATCGGGAGCGACTGCGCCTGAATCCGGGCGCCGAGGCGATGCTCGCGTCGATGCGCCATGCGGGATTGAAAACGCTGTTGGTCTCGGGTGGCTTCCGCTACTTCACCTCACGGCTGAAGGACCGGCTCGGTCTGGACGCCGAGCATTCGAATGAACCCGAGATCGTCGACGCGTGCTTGACGGGGCGAATGCTCGGCGAAATCGTCGACGGGGAAGCCAAGGCACGCATCGCCCGGCGGGCGCGCACCGACTACGGCTTTCGTACCGATGAGGTCATCGGCATCGGCGACGGGGCCAACGATCTGCCGTTCCTCGCCGAGGCAGGCGTATCGATCGCCTACCATGCCAAGCCCGCAGTGCGCCTCGCGACGACGCATTGCCTGGACTTCGTGGGACTCGATGGCGTCGTGCCGCTGTTCGAATAAACGTCGGCTCACGGATCGAGCGCGATTCGCCCACCGTCGTCCGTGCGCTGATACGCCTTCCAGTTACCGCGTTCTGTCCGGCACATGCCGTATACGAAGGGCCACACGGGACGCCCGGGCGTCAGGAAGCGCAAGTCCCTGAACCAAACACACGTCGACGGATTGCCGCGCTCGAGCTCTGCGATCACGGGCAATGCCGCGAACCAGCGAAAGAACGCAAAGTTTGGCTGCTGCCACGCCTGTTCGGCGAGCGCGAGCGTTTCGCCCGTGCCGAACCGCAATACGCGTTCCCACTTCGCCGATGCCGCCGGCACGTAGGCCGCGTCGAGGCGACGAACGAACCCGTCGTCCGGGGCTGCGTTCAATGCCCGCACCCGGCGCAGATTGACGAAGGCGTAGTGATAGGTCCGGGACTGTTCCACCACGACCATCCAGTTGAACGGCGACACCGGGCGCGGCAGCGCAACCACACGGTAGTCGTCGAATCCTTGCTCTTGCGCATAGTTCTCGCCGACCTGCACGGCCTGACTCTGCTGTGCCCACTGAAACGACACGTAGCCTGCCAACACCAGTAGACCCGCAACTGCGGGAACGCGCGACCGACGCATCAGCCATGATCCCGCCAGTCCGACGAGAATGATGCCGCTTAACCACAGGTCGATGATGAATGTCGTTCCCCATTCGAAGCGCCGATCGGAGAACGGCGACAGGACGAGCGTGCCGAAGGACGTAATCAGGTCGCCGAGTATGTGGATGCCGATGGCGAGCACGCTGACGACGAAGTAGGCCTTGAAGCCGTCGGCGTTGCGACGCGCGCGAGACCAGATCCATGCAACGGCCCAAGCCCAGAGCGGCAGCAGCAGCAACGAATGCGTGATCCCCCGGTGATACTGCAGATAGGCGAGCGGCGAAATGACCGAGAACACGACGTCGACATCCGGGAAGGCGCCGGCGAGGAACCCGAGCGCCACACAATCGCGCGTCGACACGGATTTCACCCGGGACGGCGCAATCGCGCGACCCAGCAAGGCACCGCTCAGTGCATGCGTCAACGTATCCACAGGTTACGGGACTGCCTTGATAGCGAAACGGAGCACTCCTAGGTGATGACGAAGCGTTGCCCTCGACCCTGCGAGATCATAGCGCACGCGTCGAAGGCCCCGATGCGACGCAAGCCAACCGCGCATCGCGCACGGGAGTGGTGCACGTGCATTGGGCGGCCTCCGACGTCTGCGCAGGACGCTCAATCCCAGCGATCGTCGCGAACCTGCACCATGCCGGCTTCCACCCTCACGGGAAAAACGGCCGTCGCTTCGAACGCGGGCGCCGTCAATGCATCGCCCGTGCGGATGCTGAAACGGGCACCGTGGCGAGGGCAAACGATCACATCACCCTCTCGACAGCCGCTCGCGAGATCGCCGCCGTCGTGCGTACAGACGTCTTCGATCGCGTGAAACGCACCATCGAGATTGAACACGGCAACGCGGGTGCCATCGGCATCGACGATCCGGCATTCGCCCGGCGCAAACGACTCGACGTCAGCAACATCGATCCAGTCGGACATGGGTTGTTCCGGAATTCCGAAGTGAGGTACGCCGAACGGCTATACGGCCACGACTTCGATGTCGGGCTCGATCGAACGCACGAGGCTCTCGATCCCGGCCAGGGTACCGGAAAGGGAACTCGGACAACTGCCGCACGCCCCCTGGTAGTGCACTTCGAGCAGATTCCCCTTGAGACCCACGACGAAGAGGTCGCCGCCATCGCCTTGCAGGTACGGGCGCACCTGTTCGTCGAGCAGTTCGCTGATGCGGGAGAACCGCTCTTCTTCCTCGGGCGTCATGGCCACCCGGTTCGGCGACGATGCGGACGCGGCGGCAAACTGCTGCGATTGCACTTCGGCCGAAGCCGCATTGCGTATGGGCTCGGCCAGTTTGCGGAGCAGCTCCGGCCATTCGGCTTCGCCGTCCTGGGTCACGGTGATCCAGTGATCGACATAGAACACGTTGGTCACGTGGTCGATCGCAAACAGCTGCGACGCGAGTGGATCGTCCTGAGCCTGCTCAGGCGTATCGTACGATCGAGATACCCCCCAGGTCAGCGGCTCCTTGAGGATGAACTTCTTCGCATTCGGGTTCGGCGTCCCGTCGATTTCGGCAATCTTAGGCATGGTGGTCGGCGGGCGCGTTCCCAGATCCGGGCACCGGATCGGCGCTTCCCTCGGTCGAGGTTTGACTAATGGAATGAAGCGCGGAATGCAGCGTATGCCAGGGCAGGATCGCGCATTTCACGCGCGTGGGCAAATCGCGCACGCCGGAGAACACGGTGAGCCGCCCCAGATGATGCGAGCCTGCCTGCAGGTCGAGCTTTCCAGTGGTCATTTCGCGGAACTCGCGCGCCAGGGTCTCGGCTTCGTCGACGCTCTTGCCCTTGACCGCGCCGGTCATCATCGACGCAGAGGCCTTGCAGATCGCGCAGCTCTGCCCTTCGAACGCAACGGCGTCGATGCGCTCGCCGTCAAGCCTGAGGCTGACCCAGATGTGATCGCCGCACAGCGGATTGAGGCCCTCGGCACGATGCGTCGCTTCGGCGAGCCGCCCCCAGTTCCGTGGTTTGCGGTTGTGATCCAGGATGACTTCCTGGTAGAGCTGATTGGTGGCGCTCATCCGGCGAAAACCTTCTGCACCTTGCGTATGGCATCGACGAGCACGTCGATTTCCTGCCGCATATTGTAAAAGGCGAACGAGGCACGAGCGGTTGCCGGCACGCAAAAACGCTGCATGACGGGCTGGGCACAATGATGGCCCGTGCGCACGGCAACACCTTCCTCGTTGAGCAGCGTGCCGACGTCATGCGGGTGCACGCCCTCAATCTCGAACGAAAGCACGGCCGCCTTCTGCGGCCCTGTCCCGATGATGCGCACCCCGTCGATCGCGCCCACCTGCTCGGTGGCATAGCGCAGCAGATCATCCTCGTGCGCCCGGATCGTTCCCATGCCGATCGACTGGAGATAGTCGATCGCAGCGCCCAGACCGATGACTTCGGCAATCGGTGGCGTACCCGCTTCGAACTTCTGGGGAATTTCAGCATAAGTCGTCTTCTCGAACGAGACCGAAAGAATCATGTCGCCGCCGCCCTTGAACGGGTTCATCGACTCCAGATGCTTCGCTTTGCCGTAGAGAATGCCGACTCCCGTAGGGCCGCACATCTTGTGGCCGGAGAACGCGTAGAAGTCGCAATCGAGCGCCTGCACGTCCACTTCGAGATGCGGGGCTGCCTGCGCGCCATCGACGAGGACCGGCACCTTGTGCTCATGCGCGAACGCAATCATCTCGCGGACCGGATTCACGGTCCCGAGCGCGTTCGACACGTGCGTCACCCCGACGAACTTCGTGCGCTCCGAAAACAGACTGCGGTACGCGTCGAGGTCAAGTACGCCGGCATCGTCGCAGGGGATCACGCGGATGCGCGCCCCCTTCTCTTCGGCGAGCATCTGCCACGGCACGATGTTCGAATGATGCTCGAGTACCGACAGGATGATCTCGTCGCCTGCGCCGATGAACTTGCGGCCATAGCCGTGCGCGACGAGATTGATCGATTCGGTCGTACCGCTCGTATAGACGATCTCGCGTTCTTCGCGCGCATTGATCAGCTTTCGCACCTTGCCCCGCACCGCTTCGTACTCGCGCGTCGCCACTTCGCTCAGGTAATGCACGCCGCGATGGATGTTCGCGTGCTCGGAGGTTCGATACTTCACGTAGCGGTCGATCACGCGTTGCGGCATCTGGCTCGACGCCGCGTTATCCAGAAAAACGAGCGGCTTGCCATGCACCTGCAGTGCGAGTATCGGAAATTCGCGCCGGATGCGTTCGACGTCGAAGCCCTCGACGGGCTCTTTGCTCAGGGGAACCGCTCGGGCTGACATCGTCATGTTGCCTCCTGCGTGCGTTCGAGAACCGTGCGTTCGAGCTTCTTGCGCAGGCTCGGCACCGGGATGCGCTCGATGACTTCGGCTGCGAATGCATAGGTGAGCAGATTGCGGGCACGATCGACCGACAGTCCCCGGCTCTGCAGATAGAACAGTTCCTCCGGATCGAGTTGCCCGATCGCTGCACCATGGGCGCACTTCACGTCGTCGGCGAATATCTCCAGCTGCGGTTTGGCGTCGATGCGGGCGCGATCGGACAACAGCAATCCACGGCACGACTGCCCTGCATCGGTCTGCTGTGCACCTTCGCGAACCAGAATCTTTCCGTTGAATACGGCATGCGCCGCCCCGCCGACCACGCTCTTGTACACCTGCCGCAACTTGCCTTGCGGATGGGCATGATCGACGCAGCTATGCAAATCGGCGAGTTGACGTGCACCGATCAATGTCAGGCCATCGATCCGGGTCTCGCAACCCGGGCCGTCGAGCACCACGTCGAGGTCCAGGCGCGAAATCCGGCCGCCCAATGCCACATTGACCAACTCGTAACGGCTAGCCCGCTCTTGCCGCACGCTGCAGGTGCCGAGCTGGAAAGCCTCCGCAGCCTCGCGCTGCACCCGGACATGCGATACGGAAGCCTCTTGAGCAATCGCCACCTCGGTGACGGGAGCGCTGAGATACGCAGCGGCGTCGATGGCGACGAAGTCCTCCACCAGGACACTGCGACTTCCTCGGTCGGCGAACAGCAAAGTACGCGGATAGACGGCATGCGGCTGCACTCGCTTCGTCGCCAGATGGAGCACGTGAACGGGCCCTTCGATCGCGTGTCCTGCATCGACGACAATGACAACGGCTTCGCGAAGGTAAGCCGTGTTGAGGGCGACAAACAGGCTGGAGTCGGATTGCGCCAGTTGCCCGAGCGCTTTTTCCAGCACGCCGGCCGCCTCCTTGAGCGCCTGCCGAAGATCGAGAACGCGCATGCCGGCCTGCTGCGGAAACTGCGACAAGCCCCGTTCCAGGATGCCGTCGACGAAAACGATCCGGGTCTGCGCCTCGGGCAGGAATGCGGTAGCAGCGCTTTCTTCGACGATCGAAGCCGCTTCGACTGCCGGCTGGAACGACATCCGCGTCAGCGGGGCGAGATCGGTGAAGCGCCACTCCTCGTCGCGCGTCGTGGGCAGCGAAACCGAGTTCGCACGCTCCAGCGCCGAGCTGCGCAGCCGATCGAACCAGGACGCACCTGAGGCGCCGGTGGACAACCCGGACAACAGCGAACTCGTGAAAGCGGAATCGACCATGGCAGAGGCAGGCGTCAGGCGGCTGCGCGCGCGCGGTCGTAATCGGCGCGCACCCAGTCGTAGCCTCGCGATTCGAGTTCCAGCGCAAGCTCGCGCCCGCCGGTCTTGATGATCTGGCCGCCTTCCATCACGTGTACGAAATCGGGCTGAATGTAATTGAGCAGCCGTTGATAGTGCGTGACCATGACGATGGCCTTGTCCGGACCGGCAAGGCTGTTCACGCCATGGGCGACGATACGCAACGCATCGATGTCGAGGCCCGAATCGGTCTCGTCGAGCAGCGCCAGCTTGGGCTCGAGCAGCGCCATCTGCAGGATCTCGTTGCGCTTCTTCTCGCCGCCGGAGAAGCCTTCGTTCACGTTGCGATCGAGGAACGAGGCATCCATTTCCACGACTTTGATCTTCTCCCGCACGAAGTCGTCGAACTCGAGCGGATCGAGCTCCTCGTTGCCGCGCGCGGCCTGCACCGAGTTGTAGGCCAGACGCAGAAACTGTGCGTTGGAGACGCCCGGTATCTCGACCGGATACTGAAAGCCCAGGAAGAGCCCTGCCCGAGCACGCTCTTCCGGCGTCGACTCGAAGATGTTCCTGCCGAGAAACGTGACCGATCCACCGGTCGGCGCATAGGACGGATGGCCGGAGAGGATCTTGGTGAGCGTGCTCTTGCCCGAGCCGTTCGGCCCCATGATCGCGTGCACTTCGCCCGCACGCACCGTGAGGCTCACGCCCTTGAGGATGGTCTTGTCACCGATGGTCCCTGTGAGGTTCGTCACCTCCAGCAGCACCGGAGCATCCGCGCGTATCATCCGACACTTCCTTCCAGTTTGACGCCGAGAAGCTTGGTCGCCTCGACCGCGAACTCCATCGGCAGTTGCTGAAACACGTCCTTGCAAAAGCCGTTGATGATCATGGACACGGCCTCCTCGGCGCCGATTCCCCGGCTCGCAAAGTAGAACAGCTGGTCTTCGCCGATCTTCGAGGTGGTCGCCTCGTGCTCGACCTTCGCCGACTTGTTCTGCACTTGAATGTAGGGGAACGTGTTCGCGCCACAGGTCGACCCGATCAGCATCGAATCGCACTGGGAAAAATTGCGAGCGTTCTGCGCCTTGGCGCCGATCTTCACGAGCCCACGATAACTGTTGTTCGAGTAACCGGCCGAAATGCCCTTGCTGATGATGCGGCTGCGAGTATTGCGTCCGATGTGAATCATCTTCGTGCCGGTATCGGCCTGCTGGCGATGATTGGTCAGCGCCACGGAATAGAATTCGCCGATCGAGTTGTCGCCCAGCAGCACGCAGCTCGGATACTTCCAGGTAATCGCAGAACCGGTTTCGACCTGTGTCCACGAAATCTTCGAATTAGCGCCCTTGCACAACCCGCGCTTGGTGACGAAATTGAAGATGCCGCCCTTCCCGTTTTCGTCGCCGGCATACCAGTTCTGCACGGTGGAGTACTTGATATCCGCATCGTCGAGCGCAACGAGTTCGACGACCGCGGCATGCAGCTGGTTGGTGTCGAACTTCGGAGCGGTGCAGCCCTCCAGATACGACACCGTCGCGCCTTCTTCGGCGATGATCAGCGTGCGCTCGAACTGGCCGGAGTCCTGCGTGTTGATGCGGAAGTACGTCGACAGGTCCATCGGACACTTCACCCCCCTGGGGATGAAGCAGAACGATCCGTCCGTAAAGACCGCGGAGTTGAGCGCCGCATAGTAGTTGTCCGACGTCGGCACGACGCTGCCGAGATACTTGCGGACCAGCTCCGGATGCTCGGCCACGGCTTCGGAGATCGAGCAGAAGATGATCCCGACCTCAGCCAGCTTCTCCTTGTAGGTGGTGGTCACCGATACCGAATCGAAGATCACATCCACCGCAACCCCGGCGAGCGCCGCACGCTCGTGCATGGGCACACCGAGTTTCTCGAACGTCTTCAGCAGTTCGGGATCGACCTCGTCGATGCTCTTGAGCTTCTTCGGCTTCGGCGCAGCGTAGTAGATGATGTCCTGGAAATCGATGGCGGGATAATGGACGTTCGGCCATTTCGGCTCGCTCATGGTGAGCCAGTGCCGATAGGCTTCGAGCCGGAAATCGAGCAGCCACGCCGGCTCGTTCTTCTTCGCCGAAATGAGCCGAATGGTGTCTTCCGAAAGACCGCGCGGCGCAGTCTCGGATTCGATGTCGGTGACGAAGCCGGCCGAGTAGGGTCGGTTCACCAGCTCCTGAAGGGCAGCACTCATGCGACCGCGCCCGCCTGCTTGTCGATGCTGAAGCTCTCGCCGCAACCGCAGGTTGCCGACACGTTGGGATTGTCGAACTTGAACGTTTCGGACAATCCTTCCCGCCGGAAGTCTACGTTCGTGCCGTCGAGGTAGGCCAAGGCTTCGCGGTCAACGATGACTTTCGCCGCATTCGTCTCGAACACGGCGTCGCTCGCCCCCACCTCGTCGGCGTAGTCCATCGTGTAGGCGAGCCCGGAACAGCCAACCCGCTTCACCCCCAAACGCAAGCCAACACCACGACCGCGCTTGAGCAGCTGTTTCTGGATATGGGATGCCGCACTTTCGGAGAGGGTGATCGCCATGGTGTGACCTCGGTAAGTTGCAATCGGTGGATACGCTGAAGCTACGCAGGTACCGTGCTCGACGGCCCGGCCCGACGCTCCGGCACCTGGATGACAGAGACACTGCCTGCGTTCTGATGGTTGCGTACGAGTTCGGCCAGCGTCACCGCACGCAGATAGTTGAAGATGTGGGTGTTGAGGTTGGCCCACAAGTCATGCGTCAGGCACTTGTGATCGTCCTTGCAGTTTTCCTTGCCTGCGCACTGGGTCGTGTCGATCGGCTCGTCGACGGCGAGAATGACGTCCGCCACCGCGATATCCTCGGTCTTCTTGGCGAGCCGGTAACCGCCCCCCGGGCCGCGCACGCTGCTCACGAGTTCGTGACGACGAAGCTTGCCGAACAATTGTTCCAGGTAAGACAGGGATATGCCTTGGCGCCCGCTGATCTCGGCCAGCGTAACCGGCCCGTTGCCGCCGCGCAGCGCCAGATCCATCATGGCGGTTACGGCAAAACGCCCTTTCGTCGTCAGTCGCATCGCAGCACCTCGCTTGGGTGGGTTGGAAAGCGCAGGGATTCAAAATCCCCACCGGCACTATAGTTGACTAGATAACTCAACTATAGAGATCCCAAGCGGATTAGTCAACAATTCGGTTCAAGTACTTGGTATCAAACGGATCGGCAGGCGGATCGTCGATGGCAATGCCCGCACGCTTCATCGCCGCAATCAGGGCGTCAATGCGTTGATCGGCATTGCCGGAATGGTCGATCAGCCGATGCAACGCCTGAACGACGGGATCATTCATGTCGCGGCTCACGGCGTACGCCGAGAACCCGTCGGCCGGCGTGCCCTCGCCCCCGACGATGCGGCCCGGGATGCCGACGACCGTCGCGCCCCCGGGGACATCCTTCACAACGACCGCATTCGATCCGACCTTTGCACCGTTGCCGATCGTGATCGGCCCGAGAATCTTCGCCCCGGCCCCAACGACGACGTTGCTCTCCAGCGTCGGATGCCGCTTGCCCTTGTTCCAGGTCGTGCCGCCGAGCGTCACGGCATGATAGAGCGTGCAGTCGTCGCCGATTTCGGACGTCTCGCCGATCACGACCCCCATGCCGTGATCGATGAAGAAACGCCGCCCGATCGTCGCACCCGGGTGGATCTCGATGCCGGTCAGCCAGCGTGCCACATGCGAGACGAACCGCGCCGCCCACTTGAAACCGCCGCCCCATAGCGCGTGGGAGAGTCGATGAAAGCAGATTGCGTGCAGGCCGGGATAACAGGTCAGCACTTCCCACGTCGTGCGCGCGGCCGGGTCGCGCTCGAAGACCACGGCAATATCTTCCTTAAGACGTGTGAACATGGGATAAGAATTCTTCCGGGATTCGCCAATCGCAACATCGACCCGCTAGTTTACTCCGCGGGCCATGGGCCGGTGACGGTTGGCCTTCACGTATTGCGTCGCGCGGTGACCGAATTGAGGAATCCGCGCAGTATCGCCACCTCTTCGCTCTCCGGGCGAGCCCGGGTGATCATCCGGCGCATGCGTTGCACGAGCCGCCCGGGGCGGTCCGGATGAATGAAACCGGTGCCCCGCATCGTCGCTTCCAGGTGAGCCACCAACCCTTCGACCTCTTCGTGAGGCGCCGGCCGCACCTCGCTGCCCTGCAGGCTTTCGGGCGCAAACTCCGCACTGGCCGCCCGCAGCTCATACGCCACGATCTGAACGGCGGCGCCCAGGTTGAGCGACCCATACTCCGGATTGGTCGGTATGCGCACCAGTCGATGACAACGGCTCAAGGCTTCGATGTCGAGACCCGTGCGCTCCGTTCCGAACAGCAGCGCCACTTCGCCGGAACGCGCCTGCGCGACGAACTCGCGCGCCCCCGCCCTCACATCGGTGACCACCGGGGTCAGGTCGCGCCGACGCGCGCTCAACCCGCCGACGAAGGACGTGCCTGCCAGGGCGGCATCGAGCGTGTCGTACCGCTGCGCGGCTTGCAGCACGTCGATCGCCCCCGAGGCGCGGGCATCGGCGTCCGGATCCGGGAACTTCTTCGGGTTGACCAACACGAGGCGACCGAGACCCATGGTCTTCAGCGCACGCGCGGCCGCTCCGATATTGCCCGGATGACTCGGCTCGCAAAGCACGATGCGCACGTTGCGCAATGGTTCGAATTCGCTCACGCACAAACTCCTGCCTTGCTTGCCGAGGTGGGTTGCCCGTTGTTGCCTATCGCGGCAACGTAAGGTCCGAGCGCGTCTGGGCCCTGCTAGAATCCGGGTTGCCACACCGCGAGTACATGCCCAGTGAACATCGTCCATCCCATGCTCAACACCGCGGTGAAAGCCGCGCGCCGAGCCGGAAACATCATCAACCGCGCGACCAGGAATCTGGATGTGTTGAGCGTTCGCGCCAAGAGTGCGAACGACTTCGTCTCCGAAGTGGATCACGAGGCCGAGCGTGCCATCGTTGAGATGCTGCATACCGCCTACCCCGATCACGCGATTCTAGCAGAGGAGAGCGGTGCGTCCGGCCGATCGGATTACGTCTGGATCATCGATCCTCTCGACGGCACGACCAACTTCCTTCACGGTTTTCCCCAGTTCGCGGTATCGATCGCGCTGACGCATCGGGGCGTACTCAACCAGGCCGTCGTATACGATCCGACCCGCAACGATCTCTTCACGGCAAGCCGGGGTCGCGGGGCATTTCTGAATGAAACCCGGATCCGTGTTTCGCGCCGTGCGCGCTTGTCGGAGGCATTGTTGGGCACCGGGTTTCCGTTCCGACAGTTCACGAACATCGATCCCTATCTCGGGATCCTGCGCGACGCACTGCAGAAAACCCAGGGCGTACGACGCGCCGGCGCTGCCTCGCTCGATCTTGCCTACGTCGCAGCCGGCCGCCTCGATGCGTTCTGGGAATTCGGGCTCTCCCCGTGGGATATTGCCGCGGGCGCCCTCCTGATCATCGAAGCCGGCGGACTCGTCGGCGATCTCGAGGGCAATGAAAAGTACATGGATTCAGGAAATGTCTGCGCGGGCAATCCCAAGGTGTTCGCCCAACTCGTGCAGTTGATGGCCCCTCATCTCACCGCGGCGATCAGCACCCCGACGGAACCGCGCCCTGCCCGGCGCGCCAGCTGAATTCGTCCGTTTCGAGCGCGGCTGGCCCCAGGCCAGGCTGTTCCCAGGGCACAGGTATTGCAGCAGCAACGCAATGGAGGTCGTCCACATGAAGCTTGCGATGCTCGGTCTGGGACGCATGGGGGCAAACATGGTTCGCCGCCTGCTTCGCGCAGGTCATCAGTGCTGCGTCTACGATCATAGTCAGGCCGTAGCGGCTGCACTTGCCGGCGAAGGGGCCCAGGCAGCATCGAGCGTCGACGAACTCGTTGCGGCGCTGCCCACGCCCCGCATCGTCTGGCTGATGGTGCCCGCCCAGGCCGTCGAAACGGTCATCGCAACGGTAGCTCCGCTGCTCGAAAGCGGTGACATTCTGATCGACGGCGGCAACACCCACTACGTCGAGACGATGCGGCGGGCGAAAACCCTTACTGAGCGTGGTATCCGCTATGTCGATGCCGGCACGAGCGGCGGCATTTGGGGGCTGCAGGAAGGCTACTGCCTGATGGTGGGCGGCCCCAACGATGCAATCGCGAGACTCGATCCGATTTTCGCATCGCTCGCTCCGGGCAGGGCCGGCATTGAACCGACCTCGGGAAAGACGGCCGACGGCACCGTCGATCGCGGCTATCTGCATTGTGGTCCCAGCGGCGCCGGCCACTACGTCAAGATGGTCCACAACGGGATCGAGTACGGCATGATGGCCGCCTACGCGGAAGGCTTGAACCTCCTTAAACATGCCAGCGACGGGCGGGCGGACGCCCCTCCGCTCATCGAGCGGAGCATTGCGGACATCGCCGAGCTCTGGCGACGCGGCAGCGTGGTGCGCTCATGGCTGCTCGATCTCACGGCGCGCGCACTGCAAGCCGACCCAGCCCTGGACGGATTCGAAGGCCACGTCTCGGATTCCGGCGAGGGTCGCTGGACCGTCAACGCCGCAGTGGATGCCGGCGTCCCTGCACCTGTCCTGAGTGCTGCACTGTTTGCCCGCTTTTCATCCCGCGGCAACAGCGACTTCGCGGACAAGCTCCTGTCCGCCCTGCGCAACGAATTCGGCGGACACTCCGAGCCGCCCCGATCTGCATGAGAACCGCCCCGCGCTGCGACGCGGTCGTGATCTTCGGCGTAACGGGGGATCTCGCGTACAAGAAGCTTATCCCCGCCCTCGGCGCGCTTTCTGCGCGTGGGCAACTGAACGACGTTCCGGTCATCGGCATCGCTCGCAGCGCGTGGGATGTCGAGCGACTGCGGGCACAGTTTCGCGACAGCCTCGACAATGCCGGCGGCTACGCCGATGCACAGATCGAGGCGCTGGTCCGGCAGTTGCGCTACGTGAGCGGCGAGTATGACGCCATGGAAACGTTCGAGCGCCTGTGCTGCTCGTTGGACGGCGCACAGCGCCCCCTTTTCTACCTTGCGATACCGCCTTCCTCATTCGAGCGCGTGATCGAAGGGCTCGCCGGGATTCCTTGCGCGCAGCACGGCCGCCTCGTCCTCGAAAAGCCGTTCGGTCGCGATCTGACTTCAGCACGGGCACTCAACACGCTGCTGCATCGTCACTTCGACGAAAGCGCAGCTTTTCGCATCGACCACTATCTCGGCAAGGAGCCGGTGCAGAATCTGCTCTACTTCCGTTTCGCCAACGGCTTCATGGAACCCATCTGGAATCGCCAGCACATCGCATCCGTACAGATCGACATGGCGGAAACCTTCGGGATCGAAGGACGCGCGGGCTTCTACGAACAGGCCGGTGCGTTGCGCGATGTCGTTCAGAACCACCTGCTCGAAGTGCTGGCGCTGCTCGCCATGGAACCGCCGCTGGATCTCGACGCCGATACGATTCGAGACGAAAAGGCCAAGTTGATGCGCGCCATTCGCCCGCTCGAACCCGAGGCACTGATCCGCGGGCAGTATCGGGGCTACCGCGACGAGCCCGATGTGGCCTCCGGGTCGACGGTGGAGACCTTCGCGGCATTGCGGCTATCGATCGACTCCTGGCGTTGGGCGGGCGTCCCGTTCCTCGTACGCACGGGCAAACGATTGCCCAAGACCACCACCGAAGTACGCGTCACGTTGCGTTCGCCGCCGCATCATCTCTTCGGCGCACTGGAGCACAAGCCGGCTCGCAACTATTTTCGCTTTGCCCTGGGCCCCGGCGAAGTGCGTATCGACCTGGGCGCGCGCATCAAGGCCCATGGACCGGAATTCCGCGGCGAAGACGTGACGCTCGCCTTCTGCAGCGCCCGCGACGATGCCATGACCGCCTACGAGCGCTTGCTGGGTGATGCCATGAAGGGCGATCCGACGCTATTCGCCCGCCAGGATTCGGTCGAGGCCGCATGGCGAGTGATCGAGCCTGTCCTCGAACGCGACCTGCCCGTCTACCAGTACGAGCCCGGGACCTGGGGCCCGAGCGAAGCGGCGTCCATCGCTGCCGACCTGGGTGGTTGGCGTCCTCCGGGAGATTAGTCCCCCGGGCTGCAAGGTAGTGAACCTGCGGCGAAGTCGCCACTCGCGAACGACTGGAGGCGTTCAAAGGCCATGCGCAATCGATGCGGGCCGAAAGTCGGTCTCGATACCCGCTCAGCCAGCCGCGAGTCCCCAGACCCAAACGATCAGCGGCACACCGGCTGCAACTACCATGATCGACAACGGCAGGCCGAGCTTCCAGTAGTCGCCGAAGCGGTAGCCGCCGGGGCCGAGAACGAGTGTGTTGCATTGATGCCCGAACGGCGTCAGGAAGTCGCATGCGGCACCGATCGCCACGGCCATAAGAAACGCGTCGACTTTCAGGCTGAGCGCAGCGGCAAGACTGGCTGCGATCGGCGCCATCATCAGCACCGTGGCTGCATTGTTTAGGAATGGCGTAACCGCCATCGCCGCCACCATCACGAGTGCCAGCGCCCCCATGGGCGGCAGCGCACTCGCCATGAGAGACAATCGTTCCGCAGCGAGATCCGAAACGCCGGTCGAACGAACCGCCTCGCTCACGGGAATCAGTGCGCCTAGCAATACGATGATGGGCCAATCGATTTGCTCGTAGGCGTCACGCAAGGAGAGTGATTTCGTCAGCAGCAGGATCAGCGCCGCCCCGAAGAACGCGATAGCGACAGGCATCCATTCCAACGCGACGGCCAGCATGGCGAACAGCAGCACGGTGATCGGCAACCAGCGACGCCGCGACCGGCCCAGTGCGACATCCCTTTCGGCGAGAGGAAGGATCGAAAGCAACTTGAGTCCGTCGGCGAGTTGGTCCGTCCTGCCCTGCAGCACGAGCACGTCGCCCGCATGAAAGCGGATCGAACTCAGGCGCTGCGTAAGATCCTCGTCACTGCGACTGATTCCGATCATGCTCAAACCATAACGCGCCCGCAGCCCGACATCCGCCGGCGTCATGCCGATGAGCATCGAATCGCTCATGACGACCCCTTCGACCACGCCGACTTCGTCGGGATCGTCGCCCCCCTCCGCCTCGGGACTTTGGTTGTCCAGCGACAGTCCCGCGCGATCGATGACCTGCTCGATCTCTTCCGGATCGCCCTTCAGGAGCAGGGTATCGCCGGGATGCAGTTTCATGTCCGGGTGCGGCTGATGCGCTTCGTGCGTCTCGCGTGCGACGCTGGCGAGTTCGAACTTCTCGCCGCCCAGCGCCTCCACGTCGCGCGGGGCTTGTCCCACGACCGACGACGATGCCGGCACGCGCGCCTCGACGACATAGTTCTCGATTTCGATCGCTTCCTTGAGCGAGGCCGATGCGCGTCGGCGCGGCAACCACCCGCATGCGAGCACAATTACGACGATACCCCCCGCAGCAAGCGCAGCACCCACCGGCGCGTAATCGAACATGCGAAAGGGTTCACCGACGATCTCTTCACGCACGCGCGACACGATGATGTTCGGCGACGTTCCGATCATCGTGATGAGTCCGCCGAGCAGTGACCCGAAGGCGAGCGGCATCAACAACTGCGAAGGCGAGGTGCCGCTGCGCTTCGTTATCTGGTAGGCCACCGGCATCAGGATCGCAAGCGCGCCGATGTTCTTGATGAAAGTGGACATCACCGTGACGGCCACGACGAGCACGAACACCTGCGCACGCACGGAGTTGAGGTAGGCGGCGACGGGTCTGAGCGCGAACTCCGCGATGCCCGATCGGGCAACCGCCCCGCTCACGAGCAGCGCCGCGGCGACGATCATGACTACATCGTCGCTGAAACCCGAGAATGCTTCGTCTGCCGGCACCACGCCGACCAGAACGCAGGTGAACAACGCCAGCATGGCGACGAGGTCGTAGCGCAACCGGTTCCAGACGAACATCGCCATCATCGTCAGGACGATGGCGATCACCGCGCCTTGCTCGAAATTCATGGACTCCCTGCCTTGAGAGGTGTCGCTGATGCTTGTGGAGCCGGGCGCTCGCTTTTTTGCGTCGCGACCGGAGCGTCTTCGCAAGGCGCGTACCCCGGCCCTCGCCGGGGCCGTGACGCGTAGCAATCAGCCTGACGACCGCGTACCCGACTCGATGTCGTTTACACGCCCTCGGCCCCTGGGCGAGCCGGTTTCGGTGGGTGTCGTTAGTACGCATTTTGCTTCGGTCGCAGGCATGAATATCATGCTTTACGACGAAACGCCGGAGCGCTCCCTGTTCATGCGCATCACCCTCGAGCGCCTCGGTCATCAGGTCGTCGCCGAGATCGACAACGCCGGTCATCTCTATGATGCGGTGCGCAGGTTTTCTCCCGACGCGATCATCATCGACACCGACTCGCCCACGCGCGACACCCTGGAGCACTTGTGTCTCATCACCAATGATTGTCCGCGACCCATCGTGATGTTCACCGAGGACCGTGACCGCGAATCGATCCGGCGAGCCGTCCGTGCAGGCGTGACCGCCTATATCGTCGACGGACTTGCCGCCGAACGCATCGAACCGATCATCGAAACGGCGGTGGCCCGCTTCGAGATGTTTCATTCGATGCAGCGCGAACTCGCCCATACCCGCAACAAGCTCTCTGAACGAAAGCTGGTGGATCGCGCGAAAGGGATACTGATGAAGGAGAAGCGCGTCTGCGAGGACGAGGCCTATCGCCTGTTGCGCAAGCTCGCCATGGACCGGAACATGACCATCGGGAATGTCGCCGAACAGGTCATCGGCATCGCCACACTTCTCGGGTAGGCACCGACTCGGTGCCGAATCCCCCTGATCACAGCATTGGATGCACCGCAGAAGCGCGAGAGCGATGCGCCCTCTGCATTCAGAATGCTCGCCAAATCCCCGACGCATCAGTGACTTTGACGGTTCAGCGCTCGTTGGCACAACGCTTGCTCATCACCCTTGCGTGAAGCAGCCAACGGCGGTCGCTTCCGGAACAAGGGTGTTCGGATCTGCACGGGCCTGTGAGCCTGGCACAGAACCGCTCACCCTTTTTGTTTTTTCGCACGGTGCAACAGCGAGCCGGATCGATCTGTCTCGATCCGTGCAACGGCAAGTTTCTATATGGGGAATCGACTCGAATGAACAGCAAGGACAGCAAATCCGCGGGCGTAAACACGTCACGACGTTCGATCATCAAGGGTGCGACCGGCGTCGCCGCCGCCAGCCTGCTTCCCATGGGATTTCCTGCGATCGTCCGAGCGCAGGGGAAGCTGGAAACCCCCGCTGCAAAGCTCGGGTTCATCGCACTCACCGATGCCGCACCGCTGTTCGTGGCCGACGAGAAGGGTTTCTTCAAGAAGCACGGCATGACAGAGGTTCAGGTGGTCAAGCAGGCTTCCTGGGGCGCGACCCGTGACAACATCGTCCTCGGCTCCGAAAAGAACGGCATCGACGGTGCGCACATTCTGACCCCGATGCCCTACCTGATCAGTTCCGGCGCCATGACGGCGAACAACGTGCCGACACCCATGTACATCCTCGCGCGCCTGAATCTCGCCGGGCAGTGCATCTCCGTCTCCAACGAATTCGCGAAGCTGAAGATCGGTGTCGATACCAAACCCTTCAAACCCGCCCTGATGGCGAAGAAGGCAAGCGGCAAGGCGATCAACGCCGCAATGACGTTTCCCGGTGGAACGCACGACATGTGGATCCGCTACTGGCTCGCAGCGGGCGGGATCGACCCGAACACCGACATCAACACGATCGTGGTTCCCCCCGCACAAATGGTCGCGAACATGAAGGTCGGCACGATGGACACGTTCTGCGTCTGCGAGCCGTGGAATCACCAGTTGATCAACCAGAAGATCGGCTACACGGCCCTCACGACGGGCGAACTCTGGCACAACCATCCGGAGAAGGCATTCGCGATGCGTGCCGCGTATGTCGACAAGCATCCGAATGCGACCATCGCCCTGATCAAGGCGGTAATGGAAGCCCAGATGTTCTGCGACGATCCGAAGAACTCCGACGAAGTCGCGAAGATCTGCTCCCAGCGTAAATGGATCAATGCACCGGTCGCGGATATCGCCGACCGCGTGCGCGGCGACTTCGACTACGGCACGGGCCGCGTGGTCAAGAACAGTCCCCAGAAGATGCGCTACTGGAACGACCACGCCTCCTACCCGTTCCAGAGCCACGACCTGTGGTTCCTCACCGAGAACATCCGCTGGGGCTACCTTCCCCAGAAGACCGATACCGCAGCGCTGGTGAAGAAGGTGAACCGCGAGGACCTGTGGCGCCAGGCTGCGAAGGAACTGAGCATCCCCGCTTCCCAGATTCCCACCTCGACCTCGCGCGGCGTGGAGAAGTTCTTCGACGGCAAATCCTTCGATCCGGCGAATCCGAGCGCGTATCTCAACAGTCTCGCCATCAAGGCGATGAAGGCCTGACCGCGCTGACAGAGCGCGTCCATCCGACAGGAGCACCTCATGACCACTACCGCATCCGCAACGGCCGTCGCCGAGTCGCCGGCCCGACCGACCGAGACCGTCACCGAGCTCGGTGCCGTCGCGGCCGCCACCACCACGGCGCCGACGCTGCCACCGGCTGCAGCGGCAGGCGCGTCGGATTCGGGCAAGGCCCCCGAGCGTGTGCGTCCCCGCTGGCGGGAAATCCTCGGCGATATCGCAGCCCGAGTATTGCCGCCTCTAGTGACCGTGGCGCTCCTCGTCGGCATTTGGGAATTGGTCTCCAGCCAGCCGGGCGCAACGCTGCCGCCACCGAGCAAAGTCGTCGCGGACACTGCCACCCTCATCGCCGATCCGTTCTTCAACAACGGCGGCAACGACGTCGGCATGGCGTGGCAGCTGCTCGCCAGCCTCAAGCGCGTTCTCTACGGCTACTCGATCGCCGTGGTCGTCGGGATCTCGCTCGGTGTGCTGGTCGGTCAGTTCGCGATTGCCATGCGCGGCCTGGACCCGATCTTTCAGGTATTGAGAACGGTGCCGCCGCTCGCATGGCTGCCGATCGCGCTCGCGGGTTTCCGCGACGGCAATCCATCGGCGATCTTCGTCATCTTCATCACCGCCGTCTGGCCCATCATCATCAATACCTCGATCGGCATTCGCAACATTCCCAACGACTACCGCAACGTCGCGAGGGTGGTGCAGCTCAACGGCCTGGAGTACTTCCTGAAGATCATGCTGCCCGCGGCGGCGCCCTACATCTTCTCGGGGCTGCGCATCGGCGTGGGATTGTCGTGGCTCGCCATCGTGGCGGCCGAGATGCTGATCGGCGGCGTCGGCGTCGGCTTCTTCATCTGGGATGCATGGAACTCCTCGCGCATCAGCGACATCGTACTCGCCCTGTTCTACGTGGGCATCGTAGGCTACGCGCTCGATCGCATCGTCTCCTGGATCGGCCGCTGGGTCGCTCGCGGCACCAGCGTGAGCTGAGTAACAATCATGAAAATCGTCGCCACCGACAAACCATCCCTGCACCGCGAGCCCAGCATGAGCCAATCCTTCCTAGAGTTGAGCCTCGTCTCGATGTCCTTCAAGACCCGGCAAGGCGAATTCCAGGCGCTGTCCAACGTCAACCTTCGGGTCGAGAAGGGCGAGTTCGTCACCCTGATCGGCCACTCCGGCTGCGGAAAGTCGACGCTGCTCAACATCGTTGCCGGACTGTACCGATGTACCTCGGGCGGTGTGCTGCTCGAGGGGCGCGAGGTCAATCACCCCGGGCCGGATCGGGCCGTGGTGTTTCAGAACCATTCGCTGCTGCCCTGGCTCACCGCCTACGAGAACATCGAACTGGCGGTGAAGAAGACCTCGGCAGGCAAACGAAGCAAATCAGAAATGCGCGAGTGGGTCCTGCACAATCTGAGGCTCGTGCAGATGGACCACGCGATGTCGAAGCGTCCTGACGAACTGTCCGGCGGCATGAAGCAGCGGGTCGGCATCGCCCGGGCGCTAGCGATGGAACCGAAGGTGTTGCTCATGGACGAGCCCTTCGGCGCTCTGGACGCATTGACCCGCGCACGATTGCAGGACGAACTGCTGCGCATCGTTGCGAATACCGGCAGTACCGTGGTCATGGTCACTCACGATGTCGACGAAGCAGTGCTGCTGTCCGATCGAGTCGTCATGATGACCAACGGGCCCTCGGCGACCATCGGCGAGATCCTGGAAGTGCAGTTGGCGCGTCCGCGTGACCGGCTTTCGCTTGCAACCGATGCCCGCTATCTCGCCGCGCGCAAGGCGGTGCTGGAGTTCCTCTATCAGAAGCAGATGAAGGCTGCCTGACCCGGCACGACGGCAACGTCTCGACGTCGGAGCGCACCAGGTGCGCTCTCAGCAGTGCGTCGTAGACGAGCGCACCGTCACTGCGCGCTCGGGCGAAGGTCGGTTCGCGACGAACGCGAACCGAACCTTCGAAACTTGCGCCCCGATGGTCTCCCAGGGGAAGATCCACGGTCGACCTGCAGACCCGCGGCGACAGGCTCCCGCCGCCTCCCGACACGGCTTCCTCCGTAGCCACCAAAACCGGCGCGAGCAACCCCGTGGCTGAATCGGGCGCCGCGTCGGTCTGAAGTCTCGCGCCCTTCGGGCAGGCCTTGTCGCCCCGCCCCATTCGAAGGCCAACGCACGCTCGAGAAACGACGATCGGGGTGCACCCTGGGTCATGGCCTCCGGCCATTTTCCCCCGGGTGCCTACTCGCATTCCGCGTCAACGCGCTCTCGGCGATAATTCCCGCCGATCGATGGGACAATGATTCGCCCGCCCCTCGAACCGATGCCGCCGAATCGGACATCAGGCGACCGGCGCTGATGACGCGAGAACACCGACGTCCCCTCGGTCGCACACAGACCGCGCGACCAGGAATCGATGCCGATGCCCCCGAATCCGCACTGGAACTTTGCTATAGAGAGAAGCGCTTGAACGACGCCGCATTCAGCAACCATACGCCGATGATGCAGCAGTACCTCCGGCTGAAATCCCAGCATCCGGACATGCTGCTCTTCTACCGAATGGGGGATTTCTACGAGCTCTTCTTCGACGACGCCGAGAAGGCCGCCCGGCTGCTCGGCATCACGCTCACCACGCGCGGCAATTCAGCGGGTGAGCCTATCCGGATGGCGGGCGTGCCCTATCACGCGGTAGAGCAGTATCTCGCCAAGCTGGTGAAGTTGGGCGAACCGGTGGTGATCTGCGAGCAAGTCGGCGATCCGGCGACATCGAAGGGGCCTGTGGAGCGGCAAGTCACCCGCATCGTCACGCCCGGTACGCTGACCGATGCCGCCCTGCTCGACGACAAGCGGGACAGCATCCTCCTTTGCATCGCACCTGCCGAGAAGAAGCTCGCGCTTGCCTGGATGAATCTTGCGGCCGGACGGCTGTGCATCCTTGAAACCGATCGCGCGCAGATGGGCGCCGAACTCGAACGGCTCCGCCCCGCGGAAGTGCTGATCGCCGATGGGATTACCGAGCCGACGCTGGATTCGGCCAAGTGCGCGCTGCGCCGCATTGCCCGCACCCAGTTCGACATCGAGGTCGCGACCGCCACCTTGTGCAAGCACTTCAACACGAACTCCTTGCATGGATTCGGCTGTGAAGGCATGGATGCGGCCATCGCCGCTGCCGGAGCGCTCCTCACCTATGCGCGCACCACGCAGCTCAACGCGCTCGCGCACGTTCAAACGCTGGAAGTCGAGCACGACGACGCCTTCGTGCGCATGGATGCCGCCACGCGCCGCAATCTCGAAATCACCGAGACGATACGCGGCGAGCCGGCTCCCACGCTCTACGCGCTGTTCGATACGTGCGTGACCGCGATGGGCAGCCGCTGGCTGCGGCTCGCCCTGCAGCAGCCCATGCGTTCGAACACCGCAGTCGGCGAGCGGCTCGACGCCGTCGCGGATCTGCTGGGCGATACCGGTTTCGGCCCCTACCACCGCGTGCGCTCTTCACTCGACCGGCTCGCCGATATCGAGCGCATCACCGCTCGCATCGCATTGCGCAGCGCCCGCCCCCGCGATTTGTCGGGATTGCGCGATGCGCTGCTGAAGGTGCCGCAGATCGCTGCCACCGTCGATGGACTGACCTCGACCGTGCTCGTCGGCATCGCCACGGATCTGCGCATCGACCCCGGCATCGGACACCTCCTTGCCGACTCGATCAAGGCCGAGCCGTCCCTCGTCCTTCGGGACGGCGGCGTCATTGCCGACGGCTACGATGCCGAGCTCGACGAATTGCGCGCGATACAGAACAACTGCGGCGAGTTTCTGATGGCACTCGAGGCGCGGGAGCGCGAGCGCACCGGCATCACCACGCTGAAGGTCGAATACAACCGCGTGCATGGCTTCTACATCGAGGTCACGCGCGCCAACGCCGAACGCGTGCCCGACGACTACCGTCGACGCCAGACGCTGAAGAACGCCGAGCGCTACATCACCCCCGAACTGAAAACCTTCGAAGACAAGGCGCTCTCCGCGCAGGATCGCGCCCTGGCCCGGGAGAAGTACCTCTACGAAGCGCTGCTCGATACGCTGAACGAGAAGATCGGCGCGTTCAAGCAGATTTCGGGCGCGCTTGCCATGCTGGATGGATTGGCCTGCTTTGCCGAGCGAGCGGCTGCTTGCGATTACGTGCGCCCGGAACTGTCGGACCACCCCGTCATCGAGATCGACGGCGGGCGCCACCCGGTCGTCGAGCAGCAGGTGCGCGACTACATCGCCAACGATACGCGCCTCGGTGCGGAGCGACGCATGCTCCTCATCACCGGCCCCAACATGGGCGGCAAGAGCACGTACATGCGACAGGTGGCACTCGTCACGCTCTTGTCGAGGGTCGGCTCGTTCGTACCGGCGAAGCGGGCATGCATCGGCCCCGTCGACCAGATTTTCACGCGCATCGGCGCCTCCGACGATCTGGCCGGCGGACGCTCTACCTTCATGGTGGAGATGACGGAGAGCGCGAACATCCTGCGCAATGCCACCGAGGCGAGCCTCGTGCTGATGGACGAAGTGGGCCGCGGCACCTCGACCTTCGACGGTCTCGCGCTCGCCTGGGCCATCGCCCGGCATCTGATCGAAGTCAATCGCAGCCACTGCCTCTTCGCGACCCACTACTTCGAACTCACGCGCCTTGCCACCGATCACGACACCGTTGCAAACGTCCATCTCGACGCCGTCGAGCACCGTGACCGCATCGTGTTCCTGTATGCGCTGCGCGAAGGCCCGGCGAGCCAGAGCTACGGGATCCAGGTCGCGCAGTTGGCCGGGGTGCCGCCGAGCGTGATCCGCTCCGCGAAGCGCTATCTCGTCAAGCTGGAGAACGAAGGTGCAACGGCCACCCCGCAACTGGATCTGTTCCAGATGACTGCCGAGCCGGCGCCCGAGCCCCCCGTCGAACCCGCAACGAATCCCGTGCTCGACGCGCTGCGGCACACGAATGCCGACGATCTCACGCCCAGAACGGCACTCGACCTGATCTACGAATGGAAGCGTCTCGCGCAGTGACGGCGGAATCGCGCGACCCTGCTGCAGATGCATCGAAGCGCCTGGCGTCGCTCACCAAACTGCCCCGCGACTTCTACGATCGCGACACCGTGCAGGTTGCCCACGAATTGCTCGGCAAGTACCTCGTCCGCGCATCCGCATCCGGTACCCGGGTCGGCCGTATCGTCGAAGTCGAAGCCTACCTGGGGCCCCACGATCTCGCTGCCCACTCTGCACGAGGCCTCACGCCACGCACACGCGTGATGTTCGGCCCACCGGGCCACGCCTACGTTTACCTGATCTACGGAATGTACCACTGCATGAACGTGGTGACGCAGGCCGAAGGGCTTGCCTCGGCCGTACTGCTGCGCGCGCTCGAACCCGTAGCCGGCATCGACGGGCGCACGCAAGGCCCCGGACTGCTTTGCCGCGCGATGGAGATCGACAGACAATTCAACGGACATGATCTGCTGAGCGACGACTTCCACATCGCCGCACCACCGGACCCCGCGCGCTTCACGAGGGTAAAACGCCCGCGCATCGGCGTCGACTATGCAGGCCAGTGGGCGCGACGCCTGCTGCGCTTCTACGTGAAGGGCAATGCCTACGTATCGAGACGCTGAGCGAGCAGCGAAAGTCAGCGCCAAACGCGGCTGGAGTCCCTTGCCGAGGCGATCTCGATGCTGCCTCCGTGCAGGACTTCGAGCGTACGCGACCGGAACTCCCGCGCATACAGCACTCGTACGATCCAGATCGTGATGACGATCATCAGCCAGGGATGCAGGAACCAGGACATGGCCGCCATCGCGAAGTAGTACGAGCGCAGGCCCTGGTTGAAATTCCCACTGGCGAACGACACGAGGAGCCCCGCGCGGGCGATATCCTGCTCGCATTCCTTGAGATCGGCAGGCGTCTTGCGTGTCGCACCGACCACGATCGCACAAAAGCCGAACTGCCGGATCGACCAGGAAAACTTGAAGAACGCATAGACGAAGATCCCGACGAGCAGCAGGATCTTGAAATCCCACAGCCGCTGGCTTGCGTGCACGGCAAAGGGCAACTCCGATACGACATCCGCCGCACGCTGGACATATCCCATGAGGGCAATCAGCGCGCCGAGGATCAGCAGCGTCGTCGACGCGAAGAACTGGGAACTGCGCGTGAGGTTGCGAACGATGTTTACGTCGACCATCCGGTTGTCACGCTCGACCATGCGCAAGGCCCAAGTCTTGCGCAGCTCGTCGAGGACGCCTTGGAGACTCGGCGCGCGCTTTCCGTACCAGGCCGAAAAACGCGAATAGCCCGACCACGCGATCAAAAAGAAGGCGACCGCGAATACATCATGCGTGGTCAGCGCTCGACCCAGGGTCAGATATCCTTGCCAGTCCATCGTGTACCCTCAAACGAACAGCGTCAGCACCCCAGTGTACCCGTAGAGCCGATTGTGCGAGATCTCGCCGTTGCCGAAGAAGCCCACGAGCGGAAAATCACCCAGCGCATCGCGGATCAGACCCAACTCCTCCGATTGCGGCCCGAAGAGATTCGGTCCGCGTGCGATGCAGGAGTGATAGATGCCCCCGCGCGGCTTGCCGAAGAGCCCTTTCTTGATGCTCTCCAGCATGCGATTCATGTCTTCCGCGGCCGCATCGAGATCGCGCCGACAGAACATCATCTGTTGTCCGGGCTGGACGATCTCCCCGATCGCCACGAGCTTGCTTTGCGGGTCGATGCCGAGCAGATTGCGCACGAGGTAATCGTCGGTATCGTTGCGCTTCGTGGGCAGGCCCGCGAAGATCTGGCCGCCGAGCCGGTTGAGATCCGTGCCGAAGCGGTCTCCGAGATCTTCACGCATCACGTCCAGTGCGGGTCTGCCGTCGAGCTTGAGGATGATGTTGCGCTGGCACTCCGTGATGTTGTGCTTCGGGCCGACCGGCGAGCATCCCTGCGTCAGGCGGGTCGCCACGGTGATGTCCTCCGAAAAGGCCACACCCGACAATCCCCCCTCGCTGATGCCATCGGCAATCTGCGGATTGAGGCGCCGCGAACTGGTGAGCCCCCCCACCACGAACCCGCTTTCCACTTTGCCCGCCAGCCCCTTCACAAGCGCGGCGACGTCCGGATTGGTCGGATCGCCATGCACGACCGCGAAATTGGCTGCCCCGGCCGCACATTCGAGCGAGAGCGCCGACAAGTCCGCCGTCGACCTCACTCCGCTGAAGATGCGGAATGCTGCCGGATCGAGGTCAGCCACCATGATGCAAATGGCGGGCCGATCGACGTACTCGCGGCCGGTGGCCAACACACCCATGCCCACGGTACCGACCCAGTGCTCCACGTCGGTGCCGGACTTGAGCTGCTCGAGGATCGGCCCCATGTCGGCCGCAAAGAAATCGCTCGCATAGACGAATCCGAGCGTGCCCGACGCCCTGCCGAGCTGTTCGATACATGCCTGCGCCGCCTGTCGTGGATCGGCGTTCGCGCTGTGTCCGTAGTGGAAGCTCGCCATGTCAATTCATCCCCGCCACCGTGCATTGATACCGGCGCGTTCAGTGTGTCTCAATGTGCCGGGAAGGATAGCATGCCGCTCACCCCGGATCGGTCATCACTGCGCCGACGCGCGACCGAATTGCTTGCGTTATGATCCGTGCTCCGTAACGGGCGTGCGGTCCGAATGTACGGCAATCCGTGCGCGCCGCATCGACCAGGGAAATCGAGCCGTCCACGGCCGACGGCGATCCGGAAGTCGTCGCCACCGTCACGCCGACGGCTCGCGAGAAATTCGGCCTTCAGGAGGAAATGCTCACCGTGGAGCCTGCACTGCCTCGGGTTCGCGTGCTCGTCATCGACGATTCAAGCACCGTGCGTCACAGCGCGGAGGTCTACTTGAGCGAGGCCGGCTGCGAGGTCTTCGTCGCCGAAGACGGATTCGATGCCTTGGCCAAGATCAGCGATCATCAGCCGAACGTCATTCTGGTCGATATCATGATGCCGCGCCTCGACGGATACCAGACCTGCTCCCTGATCAAGCGGCACCCGAAGTACAAGAGCATTCCGGTCATCATGCTCTCCAGTCGCGACGGACTTTTCGATCGCGCACGCGGGCGGCTGGCCGGTTCCGACCTCTACATCACGAAGCCGTTCAATCGCGACGTCCTGGTGAAGGCGGTGTTCGACCACGTCCACCCGTCCGCCTGACACGCCCCGGAACAATCCCATGACGCCCGTTTCGCGAATCCGAACGCATGGCCCGAAAGGATGGATCACGGCTTCGCAGAGCAGTCGCCGAGGCAATCGATGAGCGCATTGCCTCCCGCCGGCACAGCGGGCATCGAGGGACTGACCGCCGACAGCAGTGCTGCGCAGATGGGTGTGCGCTTCGGCGACGAATTATGGCTGATCGATGTCGCGGACGTGACCGAGATCATCGCCCCCCCGCCGCTGCTTCCTGTGCCCTTTACCCAGGCGTGGTTCGCTGGAGTTTTCGCGCTTCGCGGCAGCGTCGTGGGCGTGGTCGACTTCGCGGCATTCACGGGCAGGCCCCGCATCGTTGCGAACGAACACAACCGGCTGTTGCTTGTCGCGCCGAAATACGGCATCAACAGCGCCCTCCTGTTCGAGCAGGTGATCGGCCTGCAGAATCCGGAACACTTCACTCGCGAACAGCGGGCGGCGACGCTGCCGAGCTGGGTGGAGAGCATCTATCGAGACATCGAGTACCGAGCGTGGCATGCGCTCGACATGCGTGCGCTCACAGGGCATCGAAGCTTCCTTGCGATCGAGGCGTCGTCATGAGACGAACGGTCTTGTCGCAGCAGGCGTCGTCCACAATCCTGTGGCCGATCTCCGCCCCGGATGTCGCATCGTGAGCGAACAGCTTCTCCACAAGGCGTCCCCGCTCGTCTGGCTCCGCACCGAGATCGTCCAATCGATCGACGCCTCGCGGCACAGCCTCACCCAGGCCCTGGCGCAGCGCACGGAGCGGGCGCAGTGGCTTGACCGTGCGGCCGCGCAGATCCACCAGGTATGCGGCGCGCTACTCATGCTCGACCTCGACGGCGCTTCCTGCTTCTGCAAAGCGCTGGAAGGGGCCATGCGTAGCGCACCCCGCAGCGGGGGCGACTTCGGCGAACTCACGGTCTCCGTCATGGACCGCGCGCTCTTTGCCCTGCACCAGTATCTGGCCGATCTCGCTCAGGGCGAGCCCGATACGCCGCTCAAACTCTACCCGGTCCACAGGGAAGTCACCGAACTCTGGGGACGCAAGCCGGCCAGCGAAGCAGAATTGTTCTTTCCGGATCTCGCCGGCGCGAGCAGCGCATTGACGCCGCGCATGCCGACGATCCATCCCTCGACGCGCGCCGCGCACATCGCGGCGTGCTGCACGCTCTTCCAAAGAGGTCTCGTCGCCTGGCTCAAGCAGGCGTCGCGGCACGCGGGCATCGGCATGATGCACAGCGCCCTCGACGGCATGCACCGGGCCTGCGACGGGAGCGAAAGTCATCCTGGGCTGTGGGCAGCCGCGACGGGGCTCGTCGAACTGTTGGCTGCCCCGGATGCGAGGCTCGATCCGGCGCAACTCAACGTCACGCTCGGGCGCGTCGAACGCGCCATGCGTGCCGCATCGGCCGGGACCGCGGTCGATTGGGAGAATCTCATGCGCGAGATCCTCTATCCCATTGCAGTGTCCCCTCCGGTCAACGAACGGGGCCACGAGCTCAAGGCGCTCTATCGCCTCGACGCTCAGATCCCCGAATTCTGCGTCTCGGGCACACTCGAATACGACATCCGCACGCTCGCGCCGGTCATCGAGGAGATGCGCAGTCTGCTCACCGGGATCGAGCAGGCGTGGACGCTTTATGCGAGCGGCAATCGCGAGAGTCTGGGCTTCCTGCGCGACGGACTCGCCCGCCTCAAGACGACGGCACGCGATCTCGGGCACTATCGGCTGGTGCGTCTGCTCGACATCGTGACGATGATCGTCTCGAAACTACCGGAGCCCGTTGAATTCCGGAACGAGGCCTTGTCGCTCGAGATGGCAGCGTCCTTCTTGTTCATGGAAGGCATGCTCGATCACTTCACGGACCCGCCGCACGACATCGACCAGCAGGTCGCAGTAATGGCAGGCTGGCTGCTCGACGCCGTACAGTCCCGATCCGCGAGCCGCGTGATGTCGGGCACCCCGAGGGACGACGCAACCCAACGTCAGCACTTTGCAGAGATCCGAACTCAGGTCGTGTGCGAGATCCAGGAGAACCTGCTACGCGCCGAGGAACTCATCGAACAGGTGGCGCGGGGAGATGCGCCGGCAGAGCGGATCGCCGGCACCGACCGGCAGTTCGCCCAGGTCGCCGGCGCATTGAAGATGCTTGGCCTCAATCGGGCCAACGGCGTGCTGTCGGCGTCCGTGCACTTGTTGAAACTCTGCGCCGGGGGCGAACCCGAACTGAAGGAAACCACCCTCGCATGGGCTGCCGACGGACTATCGTGCCTCGGTTTCTACCTGGATGCCCTGCGCCGGGGGATCACCCCGAACGACGATCTGCTGCTCGACTTCGTGCGCCGCCTCGCGAACGAGAGCGAGCCGCCCGCGGGGAGCACCGGATGGATTCCTGCAGCAGCGAATCCCGCCGAGCTTTCGTCGACCACCGACGAGCCGTTGAGCGACGCCGCCATCGAGCCGCTCGTCAGCGATGGATCTGCCGATGCTGAACCGCTCGAGACATCGGGTTCCGACGTCATCGATGCACATCCGCCGGGCGATCCGACCGACGCGATGCTCGAAGCAGCAGGTCCGGACAACTCCCCGGTCCCGGAGCTTGCGCCGAACGGATCACTGTCCGAGGCGACTTCGCTCGACGCCGCACCATCGACATCGATGCCTACCACCGAGGCACGAACGCCACCCGCCCCGGAAGAATCCCCCGATCTCGCCTTGGTGCCGGTGTTTCTCGACGAAGCGCGCATCCTGCTCGGCAGGCTCTACAGCGATCTGGGCGCCTGGCGCAACGCCCCTCGCGAGATTCGCGGCGCCCGGGCGTTCGCGCGCACGCTGCACACGCTCAAGGGGAGCGCACGCCTGATCGGCGCGATGCGCCTCGGCGACTTCACCCACAGCGTCGAGAGCTACGTGAGCGAAGCCATAGAGCGCGGCGAACGTGACGAAGAAGCCTTCGATTTCGCGCCCCTGCAGCAAATGCTCGTCTCGATCGCCGAGCACATCGCCATGCTCGAAGCGCTGCGCGAGCCCGGCAGCGGGGCGCACGAAGCGACGCGGCCCAATCGTCCGCCGCCGCTCCCGCAGGTGGACGCGCTGGATGCACCCAGCACCGTCCGCGTCCCGATCTCGGTCCTCAACGGGCTCGTGAATCACGCCGGCGAAACGAGCGAGGTTCGGGCCCGCACCGAAGACGAAGTGGGAACGATGCGCCGTTCCCTGCACGAGTTGGCCGAAACGGTGACACGCCTGCGCGTCCAGCTGCGAGAGTTCGACAAGGCCACGGAACGGCTCGCACAGGCATTCGATGCCGAAATCAATCCTGCCGACAATGGCGTTTCGTGGACCCGCGAGGTCGAGCATCGCACACGATTGCAGGAACTCAGCCGCGCAATGGCCGAAACCCTTTACGACGTCCAGACGCTGCAGCAGGGTCTTGCAGTCAATTGCACCGAAACCGAAGCGGCCCTCGCGCTGCAAGGCCGTCTCGATCGGACCATGCGCCACAAACTGCTGGAGATCCGCAGCCTGCCGTTCGGTTCGCTGGCGCAACGACTGCAGCGAACCGTGCTTCAGACCGCCTCTCAGCTCGAACGCGAAGCGGTGCTGCTCATCGAAGGCGAGTCGGTCCACATCGACCGCAACGTCCTGCAACGACTTGCCGCGCCGCTCGAACACATGCTGCGCAACGCAGTCGCGCACGGCATAGAATCGCCGGCGCAAAGGATTGCCGCGGGAAAGTCCGCCGTCGGCACCGTGCGACTCGTCATCGAGCAGAACGACGACGAGAACGTACTTACGCTCTCCGACGACGGCGCGGGACTCGATATCGCGCAGATCCACAACCAGGCCGTGCATCTGGGTCTCGTGCAGTCCGACGATGCCCTGTCCGATCGCATGCTCCACAGCCTGATATTCGCACCCGGGCTCTCCACGGCAAGCACCGTCACTGCGGCAGCCGGGCGGGGGGTCGGGCTCGACGTCGTGCGTGCGGAAGTCCGTGCACTCGGCGGCAGTATCGAAGTGACCTCGGAGCGTACCCGCGGGGTTTGTTTCCGGGTCCGCTTTCCGAGGAGTCTCAGTTATACGCAGGCGCTGCTCGTACGTGCTGCGAATGCCTTGTACGCGATTCCTGCGACACTCGTAGACCGGGTCTGCGAACTGCCGCCGGATGAGCTGTCCGTCGCCCGAGAATCGGGGTGCGTCTCGGTACTCGATCACCCCTACCGCTTCGTGGATCTGGGCGGCCTCCTGGGCAGCCGCACGTCCCATCCACTACGGCGTTCGAACAGCGTTCTGCTGCTTCACAGCGATGGCGAACACGCGGCGCTTCACGTCGACCAGGTCGTTCGCAAACAGGCGATCGAACTGAAGAGCATCGGCCCTCAGCTCGCGCGCGTCCGGGGCATCGCAGGTGCCACGATCGTCGGCAAGGGCGATGTCGTGCTCATCCTAGATCCGAACGAACTGATGATGCACGCCCAGCACCGATGGGCGCGCGAAACACACGATTCGTCGGTCGCGGGTGCTGCCGCACCGCATGTCATTCTGGTCGTCGACGATTCGCTGACCATGCGTCGGTCGACGACCCGTTTACTCGTTCGGGCGGGATACCAGGTGCTCGTCGCGAAAGACGGCATCGATGCCTTGCAGCAGATCGAGGAGGCATTGCCGGATCTCGTCATCGCCGACATCGAAATGCCGAACATGGACGGCTTCGAACTGACGAGCCATCTGCGCAGCAATCCGCGCACCGAGCGCATCCCGATCATCATCGTCACCTCCAGGATCGCCGAGCAGCATCAGACGCGAGCCGCAGACCTCGGTGTGGATGGATTCTTCGGCAAACCTTACGCCGAAGAGAAACTGCTCGCGGACGTCGTCGAACTCCTCGACCGTCGCGCCCGGTCGTAGCGTACGGCCCGCGGTCCCGTCGTGTAACGGGCACGACAGGTGCTGCGGGGCGCATGGCCGTGCTTGCGCGCATGGCCGCGTTGCGGGCTGCGCACTCAGTCCGGCCCCAAGGGAGGGTTCGTCATGCCCGATACGGCCGCCGCCCCCGACGACTTCTTGGATCGTGCAGCGACCGCCCTCGACTGGCGTGCACTGGGTCCGTGGATCGACGCACTGGAATCCAAGATCGGTACGCCGATCCCGATTGCGCTATGCAAGATGGTATTGCTCGAGCGATGGTTCCAGCTTTCGAGCGCAGAACTCGACGATGCCTGCCACGCTCGCCCGGCGTTTCGGCGCTTCCTCGGCGCCCCGCTGCATGGCCCGGTCGCCGAAGTTTGGATGCATCGCCAGTTTGCGCCGAAGCTCGCGGCTGCGGGGCCGATCCTGGGCAAACTCATCACCGCGGTCGAACTCACGCTCGCCGAGCGGCGAATCGCCCCACCCACCTGCTCATGGACGCAAACCGACCCGACCCTTCGGGCGCCTCCGAACGAAGGCACGCGAACGACAATATTCGAACCGGGCCGGCTTGCCGCACTTGCCGCACAGGCGGACGCCGAAGCCCGTCACGACGACAGCTCGCTCCATGCCGGACACACGGGTCAAAGGCCGGGTGCGCCCGCCATCCTACTCTGGCCTTGGTCCGGCGCCACGCGTCTTGAGTCGACACTGCGTATCGGTCGCGATCCCGAGTTCTCGGCGCTGGCGCGACAGCTCTGGGCCGATCAACGCATATCGCGTCGTCACGCGGATCTGAGCCCGGTCGAGGACGGAGTCATCATTCGCGACCTGGGATCGTCGAACGGAACATACGTCGACGAAATGCGCTTGGCCCCGGGCAAGGCGCTGCTGCTGCACCATGACGTGCGACTTCGATTTGGTCCAAGCCTGATCGCGAAGCTGGTCTTCTTTCCCGACGAGTCGAAACCCGTCGGGGCGATACCCGCAAATGATCCTCGAGCTTCCTGAGCCCGCGATTCGTTGACGCAATGCCGAACGGTTTGGTTGCGGCATCAGCCCATCCCGGCGCAATCCATTGCCACCGGCAATGACCTGCGCACGCTCCGGATACGATACGCCTCGCTGCCCGGATCGTGTTCGATGCCGCTGGGGTTAAAGCGATGTGTTGCCCGACGCCTGCGCGTCGGTTAGAGTCCGCTCGGGCTCGATGACGCCGAGGGGGGCTCCCGCGCCCGTGCCGGTGCGATCGACCGCACCGCTGGTCGACACCATTTGCATCGACCCATACTCGTTGTGCGCAAGGGAGTCGGATATGCCCGCGAATCGCATCAGGCGGTATCTGCGCCACGGACTGCTCCCGCAGCTGGCCGTTTTCGAAAGCGTGGCCCGCCTGGGAAGCTTCACCCGCGCTGCCGACGATCTCTTCATCGCGCAGCCGACCGTATCGATCCAGATGAAGAAGCTCTCTGAAACACTAGGGGTTGCGCTCTTCGAGCAATCCGGCAAGAAGCCGATTCTTACCGATGCAGGCCGCGAACTCGCCGCAGCCTGCAAGGACATCTTCGAGCGACTGGAACACATCGAAGAGCGACTGATCGGACTGCGAGACCTGGAGCACGGCCGCCTGCGCATCGCGTCGACCAGCTTCGGCAAGTATTTCATTCCCAGGCTGCTCGGAGAATTCTGCGAACTGCATCCAAACATCGAAGTCGCCATGCACATCGACAACTTGCGAACGTTGCGCCAGAGAATCCAGGAAAACGCGGACGACCTCTACGTCATGTCGACGCTGCCGCCGGAGCCGGAACTCGTGGCCCATTCGGTACTCGAGACGCCGATCAGGGTCTACGCGCCGACAGGGCATCGCCTCGCGCACAAGCAATCGATTTCGTTTCCCGAACTAGCCGACGATCACTTTCTTCTGCGGGAGGCCGGTGCCTCGACGCGCCGTATCGTCCAGGCGCAGAGCGAAGCGCATGGCATCGCGCTGCGTGTCCGGATGGAGCTTGCAAGCGATGAGACGGTCAAACAATCGGTAATCGCCGGACTCGGCATCGCACTGCTGCCGCAGACCATCGTCGATGCGGAGGGCGCCGGCGGATCGCTATGCCCGCTGGATGTCGTCGGTTTCCCGGTGATGCAGCATTGGCATCTCGCCTATCAGCGCGACAAGATTCTGCCGAAAGTCGCCATGGCGTTTATCGAGTTCGTGCTCGAAAAGACAGCCGCAAGCTCGGTGGCTGTCGTTGCCGCGCCCGCACGTCAAGAGGCAAGTCGCTGACGATCACACCGCGCTGGAAGGGGCCGTCGCGCAGGCACTCACGCGGCGGCTACCGCACCGGATCCGCTGCAGATGCGCCGGAAGTCCAACAACAGCGCAAGCGTCACATCCGGACCGAATCCGTACGGGTCGGCTTCGTGATCATGCTGGAGGAAATGCGCAACCGATGCGACGTGGGAGTGCGCTTCCATGTGCGAGAACCCCATAGACCAACAGCCGAAGCGGCGTGGCTCCCCCGAGCCGTCGTAGAGCAGCACGGCATCGCCATGGCGCGCATCGCTCAGTATGCGACGGTACGTTCGATCCACCGCCGGACCGTTGCCCTCGATGACCTGCACGAAGTAGCCTTTGCCGAACAGCAGCATGCCGGTGATGCCGGCGTCTTCGTTGTGTCGCCGCGACGACGCGAGAATTGCGTCGATGTCCGAGGCGGTGATTTCCAACCGCGCCTTGCTCCGATAGACCTTGACCATGGTACCCGCTGTCCATGCACGCCCCAGGCGGGACCTGCTTGGGTTTCGTAACGGCTCGCCGGATGCCGACTTGAGCAACCTTTGCGCGAAGCCCTCGGTGAGGCGACCCATCACGGTCGGCTTCGGGGGGCGTAATATCGGCGTCGACAATCTTTCGCATGAGCCACCATGACATCTGCCCCTCAGAAAGCCATGCGGTCGAGCGACGTGCTCGTGGCACATCGATCGAACGTGGCGTACGTCACGCTCAACCGGCCGGACCAGTTCAATGCGCTCTCCCTCGGCATGCTCGAGGATTTCCGGTCGGTGATTTCGGAATTGTCCAGCGACAGAACAGCGCGGGTCGTGGTGATTGGTGCCAAGGGCCGCGCGTTCTGCCCCGGGCACGATTTGAAGGAAATGCTGGCGCAGCGCACCGAAGCGCAGCTGTCGAGGCTCTTTGAAACGTGCTGCGAAGTCATGCTCGGGCTGACGAGACTGCCGCAGCCGGTCGTCGCGCGGGTGCACGGCATCGCGACGGCCGCCGGCTGTCAGCTCGTTGCCGCGTGCGATCTCGCGGTCGCCTCCAGCGAATCGAAGTTCGCCACCTCCGGCATCGATTACGGACTCTTCTGCGCAACGCCCGCCGTCCCCGTGTCCCGGTCATTGGGCCGAAAGCATGCGCTTGAACTCCTGCTCACGGGCCGCTTCATCGATGCCCAGACAGCGCTCGACTGGGGCCTCGTCAATCGCGTGGTCGAGCCCGATACGCTCGATGCAGCCGTCGATGATATCTGCGGTACGCTGCTCGCGAAGCCGCCGGAGGCGCTCGCCGAGGGCAAGCGCTTCTTCTACGATCAGGTCGGGCTCGACATGGCTTCGGCATACGCACAGGCCGCAGCCCTGCTGACGCAGCAAGCCCTGCGCGAGGAAGCGCGCGAAGGCTTGACCGCCTTCGCCGAAAAGCGTCCACCGGATTGGTCGAGCTAACGCTCGCCCTGCAGCGCTGCCGAAACCATCACGGCAACCAAAGCGTAAAGACCGTGCCGCCGCCTGCCGGGCGGTTGCGCAACTCGACATGGCCGCGCCGCGCCTTGTCGACATGCAAGGCGGCGACGAGACGCGCGAAATGAACGCCGAGCGCATTGCCGTTGCACTCGCCAAGATCGAAGCACGCAGGTTCATCGTCGATCAGCGCCGCGGGAAAGGCACCCGCATCGTCGCCGATGGTGAAGCCGAGGAAGCCGTCCCGCATACCGAACTCCAGACTCATCCACTGCGAGGCGTGACATAGCGCAGAGTGCAGTACGCCGGACAGCGCGGTGGCAACAAGCTCACGATCGAAGAACCAGAATTGCGGCACGAGGTCGGGCGCGAGCACCCGAACATCGATACGTCCGCCTGCGAGCGCAAGCGCCTCGTGTTCGAGCTCTTCGATGAGTTCGATGGGGGACCAGCCATCGGAACGCAGACCGCCGCCGGCACCCAGCCGCTCCAGCGTGCCTGCCTGCGCCAGACGATCCGAAAGTCGGCGGGCAACCATCCGCGCGGTGCTCAAGCTTTCGGGGGCAGCAGCAAGCTGATCGAGAAGCAGCACGAGCTGAGCCACCAGATCGGTCGCCTCGCGGGTGTTCGACTCGATGAGGCCACGTGTGTAGACCGCTTGCTGGTGATGCACCTTCATGCTGCAGCCTCCTTCCGGTTCGCTGCCTTGGCCTTCAGGAGCTGATCCTGCAAGCCCAACACCTGCAGGAACTTCGGATGCGTTGAATTGCGCTCCTCCACGCGTTCGAGGTACGTCTGCACCTGCGAGAGCTTGTCGGGTTGCAGGCCGTGAAGCTGCATGTGGACGATCAGCGAATGCGCCGCATTCATCACGATCTGTACATTGTCCGGCATGGCGCGTGCGGCCTCTTCGAGCAGTTCGATCGCGCCATCCAGGTCACCGTTCTTGGCACGCAGCACGCCCTCGTTGTTGATGCTGACCGCATCGTTCACGCAGCGATCGATGAGTACCTCGCCCTGATCCTTGCGGTCGAGCTTGTCGTACATCGATCGAACGTCATTCAACAGGTCCAGGTCGTCGTGATTGTTCGCAACGATCTGCTCCACCAGAGCGACGGCGTCGTGTTCGCGATTGTGCAGATAGCAGGCCTGTGCCAGCTCGAGAGCGCTCGCCGGATCGAGCGGACGATCGCTCGCTTTAGCCGCGGCGAGAGCTTCGTCCAGTGTGCGCCGCGCCTCGCGGGGGTTGTTCGCCTTGCTGTGGATGAGCGTTTCGACGGCGCACGCCGAAGCCTTGACCGCCGGGGAACCATGAAACGCCTTCTTGGCCTCGGCGAGCGTATCGAGCGCCTGCGGATACTTCTCCCGCTCCATATAGATGCGGGAAAGCTTCAGATGATCGTCCGGAGAACGCGTGAAGGCATGCCGGCCCTTGCGCACCACCGTGCTCAATGCGCGCTCGGCCGTTTCGAGATCGTTCATGCGCAACGCGATATCGCCGACCGCCTTGTGACGACGCAGGATGTTCGGCGACACTTCGATCGCCATGTTCAGCACTGCCTTCGCATCCTCGTCGTTGAGACAGCGTCGGTGCAGATCCGCCAGACAGTCGTAGGCGGCCAGAAATTCGGGGGCATCGGCCAGCAGTTCCGTGAGATTGCGGCGGGCCTGCTCGATTTCGTCCAGCCCCGAGTAGGCTCGCGCGATACCCAGACGCGCCCAAGGCAACGGCCGGCTCTGCACGATCTTTTCGAACACGTCGAGCGCCTCACGATAGCGCTTCAGGGCAAGCAGCGCATCGCCCTTCATCCGCGTGAGCTCCAGTGCGTGTTGCGGTTCGCTCGCCGCCAGCCGGTCGCAAGCCTGAACGAGCGCTTCGTGCTGGCCTTTCGCATGCAGCTCTCGGACGACGGCGAGGGCACGACTGCGGTCGAGCGCACGCGCGAGGCGAAGCCGCAGCATCTCCTCGGTAAAGGGCTTGACCAGGTAGTCATCCGGAACCGCCTCGGCGGCGGACATCACTCGGTCATAGGCACGCTCCGCCGTCACCATGACGAAGATCGCGGCGGGGGCAAGCAGACGCTCGGCGCGACAGTGCTCCAACAACTGCTGCCCATCGGGACCCGGGCCGAGGTCGTAGTCGGCCAGCACGATGTCGTAGCGCATGTTGCGCAGGCGCGCCACGGCCTCCTGGGCGCTGCGCACCATGTGCGCCCCCGAGATCCTGCACATTTCGAGAGCGCGCCGCATCGTGTTAAGCATGCCGGGATGATCGTCGACCACGAGGACGCGTTTGCGGCTCAGATCCACAGGCGTCTCCCATCAGGATGTCGCTCTGACAAGCGATAGACGAATCGAAGAAACGCAAACGACTGTGCCCCGCACAAAGTAGGGTCACAAACCGCGGATTCGATTGTCGTTCGGCAGATCGAGCGCATGCTGGTCGGTTCGAAGGAGAAAAACAGGTCGACAGCCGCAAGCCCATCGACGGTTCGAATAAGGCACAGTGTTCCCGCCAGATGCGGCCTTGCGGTTACGGTCCGCTCGCCTATACTGCCCGGAACGGTTTTCTACAACGGCCCCGTCGCCCGAATCTTGAGGTTGCCCAGCATGTCGTCGATACGACGAACGGTCTTCGATCCCGCTGCTGCCCTGCTTCTTGCCCTTTGGGGCATCACGCAGGTCTGCGCCGCCGAACAGGATATCTGCGAGAACCGCACCGGCCAGGACCTCGTGCGCTGCATCGAGGCGTCAGCCCGCGGCGCGCCTACCCCTGCGCGGCCGGCACAAGGCGTCCCCGTTTCAAAGCCGCCGGTCGTTGCACCGGCGACAGCGAAGACAGGAGCCACCGTCGCCTTGCCTGCGCCGCCTGCCCCGGCGCTTGAACCCTCGTTGCCCCCGGAAGATTGCACCGGCCGCACAGACCAGGCGCTACGCACATGCCTTGCCGCCGGCGGACGATTGTCGCCTTCCGCGGCCGTCGTGCCCCCGGCGCGCCCGTCCCCGGCAGCAACCGTGGCCTCCGCACCGGAGTCCTGCGATGGCAAGACCGGAGAAGCCTTACGCACATGCATCGAGAGCGCCGCCCGTGCACCGGCCAGATCGGACCGGAACCGGCGCCTCGTCTGCACCGGCTACACGGCAGCGGATCAGCCGCTCTGCGTTCACCGCAACACCGCCATCGACGAGTGCAGCAATCGCAAGCGCTATCCCGATTTCGAGGTTTGCATGCGCAGTCAGATGATTCGCGCACTGGATCCGAAGCGTGCCGACTGCTCGAAGGTCGGCGCCCGCGCCCGCGGGCACTGCGAATCACGCAATCGCGTGTACGAACAGTGCCTGGGTGACAAGACGGGCTATTTCGGCTGCCTGGAAAAGCATCTGGGTACGGATGCCGTCCTGAGCCGGCGCTGACGCAACGGGGTGCATCGATTCCGGCTCGATTTCCGAACCGGCGCACCCTCGACGACGCCTCAGCGGGCTGGGTTAAAACGCGATCGGGCCCATCCCGCCGCCACGGCGGGATGAGTTCAACCACGGATCAGTTCCCGGGCACCCAGATCCGGCTGCCCGCTCCCGCCAGCTCCAGCATGAGCTGATTGAGCCGCTTCACGAAGCCGCCCGGATCCTCGAGGGAACCGCCCTCGGCAAGCAGCGCCTGATCGAAGAGTATGCCGCTCCAGTCGGCGAAACGCTCTTTACCGATCTCTTCCTTGAGTCGCTGCACCAGCGGATGCGTGGCGTTGATCTCGAGGATCGGCTTCGAACCGGGCACCTGTTGACCCGCTGCCTTCAACAGGCGCTCGAGGTTGGCGCTCATGTCGTTTTTGTCCGCGACGAGGCAGGCCGGCGACTCCGTGAGTCGATTGGTGACGCGAACATCCTTGACACGTTCCCCGAGGGCGCTCTTCATGGCCTCCAGCAGGTCTTTGAGTTCACCCGCTTCCTCTTTCGCCTTCGTATCCTGCTCGTCGGCAAGGGCACCCAGATCGAGATCCCCCCGGGCAACGGATTCGAGCTTCTTGCCTTCGTACTCGGTGAGACCGGACACCACCCACTCGTCGACACGATCGCTCAGCAACAGCACCTCGATGCCCTTCTTGCGGAACACTTCGAGGTGCGGACTGTTCTTCGCAGCGTTGAAGGTTTCGGCAGACACGTAATAGATCACGTTCTGGCCGTGCTTCATGCGACCGATGTAGTCGTCCAGGGAAACCTCCTGCGCGTCGGAGTTCGCATGCGTCGTGGCGAAACGCAGCAGCTTGGCGATCCGTTCGCGGTTGGCGGTATCCTCGCCGACGCCTTCCTTCAGAACGCGACCGAAGGCTTGCCAGAACGTCTGGTACTTCGCCTTGTCGTTCTGCGCCAGATCGTCGAGCATGCCGAGCACGCGCTTGACGACCCCGGCGCGGATCGCTTCTACGTCCTTCGATTCCTGCAGGATTTCCCGCGAGACGTTCAGCGGCAAGTCGTTCGAATCGATCACGCCACGCACGAAGCGCAAGTAGGGGGGCGACAAGTGCTCGGCGTCGTCCATGATGAAGACGCGCCGCACATAAAGCTTGAGACCGCGGCGGTGTTCGCGATCCCACAGATCGAAGGGGGCGCGGGCCGGCAGATACAGTAGCGCCGTGTACTCGTGACGCCCTTCCACCCGCGCATGCGTATGGGCAAGCGGCGCTTCGAAATCGTGGGCGACGTGTTTATAGAACTCGTCGTACTGCTCCTGGGTGATGTCGGACTTCGACCGCGTCCAGAGGGCAGAGGCCTGATTGACCGTCTCGTCTTCGCTCGATGTGTTGGCCGCGCCCTTCTCGGCATCCCACGATTCCTTGGGCATGCGAATCGGGATCAGGATGTGATCGGAGTAGCGGCGGATGATCTCGCGCAGCTTCCAGCCCGATAGGAAATCGCTCTCTTCGGTGCGAAGATGCAGGATGACGTCGGTACCGCGCCCGGCCTTTTCGGCCGGCTCGATCGTGTAGTCGCCCTCGCCGTCGGATTCCCACCGCACCGCCTCCGCGGAAGGCAGGCCTGCACGGCGAGTCACCAGCGTGACCTTGTCGGCCACGACGAAGGCCGAATAAAAGCCCACGCCGAACTGACCGATAAGATTGGCGTCCTTGGCCTGATCGCCGGTCAGCTGCCCCAGGAAATCCCGCGTGCCTGATTTTGCGATGGTGCCGATGTGCTCGATCACCTCGTCGCGCGACATGCCGATGCCGTTGTCCGAGATGGTGATGGTGCCGGCCTGCTTGTCGAAGCTCACGCGAATCTGGAGGTCTGGCTCGGCCTCGTAGAGATCCTTGTTCGACAGGGCTTCGAAGCGCAGCTTGTCGCAGGCGTCCGAAGCGTTGGAGATCAGCTCCCGCAGGAAGATCTCCTTATTGCTGTACAACGAATGCGTGACCAAGCGCAGAAGTTGCTTCACCTCCGCCTGGAACCCGCGTTTTTCTCTGGTTTCCGTGCTCATGCCATATCCTCCGAGAACGACCCGGAGGATATGGGGACGGTCCGGGTCCGTTCAAGACCCTGGAGCCGTCCCGTGGTGCACATCGGCCTGCCTCATGCCGAGCCACCTGCGCGGGGATTGCCCCGTCAGGCGCACTGGTGCGGCGCTTACCGCGATGCGACCGTCGCGCCCCGGACGCCGACCGGTGCCGCATCCGGCGCCGACGTGATATCCACTTTGCCCTGGGCTGTCCGCTTCGCGGTGAAGGGCGCCTGCTCGACGTTCTTGCCGGCGTGGATGCGCACGGTACCGGAGATCGTATCGCCCGTCACCTTGCCGTTGAATTCATGCCGAACCGATGCCGCGCCGCTGCCCGTGTTCAGCCAGAACGTCACATCCTCGCCGCGCAATCGCCCGCTCATGATCTCTGCGGGCTTCTGGTTGATGAGCGCTTTGCCGCTCAGCATCTGAAAGCGCTGACCGAAATCGATATCCAGCGCGAGCGTCTGCCGCCCCACTGTGGCCGATCCCTTCCACTTGCCCGCCGCATTGGCCGGGACGTACCACATGTAGATATAGCTCACACCGGGGTTGCCTACGGTCTTCTCCGGCACCGAGAGCGTATCGTTGTCGTCGGGGCGCCATTCGCCCATGTGGTAATCGTGCGCGATCACGCGAGTCCCTGGCTTGAGCGCAAGAATGCGGGGGCGCAGCTTCTCGTTCATCTCCGGCAGCAGGTAGGTCGAGACGACCGTCGCCTTGGAAAGATCCGTCTTGAAGAGGTTCTCCTCGACGAAGTGGGCCCGATCGGCAATGCCCTCGCGGCGCGCCGTATCGTTCGCGATCTTGAGGAGCACTGTATCGAGATCGACACCGAAGCCGCGGGCACCGTATTGCTTGGCCGCCGTGATGACGATACGACCGTCCCCGGACCCGAGATCGATGATGTAGTCGCTCGCGCCGACCTTCGCCATCTTCAGCATCGTGTCGACCACGATCTGCGGGGTCGGCACATACACGACATCGCCCACGCCCTCCTGGGCCTGCGCCGCCCCCAGACATGCGCCCCAGACGACCACGCCCGCCAGCCATTTCAATCCCACACGCTTCATCGAACTTTACCCCCGACCTCGTTTCGCCCGGCCTGCGCAGCGCTCGATGCGCTGCAACCCCGACTGCTGCGTTTCGCTGGCCGGGAGGCGGACGAAACGTCATGCTGCGACTGCCGCCGCGTTACCGCAGCTCGCCTGCCCATCGAGCCTCGAACGGCGTCTGCACTTCCGCCGTGCCGACGCCGGTGCGCACGACCCCTTCGATGACCTTCCCTTCGACGATGCCCTCGAACCGGTGCGACACATCGTTGTCGACAATGATGAAGCTGATCGACTTGCCGTTCAAGCGCGGCTCCCATACAGCGAAATTACGCTTCTCTTCCCGCGCGAAGGGCTCGATGCGCTGATGCGTCTGGCGGATTTCGATGTCGTAGTAGCGCATCCCCACGCCCGGCAGATTCACCTCGGTCTTCCAGACACCGGCCACCTGCGCCGGAATCACCCAATAGTAGATTCGGCGCTGCACGCTCACCGTGCGGTCCGGTTGCCAGTCCCCCATGTCGAAATCGTGCGAGAGGACCCGCGTGCCGGGACGCAGCATCTGGAACAAGCGCGGCCGCAGCTTGCGGTTGATCTCGGGCAACAGATACATCGTGACGACGGTGGCCGTGCTCAGATCGACGTCGAAGAGATTGCCCTGCCGAAACGTGACCCGATCGGTCACCCCCGCCGCCTTGGCGTTCGCGTGGCTGTCGGCGATCCGGCCCGGATCGATGTCCACCCCCAGGGCGCGTGCGCCGAAGTTGGCAGCCGCCGTGACCGGGATGCGTCCGTCGCCGGAACCGAGATCGATGACGAAATCGTCGGCGCGCACATCGGCAAGCCGCAACATTTCATCGACGACCACCTGGGGCGTCGGCACATACGGTACATCGAAGGACTGCGCGCCCACCTGCGCCGCGCCGAGCAGCAGCAGACCGACGACGAAATCGGCAACGAGCGTTCTGCCGCTGCGCTTGTCCATGAACGTTTACTGAATGCCGCTGCCGGCCTTCAGTTCGGCGAGTTTCGGATCGACCTCCGGTCCGATCAGGGTCTTGCCGGAAACGCGCCGCCCACGGAACGCCGTACCGCGCTGTGCGCCCGCCGCCGTGACGTTGCCTTCGATGGTCTCGCCGGCGATGCGACCGACGAACTCATGCATCGATGTTTGGCCGGAAGCCCCCGGCAGCGCGGCCTTGAAGGTCAACCGTGCACCGTCGAGCTTGACCTCCTGCAGCGGTACGGCCGCCGTGCCGGCCGTCTCGACGGTGCCTTCGGCAAACTGAAACTTCTGCGTGAACCTGAGCGTGAACTCGCGAACCTGATCGGCATTGCGCACGGTGAGTTTCCAGTCGCCGGTCACATTCGCCGGAACGACCCAGTAATACACATGGCTCACCGGATCGCGGCCCACGGGCTTGCCGGGCGCGTCGAGCGTGAACTGGGCATCCGGTTTCCACTCGCCGAAGTCGTAATCGTGGGACACGAGCCGGGTGCCCGGGCGCAGTTCGCGCAGCAGCTTCGGCCGCACCATCAGATTCACTTCGGGGAGCAGATAAATGCTCATCACCGTCGCGCGGCGCACGTCGGTCTTGTAGAGATCACGAGCGTAGAACACCGCACGATCGGCAACGCCGGCCTTGGCTGCACTCGCATTGGCAAGCTGCACCAGCCGTGCGTCGTGATCCACGCCGAACCCGCGCGCGCCGTACTCCTTCGCGGCCGTGATCACCATGCGCCCGTCACCCGAGCCCAGATCGATGACGTAGTCCTTCGGCCCGACCTTCGCCGTATCGAGCATCGCCTTGACGACGTTCGACGGCGTCTGGACATAGGGGGTATCGCCGAAGTCCTGAGCCTGGGTGCCCGCCGCAACCAGACACAACGCCGCAACCAGCTTCGTCCAGCGTCGCGCGGACGCTTCTCGCACATGAAGTCTCAAACCAGTCACCTCTTGTCTGCGGCCGCGTAGGCCGCTGAATCGATCGCACGCGTCTGCCGATCTGCACGCGGGCCGCGTTCGCTGCGCTCGGCGGAAAATTCCGCCGCTCCGTGCAACCGCGGCCCGGATATCGATACGCTTCCCGTCATGGTTTCACCGGCGACGCGCCCTTCGAAGGACTGTCGGACAGGGCTGCCCTTGATATCCGTGACTACGTTGAAGGTCAGAACGTCACCGTTCAACCGAACGGCCTCGACCTTGCGTACCTCGCCATCGATACGGACCAGCGCATCGACCTTTTGATAACGCTGGACGGCGCGCAGTTCGTACTCGTAGCTGCGCCCGGCCACTTGCAGCCGCCACTGCCAGCGTCCGGCAACGTCGGCCGGTACGATCCAGAGGAACACCTGACTCACCCCGCCGGCGCCGAACTTCTGGTCGGAGTAGAGTTCGGCGGTCACATCGGGCGCCCAGTCGCCCATGTCGAAGTCATGCGAGACGACGCGCGTACCGGGCTTGAGCACCGACAACAGTCTCGGTCTCAGCTTTAGATTCACCGCAGGCAGCAGATACATCGTCACGACGGTGGCTTGGGAGAGATCGGTTTCGAACAAGTCCTGGCGCACGAAGGTGGCCTTGTCCCCCACCCCGTCGCGACGCGCAAGATCATTGCTGCGCGCAACCAGTTCCGGATCGAGTTCGACGCCCATGCCGCGGGTGCCGAGCCGCCGTGCGGCCTCGCGGACGATACGCCCATCGCCGGAGCCCAAATCGATCAGGTAGTCGCCGGCGCTCACCTTTCCCATGGACAGCATGCGGTCGACGACATCGAGCGGCGTGGGCACGAACGGAACCACTTGGGCCGACGCGGGGCCGGCAAAGACCATCAACCAGAGCAAGACACCCACAAGCGGCCATCGGGACCCGCCCCGAAACGAACTCGCACGACCTACGCTTCTCTGGTAGATTCCCACGCCGATTCGACCTTGCTGCAAGGCGGGCCGGGCTGGCACCGCAGGATGGCTCTGCCCTCGACGGCCCTACGACAGGAACGCGACGCATCCGACGCAAAGCGGGGCGCGCAGATTATACATACATCACCCCATGCTCCTTCCCTACGCGACCATCTTCGTGACCGGCGGCGCCACGCTTGCGATGGAACTGCTCGCCTCGCGCGTGATGACGCCCTACTTCGGCGTGAGCCTTTACATCTGGACGGGCATCCTGTCGATTACTCTCGTTGCCCTCGCCCTGGGGTATTGGTGGGGCGGCCGGTTGGCAACCCGTTACGCCGCCTCCGGTCGCTTGGACCGCCTGCGGGCTGCCTTCCTGCTCATGCCGCCTCTGAGCGCCCTGTCGCTGATTGCCGTCTGCCTCGTCTACCCGCATGTTTTCCCGAAGCTGGCGGCCATGGATCTCGTCTCCGGCGCCTTCATCGCCTGCCTGCTGATGCTGGGCGTTCCGCTCGTCACCACATCCGCCATGAATCCCCTGCTCATCGCGATCCGTCTGCACGCGAAGTCCCAGGGGGACCGCACGGCCGACGCCGGCGCCGGCGGCGTGTTCTTTACGAGTACGGTCGGATCGGTGGCCGGCGTCGTCGTCACGGCATTCTGGCTCATCCCCATGTTCTCGAACTTCGTCGCGCTCCTGGTCGTCGCGCTGAGCCTTGCGCTGTTGCCGCTCGCGGCCCTGACCGGGCAGACCCCAACGAACGCTGGTCGACGAACGCTCGCGACCGTGACCGGTCTCGCCATTGCCGCGTCGGCAGGCCTGCTGTGGCAAGCAGAAAACTATTTGGGGCGCATGTGGCCGGCGAAGCACTCGGGCGTGAACTGGTCGATCGAGGACTCGGTCTCATCACTGTTCGGCACCGTGAAGGTGCTCAAGAGCGAGCCCATCGACGACAGCGGTCTGTTCGTCCGGGTGTACTTCCAGGACGGCCTGATCCAGAACCGCATGTACTCCGACGGCCGCTCGTTCTCGTTCTACACCTATGCGCTGGAAGCCCTGTCGATGATGTACCAACCGCAAGCGCGCTCGGCGCTCATCCTCGGCCTGGGCGCCGGCGTGGTCCCGAAACACCTTGCCGCACGCGGCATGAAGGTCACGGCCGTCGAGATCGATCCGGCATCCTTCGAGGTTGCGAAACGGTTCTTCGGCCTGGACGAACGCAAGGTCGAGGGCGTGCAGGCCGATGCCCGGACTTACTTGCGCAAGTGTGTCGGCAAGTACGACGTCGTCGTCGTCGATCTCTTTCATGGCGACGGCACGCCGGATTATCTCGTCACCCGGGATTTCTTCGCCGATCTGCGCCGCTGCCTCACCCCGGGCGGTGTGGCCGTTTTCAATACCTTCGCCGACCTGGAACTGCCGCTCGCCTATGCGCACTTCCTGACGACGCTGCGCGCCGAGTTTGCGCATGTGCTTCTGCATCGCGACGACGACCGGGAAGCCCGCCAGGTCAACAGCTTCGTCGTCGCCTCGGGGGAGCCGCTACGAGCATCGCCGCCGCGCCTCGACGGCGTACCCCCCGTCTATGCGGACGAACTGCAGCAGCTGTACACGAATGCGCGCCAGCTCGACAAGAGCCTGACCGCTGGCGGACAAGTCATCACCGATGCGCGCAGCGTAGCCGCGACAGACCTCGCTCGCGTCCAGATGGCCTACCGACGCGAAGTCGTCAAGAACCTGCCGCCCGCATTTCTGGTAAATTGATCCGGGCACTGCGCCCGGATCATGCATCCGAGCGCCGTCAGCGCGCCAGAGTCGGCGCCGCCCCGACGCGCACCGCCTTCCACCGATGACGTTTCGCATTGGGATCCATGCCCCATACGACCTCGCCTTCCATCGTGTCGCCGTTCACCGTACCGGCGTAGGTGTATCGGTGGCCTTTGGGATCCACGCCGAAGTCCGCCGCAAATTCGAACTTGCGGCCGATCAGGCTGACGTTGCCGACGTCGCTGCTGCGGGATCCAGCCTGCGTCTTGCCATTCACCATCTGAAACGCTTGCCGCAGATCGAGTGTGGCTTCGGGCATCTTCACGCCATCGACCTGCAGGCGCCAGCGTCCGCCGACATTCGCGGGCACCACCCAGTGGTAAAGCGTCGTGCTGCTGAACCCGACAGCCTCGGCCTTCTCCGGCACATCGAAGCTGATACGGTTGTCGGGTAACCAATCGCCGAAATGGTAGTCGTGCGACACGATCCGCGTTCCGGGCTTCAGTTCCGCGAGGAGCTTCGGCCGCAGATTGGTCATCATCTCAGGGAGCACGTAGAGCGTCAGCACCGTTGCCTTCGTCAGATCGGCCTTGAAGACATCCTGCTGGTAGAACTTCGCACGTTCCGCAATGCCTTCGCGCTTGGCCATCGAATTGCTGCGCTCGACGAGTTCGCCGTCGATGTCGACGCCGAACCCGCTCGCACCGAGCGCCTTGGCAGCCGTGCGCACGATGCGACCGTCGCCCGAGCCCAGGTCGATCACGAAATCGCTGGCGGTCACCTTGCCGAACTGCAGCATGCGATCGACGATCACCTGCGGCGTCGGCACATAGGGACCGGCGGTCCGGGGAGCTTCTTCCGCGGCATGGACCACGGGTGAAAAAGCAAGGGCGGCGCCAAGCAGCGCGCCGTTGAACGATCGCAACAACAATGTCATGGGCGGATGTTCCTCTTCGAATGTGCAACGTAATAGGCAGCGCTTGGCTGCCGGCTTCAATTCCGCCCTTGAATACGCATGCATTCGAGGGCCACTTCCTCCGGGGTCGCGTTGCCGAGGTAGACAACCGACACTGCATTGCGCAACAGCGCGAACTGCGCACCGTCGAGCATGTTCCTGATGGCGTCGCCGTCGAGCGCAGCCAGCACCTGCGAGAGCGCGTGGCCCTGATCGCGGTATCGAACCGAGGTTTGGGCGACGGCATAGATCTGCTCGCAGGTGAGCCTCGAACCGGCGTCTGCGGCGAACGCCGGAGCCGCAAGCGCCATGACCCCGCACAGCAAGGGCGGCACTGGGCACATGCGGGCCGAAGTCGAGGTCATGACGCTACGTTACCACACCGATGAAAAGCCGCCTACGCGGCGCCGCGCCCCGGAAGCGCCGCGATCGAGGACGAACGGCGGCGACCGATCCTGTACACTGAAACTTCTGACGCAGGACATCACGGTCGGGCGTCCCCGCTGCTGTCGAGTGCCCCCTATCCCCCTTGAGCCTTTCGCGCATCTTCTGGCTGACGATCCTCGTTCACGCGGCCTTCGCTTCGATGCGGGTCACGGTGTCGATCTTCGGCCTGAAACTCGGCGCCAGCGCATTAACCGTCGGCATCATCATGTCGCTGATCGCGTTCTTGCCGATGCTGCTTTCCGTACACGCCGGCCGTGCCATCGATCGCATGGGCCCTCGCCGTCCGATCGTCGCCGGCACCGCGCTCATCGCCCTCGGGCTCGGCATCGGCATCGCCTTTCCCCGCCTCGAAAGCCTGTTCGTCGTGACGTCGGTGTGCGGCCTGGGATTCATGCTCTTCCACATCGCCGTGCATCAGGCCGTGGGGCAGCTCGGCGCCGACCGGGACCGCATGCGAAATTTCAGTCTGCTCGCCCTCGCATTCTCGACGTCGAGCTTCGTCGGTCCGATGCTGGCGGGCTTCTGCATCGACTGGCTCGGCTATCGCTGGACGTTCGCTGTATCGTGCATCATCGGGGGCGCGAGCTTCGCTGCCGCACTGCACCTGAAGGCCGATCCGGCCCGTAGCGGCGAAGCCGCACACAATCGAAATCCGCGGGCGTTCGACCTGCTCAAGACGCCCCAACTGCGGCTCGTGCTCGGCGTCAGCGGACTGATGTCGATGTGCTGGGATCTTTTCAGCTTCGCCGTGCCGATCTACGGCGTGCGCATCGGAATGTCGGCCTCGCAGATCGGTCTGGTGCTGGGCGCATTCGGCGTGGCGATCTTCTTCGTGCGCCTGCTCATGCCGATGCTCGCCAGACACGCCCGGGAGTGGCCGATGCTGATTGGCGCCATGATGCTCACCGCCGCCTCGTTCGCCGCTTTTCCGTTGGTGGAAAGCGGCGCGGTGCTGGCTGCCATTGCCTTCGTGGTGGGATTCGCCCTCGGCGGCGCGCAGCCCATGCTGATGACGCTCATCTATCGCGTGGCCCCCACGGGCCGCGCGGCCGAAGCAGTCGGCATTCGAACGCTGTTCCTGAACATCAGCCAGACGAGCATGCCCCTGGCCACCGGCGCCTTCGGCGCGGCCCTCGGCGTGGGCCCCGCCTTCTGGTTCATGGCGCTGCTGCTGGGCGGCACGAGCTGGCACGCCCGTCGCCAGGACAAGCTCAGCCGTCGCGCTTGAACACCGCCTCGATATCCGCCGCGGGCACCTGTATCTTTACCCCCGAGCGCTCCTGCTGAAGCACCATCGGCACACGCGAATCCAGGTCACCCCAGCCGCGATTGAGCGCTTCGGTCATCTCGGCCAGGGCGAGGTTGCAGATGCGCATCGGCACACCGATCTCGCGGGCGAGTTCGGTGGCGAGCATGCAATCCTTGTGGGCGAGCTTCAGCGCGAAATCGGGTGGATCGTACTTGTTCGGCAGGAATTGCTTGCTCAACCGGTCGAACGAGCGCTGGCGGCCCAGGGAACACTGCCGAATGATGTCGAAGAGCGCCAGCGGATCGACACCGCCCTTCACCCCCATCGTAAACACTTCCGCAATGGCCGCCTGCATGGCGTATCCGGCCATGTTGTGCACGAGCTTCGCCACCGAGCCGGCCCCGATATCGCCCACGTAGAAGACCTGATCGCCGATCGAATCGAGCACGTGCTTGAACTTGTCGAACACGGGCCGATCGCCGCCCACGATCAGGGCCAGCTTGCCGCTCTTGGCACCGGCCGGCCCGCCGCTTACGGGTGCATCGAGCATCGGAATGCCATTCTTCTTCAGATCGGCGTAAAGCTTGCGCACCACCGTCGGCGAGTTGGTCGACAGGTCGAACCAGGGGCAACCAGCACGCAGGTTCTTCTCGAGCACCGCGCCGACCGCCTGGGCCTCCTTCGGCCCTGGCAACGAAGTGAGCACGACGTCGCATTCGCGCGCGAGGGTAGCGATGTCGTCGGCCCATACGGCACCCGCTTCGACGACACGCAAGCTCGCTTCGCGACGCAAATCGTGCACCACCATGTCGAACTTGCCCTTGGTGCGGCAGTTGAACGCCATGTGCCCGCCCATGGTACCGAGCCCGATGAATCCTACCTTCATGCTGCTTCCCTCCTTCAAGACGTTTACCTCGATGCTACGAACGATCGACGAGGCGGTTCAGAATAATCTCGACCGCATCGTCGGCGATTTGCTGCAGTTCCTGCGCCGTCCGGTTCTGGATCGGATGCGGCACGAAGACCACGGCCGGGTCGAACCCGAGCGCAGTCGACTGCGCCTCGACGGCCTGCGTGAAGCCGGTGGTGACGACATTGACGCCGGGTATCCCGCGGCTGTCGAAGGTCATGAGGTCGTGCAGACTGCACGACGTGCATGAGCCTCAATCCGAGAGTCCGATCACCACGGCATCGACTTCATCGACCACCTGCTGCACGATCTGCGGCGTTGCCACCTTGGCATTCGTCGGCTTGCCGTAGCGACGTGTCGAAAGACCACGGGCGTTCAATTGCATTTCGAGCCGGTCGAGAAACTCGGGCGTGCGCGTCTTGCCGATATCGAATAGACCGATCGTCAGCCCGTCCAGCGAAGATGGGGGCGCGACCCGCGGCCGCTTCAGCGGCTGGGTCTCGGCCGTGGGATCGCGCAGCCAGTGCGATGCCTGCATCGTCGTGCTCCTCGTCGTGATTGCGTGGTGGTACTCGTTCAATCGTCGATGACCTTCGTGACGAACTGCAGCTCGTCGCGATTGCGGCCGGCCAGCCAGCCCGGCAGGATGGCCGAGAACAACCCGGCCGGTCCACCGGCGCGCACGAGTTCGAGACCGCCCTCGAAGAACTTCGGGATCCTCTCGTCGGCACGGTTCGTCGGTACGCCTTCACCCACGCCGTGCGCGCCGACGACGAGATCGTGCCCGGCACGCGTCGTTGCCTCCATCATCGCCTGGGTAATGCGCAGCCGATCCCAGCCGGCCTCCCTGAAGATCGCATAGTGTTCCGGCGACAACACGACGACCGCGCGCGCCGATTGCACGAGTTTCGGGTGTCCGAGATTGCACAATGCCATGCCGAAGGAGTGTGCCAGTTCCTCCGGCGAGCGCGACTTCTGATCGACGAACGCTTCCGGGCCATGCCCCTGGAGGAGGGTCACCGTGGACATGCCAGGCGAAAACCCTCGGGCGACCGAGAGCGGCTGCCATCGAGGATCGGATTCGTCTTCCGCGAAACACAGACCGATCTTGCTCGGCGCACCGAGCGTGGATCGGTCGACTTCCCCCGGGCGGCCGCCGCCGACGTTGCGCACCACGAGATTCAGCGCGCGACAAATCGTGCTGTTGGCCCGGTTGCCCTGCCCGAGCGCATTGACGCCGCAGTTCATGCCGAGGCGTTTTGCAATCGGACCGTTGACGATCACGATCGGACTGGAGAAATAGGTCGTTGCGAGCACCCCATGCAGCGTGAACACGGGCTCCAGCGCGGCCTCGATCGCTGCGAGCACCACCGGCATGTACTCGGGCCGGCAGCCCGCCATCACCGCGTTGATCGCGACCTTCTCGACCGTGCAGGGCGCAAGATTCGGCGGAATCGCGCCGACGATCTCGTCGGGCCGCCGTTTCGTGCCGGCCAACATGCGCATGACGCGAACATCCGTCGGCGGCACGACGGGAAGCCCGTCGCTCCAGCCGCGCTCATAGCAAAGTTCGATGTCGTCGTCGTAATCCCCATACTCGACACGCCGGGCGGCGAGTGGCACGCCGCCATAGCGGGCCTGGAGATGCTCATGCACGCCGGGTTCATGCGTCTTCGACCCGCAGCCGGGCGCAAACTCGCCGCAAGCCTCGCCCAGCGCCGGCACCCCGCTGAGCGCACGCCACTCCGAACGCATCCAGCCCACGGCGCGCCCGACCTCGTTGCCGGCCGCGTAGCGCACCAGCGTGGGCACGAATTCGATGTCGGCGATGAACGACGCGCGCAAGGAACGATCATCCGTCACGTGCACACCGCACTTCGGAAACGAGGGATCGTCCTGGGAAAAGACGGCTATCGATGCGCCGGCGCGCAGAAGTTCGGCGACCACGGGTTCGATCAACTGGCAGGTCGGACAATCGCGCTTCATGAAAAGCGCCAATCCCTCGCTGGGCAAGGCACGTGCTGCCGCGCCGCCTGCACCCTTTTCGTTCTTTGCCATCGCCGCCTCCGAACCACCGCCGAATCGCTCACGCCGATCGATCGCCATGATACGCGGGAATCTTCTCCGCGGCGCCGATGTCCGTTACCCTGTGGTCACTCCCGCCCGAATGGTGCATCGATGCTTCCGCCCATCGCCTACGAACTCGCCGGCCTGCTGCTGTTCGGCCTGCTTGCCTGGCTCATCTGGAACAGCCTCACGACACGCGAGGCTGCCGTGAGCGCCAGTCGCAGCGCATGCGAGGCCGAAGGCTATCAGTTCCTCGACGACACGGTCTCGATCGAGTCGCTCTGGCCGGCACGCGACGCAGAAGGACGTCTGCACCTGCGCCGCGTTTACGGATTCGAGTACAGCGACACGGGGCTTACCCGACACAAGGGCAGCATTGTCATGCTCGGCGCGGATGTCCTTGCGCTGCGCATCGGGCGGCATGCGCCGCCTGCACCGCTGAATCTTTTCTGATTTCGACGAGCGCGCACGATCAACGGTTCTCGAAAGACTCGGCCGCTGCGCCGGCGGCCCCCTGCTCGAGTCGACGCCAGCCCGTTTCCAATGCATCGATATCGAACGGCTTGACGAGAAAAAGATCGAATCCGGCAGCCAGCGCACGCACCTTGTCTTCCGATCGGCCATACCCGGTAAGCGCCACCAGCCGTACCTGCCTGCCTGCGACCGACGCACGTACACGGCGCGCGACCTCGTAGCCATCCCAGCCCGGCAGACCGATGTCGACGATCGCCAGATCGGTGTGTCGGCCAAGGATCGCCTCCACGCCGCTGATGCCGTCGCCCGCCTCGGTGACACGATGGCCACGCATTCGCATCATCTCGCCCACCAGGTGACGGTTGTCGGGATTGTCTTCGACGACCACGACATCGAGGGGGCGGGGCCCGGGTACCGCATCCTGCGGCGACGCCGGCGAAGGCGCTGCCACCCGGGGCAGACGCACCGTGAAGGTGGCTCCGCGGTCCAACCCATCGCTGCTGGCTTCGATCGAGCCACGGTGCAAATCGACCAGACGACGCACGACGGTGAGTCCGAGCCCGAGGCCGCCCTGGGAACGGTCGAGCGTGCGCGCCCCCTGCGCGAAGAGATCGAATATGCGCGGCAGCACATCCGGGGCGATGCCGGAACCGGAATCGCTGATGGAGAGCACGGCGTCGTTGCGCTCGCTGAACACGCGAATCGATATGCGGCCACCGCGCGGCGTGTACTTGCAAGCGTTGTCCAACAGGTTGGAGACCACCTGCTCCAGACGCGTTTCATCGCCGACGACCCATACAGCGTCGAGTTCCGTGACCACGGCGTGCGCGCTGCTGCGTCCGGTTTCGCCGAAAGTCTCCACCACGTGCCGGACCACCCCATCGAGCGCAAGCGTCACGTTGTTCAATTGCGCCTTGCCGGAGTCCAGTCGGGCGACATCCAGCAGATCGTCGATGATGGACGTCAGATGGCCAACCTGACGCTTGACCACATCGCGTGCCCGAGCGGCGACTTCCGGCCTTACATGAGCCATGTCGAGCACCGAAACCGCCGCCTTCATTGCGTTGAGCGGATTGCGCAACTCGTGCCCGAGCATTGCAAGCAGATCGTCCTTCGCACGACTCGCGAACTCGGCCGCGCCGCGGCTTTTTGCCTCGGCGGCAAGCGCATCGTTGAGGGAACGCTCGCGCGCCGCAAGCAATTCGGCCCCGTCGATCAGCGCGCGCCGCACGGTCTCGGCCTCGCCAATCGGCAGCGCTTCTTGCGGCAATCGCCGCTCCCCGGAAGTGAGCGAAGCCACCGATCGGGCAAGGGCCGTCAGAGCCCCGGTGATTCGACTGCCCAGCGTGTAGGCGAACAGCATGGCAAGCGCGCCGGCCGCGAATACGCTGAAGAGAATCATGAGGGTGGGCCGATTTAAGGCCGCCTCGACGTCGGCCTGCGGCACACCCGTGCCGACGATCCAACCCGAGATGCGCGAACGGCTGAAGGCGGAGTAGTAGCGTCGATCGTCGACGCCGGGCACGAGCATCGAGCCCTCGGTACGCCCCACGGTACTCGACAGATAGGCTTGCGTCGAACGCCGGCCGGCCCATTTCTCGTTTTCCAAAGTCCGCGCGACGATGCGCCCCGCGCGGTCATTCAGTGTCAGCGTTGCGCGCTCGTCGATGGGGTAGCGCCGAAAGAAATCGAGCCAGGCCGCACTTTCGATTCCGATATAGATCGCGCCCCGGAAGACTCCCGACCGCACGATGGGCATCGCAAGATAGGTCACGAAGGTTCCGGGTGCCGCCGGCACGTCGATGAGGTTCGAGATGATTCCCTGCGCGGATGCCTTCACCTCCCCGACATGGGATGCGTCGAAACGTGCCGCTGCCAACTCCGGTCGCCGGTCCGCGCGTGCAACGACTTCCCCGTTCGGACCGGCGACGCCGATCATGCTCCACGCGGGATGATTGACGAGCAGACGTTCGGCGTATGGCCGGAAGTCGTCGATCGGCGAGGCGCCATCGAGGTCGACTGACTCGGACAGGTCGCGCAACTGGCGCATGGAATTGTCGAGTTCGGTATCGAGGGCGATGCGCAGGGCACTCACGCGTTCGAGGAAGCGCTGCTGGTAGGCATCGCGCTGCAGATCCCACAAACCGAGCGTCGCCATCGCGGCCAGCACCGCCACGGGTGCGATAACCGCGAGAACCAGGATAATGAGTTGAGTTCGAATGGGCATCGTCGAATTCCTCGGCGCCGCCGCAGCGACGAATGCCCGGCGGAAAGCGGAGAACCGCGAGCGTGGCCATTGTATGCCATGCGCCCGAGCCTGCCCCGGGTGCCTGTCGGACACGTCCCGCGTGCAGTAAGATCCAGCCCGATCGGGCAACACGGACACGCGGGGCATCGTCATTCATGGTCACCACACGGCTGCGCCTTCTGCTCGCCGCCCTCAGCCTGATCGGCGCCGTCGATGCGTCGAGCCAGACGGACGTGGCGCGTCCGCTGCGAATCGTCGTTGCAGCCATGCCGGGTTCACCCGCCGATGAACGAATTCGCGCTTTGCTGCCGGAATTGCACACTGCCCTTCGCCGCTCGATCCTCATCGACAATCGCGGCTTCGCAGACGGCCTGCGCGCAGCACAGGCCGTGGCGCGAAGCGAACCGAACGGCAACACCCTGCTCCTCGGCACCAGTACGACCCATGCAGCAAGCCCTGCATTGGATCCTCATCTTCCCTATGATCCGGTCCGGGACTTCGTTGCCGTCACGCAGGTGTCCGCCACCGGATGGATCATCGTCGGCGGCACCCGCCTGCCCGGCAATTCGATCGACGCGTTGGTGCGCCATGCGAACGAGGGCCACAGAGGTGTCGCGTTCGGCGCAGAATCGCGGACCGAACGGCTCGCGGGCGAAGCACTCGGCCGACACCTGAAGATCAGCCTGCGTGCGGTGCCGCACGACTCGCCGATCGAGCGCATGCAGGCGTTGCGGGAAGGCAAGGTCGATCTCGCCCTGCTCACTCCCTACATCGCACGCCCTCACGTGCACGCCGGACGACTGAAGGCCTTCGCCATCACCGGAGATTACCGCTCGCCCGCACTTCCCGAAGTGGCGACCCTGAGCGAACAGGGCATCGAGGGCTACGACGTGCCTTCCTGGGACGGGGTGTTCGCACCCGCCGGCGAAGCCCCGAAGAACATCGACGCCGCCTACCGGGCGGTACGGCAGGCGCTCGATGCCAACGGCGTACGCAACCATTTTCGCGAGCTGGGCGTAACACCCATCGGCAGTGCGCCCGCAGCCTTTGCTGCGCTCGTGCAGCGCGATGTCACGGTGTTCAAACGTTTTGCCGCGCACGCGACCACGGTGGCGAGATGAAGCCCTTGCTCATCCTCGGTCTCGGCGATGTCGCGCGGCGCGCGTTGCCGCTGTTGCGCACGCACTTCGACGTCTCCGCGCTCATGCGGCCTTCGAGCATGAGCATCGCAGGCAATGCGCCCACCGGCATTCGCACGATCTGCGGCGATCTCGATCATCCCGAGACATTGCAAGGGCTCGCCGGGCATGCAACGCACCTGCTGTACACCGCGCCGCCGCCCAACGTCGGGAGCACGGATCCGCGCATCCACGCCCTGCTGGAAGTCATCGAGTCCGGCCCGGTCGTGATCGAACGCGTGGCCTACATCAGTACCAGCGGCGTCTACGGCGATTGCGGCGGAGCGATCGTCGACGAGACTCGACCCGTGCATCCGCACAGTGATCGCGCACGCCGACGCGTGGATGCGGAAACCCAGCTGATCGCGTTCGGGCGCCGACAAGGATGCCGCATCGTCATCCTGCGAGCCCCGGGCATCTACGCGCACGATCGCCTGCCGCTGCGGCGGCTGCGCAATCGAACACCGGTCCTGCGCGAAGAAGACGACGTCTTCACCAATCACATCCACGCTGACGATCTCGCGGCGATGTGCGCGGCCGCACTCACGCATCCACACGCCGAAGGCATCTACAACGCGTGCGACGACCGCGCGTTGCGCATGGGTGAATGGTTCGATCTGCTCGCCGACCGAGCCGGATTGGAGCGCCCACCACGAATCGCGCGGCAGGAGGCTCCCGCGGCAATTCCGGCACCCCTCTTGTCGTTCATGGGCGAGTCGCGTCGCCTGCTCAATACGAAGATCAAGCAGGAACTCGGCTTCGCGCTTCGCTACCCGACGGTGTATGACGGTGTGCCGGCCGTCGACGATGATTCCCGAGCGTAGCTCAATGCTCGCCCCGCCGAAGTCTGTGGGCCGCAGCGGGTGGGCTGTTCTCCTTTGCATTCTGCTGAGCGCGTGCAGCAGCCTCGGCTACCGCGATGCAGGCGAGGAGCTCGCTTCATTCAAGGCGCTGAACACCAACAGCCAGGTTCGATACGGCCCGGGCGGCGAAGCGTACGCCCGTCAGGTCGCCCCGTTGATCGGCGATGCCGTCCGGCAGATCGAAGCGTTCCATGGTCGCGCGTTCCGCACTCCCCCGGTCGTCCATGTCTGCGGCGACGACGCCTGCTTTCACCGCTTCGTCCATGCCAAGTGGCATTTCACGGCGGCCGTCGTCTACGACAACCGGCTGCTGCTCGCGCCGCGGCTCTTCACCCGGGAATCCGGGCGGCTGCGACCGATCCTCGTCCACGAGCTGTCGCATCTTCACATGGGGCAATACCGCGGCCACTACACGATGTCGATTCCGGTCTGGTTTCACGAGGGCCTCGCATCGCTCGCGGCCGACGGCGGGGGAGCCGATCTCGTCTCCGACGACGAGGCCTGGCGGGCCGCGCAGGCGAGCAAGCATTTTCAGGCCGACGAGCAGCACCTGCCATGGCAGCGACGGCGCGCCCAGAGCTGGGGCTTGTCGATCAGCGTCTTCTATCGTCAGTCGATGCTTTTCCTAGCGCACCTGCGGGCCCGGGATCCGCAGCAGTTCGTTCTGCTTCTGAATCGCCTGCAGGATGGCATGGATTTTGACGAGGCTTTCGCATCGACCTACCAGGCCAATCCGAATCGTCTAGCTCAGGCGTTCTTCGGCTGCGCCGACGATCGCCTCTCCGCCGACCATCCGCTTTGCCAACTGCCCAACCCAGGGTTGTAACCCAGGGGCCAACCCTGGGTTACAACCCTGGGTTGGAAAACGAAAGGAGCTTGAACATGCTGATGACCACCACGCAGAACATCGAAGGTCGCCGCATCACCCGCTACGCCGGCATCGTCACCGGGGAAGCGATCATAGGCGCCAACATCTTCAGCGATTTTTTTGCCAAGGTGCGCGACATCGTGGGCGGCCGGGCCGGCGCGTACGAGAACGCCTTGGCGGATGCTCGCGAAGTCGCGATGAAGGAGATGGAAGAAGCAGCTCAGGGCCTGGGCGCCAACGCGATCGTCGGCGTGGATCTCGATTACGAGGTGCTGGGGCAGACGAACGGCATGCTGATGGTCACGGTGAGCGGCACCGCAGTGATCGCCGAATAGCGTATCGGATTGCGTCCGAGGCCGGCGGTCGGAACCCGATGAACGCCGCTCAATGGCCTCCGGGCATCGGCACGATGCAAAGATCCTGCATCGATGCCGCGTGCAATCCGAGCTGGACGAGCCCGAACAGCCCCATGAGGGCGACGACGACTCCCGCCGCCCGTCGCAACCCCTGACGCGGCTTCAGATTTCCTGCCTTGCGAGCGAAGTAGCCCGTCGCGAGCAGACTCGGCAGCGTACCGAGCGCAAACGCGCCCATCGTGGCTGCACCGCCGGCCAGGCTGCCGGTGCCCATCGCGAGCAGAAGCGCCCCGTAGACCATCCCGCACGGCAGCCAGCCCCAAAGCATGCCGAGCACCGCCGCACGCGCAGGCGTGGTCGCCGGGATCAAGGGCCTGGAAAGGGGCTCGACATGTCGCCACAGCACACGCCCGGCGGCCTCCATGCGCAGCGCGATAGGCGTATACCCGGCCACGTAGAGACCCGCGGCGAGCAGCGCAACGCTGGCAAACGCGAACAGTGCATGATGAACCGCGAGCGAACCGCGAAACGCGAGACTTGCCTGCCCCAGCCCGCCGACGATTGTCCCGGCGAACATGTAGCTGAACGCTCGACCCGAATGATAGGCCAGCGTGAAGGCCACGGGCCGATTGCGACCACCGGGCGACAACGACAATGCGCCGACGATGCCGCCGCACATGCCTGCACAATGTCCGCCGCCTGCCAGCGCGAGAAGAAACGCAGCGATCCAGGCCGCTTCGCTCATACGCTGCTCGTCGCCGCGACCGAAGGCATGGTCAGATGACCTTGGAGTACCGCCGACGCTCCTGATCCGCGCGCAGGTAGCGATCGAACACCATGCAGATCGAGCGAATGAGCAGCCGTCCCCGCGGCGTCACCGTGATCCAGTGCCGATCGAGTTCGACGAGCCCCTCGGCTTCCATCACCGCCAGATCGCCCAGCTCGGCGGCGAAGTAGGTATCGAAATCGAGCAGCCATGAGGATCCGATCGCTTCCTTGGACAACTCGAAATGGCACATGAGCGCCTGGATCACGCAGCGGCGCACCAGATCGTCGGGCGACATCTCGAAGCCGCGCATGATCGGCAACCGATTCGCATCGAGACGCTCGTAGTACTCCGGCAGCGTGCGCACGTTCTGATAGAAGGTCGGGCCGAGCATGCCGATGGCACTTGCGCCGAGCCCCACGAGATCGCACTCGGCGTGCGTCGAATAGCCCTGGAAGTTGCGATGCAGACGCCCTTGCCGCTGTGCGAGGGCGAGTTCGTCGCCGGGCTTGGCGAAGTGATCCATTCCGATGTGGACGTAGCCCGCTGCGGTGAGGCGCCGAATGGCCTCCCCGAGTGTCTGCAGCTTGGCGTCCGGCGGCGGGAGATCAACCTCCAGGATGCGACGCTGGGGCTTGAACAGCGCCGGCAGATGCGCGTAGTTGTAGAACGCGATTCGATCCGCACCCAGCGCGATCACCCGATCGAGCGTATTCGATACGGTCTCGATCGTCTGCTTCGGCAGGCCGTAGATCAGATCGACGTTGATCGACCCGAAGCCGTGGGCCCGCCCCGCCTGCATCACTGCGGCCGTCTGCGCCTCGCTTTGAATGCGATTGATGGCGCGCTGGACGTCGGGATCGAAATCCTGCACACCCAGACTCATTCGATTGAATCCCTGCGCACCGAGCGCGGCGATGGCATCGGCATCCACCGTGCGCGGATCGATTTCGATCGATCCCTCGAAGCTTTCGCTGAACTCGAAGTTCGAACGCAGCGAGCGCATCACGGAACCGATCTGTTCCGCGGTGAGATACGTCGGCGTCCCGCCGCCTAAGTGCAGCTGATCCACCTTCGGACCACCCTGCATGAGCGCACCGTGCAATGCGATCTCGCGATCGAGGTACTGCAGATATCGCTCGGCCTTGCGACGATCGCGCGTGACGACCTTGTTGCAGCCGCAATAGAAGCAGATCGTGCCGCAGAAAGGCACGTGCACGTACAGCGACAGCGGTCGCGCGAGTCCGCCTCGATTGCGGCGTCCGGCCCAGCCGGCGTGACGGTCGGCCGTATAGCCGGCATGAAAACGGTCTGCCGTCGGATACGACGTATAGCGCGGACCGTTGCGATCGAGACGGCGGATGAGATCGGCGTCGAAGACGCATGCACTCGCCCCCTGCCTGCCCGGATGCACCAAAGGATGGATGGTCGCGCTCATGGACGCCAGTATGCTCAGACCCTGGCCGGGACGCGTTGATCTTGATCAAAACACCCCCGGCATGCGATAAACGCCGGCATGCCCCGACGCCCGTCCACGCAAGGTCTCGATCTTGCGCAAATTCGTACAGCCTGCTCCACCTGCAGTCTCCACGAACTGTGTCTTCCCGCCGGTCTCGACCATGAAGAAATGGAGCGCGTGGACCATCTCGTGAAGGTGCGCCGCCGGGTCAAGCGCGGCGAATACCTTTATCGGGCCGGCACGCCGCTCGACTCCCTGTTCGCTGTCCGCAGCGGCTTTCTCAAATCCTGCGTGGTTCACGAAGACGGGCGCGAACAAGTGACTGCCTTTCACATGATGGGCGAAGTCGTGGGGCTCGATGCCATCAGTCAGGAGAAGCACACCTGCGATACCGTGGCGCTCGAAGACAGCGAGATGTGCGAGATCCCGTTCGGTCGCCTCGAAGAGCTCACGCGCGACATCCCGTCACTGCAGCGGCATTTCCATCGCATGATGAGCCGCGAGATCGTACGCGACCATGGCGTCATGCTGCTCCTCGGCAGCATGCGTGCCGAAGAGCGCATCGCAACGTTCCTGACCGGTTTGTCGCAACGCTTCGCGAGTCGCGGTTACTCGGCGCAGGAATTCCATCTGCGGATGACGCGCGAGGAGATCGGCAGCTACCTCGGCCTCACTTTGGAAACCGTCAGCCGCGTGTTCTCCCGCTTCCAGGAGGAAGGCTACATCGAGGTGCACAACCGGCACATCCGAATTCTCGATGTTGCGCGTTTGCGCTCGCTGGTCGGTCAGCAGCCTAGGGAATAGCGGCCGCCGCTGGCTGTTCGAACCAGCACCGGGTATCCACACCCGCTGCACGACGACGATCGACGACACGCAGTACGGCGCTGCAGCGCCGACTATCGCAATGTCGTAAAGAAGTAGCGCGTGCGCGCGAGATACTGAACCACGTCCTCGATCTCGTCCTCGCGCCAGCGCAAGCCCTGATTGCTCTGCCACCGGTTAACGATGTCGCGCAGATCGCCGACGGACAGCGCCGCCTGATTCTTCCGTGCGTGCACCTTCGCCGTGTGGCACTTCTGGCAATGGTTCTCGTACAGTTCGCGGCCGCGCTCCAGATTCTGCGCATGGGCGTCCAGAGTAACTGCGGCCGTACCAACGAACGCGACCGCGCTCGCGAGCCGCAACAAGAACGAAACGCCGATCGAACATCCCATGACGGCTGACCTTGGATGGCAAGGGACAAGTTTAGAAGGCCTGCACCGCGTTGCGCTTGACTCATGTCAACGCCCGATCATCCGCACTCCACGATACAGGGCGCTACGCTGCCTGGGCAGGTGGCGCGCGTCTGCGCATTCCCATGATCCAGGCGGGGACCAGTGCGACGGTGAAGATGAATCCGCACAGGAGAAAACTGTCCTGGAAACCTGCGGTATAGGCCTGCGCCGTGAGGACGCGGCCGAGATAATGGAGTGCTCCGGCAGCCTGAACGTCTGGCGACACGCCCGCCTGCGCCAGCAGGGCTTGCGTCTGGTGAAGCAGTTCCGCCGTCGCCGAATTCGCTGCGGACTGGGTGCTCGTAAAGGCTTCGCTGTGAAGCATGGTGCGCCGATCGAGCGTGACTGAAAGGGCATTGACCCCGAATGCCCCGCCGAGCTGGCGTGCGAAGTTGATCATGCCGGCGCCTTGCGTGACTTGCTCAGGCCGCAGCGGGCGCAGGGCGGCCAGATTGAGCGAAGGCTTGATGAGAGCAAGGCCGATGCGACTCAACACGACCAGCCAGGCGATAGTCCAGAACGACATGTTCGCGTCGACCGCCGCCATCAGGAACGTCGACACGCCGAAGCAAACGAGCCCGGCCATGATCATGGTACGCGGAGGCGCCCGATCGCTCATGAAGCCGGCGATCGGCATGAAGGCACCGAGGATGAGTCCACCGGGCATGAGCAGCAGACCGGCTGCGAGCGGCGTGTACTTCTGGATCAACTGCACGAAGAGCGGCACGAGGTAAGTCGTCCCGAAGAGGCCGAGACCGAAGATGAACGCGACACTCGCCGCGGCGGTGAATTGACCGTTGCCGAGCACGCGCAGCTCGACCAGCGGCTGCCTGGCACGAAGCTCCCACCAGATGAAGCCTGCGCCGCAGCCCATCGACAGGAAAACGAGCACGATGACGAAATTCGAATCCCAACCTTCGCGCTGTCCGTTCGACAACCCCGCCAACAGCGAACCGATCGCCGTGGCGAGCAGGGCGAAGCCCACGAAATCGAAATCGGGACGCTCGCCCGTAGCCTCGCGTTGCGGCAGGAAAATGTTTCCGAGCAACATGCCCGCGAAAGTGGCCGGCACGGCCGCGAAGAAGATGTAGCGCCAGTTGAACGCGTCGATCAGGATGCCGCCGAGCGTCGGCCCGAGCGCCGGCCCGAGGATCACGCTCATGCCGAAGAAGCCCATGGCCATGCCGCGCTTGTCCGGCGGGAACACCCTGAACATCACATACATCGAAAGCGGCTGCATGATGCCGGCCACGGCCCCCTGGCAGATGCGCGCCCCGATCAGCACGTTCTCGTTCGGCGCCGTGCCTGCAACCATGAGCGAGGAGGTGAAGATCATGAGGCCGACGACGAACGTGCGGCGCTCGCCGAAGCTCTTGACCAGCCATGCGTTCGACAGCATGCCGATCGTCATGGCGGCCAGTGCGCCGGTGGCCAGCCACTGGGCCTTGTCCTGGCCGATGCCGTACGCGCCCATGATGTCGGGAATCGCGACATTCACGATCGTCGTCGTGAGCACCGCCGAAATCATCCCGAGCATGACCGTGCCGGTGGCATACCAGCGCAAACGCGCACCGTAGCGCGCGAACAGGACGTCAGTGGTTTCGGACTGCAATGTCGACCTCCACCATCATTCCGGGCCGCAGCCGATGGTCGACTTTCTCGAGTTGAATGCGCACCGGCAGGCGCTGCGTGATCTTGGTGAAGTTGCCGCTCGGATTGGGATCCGGCAGCAGGGCGAACTTGCTCGTCGCCGCCTGACCGATGCGATGCACCTTGCCTTCGAACGTCGCTCCACGATAAGCATCGACGCGTATGGTTGCTGTCATGCCGGGTTCGAGCAGGCCGACATCCGTCTCCTTGACGTTCGCCTCGATCCAGATCCGATTCGGATCGTGGAACATGAGAATGCGCTGGCCCGCCGACACGTGCTCGCCGGAACGCACGAAGGTCATCACGATGCGCCCGTCCGCGGGACTGACGATGGTACGGTCCTCGATGTCGAAATCCTTGCGCTTGATCTCGGCGCGAATTTCGTCGGCCTGTCGGGCCAGCACCATCAGCTGCGTTTCGAGAACCTGCAGCTGACGCCGGCTGCCGCTCGCCACCGACAAGGTACCCCGCGCAGCCGCGACTTCCGAGACAGCCTTGCGGTGCTGCTCCTGGGCCTGTTGAAAGGCCGTGCGTGCCCGCTCCAGCTGCTGCTGCGGCATCCACTTCTGGGCCGTCAGTTCGCGGGCCCGATCGTAGTCGTACTGCGCCTGCTTCAGTTGAAAGGCGAGCGATGCCACTTCCGCCTCGGCGGCGGCCAGTCGGTTGGTATCCGCCTGAACCTTGCCGAGCGTCTCGGCGTCCACCTGCCCGGATTGCGCGCGAATGACGCCGGCCTGGCTTTCGAGCGATTTCAGCTTCGACTGCAGCACCTCTCGCTGCAGCAACGAATCGCGGGCATCGACGCGGGCCAGTACCTGTCCGGCCTTCACGACGTCGCCTTCGATCACGTTCAATTCGGTGATCCAGCCCGATACCCGGCTCGACACGGTGACCACTTCACCGTCGATGCGGGCATCCTCCGTATGGACGTGGGTGTAGCGGAAATAGATCCAGCGCCCGCCGAATACCAACACGACGATTGCGATCAGAACGATCAGAAACAGTTTGCCGTGGCCGTTTCGACGGGAGGTACGCTCCGCCGCGGGGGGGGCGGATTGCGCTGCCGGGGTCTCTGCGGGCCGTTGCTCTTGCGTCATTGCGTTGGGCGAATGCGATGCCGAGTTGCCAGGAGGGCAGGAGATATTGCTCGCGCTCGCCAGGTTGGATCAGTGGGTGCGCTTCATTATCCTGCCGCGCGAGCAAACAGATCAAGCCACGCACGGTGCATGGACCGTATTCTGGACTCAGGCACGAACGCTGCTGAAGTCGCGCGAGCCTTCGTCATCGACTTGCCGACGGGTGGCACATACGGTGCATTGCAGTGCATGCGGCCGTTCGACCACGCACGCCGTTCACAAGGTAGACTCGCGGCATACCCTCGGCCCACGGGAAAACACCATGAAACTTGCCCGCTCGACGATCACCATCTATCAACTGCCCTATCCGCGCCCGGTGCGATGGAAGGATACCGTCGAGGATGGCGGCTTGTTCGCTTTGCTGCGCATCGTCGCGGAAGACGGCAGCGAGGGCGTCGCCGAGGGTCCGCTCAAGCCGACCTGGACCGGAACCGTACCGCGGGCGCTGGCAGCGGCCATCGACGACATGCTCCTGCCGGCCCTCAAGGACACGGCGATCGACGACCCGGCAGCCGTTGCACAACGGCTCGCGAGCTTCCCCGAGAACACCCTCGCGAAGGGGCTCATCGACAACGCATGCTGGGACCTCAAGGCGCGAGTGGAGGGCAAGCCGCTCTGGCAGTTGCTCGGCGGGCAGGCCGAAGTCGCGCTGTCGTGGACGGTCACCCGGGCTTCCCCGCAAGAGATGGCGCGCGAGGCTGCCGACATGATCGGGCGCTACGGCTTCGGCACGCTCAAGATCAAGGGGGGGCAAAGCTTCGAGATCGACGCCCGCGCGCTCGCCGAGATCCGCGCGGCGGTCGGCAGCTCGGTGCGCCTTTACGTCGATGCCAATGCGGCCTTCAGCACCGAGCAGGGCCGGGAATACGCCAGGCTGATCGCGGATGCAGGCGGCACCCATGCCGAAGATCCCTGCGACCTTGCCCCCGACGCATGGTTCGAGCAGACGCAACGCGAGAGCCCCATTCCCTGGGTCGTCGATTCGCGCTGCCAAACGCTGCGCGATGCGAAGCTGTTTCTCGCGCGGGGCGCGAAAGCACTCGGCATCAAACCGACGCGCGTAGGCGCAAGCATGGCACTCGACGTGGCGCGTCTCGCCGATCGCTCGGGCGCACGCAGCAACGTCGGCCTGCACGCAGAGAGTGCCCTGGGATCCCTGGCGGCCACGCATGTCGCAGCGGCATTTCCGCGGCATTCGGATACCTTGCCGGCCGAGACCAGTTTTTTTCTTGCCTATGCCGATCAGATTCTGCACGAGACGCCCCGCATCGCCGATGGCCGCATCCGGCTCGATGACAGTCCCGGCCTGGCGCATCGCATCGATCCCGCGAAGCTCGCGCGCTATCAGGTATAGGGGTGCAGCAGCGGCCATCGCCGCATCAATCTTTTTGACCATCGATCCCGGAGCTACCGCATGAAATCGACACGACGCTTTCTGACCCGGACGGGCGCATGCATCGCCACCGTGCTCGTCCTTGCCGGATGCCAGACGAACCCGGTCACCGGTCGCCAGCAATTGATGCTCGTCTCCGAAGGCGAAGCCCAGTCGGCATCCGCGCAGGCGTATGCGAAGACCGTGGGTGCGGCCCAGATCCAGCGCAAGCTCGATACGAACGCCGCACGCACGAATCGCGTGAAGGCGATTACGCAGCGCCTCATCGCCCAGGCCACGAGCGTCGTACCGGCGAGCGCTCAATGGTCGTGGCAAGTCCACGTCATCGATGACGACAGCGTGAACGCGTGGTGCATGCCGGGCGGCAAGATGGCCATCTATACCGGCCTGATCACGAAGCTCAACGTGACCGACGATGAACTCGCGCAGGTGATGGGCCACGAAATTTCGCACGCGCTGCTGCAACACGGACGCGAAAGGATGTCGCGCGCGGTCGCCACGAATGTGGGGCTGCAGGTCGGTTCGATCGCGACTGGCGTGAATCTCACCGGCCTGGAATCGGTTGCCATGGTGGCGCTCGAATTGCCCAATAGCCGCACAGCCGAAACGGAGGCGGACGTCCTCGGCATGGAAATCGCCGCCCGCGCAGGATTCAATCCGAATGCTGCCGTGAGCCTGTGGCAGAAGATGGGCAAGGCGAGCGGCAATGCCAAGACGCCGGAGTGGCTCAGCACGCACCCGTCCGATCAGACGCGAATCGCAAACTTGCAGGCACTGGTCCCCAGGATGATGCCGCTCTATCAGGCGGCAACCAGGCGTTAGCACTCGATCCGGTCGCGGTCAGCGACTGGATCGCATCGCCGCGATGGCTTCACCGGCTGCGTGCGCGCTCGCCCACGCCCACTGGAAATTGAACCCGCCAAGTTGTCCGGTCACGTCGACGACTTCGCCGATGAAGTAAAGCCCGGGGACGCGCGTTGCCTCCATCGTTTTGGAGGACAGCCCTCGCGTATCGACACCGCCGCGGGTGACCTCGGCCTTGTTGTAGCCCTGGGTGCCGATCGGCATCACCCGCCAGTTTCGAATTGCCGCTGCGATTTCACGCAAGCGACGTTCGGAGAGTTCGTTGATCGGCATGGCACATTCGTGCAGCTCGCACCAGAGCAGCGCGAGCCTTCGGGGCCAGACGGACGCCAGCAGATTGTCGAGCCGTTGCCGGCTGGCGCGCTGTTCGAGCAACCACGGTTCGACCGCCTGTCCCGGCAGGAGGTCGATTTCGATCGCCGCCCCCGGATGCCAATAGGACGATACCTGCAATATCGCGGGCCCGGACAATCCTCGATGTGTGAAGAGGATATCCTCGCGAAATCGTCCGCTGCCGCACCGGACTTCGCATTCGAGGGAGATACCGGCAAGGACGCCGAAACGCGCCAGGAACGCCGGATCGAACGTCAGCGGCACGAGCGCCGGCTGCGGCGGCACGACCTCGAGCCCGAACTGCTCGGCGATGCGGTAACCGAAAGGCGTCGCACCGATCTTCGGCACGGTGAGCCCTCCGGTGGCGACCACCAGCGCGCGCGCCTCGAAAACCGCACCCTGCGCGTGTACGCAAAAACCGGTGTCGGCACGCGTCACGGATTCGATCACGCACGGCACATGCCATTCGACCCCGCCCACGGCGCATTCCTGCCGAAGCAAGGCGACGATCTGCGTGGCGGGTCCGTCGCAGAAGAGCTGCCCCAGCTTCTTCTCGTGATAGGCGATGCCATACCGCTCGACGAGCGCGATGAAATCGGCGGGACGGTAACGCGACAGTGCCGATCGGCAAAAATGTGGGTTGGCCGAAAGATAGTTCTCGGCTCGTGCGTGGATATTCGTGAAGTTGCAGCGCCCGCCACCGGAGATGCGAATCTTTTCGCCGACCCTGGCCGTGTGGTCGAGCAAGGCGACGCGACCACCGAGCCGACCCGCCACGGCAGCGCACATCATGCCGGCCGCACCGGCCCCGACCACAATGGCATCGTAATGCCGACGGACGGTCACGCGCTATGCTCCGCGACGACGAGTAACGTATCGGTGTCGGCCCAGGGCGTGGCCGCGCCAGCTATACTAACGATCTGCCGGCCCCGGAGCCGACCATCGCGTCGGCGGTCGATCTGCGATGCCGACCGGCTCGCAAGCGCCTTGCCGCTGATCATCACGCCGCCGAAAATACAAACCAAGAGGAAATTCATGATTTTGTCTGCTGCATTGCGCCTCGCCGTCTTGGCCACGACCACTGCACTCACAGCGGCCGGGGCCCACGCCCAGGCGCCCGCGTATCCGACCAAACCGATGCGCATGATAATCGCGCTTGCCCCCGGCGGCGGGGTCGACACCACCGGCCGCCTGCTCGCCGCGCGCCTGTCGGAGGCCTGGGGCCAGTCGATCGTCGGCGACAACCGTCCGGGCGCCGGCGGTACGATCGCAGCCGAAGCCCTCGTGCGCTCCAACCCGGACGGCTACACCCTCCTGATGGCTTCGGCCGGGATGAGCATTACGCCGTCGCTCATGAAGCTCTCGTACAACCCTAGCAAGGACGTCTTGCCGGTCACCATGGCGGTCGTTTCCCCGGGTGTCCTGGTGGTGCATCCATCCGTCCCCGTAAAGACGGTCAAGGAACTCATCGCCTACGGCAGGAGCAAACCGGGCGAGCTGTTGTTCTCGTCCTCCGGACAAGGTACGGCCCAGCACCTGACCGTCGAGATGTTCAACCAGATGACCGGCCTCAAGATGACGCACGTTCCCTACAAGGGCACGGCCCCCAGCATCACGGATGTCGTCGCCGGGCGCATCAATCTCACTGTCGCCAGCGTGATTTCGACCCGCCCCATGTTCACGACGGGCAAGCTGCGAGCGCTGGCGGTCGTTGGCGGCAAGCGCACGCCCGCGCTGCCGGATTACCCGACGATTGCCGAGGCGGGGAATCTGCCTGGCTTCGGGGTCGAGAACTGGTACGCCGTGTTCCTGCCCGGCGGCACGGACAAGGGCATTGCGAACAAGATGCAGGCGGCAATATCGAAGATCGTGCTCGAACCGGAAACGCGCAAGATGCTGATCGCGCAAGGGCTGGATGCGGTCGGCAGCACGCAGGAAGAATTTGCCAAGGTCTACGCCGACGAGCTCGTTCGTTGGGGCAAGGTCATACAGTCCGTTGGCATTACGCTCAAGTAAGTCGAACATCCAGGGCAATCGCACGGAGGCTGCCATGAACGAAGACGCAGACACGAACCCGGGCAAGCGCCCCGACATCGACCTCAAGGAGGTCGAGCGATTGGTGGCCGCCATCGAGTCGGACCTGGCCAAGGTGCGCACCGGCTCCGAAGGCGTCGATGCGTTGCGCAGCGAGGTCGATTCCCTCAAGCAGCTCCTCGATTCGGAGTCTCATCCCGATCCCGTGCACGATCGGTTGCGTTCCATGCACCGATTGCTCGACGAGCTGGTGGACGACGCAATCCAGGGCGCTCGCTACGTCGCCGACATCGGCCGCATGCTCGGCATGTAAGGCAGTTCAGCGACGCGGTAAGTACGTCGGGGACGCCTCTTCGGAGACGCCCCGTCTTTTTGCCACAACACGACCGCCCTCGAGCCGACGCCGCTCGCTAGCGTCTGTGTCGGAGATTCCTAGCAGAAGTGCGAGTCGCCACCATCGATCCCATGCGTGGTGAAAGTGCCGAAATCGGCGCCAGACGCGAAGGAAACCGCCCCTCAAGTTGGGCACCTGGCGAGGATTTCCGACAAAGTATGGCGTCGATTCCCAGCGCTTTGGGGGCACTAATCTCCGATACAGGACAGTGGCGCAGGCGAGTGATCCTCAAGCCTTTGCAGTACGACCCGCTTTCGGCAGCTTGGGCTTCTTCGCGGGCTTGTCCGGCCCCCAAACGCGGCTGTAGTAGCTGTCGGCCAATTGCAGCGCCGCGATGGGGTTGTGCCCCAGCACCCGATCCTTTGCCACCAGCACCGTCGTGAGCCCCTTCGCGTAGCGGAAGAACAGGCTGTCGTGGCCGATGCATAGTCCCATGACCACGTTGAACTCGCAGCCGTGCTCGTTCAACAACTCGGCCTGCGCGATCGGATTGCACAACGCCTCGAACTGGCCGGGTCGAACCTTCTCGCCCTCGGCAAACCCGAGATCCTCCTTCGGGATGTTCGCGTTCTTGCATGCGACCGATACCACCTCGAAACCATGGCTTTCCAGGATGCCGGACATCACGTAGGCGTGATCGACGAAGCTGATGCAGTTCGCAATCCCGATCTTCTTGTAGCCCATCTTCTTCGCGAACTGGACGACCTCTTCGACCCGCGTCCACTTGCAGTAGCCCTCGGACTCGACCAGCCCGGACGCACGAGTGATTCTGTGAGCCTCCGGATCGTCATACAACTGCCGGGCGCGCGCCTGGCTTTCGGGATCGACTTTCGATGGACAGAACCCGGGGCCTCGCTCGGCAGCTTCGCCCTGCCTGCAGGCACGCACGGTGCTCGGACAGTAGGCACAGGCGGGATCTTGGTAGCTCACGTGAATATCCTTATCGAAAGTACGGTCTCGACAAGCTACCGTCGCCCCCCGAAATTCGGCTTGATCCACATCAATCTTCAAGACGGCAAGCCGGCTGCCCGTAACATGGGCCCACCGGTCCTTACACATTGTTTCACTTGCGACGTGGTCCGAAGCGCCGGATCCGCGTTTAATGCAATATGCGCGCTCGAAGTGTCGCGGCGCGCCGAGGAACGCCATCCGGAAAGGAGCCCCCTCACCATGACTCGAACATTGCGCCTCTCGCCCCTGTTGTTCCACCTGCTTGCAGGCCTGCTGATACTTGCGCTCGTGCTCGTCCCGAAAGCGACGCTGGCGCAGTCGTACACCTACGGCGAGCCGCGTTTCGACCCGCCGGCGCTCGATGCCATGCTGGCGCCGGTCGCGCTCTACCCGGATCCATTGCTGTCCCAGGTGTTGATGGCTGCGACCTACCCGCGAGAAGTCGGGGACGCCGCCCAATGGTTGCGCGACAATCCGGGACTCAGCGGTGACGCCGCCGTTCGCGGTGCAGACGGCTGGGACTGGGATCCGAGCGTGCGCTCGCTGCTTGCCTTCCCGACGGTGCTGCAGACGCTCGCCGACCATCCGAGCTGGACCGCGGACCTCGGTGAAGCCTTCCTCGTCCAGCGCGAGGACGTGATGGACGCCATTCAGCAGCTGCGGCGCAGAGCGCTGGCCGCCGGCACATTGCGCTCGACGGAGTACACGCGAGTCGTGGATACGGGCTATGCCATCACGATCGAATCGGTCACTCCGCAAACGGTCTACGTACCGTACTACGATCCGCGGGTCACCTACGGCACCTGGTGGTGGCCGGCACGCCCGCCGATGCACTGGTCCCGCTGGCCGGGTTACTACGGCCCGTCAGGGCGCGACACCTACGTCTACTGGGGCCCCGGGGTCCGTCTAAGTTCCGGCTTCTTCTTCGGCAACTTCGTCTGGTCGCGTCGGGAGGTCAGAGTCGTCGACGTGCGGCCGTACTACTATCCGCGAACCGTGGTGATCGAACGCAACGGCGTGCCGGGGCAGCGGCGCGCCCCTGCGCCGGACGTGTGGCGCCATGATGGACACCGTCGTCATGCCGAACCTGCTCGCGACTTCGGTCGCCCCGCTCAGCGGGAAGCGCGACAGGCCGACGTACCGCGTGCAGTCGCGCCCGGACGCAGTTTCGATGATCGCGGCCCCGGCCGATTTTCGAGCCCGGACAACGATCGACGGGACAATGATCGACGCGATTTCGATCGGCGGGATTTCAACCGAAGGGACTTCGATCGGCGCGAACCAGCGGCCGCGCCCCCTCGAGCCCCTGCCGCAGCCGCGCCGGCTCCCTCCGTCGCCCCTGGCGCACCGGAAGCTAACCGCAGCGGGAGGAACTTCGATGGACGCGGCGGCGAACGCCGTGCCGACGAGGGAAGGTCGCGTCAACCACCGGCACAGCAGGCACCGATTGCGCAGCCGCGCAGCTCGCCGCAACAACAACCGACGCAGCGGTTTCTGGATGCCAATGAAGAACGTCCCGCACATCGGCGGCCACGCGAACCGCGTGACTGATCGGGAGCACACCCACCCGGCGCATCAAGGCAGAGCGGGCACAACCTGCCCGCTCTTCGATCCTTCGTCTTGCGAATGCAGGATCAGTCGCAGCAGGCGCCGCCGCCCCGCTTGGGACACCCGGCAGGGCGGCTGTCCGGCGGCACGGGGCAGCGGTTCATCTCGAAGGGCGACTTCTGCAGGAAGCAGGTGAGTCCACTCGTCAGGGCCCCCATCGCCCAGAAGAAAAAGAAGAATACCGAGTAGGTTGCGGTCGGCGTCAACTCGAGGGGATTGCCGAACAGCATGATTTCGCCCGGATCGATGAATGCGAAGAACAGCATTTCCGAAATGGCTGCCACCAGAAAAGAAGGCCAGAGAACCCAGGCGATGCGGTGCTTCCTGTCGTATTCGCCGCCTTGCACCTGCACCGGCATCGTTTCGTCTAGGATTGCCATGACAAGCTCCCCCTCGAGTGTTGCGGCGCCTGGAGTTCGCCGCGTATCCGCCACTGCCCTGCAGCGCTCTCAACGTAGACGTGCCAGCGTCCCGCAGGAAGTGCACCGATACGACCGACGTAAACGTCGTTTCCCGCAGGCTGCAATCGGATGTGCTGATCAAGGCCCGCACGTGTCGGGTGGTTGAGGGTTAGCACCAGATCGTTCTTCGCGCCGGGACCGCCCCGAAGATCGATACGCACGGCGCCGCCGGCATGGGATTCGATCTCGATGTCGCCCTGGATGCCGAGTTCCTTCGCCTTGTGCATGCGGGCGAGCTGCTTGTTCACCGCAAGCCCCTGCTTGTAGTAATCCTCGGCAACGAGTCCGTCGAACGATTCCACGGCGATGGCGAACGTGATGATGCCTGCGATGACCGCGGTTGCAGGTGCCACCATGATGATCCACGGCCAGGGTTCGCGGTACCAGGGATTGGTGCGTGCGGTCGACATGCTTGATTCTCCGTCAGCGGGCAAAGAACACCGACTTTTCATGGACCGCGATCGCTGCGTCCTCGGTCGCGGTGAGGTGGAACTGCACAGGGTTGGAACCGCGCTTCAATTGATCCCCCGCCGCCCGCACACGCACCGGGAACGTGAGCGTGGTCGCGCCCGGGACATCCAGCGGCTTGTCGAGAATCACTTCCATGGGCACCGCGCCGGTCACGGTGACGCGATAGATATGCGGCCGCTCTTCGGCATTCATGATCTGCAGCCGATAGATGTTCTCCAGCCGACCGTCATCGACATCGCGAACCATCGCCACCCGATCGCGGATGATGTTCATCTTGAGCGGCGTGCGCATCGACAAACCGACGATCCATGCCGCGATGATCAAGGCCAGTATGCTCGAGTAGATGAGAACGCGCGGACGAAACACGCGGCTCACCACCTTGTCCGCGGGCACGATGCCTGCCACGGCATTCTCCGTCGAATACCGTATGAGGCCCCGCGGATAGCCCATCTTGTCCATCACCTGATTGCAGCCATCGATGCAGGCTGCACAGCCGATGCATTCGTACTGCATCCCGTTGCGGATATCGATGCCGGTGGGACAAACCTGGACGCAGATCCCGCAATCGACGCAGGATCCCATGCCCTTGGCCTTGAAATCGACCGACTTGCCGCGAGCGCCCCTGGGTTCGCCGCGTCCGGCATCGTAGGTCACGACGAGCGTATCCCGATCGAACATCACCCCCTGGAACCGAGCATAGGGACACATGTACTTGCAGACCTGCTCTCGCATCCAGCCGGCATTGCCGTAGGTCGCAAAACCGTAGAAGAGCACCCAGAAGGTTTCCCACGGGCCGGTCTGGAACGTCATCACCGCACCGACCAGTTCATGGATCGGCGTGAAGTAGCCCACGAATGTAAAACCGGTCCAAAGCGACAGGAGAATCCACAGGCCGTGCTTGGTCGCCTTCAGACCGATCTTGCGTGCGCTCGCGCCCTCCTTGTCGAGCCGCATCTGCTTCATGCGATCTCCCTCGACGAGGCGCTCGATCCAGAGGAAGATTTCCGTATAGACAGTCTGCGGACACGCATACCCGCACCAGAGTCGCCCGCCGATGGCCGTAAACAGGAAGAGCGAAAAGGCGCTGATGACCAGCACGCCGGTCAGGAAGATGAAATCCTGCGGCCAGAGCACCAGACCGAAGATGTAGAACTTGCGATTGACCAGATCGAACAGCACGGCCTGGCGGTCGTTCCACATGAGCCAGGGCATACCGTAAAAGACGAGTTGAGTCAGCAGGACCAGCGAGGTGCGCCAGGTGGCAAACCAGCCGGTGACCGCGCGTGGATAGATCTTCTGCCGAATGGCGTAGAGCGACTGCTCGACCGCTTCGTCGGCCGCGCCCTTGACCACTTTGAGCTTGTTGACTGGGCTTTCCATGACTTCCTGCATAAACTCGGAAACGCATGGCGCATCATGACGTTCCCGACGTGCGCAGCCCGGATGAGCCCGGGCTGCGTGCCACACTTCTACTTCGCGGGCGCGCTGCTCTTGCCGAGCCCCATAACATACGCCGCGAGCAGATGCACCTTGGCATCCCCGAGCAGGTCCTTGTGCCCGGGCATCACGCCGTTGCGTCCCTTGGTGATCGTTTCGATGATCGCCGCTTCCGACCCGCCGTAGAGCCAGATCCCATCCGTGAGATTGGGCGCACCGAGTGCCGGATTGCCTTTGCCATCGACGCCATGGCACGCTCCGCAGACCGTGAACTTCTCCTTGCCCCGCTGAGCACGCAACGCTTCATGCGTACGCCCTGCAAGCGCCAGAACGTAGTTGGCGACGTCCTTCACGTCCTCCGCAGTGCCGACGGATGCAGCCTGAGGCGGCATCATGCCGCTGCGCCCGTCCATGATGCTGGTCTTGATGAGATCCGGCGTACCACCCCACAGCCAGTCGCTGTCGCGCAGGCTGGGGAAGCCCCGCGTGCCGCCGCCGTCCGAGCCATGGCACTGGGCGCAATGATTCAGGAAGAGACGTTGCCCCATCTGCTGTGCCTGGGGATCCGCGGCGACCGCAGTGAGATCCATCTTCACGTATTTGTCGTAGAGCGGCCCGAACTGCTGCTGCGCTGCTGCCATCTCCTCGTCGAGCTGCTTCTTCGAACTCCAGCCCAGACTGCCGCCGAAACTGCCCAGCCCGGGGAAGATCGCGAGATACACAAACGCAAACACGATGGTGAGGTAGAACAGCCACATCCACCACCGAGGCAGCGGATTGTTGTACTCCGCGAGCGTCTCGTCCCAGACATGACCCGTTGTGTCGGGCTGACCGGCTTTGATCTTCTGCTTCGACTGCATGTACAGAAAGACCCCGCAGCCAACGATCGAAGCCACCGTCAGAACCGCGATGTAGACGTTCCAAACACCACTGGTGAAATCGGCCATCTTCTTATCCCCTGCGCTCGTCGCTTCGGAGGCCGGCGCGCGTCGCGGCATCCACATCGTCATCTTCCAGAACGGAGGCCGCGTCCCGATCGAACCGGGCCCGCCGGCTGGGCCCGTAGGCCCACCAGACGACGCCCGCGAACGCGAGCACCGCCAGCACCATGACCACTTCTCTTATGATATTGATGTCCATGCGGCCTCCTATTTCGCGCCGCCGCGGATCGCGGTGCCGAGCACCTGCAGATACGCGATCAAGGCATCGAGTTCAGAACGTCCCTGCGCCGACTCCGTCGCTTTGGCGATCTCCTCGTCCGAATACGGAACGCCAACGACACGCAAGGCCTTCATCTTGTCCGGAAGGATCGCCGCGTCGAGCGGCTTTTCGAGCCAGGGGTAGGCAGGCATGTTCGACTCGGGTACGACATCTCGCGGGTTGAGCAGATGCACCCGATGCCACTCGTCGGAATAGCGACCGCCGACGCGCGCGAGGTCCGGCCCCGTGCGCTTGGAGCCCCACTGGAACGGGTGGTCGTACACGAACTCGCCCGCGACGGAGTAAGGTCCGTAACGTTCGACCTCGGCACGGAACGGCCGGACCATCTGCGAGTGACAGTTGTAGCAGCCCTCACGGATATAGATATCGCGGCCCGCCAACTGCAGCGGCGTGTAGGGTTTGAGCCCCGCGACAGGTTCCGTGGTGGACTTCTGGAAGTACAGCGGAACGATCTCGACCAGACCGCCCACGCTTACGAGCAGGACGACCAGGACGATCAGCCACCCTACGTTCTTCTCGATGGTTGCGTGCGAAAAACTCATTTCATGCGCTCCTGTATATGGCGGGCATCAGTGCGCAGCAGCCGGGCTGAACGTCGGGATCGGCGCATCGTCGTAAGCCTTGCTGCCAACGGCCGTCTTGTACACGTTGTAGGCCATGATCAGCATGCCGCAGAAGAACACCAGGCCGCCGAGAAGCCGGATCGTGTAGAAGGGATAGGTCGCCTTCACGGATTCGACGAACGTGTAGGTCAGCGTACCGTCGCTGTTGACCGCCCGCCACATGAGGCCCTGCATCACTCCGGCGATCCACATCGCGGCGATGTAGAGCACGACGCCGATGGTGGAAACCCAGAAGTGCAGCGTAATGAGCTTGGTGCTGAACATCTCGGTTCGCCCGTACATCCGTGGGATGAGGTAATACATGCAGCCGAACGTCACCATGGCCACCCAGCCGAGTGCACCGGAATGCACGTGTCCGATCGTCCAGTCGGTATAGTGCGAGAGCGCATTGACCGTCTTGATCGACATCATCGGCCCCTCGAACGTCGACATGCCGTAGAACGACAGCGAGGTGATGAGGAACTTGAGAATCGGGTCGGTGCGCAGTTTGTGCCATGCCCCGGAGAGGGTCATGATGCCGTTGATCATGCCGCCCCAGGACGGTGCAAGGAGAATGAGGGAGAACAGCATCCCGATCGACTGGGCCCAATCCGGCAGCGCCGTGTAGTGCAGGTGGTGCGGACCGGCCCACATGTACGTGAAAATGAGGGCCCAGAAATGCACCACCGACAGCCGATACGAGTACACGGGCCGCTCGGCCTGCTTGGGAATGAAGTAATACATCATCCCGAGGAAACCCGCCGTCAGGAAGAAGCCCACGGCATTGTGGCCGTACCACCACTGCACCATGGCGTCCTGTACGCCTGCATAGGCCGAGTAGGATTTCCAGAACGACACCGGAATCGCGGCACTGTTCACGAGGTGCAGCACGGCAACCGTTAGAATGAACGCGCCGAAGAACCAGTTGGCGACGTAGATGTGCGGCGTCTTGCGCTTGATGATCGTGCCGAAGAATACGATTGCATACGACACCCAGACGACCGTGATCAGCAAGTCGATCGGCCACTCGAGCTCGGCGTATTCCTTGCCGCTGGTGATCCCGAGCGGGAGCGTGACCGCAGCCATTACGATGACGAGTTGCCAACCCCAGAAGGTCAACGCGGCGAGAGGTCCTGCGAACAAACGCGTCTGACAGGTCCGCTGGACCACGAAATACGATGTAGCGAACAGCGCACAACCGCCGAAAGCGAAGATGACCGCATTGGTGTGCAGCGGCCGCAACCTTCCGTACGACAAGAAGGAGGCGACATTGAGCTCGGGCCAGATGAGCTGTGCGGCGATGATCACGCCCACCAGCATGCCGACGATGCCCCAGATCACCGTCATAATGGCGAACTGGCGCACCACCTTGTAGTTGTAGGTCGTCTCCATGTAGCGTTCTCCGAAATTTCTTCCCTGATGTTATGTGCCGGCCGCGGCGTCCCCGTTGATAAAAATCAACGCGGCGCCGCGGGTGCTGCCGCTGCCGCCTAGAAGCGCCAGCCGAGGCCGACGCCCACGAGCCACGGATCGATCTTGAGATTGGCGAGATGGCCTGCCGCCGTACGCAGATCGGCATCGATCTTCACGTACTTGGCATCGAGGTTGACATACATGCTCTTGCTGATCTTGATGTCCGCTCCGACTTGCGCGGCGAGGCCGAAGCTGTCCTTCTCCATCGAGATCGCGCCGCCCGCAAGATTCACGCTGGAGAAGCGCGTGTAGTTCAGGCCGACGCCGACATAGGGCTGGAACGTCTGCTTGGGCATGAAGTGATACTGGAACATGAGCGTGGGCGGGAGATGCTTCACGCTGCCGATGTTCACGCCGCCGGCGCTCACATCGTGCTTTTGCGGGTACGTCAACACGAGTTCGAGGGCAAAGTTGTCGGTGAGCCAGTAGCTGAAATCAATTTCCGGGATCCAGCGGTCTTCCACATCGACGTTGATGTTGGGCGATGTGCCGGAATCGGGATTCATGTACAGCGCGCGCACGCGTACGCCGACCTCGCCCTTGTCGGCCATCACCGGGAAGGAGACCGCCATCGCACATGCCAGCGCCAACAGTTTCTTGGAGTGTTTCATCGTTATTCCTCTTCGACGTTTGAAATCGCGTTTTCCGCCCCGTGGTGAGAGCGAATCCACATGGAATGCCGTGCGGCATCGCAAAAAAAATTTTACGTAGGGGCCGCCCGCGGCACTTGATCCATATCAATTTCACCGGGCATAGAGGCTGCGAATGCGTGGGCCGACGCATGGATGCAACGGTCGATCGCGGGGCCAAAACGAACCGGCCCACCGGACCGTCGCGGGAACCGGACCTGGCAGTCTGTCGGATAACCGCTTTCCGATACGCTACACTGGCCGCTCCCGCCGCATGCGAGTGCAAGAAACCCATGAATGCCGACGCGATCCGCGCAGTCGTTCTTGATCGATTCCCAGCGCTGCGAGCACTTGAACCGAGTCACCTCGATCGCATCCTGCGCGGATCGGCGCTGCGCAACGCCTCCGACGGTGCCGTATTGTTCATACCGCGACAGCCTTGCGAAGGCTTTCCGCTCGTGCTGAGCGGCTGCGTCAAGGTATCGAAGACCAGCGCGTCGGGCCGTGAAATCGTGCTGTATCGGGTGGATCCGGGCGAAGCCTGCGTCATGTCCGGCGGCTGCCTGCTCGGCAACGCCGATTACTCCGCCACCGCAACCGTCGAGGGCGACGTCGCCCTGCTCGCACTGCCAGCCGCCCTGTTCCAGCAGCTGATCCTGGAAAGCGCGCCGTTTCGCAGTTTCGTGTTCGACATGTACGGCCGGCGCCTCGCCGAGATCATGGAACTCGTCGAAGAAATCGCCTTTCGCAAACTCGACTCGAGGCTGGCGAACCTTCTGGCTCACCGTGGCCCTGTCGTCGCTGAAACCCACCAGAAGCTCGCCGACGAGCTGGGCAGCGTGCGCGAAGTGGTGAGCCGCACCCTGCGCAGCTTCGAGCAACGCGGCTGGATCAAGACCGAGCGGGAACGCATCACCGTGGTCGATCGAGACGCCCTCGAGCAGCTCGTGCGATTGAGCGCCTGAAGCAGGCCGGCTCCCGGGCGCCGGCAACGAACGACCACGACGAATTACCTGGGCGGCAGCTTATCGTCGTCGTCCATGAGAATACGGTGCGCCGGCCCTTCCATATCGTCGTACTGCCCGCTGCGTACCGCCCACCAGAACAAGGCGCCGATGATAAAGACCAGCACGATCGACAGCGGCACCAGCAGATAGAGGATGTCCATGATCAGGCCGAGTTCACCGCAGGACGCGGTGCCGGCGGCAGCCCGCCCACCTCGGACGTCTCGGCTCTCACGCGCTGCCACAGGGCCGGATGCGCGGCCCGCAACGCATTCCCCACGACGATGATCGAACTCGCCGCCATGCCGACGCTCGCCATCAGCGGCGTGACCAAGCCGGCCACTGCAGCCGGGATGGCGATGATGTTGTAGAGGGTCGCCCAGAGGAGGTTTTCCGTAATCACCCGACGGGTTTTGCGCGCGACGTCCAGGATGTCCTGCAAGCGCTCCAGCGCTGAATCCCCCAGGATGACATCAGCACTCGCGCGCGCCAAGTCGGCGCCGCTCCCCATGGCCACGGACACCTGCGCCTGCGCGAGAACCGGCGCGTCGTTGACCCCATCGCCGATCATGGCAACGATGGCGCCGCTGTCCTGAAGATCGCGCACATACCGGTGCTTGTCCTCCGGACGGGCACCGGCCCGGACCGTGTCGATACCGAGTTCGCGCGCCGTGTACTGGGCGATGCTTGCACGATCGCCCGTCAGCAACGCAACCTCCCGCCCGTGGGCCTGCAGGGATGCGATCAGGGTCCGCGCCTGCGCCCGCAGCTGATCGTTCAACGTGAAGAGCGCGATCCACCCGTCTTCGCCGCCGAGCACGACGGCCTGCAGATGCTCGGCCACGTCCTCGACTGCACGAGGAACGGGCGTACCGGTCAGCTCGGCTATGAAATCCGCTGTGCCGATACGCACACGTCGCCCTCGGAATACGCCTTCGATGCCGCGTCCGGCCACGTCCCGTGCACCATCGAGTCCGCGGATCGTCTCGCAGGCGTGTTGCCCCCCCGCCGCCAGCAGCGCCCGCGCAATCGGGTGATGCGAATCACGCTCCATGGCGACCGCCAGCCCCAAGGCACTCGAAGCATCGCCGCCACCAAGAGGGGTCACTGCAGCCAGATCGAGTTCACCCGTCGTCAGGGTTCCCGTCTTGTCGAAGACGAAATGCGTGGCCTTCGCCAGCGTTTCGAGGGCGTGTCCGCGCGTGATCAGCACGCCCAGCCGGGTAAGCGATCCGTTCGCTGCGGCAAGCGCCGCCGGCGTGGCAAGCGACAGCGCACACGGACACGTGATGACCAGCACGGTCACCGCGATCGGCAAAGCCTGCTGCGGATCCACGAACCACCAGCCGAGGCCGGCAAGTGCCGCAATGCCGAGAATGGCCACCACGAATTGCGCCGCCACCCGATCGGCGAGCTGGGCCACGCGCGGCTTGTCGGACGCAGCGCGATCGAGCAGGCGGCCGATCCCAGCAACGACGGTATCCGCGCCGATGCGCTCCACCCGCATCACGATGCGGCTCGTGATGTTCACCGAGCCGCCGATGAGGGCTGCATCCGGCTGTTTGGCCACGCGGCGGGATTCACCGGTCAACAGCGATTCGTCGACTTCGCTGGTACCGGTCTCCACCGTACCGTCCGCAGGTACGATCTCGCCTGCTGCAACGGCGACGCGATCCCCGCGCACCAGTTCGGCCACGGCCACGCGTTGGGCCGTCTCGCCTTGCGCACCACGCCTGATTCGTGTGGCGAAGGCCGGCAGCAGCCGACCCAGCCGCTCCGTGGCTTCACCAGCGCGTGCGCGCAGCACTGCTTCAAGGTGTCGAGCACCGAGCAGCAGGAAAACGAACATGGTGATCGAATCGAAGTAGACCTCGCCGATGCCCGAAAACGTTGCGCGAACGCTCGCCACGAAGGCGACGACGATGCCGAGGGCCACCGGCACATCCATGCCGACCGTTCTGGCGCGTATGTCCCGCAGCGCGCCGTTGAAGAAGGGCACGGCGGAGAATCCGATCACCGGCAGCGTCAGCACGAGACTCGCCCAACGCAGCAGGCCTTCGATGTCTGCCGTCATGTCGCCGTCGGCCATGTAAGCCGGCACGGCATACATCATCACCTGCATCATGCCGAACGCAGCCACGAAGAGCCGCCAGAGCGAAGAGCGCGTCTCGCGCCTCCTGCGTATCTCGGCGCGCTGCGCATCGAAGGGCTCGGCGTCGTAGCCGATGGTTCGAATCGCACCGACGATACGGCTCAGCCGCTGACCGCCCTCCTGCCAGCGCACGTACGCCCGCTGGGTGCTGAAGTTCACCGACGCTTCCACGATGCCCGTCAGACTTTGCAGACGCCGCTCGATCAGCCAGATGCAGGCGGCGCACGTCACCCCATCGAGAAGCATCGAGACTTCCCGAGTGCCGTCGGCACGACGCTGCGTGACGGTTGCCTGGTAGGCGGGCGTATCGAGCACGGCGAGGTCCGGATCCTCGGCGGCATCCGCGCGTGCGCCCGGCCGCCCGGGGTTGGAACGACGCTCGTAGTAGGCTTCGAGGCCGGCCCCGCCGATCGCTTCGGCCACCGCCTGGCATCCGATGCAGCAAACGGCCTGGTCGGCGCCGCCGATGCGCGCATAAATGGGCGGTGCGACGGGGATCTTCTCGCCGCAATGGAAACAGATATCGCCAGGTGTAGCGCGTGCGGCTGCTCGGCTGCTCATGATGCTCGGAATTGCGGGACACCCGGAATTCGTCCGAGCTCCAGCGTGCGTATGACCAGGCTGGCATGATCGACGCAATGGCGCTCGTGCCGATTGATGTAAATCAACGCGTCCCGGGAGCGGACGCCGCAGACACTGGCCCGCTTTAGCTAAGCGATGATCCGCCCGATGCATTCACCGAAACCGATCGACACATAGCCCGACCGATGCGCATGCGCGCGCAGCGTGACCTCGTCGCCGTCTTCGAGAAACGCCCGCGTCTCGCCGCTCGGCAATGTAAACGGACGCGTGCCGTCGAACGACAGTTCGGCGATGCTGCCGAAACCGCTTGCATCCGGTGCGGAGATCGTGCCGCTGCCGAAGATGTCGCCCGGCGCGAGATCGCAGCCGCCGCAGGTGTGATGCGCCACCATCTGCGCAACGGTCCAGTAGAGATGGCGCGTGTTGCTCAGCGCGATCCGCACCGGAGCCATGCCCTGCTCTCGCATCGTCTGCGTCGATAATCGGACCTCCAGCTCGATGTCGAAGGCGCCGGTCGATTGATCCGTGTCATCCCAGAGATAGGGCAACGGTGCCGGATCGCCTTGCGGCCGCGGCGCTTGAGCGACGCGGTAAGGCGCAAGCGCCTCGGCCGTGACGATCCAGGGCGAGACGGTCGTGCCGAAGTTCTTGCACAGAAACGGACCGAGCGGGGCCATTTCCCAGCGCTGGATGTCGCGTGCCGACCAATCGTTGAGCAGGCACAATCCCGCCACCTGTTCGTGCGCTCGACCGATCGGTATGGGTTCGCCCCAGGCGTTGCCGGCGCCGATCCATATGCCCAGTTCCAGTTCGAAATCGAGCTTCAGGCATGGACCGAACGTAGGTTCCTCATCGCTGCCGGCCAGGCGCTGACCGTTGGGGCGCCGGATCGGCGTTCCGGAGGGGCGAACGCTGGAGGCCCGGCTGTGATAGGCCACCGGTACATATTTGTAGTTCGGTGCGAGAGGGGGATTCTGACCGCGACGTCGACCGCCGTTGGCCGCGTGCTCGATACCCGCATAAAAGTCGGTGTAGGCGCCAATCTTCGCCGGCAGATGCAAAGTACATGCTCGCGCTTCATGCAGGAGCCTGGAAGCCAGCGACTCGGCGCGCGCACGCCGGGCGCCGTCCGTCCACAGCAGATCGGAGATCTGCCGGCGCAATGCGCTCCTTGGTTCGCTGCCGAGGGCGAGGAAATCGTTGAGCGAGGTACCTCTCGCCACCTGCGCGGCGTGCCGGGCTTCACCGCTGAAGCAATCTGCGTCGATGGCTGCCCCGAGATCGAGGATGCACTCCCCGATGGCTACACCGCCGCGCGGCCCACCCCCCGAGGGGCTGAACACGCCGACCGGCAGATTCTGAATCGGAAACTCCGTGTGTCCCTGTGCCGAGGCGACCCAACTGCGTCGGGCGGGATCATGGGTTTCGTCGATGGCATACATGTCGGGCTCCTCGCAGCGTGCCGGCTTCTTATCGCAGCGCACGGGTGGAATACTCGCGGTCTTCCTGCACAGACCGTATCGCATTTGCGCAAGACAGTCCATCCACCCATCGTGGTGGATGCTTCCGAGACCCGCGAAGCAATCAGCGCCGCACGGTGCTCCTGGTCCGAAGTCCGGTGTATGCCGAGCACGTACGAAAAGCCCGGCAGAGTGCTATCCGGCCGCAGCGACGCTGCGCAGCAGATTCGCCATTTCGATGGCTGCCTGAGCGCACTCTGCGCCCTTCACGGCCATTCTGACCTCGGCCTGCTCGTCGTTCTCGGTGGTCAGCACGCCGTTGGCGATCGGTATGCCGGTCTCGAGCTGCACGCTCATGATGCCACTCGCCGACTCGTTGCTGACCACCTCGAAGTGGTAGGTTTCGCCACGGATCACGGCACCGAGTGCCACCAGTGCATGAAAACGCCCCGTCTGCGCGAGGCGCTGCAACGCGAGCGGCAGCTCCAGTGCACCGGGCACGCTGACGAGCAGCACGTCGTCATCCGCGACACCATGCTTGCGCAGGGATTCGATGCAGCTGGAAAGCAGGCCTTCGCCCACTTCCTTGTTGAACCGTGCCATGACAATGCCGATCTTGAGCCCGGCGCCGTTCAGATTGGGTTCGAGTTCTTCGATGTTGTCGAAACGTGCCACGGCGAAGCTCTCCTATGACTACTCGGCCCCGGGCTGGACATACCCGGTCACCTCGAGATCGAAACCGACCATGCTCGGCATCTTGCGCGGCATCGCGAGCAGGCGCATGCGGGCCACGCCGAGATCGCGCAGGATCTGGGCGCCGATGCCGTATGTGCGCAGGGTTGCCGACGACGAACGGCTGTCGCGTTGCTCCGACGTGCGTGCACGCTCGAGAAGATCCGCGCCGGACTCCGTTCGGTGCAGCAGCACGATGACCCCCGATTCGCTGCGTGCGATGGCAGCGATGGCTTCGCTCAAATTCCACGAATGACGCTGGCTTTCGACATCGAGCAGATCGATGGCCGACAGGGGCTCATGCACGCGAACCAGCGTTTCGACCTCCTTCGAAACGGCGCCGTGAACGAGGGCGAAGTGCGTTTCGCCGGAGATCTTTTCCTGATACGCAACCAGCCGGAAGCGGCCATGGAAGGTCTCGATCGGGCGTTCGTAGACGCGCGCCACGAGCTTTTCGGTGCGGCTGCGGTAATGAATGAGATCGGCGATCGTCCCGACCTTGAGGCCATGGATTGCAGCGAACTCGATGAGATCGGGCAGCCGCGCCATCTCCCCGTCGTCCTTGAGGATCTCGCAGATGACGGCGGCGGGCATCAATCCCGCGAGCTTGGAAAGATCGCATCCGGCTTCCGTATGACCGGCCCGGACCAGCACGCCGCCGGCCTGCGCCTGCAGCGGAAAAATGTGTCCTGGCTGAACGATGTCGCGGGCGCTCGCATCAGCCCGTGTCGCCGCGCGGACGGTCTGTGCACGATCGGCGGCTGAGATGCCCGTCGTCACGCCTTCGGCGGCTTCGATCGACACGGTAAACGCAGTGCGATGCGGGGAGCGGTTGTTCGACACCATCGGCGGTAGCTCGAGCTGCCGGCAGCGCTCCTCGGTCAGCGTGAGACAGATGAGCCCGCGTCCGAAGCGCGCCATGAAGTTGATGGCCTCGGGAGTCACGAACTCGGCAGCGAGCACGAGATCGCCCTCGTTCTCCCGCTCTTCGTCGTCGACGAGGATGACCATCTTTCCGGCCGCGAGGTCGGCGATGATTTCGTGGGTGGGACTGACTGCCATGGGGGAAACCGTATTGGAGAGGCGCGGTATCGACGCGCCACCGCAGGAGGCCGGATTCTAGCACCCCCTCCGAGGTTCGTTCGGGATCGAATAGGTGCGCCCCACGCACTTCGCGGGACGCGGGTGGGGAAATGGTGAAATTGTCGGCGCAGCGACCGATTCGATCGTCACGACGACGCACCCGCTCCAGCGATCCGCTCGATGTAGCGCGCGAGGAGATCGACTTCCAGGTTGACCTTCCCACCCACGCGAAGATGCTGCAGATTGGTCGCACCGAGCGTATGCGGAATGAGATTCACCCGGAACACGTCGTCGTCGATTGCGTTCACCGTCAGGCTCACGCCGTTGACGGTGATCGATCCTTTCTGCGCGACGTAACGGCTCAGTTCCTTCGGCACTCGAATCGCAAGCAGGCGATTGTCGCCGACAGGCTCGAAGCGTTCGACCACGCCCGTGCCATCGACGTGTCCGCTGACGAGGTGTCCGCCGAGTCGATCCGAGAGCCTCAGAGCTTTCTCGAGGTTCACGGCCGCGCCCGCCTCGAAGCCCACGGTACACGCAATGGTCTCCGGAGAAACGTCGACTGCGAATGTGTCTGATTGGAGCGCCGTGACGGTCAGACAAACACCGTTCACCGCAATGCTGTCGCCGAGCGCCACGTCGTCGAGCCCCAGCACGTCTGCGGCGATCACCATGCGCACACCCTGAGTGCCCGGCTTCGCTTCGCGAATTCGTCCGACTGCCGCTACGATCCCCGTAAACACGGTGCTGCTCCTTTTTTCAACCCGAGGCGGGACCTGAGCCGCTGCTTGGCGACATACGCGCTATGATCCGCACGTCGTCTCCCACCCGACACAAGTCGTAGAGCGCGAGTTCCGTCTTCCCTGCGAGCGTATCGAGCGCCGGCAAGGCAAACATGCCTCGCGCCCGGTCGCCGACGATGCTGGGTGCAAGATACACGACCAGCTCGTCGATCAGCCCCTCGCGCATGAGCGATCCGTTGAGCTTGAAGCCGGCTTCGATATGCAGTTCGTTGAATTCGCGCCGCGCACATTCGACGATCAGTTGTTGCAGGTCGACCTTGCCGTTCGCGTCGGGCATCACCACGACTTCGACGCCGCGATCCCCCAGTTGCCTGCGCTTGTCTGCGTCGTCGCGCGCGGCGAAGAGCAGCACCTTGCCTTGCGACAGGATCTTCGCTTCGAGATCGATCTCCATCCGGCTGTCGACCACGATACGCGGGGGCTGGCGCGACGTCGGCACATCGCGCACGGTCAGCAGGGGATCGTCCTCCTTCACGGTGCCGATCCCCGTGAGCAGCGCACACGCCCGTGCGCGCCATGCGTGCCCGTCGCGCCTCGCCTGCGGGCCGGTGATCCACTGGCTGACGCCGCTTTCCAGCGCGGTCTTGCCGTCGAGCGTGGCTGCGATCTTCATGCGCACCCAGGGACGACCGAATTGCATGCGCCTCACGAAGCCGATGTTGAGATCGCGCGCTTCGTCTTCGAGCGCGCCGCAGTCGACCTCGATGCCGGCAGCGCGCAATCGCTCCAGGCCCTGCCCCGAGACACGCGGATTCGGATCCTGCATGGCAGCCACCACGCGACGCACACCCGCCTCGATCAAGGCATCGGCACACGGAGGGGTTCGCCCATGGTGACTGCAAGGTTCGAGCGTAACGTACGCCGTCGCGCCGCGCGCCCGATCGCCGGCCTCGCGAAGCGCCATGACCTCGGCATGCGCTTCGCCGGCGCGTTCATGCCAGCCTTCGCCGACGACCTCGCCGTTCCTGACCAGGATGCAGCCCACGCGCGGATTCGGCGTGGTCGTGTAGAGCCCCCGCTCAGCGAGCTGCAATGCGTTCCACAGATGTTCGCGATCGAATGCTTCGATCATGACGTGTTCCCGGGATTACGTTTGCCTGCGATCTGCCCGGCCTTCAGCCGCCCTTGCTTCGGCGCGTGCTCGGCTTCTGTACTTCCTGAATGACATCGCGGAAGTCTTCGATGTCCTGAAAGGACCGGTACACCGATGCGAAGCGGATATAGGCAACCTGATCGAGCTTGTAGAGCTCTTCCATGACCATGTCGCCGATCTGGCGGGCGGGCACCTCCCGAGCGCCCATACCCAGGAGATTCTGTACGATGCGCTCGACGGCCTCGTCGACTTTCTCGGTCGGCACCTTGCGCTTGTGCAGGGCGCGCCGGAATCCGGTCATGAGCTTGTCGCGGCTGAAATCGGTGCGGCGTCCATCCTGCTTCACGACCTGAGGCAGACGCAGTTCGATCGTCTCGTAGGTCGTGAACCGCTTGCTGCAGACCGCACAGCGGCGACGCCGGCGAACGCTCGTGCCCTCTTCGTTCACGCGCGAATCGACGACCTGGGTGTCCGGCGCGTTGCAGAAGGGACATTTCATGGACGTGGATCAGCGAGCGCGCCGGCCCGAATAAACGGGATGACGCTTGCACAGCTTGCCGACTTCTGCGGCAACCGCACGGATTACCCGCCGATTCCCGGGCGCATCGAGCAGATCCGCGATGAGATGACCCACACGTTGAGCTTCCTCGATACCGAATCCGCGCGTCGTCATGGCGGGCGAACCGAGTCGAATGCCGCTCGTGATCGCAGGCTTTTCGGGATCGTTCGGAATGGCATTCTTGTTCACCGTGATGCCGACCTTGCCGAGCATGCCTTCGACTTCCTTGCCGGTGAGCCCCTTGGGGCGCAGATCCACCAGGAACATGTGGCAATCGGTGCCCCCGGAGACGATGCGACAGCCGCGCTCGGTCAGTACCGCTGCGAGCGCCTTTGCATTCGCGAGCACCTGCTTCTGATAGCGTTTGAAGTCGGGCTTCATGGCCTCGTGAAACGCCGCCGCCTTCGCCGCGATCACATGCATCAGCGGACCGCCCTGCCCCCCCGGAAACACGGCCGAGTTGATCGGCTGCGCGAGTTCCTGACCTGCCAGAATGAAACCGCCGCGGGGTCCGCGCAGGGTCTTGTGCGTCGTGCTCGCGACGACGTGCGCAATGCCGACGGGGCTCGGATACACCCCTGCCGCAATGAGACCGGCGTAATGCGCCATGTCCACGAACAGCCTGGCGCCGACGGCATCCGCGATCTTGCGGAAACGGGCCCAGTCGATCACCGGAGCATAGGCCGAAGCCCCAGCGACGATGACTTGCGGTCGATGCTCGTGGGCGAGCCGCTCGACGGCTTCATAGTCGATATGCTCGGTTTGCGGATCGAGGCCGTAACCGACCGACTTGTAGATCTTGCCGCTGAAGTTGACGCTGGATCCGTGCGTGAGGTGGCCGCCGTGCGCGAGCGACATGCCGAGGATGGTGTCACCGGGCTTGATGATGGCCGCGTAGACGGCCTGATTGGCCTGTGCGCCCGAGTGCGGTTGCACGTTCGCGAATTCAGCCCCGAAGATCTTCTTCACCCGGTCGATCGCCAGTTGCTCGGCGAGATCGACGTATTCGCAGCCTCCGTAATAGCGCCGCCCCGGATAACCCTCGGCATACTTGTTGGTCAGCACCGACCCCTGGATGGCCATGACCTGGGCGCTCGCGTAGTTCTCCGAGGCGATCAGTTCGATGTGGTCTTCCTGACGCTGGAGTTCTTTGTCGAGCGCGCGCAGGAGCGCGGTGTCGGTGATTTTGCGGCGGTCCAAGGGCAACTCCGTGCGCTAGAGGTCAAGCAGGGATTCTAGCAGCCTGTCGGACTGGATTTCGCGCGCTGCGTTGTGTCCAGAACGAGCGCAGGTTAGGCGCTCGTCGCAGTCCAATATCGCGAATATTGGCAAGACGAGCAACGACGCATGCGCTCGTTCTGGGCACAACCCGAAGGGACGGGGCGCTTTTCGCGCAGGG
>LNFM01000205.1_pt1 | contig 177240 bp, 158 predicted proteins | sample 596031 | NCBI WGS metagenome assembly LNFM01 (sample SAMN04254537, study PRJNA301005) | activated carbon metagenome | isolation source: dual media filters at the Ann Arbor, Michigan drinking water treatment plant | place: USA: Ann Arbor | reverse complement strand
TCAGCCGATCGCGATGGAAGAGGGGTTGCGCTTCGCGATTCGGGAAGGCGGACGCACCGTGGGTGCGGGCGTCGTTGCCAAGATCATCGAGTGAAATCATGCAAAGCCAAAAGATCCGCATTCGTCTGAAAGCGTTCGACTACCGCCTCATCGACCAGTCATCGCTCGAGATCGTCGAGACGGCCAAGCGTACCGGCGCGGTGGTTCGCGGCCCGGTCCCGCTGCCGACCCGAATCGAACGCTTCGACGTATTGCGTTCGCCTCACGTCAACAAGACGTCGCGCGACCAGTTCGAAATCCGTACGCACCTGCGGCTGATGGACATCATGGACCCCACTGACAAGACGGTGGATGCTCTCATGAAGCTCGATCTGCCCGCGGGCGTGGATGTCGAGATCAAGTTGTAATGCAGTGACGTAGTCAGGTGGTGTCCGACCGAGCGACAGGCACGGTCGGAAGCTGGGTAGTGAAGTGAACACACAAGCCGGCCAATTGCAGCCGGCCCCTTTGAAGAGGGTAATAAACATGAGTCTGGGATTACTCGGACGCAAGGTGGGCATGACCCGCGTGTTCACGGATGACGGAGATTCCGTTCCCGTGACCGTCGTGGATGTGTCGGACAACCGCGTCACTCAAATCAAGACCGTCGCGACCGATGGCTACTGTGCCGTGCAGGTCGCTTTCGGCAAGCGTCGCGCCTCGCGCGTGACCAAGCCGATGGCCGGTCATTTCGCCAAGGCCGGTGTCGAAGCCGGTTCTGTTCTCCGTGAGTTCCGCATCTCCGAAGAAACCGCCGCGACCCTCCAGGTCGGCGGCAAGATCGGCGCGGACCTGTTCAAGGTCGGTGCAATGGTCGACGTTCAGGGCGTGACCCTGGGCAAGGGTTTCACCGGCGTCATCAAGCGGCACCACTTCTCGTCCAACCGGGCCAGCCACGGCAACTCGGTCTCGCATAACAAGCCGGGTTCGATCTCCATGGCCCAGGATCCGGGTCGTGTGTTTCCTGGCAAGAAGATGGCCGGACACTACGGCGCCGTGACTCGCACCACCCAGAATCTCGAAGTGGTTCGCGTGGACGAGGCCCGTGGCCTCCTGCTCATCCGCGGCTCCGTGCCTTCTGCGAAGGGCGGCGACGTCATCGTGGTGCCTGCCGTCAAGGGAGGTGCATGATGGAACTGAAACTGATCGATGCGAAAGGTCAGTCAGCCGGGAGCCTGAGCGCGTCGGATGAGCTCTTCGGTCGTGACTACAACGAAGCGCTGGTCCACCAGATCGTGACCGGTTATCTCGCCAATGGTCGTCAGGGCACCCGTGCCCAGAAGGGCCGCAGCGAGATCAACAAGAGCACGAAGAAGCCCTGGAAGCAGAAGGGCACCGGTCGTGCCCGCGCGGGCCGTGCATCCAGCCCGTTGTGGCGTGGGGGTGGCAAGATCTTCCCCAACCTGCCGGATGAGAACTTCTCCCAGAAGATCAACCGCAAGATGTATCGCGCAGGAATGTGTGCCCTGTTGTCGCAGCTGGCCCGTGAGGGGCGTCTGAGCGTGGTGGACGGTCTCACGGTCGAGGCTCCGAAGACAAAGCTGCTCGCCGACAAGGTCAAGGGTCTCGGATTCGATCGCGTCCTCATCATCACGGACGAGATCGACGACAACCTGTACCTGTCCGCCCGCAACCTGCAGAACGTTCTGGTGCTCGAACCGCGTCACGCCGACCCTGTCAGCCTGATGCGCTTCGACCACACCGTTGTGACGAAGGCCGCCCTGGCCAAGCTCGAGGAGATGCTGGCATGACAGCCCCGACCTACAGCGCGGAACGCCTGCTGCAGATCCTGCTGGCACCGCAGATTTCCGAAAAGAGCACCTATGTTGCGGACAAGTTCGATCAGGTGATCTTCAAGGTGGCCCGCGATGCCACCAAGCCCGAAGTGAAGGCTGCCGTCGAAATGCTGTTCAAGGTGGAAGTCGAGTCCGTCCAGATTTCCAACGTCAAGGGCAAGACCAAGCGCTTCGGCCGCTTCATGGGGCGTCGCGATCACTGGAAGAAGGCTTATGTGTCGCTGAAGCCTGGCCAGGAGATCGATTTCGCCGCCGGGGAGAACAAGTAATGGCACTCGTCAAAGTCAAACCGACCTCGCCGGGCCGACGCGCCGTCGTCAAGGTCGTCAACAAGACGCTCTGGAAGGGCAAGCCGTACGCGAATCTTCTGGAGAAGCAGAAGAACAACGCCGGCCGTAACAGCAAGGGCCACATCACTACGCGTCATCAGGGTGGCGGGCACAAGCATCACTACCGGATCGTCGACTTCAAGCGGCGCAAGGACGGCGTTCCCGCGACGGTGGAGCGGATCGAATACGATCCGAACCGCAGCGCGAACATCGCCCTGCTGTGCTATGCCGACGGTGAACGCCGTTACATCATCGCGCCGAAGGGCCTTGCTGCCGGTGCGCAGGTGATGAGCGGCATCGACGCCCCGATCAAGCCGGGCAATACGCTCCCGCTGCGCAACATTCCGGTGGGTTCGACCGTGCATTGCATCGAGATGCTTCCCGGCAAGGGCGCCCAGCTGGCGCGTGCGGCAGGCACGTCAGCGCAGCTGCTGGCTCGCGAAGGCTCCTACGCCCAGCTCCGGTTGCGCTCCGGTGAGATCCGCCGCGTGCATGTGGAGTGCCGTGCGACCGTCGGGGAAGTCGGCAACGAAGAGAACAACCTGCGTTCCATCGGCAAGGCTGGCGCCCAGCGCTGGCGCGGTATCCGTCCGACGGTGCGCGGTGTGGCGATGAACCCGATCGATCACCCCCACGGTGGTGGTGAAGGCAAGACGGCTGCAGGTCGCGATCCGGTGAGCCCGTGGGGCACGCCGACCAAGGGCTACAAGACCCGTCGCAACAAGCGCACGAACTCCATGATCGCCCGGTCGCGGCACAAGAGATAAGGACTAGTCATGGCTCGCTCAATCAAGAAAGGCCCGTTCGTCGACTTTCACCTCATTCGGAAGGTGGACACCGCACGCGCTGGGAACGACAAGCGTCCGATCAAGACCTGGTCCCGCCGCTCGACCGTGCTCCCGGATTTCGTGGGGCTGACTATCGCCGTCCACAACGGAAAACAGCACGTTCCCGTGTTCGTGACCGAGAACATGGTCGGCCACAAACTCGGCGAGTTCGCGCCGACCCGGACGTTCAAGGGTCACGCTGCGGACAAGAAAGCCGCTGCCGGCAAGAGGTAACGCGCATGAACGTGAATGCAACTTTGAAAGGCGTCCGCCTCTCCGCGCAGAAAGGGCGGCTGGTGGCGGACCAGATCCGCGGGATGCCCGTGGGACGTGCTCTCGACCTGCTGGCTTTCAGCCCCAAGAAGGGTGCTGCGATCCTGCGCAAGGTGCTCGAGTCGGCGATTGCGAATGCCGAGCACAACGAAGGCGCGGATATCGACGAGCTGAAGGTCACCACGGTCCACGTCGAACAGGGTCCGACGCTCAAGCGCTTCACCGCGCGCGCGAAGGGTCGCGGCAACCGGATTTCCAAGCAGACCTGCCATATCTTCCTGACCGTCGGCGACGAGTCGAACCGGGCCAAGGCATAGGGGAACGTTGATGGGACAGAAGATTCATCCGACAGGTTTTCGCCTTAGCGTCCAGCGCAACTGGGCGTCCAAGTGGTACGCGAACAGCAAGAACTTCCCTGGCATGCTGAAGGAGGACATCAAGGTCCGCGCCTTCCTCCGCAAGAAGCTGGCTAACGCCGCGGTGAGCCGCGTCGTGATCGAGCGTCCTGCAAAGAACGCCCGCATCACCGTGTTCTCCGCCCGTCCCGGTGTCGTCATCGGCAAGAAGGGCGAGGATATCGAACTGCTTCGCGGTCAGCTGCAGCGCATGATGGGCGTGCCCGTGCATGTGAATATCGAGGAAGTGCGCAAGCCCGAACTCGATGCGCAACTGATTGCGGACTCCATTTCGGCACAGCTAGAGAAGCGGATCATGTTCCGTCGCGCGATGAAGCGTGCGATGCAGAACGCGATGCGCCTCGGCGCGCAGGGCATCAAGATCATGAGCGCCGGACGTCTGAACGGCATCGAGATCGCGCGGACCGAGTGGTATCGCGAAGGGCGAGTGCCACTGCACACGCTGAGGGCCGACATCGACTACGGGTTCTCGGAAGCGAAGACCACGTACGGCGTGATCGGAATCAAGGTCTGGGTATTCAAGGGCGAGATCCTCGGGCGCGGCGAACAGCCGGCCGCTCCGGCGCCTGCCGAACCCGAACGCAAGCCCAGGAAAGCGGGAGCGAAGAATGCTGCAGCCAGCTAGAACCAAATATCGCAAACAGCAGAAGGGTCGGAACACCGGTATCGCCACCCGCGGCAACAAGGTGAGCTTCGGTGAGTACGGCCTCAAGGCCGTGGGCCGCGGTCGTCTCACGGCTCGCCAGATCGAAGCGGCCCGTCGTGCCATGACCCGCCACATCAAGCGGGGCGGGCGGATCTGGATTCGGATCTTCCCGGACAAGCCGATTTCGTCGAAGCCGGCGGAAGTGCGGATGGGTAACGGCAAGGGCAATCCCGAGTTCTTCGTGGCCGAGATTCAGCCGGGCAAGGTGCTGTATGAAATGGACGGCGTCGAAGAGGTGCTGGCTCGCGAGGCGTTCCGCCTGGCGGCTGCCAAGCTCCCGATCGCGACGACCTTTGTAACCAGACAGGTGGGCGCATGAATGCCAAGGACCTCCGGGCGAAGGCGCCCGCCGAACTCAAGCAGGAACTCGAGTCGCTGCTGCGTGCGCAGTTCAGTCTGCGCATGCGCCATGCAACCCAGCAGCTCACGAATACCAGTGAAATCAACAAGGTACGAAAGGACATTGCACGTGTCCGCACCTTGATCGGCGAATCGGCGAGGAAGGCATGAGCGAAGCGAGTTCGAACAGGAAGCTCACGGGGCGTGTGGTGAGCGACAAGATGAACAAGACCGTGACCGTGCTCGTGGAGCGTCGCGTCAAGCACCCCCTTTACGGGAAGGTGATGATCCGTTCGCAGAAGTACCACGCCCACGACGAGAACAACGAGTTCCACCCTGGCGATCTCGTCATGATCGAGGAGTGCCGCCCGTTGTCTCGCACCAAGGCCTGGAAGGTCGTGAAGCTCGTCGAGAAGGCCCGCGAGTTGTCATAACTTCCTTGCTTGCAAGGTCGTACCGTCGTACACTAGTTGACTTTTCCGCCGTCTCCACCCCCGGAGGCGGCCTTTCCCGTACGGGATCCAAAACTGCTCCCAGTCACGTCCTTGCGGATTGGGCGGGAGCAAGTTGGAGCGAGGGCAATCATGATTCAGATGGAGTCCATTCTGGACGTCGCCGATAACACCGGTGCTCGTTCGGTCATGTGCATCAAGGTTTTGGGTGGCTCGAAGCGCCGCTATGCCGGCATCGGCGATGTCATCAAGGTCAGCGTGAAAGACGCCGCGCCGCGCGGGCGTGTCAAGAAGGGCGAGATCTACAACGCCGTCGTCGTGCGCACCGCCAAGGGTGTTCGTCGGCCGGACGGTTCGCTCGTCAAGTTCGACAACAACGCCGCCGTGCTGCTCAACAACAAACTCGAACCCATCGGCACGCGGATCTTCGGACCCGTCACCCGTGAACTCCGGTCTGAGCGATTCATGAAGATCGTCTCGCTCGCCCCGGAAGTGATTTGAGGAGCTGGGGATGCGCAAGATTCGTAAGGGCGATCAGGTGGTCGTGATCGCCGGCAAAGACAAGGGAAAACGGGGTGCCGTGCTCACGGTGACAACCCCGGAGCATGTGGTGGTCGAGGGCGTCAATCGGGTGAAGAAGCACCAGCGTCCCAACCCCATGCGCAATCAGACGGGCGGAATCGTCGAGTTCGAGAAGTCCGTGCACGTGTCCAACGTTGCGATCCTCAATCCTGCGACCCAGAAGGCGGATCGCGTCGGATTCAAGATCCTCGACGACGGGCGCAAGGTGCGCGTCTTCAAGTCGAACGGCGAAATGATCGACGCCTAGGAGATCGGAACATGGCGCGTTTTCAACAGTTCTACCGGGACACGGTCGTTCCCCAGCTGATGACTCAGTTCGGGTACAAGTCAGTGATGGAAGTCCCCCGCATCGAGAAGATCGTCCTCAACATGGGCGTCGGCGAAGCAGTGGCGGACAAGAAGGTCATGGATCACGCCGTGGGCGACATGACCAAGATCGCCGGTCAGAAGCCGGTCGTCACGAAGGCACGTAAGGCCATCGCCGGTTTCAAGATCCGCGAGGGCTATCCCGTCGGATGTTCGGTGACCCTTCGCCGCAAGCAGATGTATGAGTTCCTTGACCGATTCGTTTCCATCGCGCTGCCGCGCGTTCGTGACTTCCGTGGGGTGTCCCCGAGGGGTTTCGATGGTCGCGGCAACTACAACATGGGCATCAAGGAACAGATCATCTTCCCCGAGATCGAGTACGACAAGATCGACATGCTTCGGGGTATGAACATCACGTTTACGACCACGGCGAAGACCGACGAGGAAGCCAAAGCGCTTCTGGTCGCGTTCCGCTTTCCCTTCAGGAGTTAAGCGACATCATGGCCAAGATCGCGTTGATCAATCGCGAAGAGAAGCGCCGCGCGCTAGTGAAGAAGTACGCCGCGAAGCGCGCCGAGCTCATGGCAATCATCCAGGATGGCAAGGCGAGCGACGAAGAGAAGGCGGAAGCCCGGGACAAGATCCAGGCGATGCCGCGCGATGCGAGCCCGGTGCGGCTGCGCAATCGCTGCGCCATCACCGGTCGTCCGCGCGGGTTCTACCGCAAGTTCGGGCTTGCCCGTAACAAGGTTCGCGAGATTGCCATGCGTGGCGAGATCCCGGGCCTGGTCAAGGCCAGCTGGTAGGAGGACAGGCCCAAATGAGCATGAGCGATCCCGTCGCCGACATGTTGACCCGCATCCGGAACGCCCAAAGTTCCGAGAAGCCCACTGTCGCGATGCCGAACAGCAAGTTGAAGAAAGCGATTGCCGGCGTCCTCAAGGACGAAGGCTACATCGAAGACTTCGCCGTCCGTAACGATGACAACAAGCCCGTGCTGGAGATCCAGCTGAAGTACTACGCCGGGCGTCCCGTCATCGAGCGCATCGAGCGCGTGAGCCGTCCCGGGCTGCGGATCTACCGCGGGTCCAAGGACATCCCCCATGTGATGAACGGTCTTGGCATTGCGATCGTGTCCACGTCGCAGGGCGTCATGACCGATCGCAAGGCACGGGCCGGTGGTATCGGCGGCGAAGTGCTCTGCATCGTCGCCTGAGGTCCAAGCCATGTCTCGAGTTGCAAAGTATCCAGTCAGCATTCCTGCCGGCGTCGAAGTGAGCATCGATGCCCAGCAGATCGTGGTGAAGGGGCCGCTGGGGTCGTTGACCCAGGCGCTCACCGGGGACGTCGTCGTGAAGAACGAGGACGGTAAGGTGACGTTCGTCGCGGCGAGCGATTCCCTTCACTCCAAGGCCATGTCGGGCACCCTGCGCGCTCTGGTCAACAACTTCGTGACTGGTGTCTCGAAGGGGTTCGAGCGCAAGCTGCAGCTGATCGGCGTCGGTTATCGCGCCCAGGCGGCCGGCGACACGGTGAATCTGTCGCTCGGGTTCTCGCATCCGGTTGCGTACAAGTTGCCGAAGGGTGTGAAGGCCGAGACCCCGACGCAGACCGAAATCATCCTGAAAGGCGCCGACAAGCAGCAGGTCGGGCAGGTTGCCGCGGAGATCCGGGCTTATCGTCCTCCCGAGCCCTACAAGGGCAAGGGCGTGCGCTACGCCAATGAGGTCGTGGTGATCAAGGAAACCAAGAAGAAGTGATGAGGGCGCGGACATGATCTCCAAGAAGGAAGCTCGCCTCCGGCGGGCACGGCAGACGAGGGCGAAGATCTCCGAGTTGCGCTCTGTCAGGTTGAGTGTGCATCGGTCGAATCTCCACATCTACGCGCAAGTCATCGACGCGTCCGGTTCCGTGGTCCTCGCTTCTGCGTCGACGCTCGAGCCGGAAGTGCGCGGTCAGGTGAAGCGAGGCTCCACCGTGGAAGCGGCCAAGATCGTGGGCCGTCGCGTGGCCGAGAAGGCCATCGCGAAGGGTGTGAGCGACGTCTCTTTCGACCGCTCCGGGTTCCAGTTTCACGGCAGGGTGAAGGCCCTCGCCGAAGCGGCCCGGGAAGCGGGCCTCAAGTTCTGAGGAGCGGCACGCAATGGCAAGGAATTCGAAGAACGCGCAGGGCTCCGAAGAACGGTCCGATGGCCTTCGCGAGAAGATGGTCGCCGTGAATCGTGTGACCAAGGTGGTGAAGGGTGGTCGTATTCTCGGCTTCGCGGCGCTCACCGTTGTGGGCGACGGCGATGGCAGCATCGGCATGGGCAAGGGCAAGGCGCGTGAAGTGCCGGTCGCCGTGCAGAAGGCGATGGAAGAAGCCCGCCGCAAGATGGTGAAGGTGAGCCTCAAGAACGGCACCCTTCAGCACGCGGTGATCGGGCACCACGGCGCGTCCCGTGTGCTGATCCAGCCGGCGTCCGAAGGTACCGGCATCATCGCCGGCGGCCCGATGCGCGCCGTGTTCGAAGTGATGGGCGTCACGAACGTGCTGGCCAAGTGTCTGGGTTCCACCAACCCGTACAACGTGGTCCGCGCGACGATCAACGGCTTGACGGAAATGAACACGCCTTCGGAAATCGCGGCGAAGCGTGGCAAGACCGTCGAAGAGATCCTGGGGTAAGCCATGGCTGGCGATCAGACGAAGAAGACAGTCAAGGTGACGCTCGTGAAGAGCGTCATCGGTACGCGGGAATCCCATCGTGCCACCGTGCGCGGCCTCGGCCTGCACGGGCTCAACAGCAGCGCTGTCCTCGAAGACACGCCTGCGGTGCGCGGCATGATCAACAAGGTGCGCTATCTCGTGAAGAGCGAGGGCTGATACATGAAACTCAACACGATCAAGCCGGCTGCCGGCGCCAAGCATGCCAAGCGGCGTGTGGGGCGCGGCATCGGCAGCGGACTAGGCAAGACGGCCGGTCGCGGCCACAAGGGTCAGAAGTCCCGTTCCGGCGGATTCCACAAGGTCGGTTTCGAAGGCGGTCAGATGCCGCTGCAGCGTCGTTTGCCGAAGCGCGGCTTCACGTCGCTGACCAAGGGCGATACCGCTGAGGTCCGTCTGGCGGCCCTCGAGAGCGTCACCGCCGAGATCATCGACTTTGCGGCCCTCCTCGCGGCGGGCGTCGTGCCGGCGTCGGCGAAAGCGGCGAAGGTCATTCTCGCGGGAAAGATCGGCAAGGCCGTGAAGCTCTCGGGCATCAAGGTTTCGAAGGGCGCTCGTGCGGCCATCGAAGCGGCCGGCGGTTCGGTCGCCTGAGGCTGAGGAAACCAAGTTGGCTGATTCTCCCCTCCAAGGCACGGGCAACAAGTTCGGCGATCTGAAGCGCCGGCTGTTGTTCCTGCTCGGAGCCCTCATCGTCTACCGGATCGGCGCTCACGTGCCGGTTCCGGGAATCGATCCCGTCCAGCTGGCAGAGCTCTTCAAGAGCCAGCAGGGCGGCATCCTGGACATGTTCAACATGTTCTCGGGTGGGGCTCTGTCCCGCTTCACGATCTTCGCGCTGGGGATCATGCCGTACATCTCCGCGTCGATCATCATGCAGTTGCTCACCGTGGTGGTGCCGCAGCTGGAAGCGCTCAAGAAGGAAGGGGAGTCAGGCCGTCGGAAGATCACGCAGTACACGCGCTACGGTACTTTGTTGCTGGCGACGATCCAGGGTTTCGGCATTGCCGTGGCGCTGGAAGCACAGCGCGGCCTGGTGATCGACCCCGGGCTGGCGTTCCGTCTCACGACGGTCATCACGCTGGTGACGGGCACGCTGTTCCTGATGTGGCTCGGTGAGCAGATCACGGAACGAGGGATCGGCAACGGGATTTCGCTGATCATCTTCGCGGGGATTGCCGCCGGACTGCCGCGTGCCATTGGCGGCACTCTGGAGTTCACGCGGACGGGCTCTTACTCGATCCCGCTGGTGCTGTTCCTGTTTGCGGTGGTGCTGCTGGTGACCGCGCTGGTCGTTTTCGTCGAGCGAGGGCAGCGGAAAATCCTGGTCAACTACGCGAAGCGGCAGGTCGGCCGGAAGGTCTATGGCGGGCAGAGTTCCCACCTTCCGCTGAAGTTGAACATGTCGGGGGTGATCCCGCCGATCTTTGCGTCGAGCATCATCCTGTTTCCGGCAACGATCGCCGGCTGGTTCGGCTCGAGCGAGAACATGACATGGCTGCGTGACATCAGTGCCACGCTGCATCCCGGACAGCCGATCTACGTCCTGCTGTATGCAGCCGCGATCGTGTTCTTCTGCTTCTTCTACACGGCCCTTGTGTTCAATCCCAAGGAAACCGCGGAGAACCTGAAGAAAGGCGGTGCGTTCGTCCCGGGGATTCGTCCGGGGGAACAGACTGCCCGGTATATCGAGAAGATCATCATGCGCCTGACGCTCGCCGGAGCTCTGTACATCACGGTGGTGTGTCTGTTGCCCGAGTTTCTGATCGTGAAATGGAACGTACCGTTCTATTTTGGCGGTACCAGCTTGCTGATTATCGTGGTGGTGACGATGGACTTCATGGCGCAGGTTCAGGCCTACATGATGTCGCACCAGTACGAGAGCCTTCTCAAGAAGGCCAACTTCAAAGGTGGCGCGTTTCCGACGCGCTGAGGGACCCCAAAGGGATGTCAAAGGAAGAAACGATTCAGATGCAGGGTGAGGTGGTCGAGACCCTGCCCAATGCCACCTTCCGGGTGAAACTCGAGAATGGGCACATCGTTCTTGCGCACATCTCCGGGAAAATGCGTATGCACTACATCCGGATCTTGCCGGGTGACAAAGTGACGGTGGACTTGACGCCCTACGATCTTTCCCGGGCGCGCATCGTGTTTCGGGCAAAGTAGGGATCAGCGGGAAACCGAGGAGAAGGAAAATGAGAGTTCAGGCATCGGTCAAGAAGATCTGCCGCAAGTGCAAGATCATCCGACGCAATCGTGTGATCCGGGTCATCTGCGAAGATCCGCGTCACAAGCAGCGTCAAGGTTGATTCGGCCTCCACAGGCACACTAGACAACAGGGTCGAGCATGGCACGTATTGCAGGAGTCAACATCCCGAACCATCAGCATGCCTCTATCGCGCTTACTGCGATCTACGGCATCGGTCGCACTCGGGCGGCCAAGATCTGTGCGGATGCCGGAGTCGCTCCGACCGCGAAGATCAAGGACCTGTCCGATGCGGAGATGGACAAGCTGCGCGAGCACGTCGGACGCTACACGGTCGAGGGAGATCTTCGCCGCGAAGTGACGATGAGCATCAAGCGCCTGATGGATCTCGGTTGCTATCGGGGCATCCGTCATCGCCGCGGCCTGCCGGTGCGCGGACAGCGCACTCGGACCAACGCCCGTACCCGGAAGGGTCCGCGCAAGGCCGTGCGGGCATCGAACAAGTGAACGTAACGCAATTCATGGCGCAAGGGATTCGGAACAATGGCTAAGGCACAGACCCGGGTGCGGAAGAAGGTCAAGAAGAACGTGGCGGAAGGGATCGCCCATGTTCATGCTTCCTTCAACAACACGATCGTGACGATTACCGACCGGCAGGGCAACGCCCTGTCCTGGGCAACCTCGGGCGCAGCTGGTTTCAAGGGCTCCCGCAAGTCGACGCCCTTCGCAGCCCAGGTCGCTGCAGAGAATGCCGGCAAGGCAGCGCAGGAATGCGGCGTGAAGAACCTGGAGGTCCGCATCAAGGGCCCGGGTCCCGGCCGCGAATCCGCCGTGCGTGCACTCAATGCCGTCGGCTTCAAGATCACCAGTATTTCGGACGTCACCCCTGTACCGCACAACGGTTGCCGTCCCCCCAAGAAACGCCGTATCTAGAGGGCAGGGAGCGATATCCATGGCCAGAAACCTCGAACCCAAGTGCCGGCAATGCCGTCGCGAGCGCGAAAAGCTCTTTCTCAAGGGCGAGAAGTGCTTCACCGACAAGTGCGCGGTCGAACGTCGCGATTACGCGCCTGGTCAGCACGGCCAGAAAAGCGGTCGTCTGTCGGACTACGGTGTGCAGCTTCGCGAGAAGCAGAAGGTCCGCCGGATCTACGGTGTGCTCGAGCGTCAGTTCCGTCTCGAGTACAAGGAAGCCGAGCGTCAGAAGGGCGTGACCGGTGAGCGGCTTCTGCAGCGCCTCGAGAGCCGCCTCGACAACGTCGTGTATCGGATGGGATTCGGGTCCAGCCGGACCGAAGCCCGGCAGATCGTCCGTCACAACGGCATCCTCGTGAACGGCAAGCGCGTGAACATCCCGTCCTACCATCTGCGCGAAGGCGATCTGGTGGAAGTGGCGGAACGCGCCAAGGGCCAGTTGCGCATCAAGGGCGCCGTGGAAGCCGCAGAGAGCCGCGGATTCCCCGAGTGGGTCGAAGTCGACGTGAAGGGTCTGAAAGGCAAGTTCAAGGCGCGTCCGCAGCGTTCCGAACTGCCCTCGACCATCAACGAATCCCTGGTCGTGGAGTTGTACTCCAAGTGATCGTTTCGGTTCAGGCGCCCGCGGGCGCCTGACCGCGGTTTTTTTCCATCTCAAGGGAACAGCACATGCCCAGTAGCGCTCTGTTGAAGCCCCGCATTATCGATGTGCAGCAGGTGGGTCCCTCCCACGCGAAAGTCACCATGGAACCGTTCGAACGGGGCTATGGGTACACGCTGGGGAACGCCCTGCGCCGCATCCTTCTGTCCTCGATGCCGGGCTATGCCCCCACCGAGGTGAAGATCGCCGGGGTCCTTCACGAGTACTCGACGATCGACGGTGTCCGGGAAGACGTGGTCGACATTCTTCTCAATCTGAAAGGCATCGTGCTCAAGCTGAACAGCCGTGAACAGGCTGTGCTGACGCTCAAGAAGCAGAGCGAGGGTCCTGTCACGGCCGGCGACATCGAAACGTCCCACGACGTCGAGATCATCAATCCCGACCACGTGATCGCTCATCTGGAGGCAGGTGGGAAGATCGACATGCAGATCACCGTCGAGCAGGGTCGCGGCTACGTGCCGGCGAGCCAGCGCCCGGCGAACCGCGAGTCCCGCAGCATCGGCAGCATCCTGATGGATTCGTCTTTCAGCCCCGTGCGTCGCGTGAGCTACGCCGTGGAGAGCGCCCGCGTCGAACAGCGTACGGACCTCGACAAGCTGATCATCGATGTCGAGACCAACGGAGTCATCGAGCCCGAGGAAGCCATTAGGCTTGCCGCGCGCATGCTGATGGACCAGCTCGAGACGTTCGCTCACCTCGAAGGAACCCCCACCACCACGGCGCCGGTGCGTGCTCCGCAGGTGGACCCGGTTCTGCTCCGCCCGGTCGACGATTTGGAACTCACGGTGCGTTCGGCCAACTGCCTGAAGGCCGAGAACATCTATTACATCGGCGACCTCATCCAGCGGACCGAGACCGAGCTGCTGAAGACGCCGAACCTGGGCCGGAAGTCGCTGAACGAGATCAAGGAAGTCCTTGCCTCGCGTGGTCTCACGCTGGGAATGAAACTGGAAAACTGGCCCCCGGCCGGCCTGGAAAAGGTCTGACGGGCGGCTGGGCCGATAACGAAAGAAGAGGTGATATATGCGTCACGGTCTTGGCCTGCGCAAGCTCAATCGTACGAGTTCCCACCGGCTTGCGATGCTTCGCAATCTGACGAACGCGCTTCTGCGCCACGAGGCGATCACGACGACCTTGCCCAAGGCAAAGGAACTGCGTCGCGTTGCCGAGCCGATCATCACGCTCGGCAAGGCGCCGACGCTGGCCAACCGCCGGCTGGCGTTCTCGCGTCTGCGTGATCGTGATCTGGTGACCAAGCTCTTCAACGAGCTCGGTCCGCGTTACGCGAAGCGGGGCGGTGGTTACCTCCGGATCCTGAAGTGCGGATTCCGCAAGGGCGACAACGCACCGATGGCCTACGTCGAACTGCTCGATCGGCCGGAAGGTGCGGCCGAAGCACCGGTCGCGACGGAAGGCTGAGTACGCGCAGGGTCCGACCAAGCCTTCCGGGCGCGGTCGGTCCGGGCACACGAAAGCAGACAAGAGGGGGCGCATACGCGCCCCCTTTTGTTTTCTGCGTCAGCCTGCGAGGGCCTTCCTCGGCGCGGGCAGCAGTCGGATGATCTGGTCTGCGGGCACCGGGCGGCTGATGAGGAAGCCCTGCACGTATTCGCAGCCGCGCTCGCGCAGGAAAGCGAGCTGAGCCTCGGTTTCCACGCCCTCGGCCACCACTTCCAGGCGCAGGCTGTGCGCCATCGCAATGATGGCGGAGGCGATCGCGGCGTCATCCCCGGCGTCGGGCATGTCCTTCACGAATGAGCGGTCGACCTTCAGCGTGTCCACAGGGAACTGCTTCAGATAGGCGAGCGACGAGTAACCCGTTCCGAAGTCGTCGATGGACAGTCGCAGGCCCATGGCCTTGAGGCGCTTCAGCGTATCGAGCGTGGTCGCGCGGTCGTCCATCAGCATGCTTTCCGTCACCTCCAGTTCCAGTCGTTCCGGCGCCAGGCCCGTGTCCCGGAGGACCCGCGCGACGAAGTCGACGAAGCCGGGCTGCTGAAAGTGCGGGCTCGCGATGTTGACTGCCACGTGCATGGGTGGCAGCCCCATCGCTGACCACTGCTGTGCCTGGGAGGCCGCCTGCATCAGGACCCACTCTCCGATGGCGACGATGAGTCCGGAGTCCTCTGCCAGCGGGATGAAGTCCATCGGTGGGACCATGCCGATCTCCGGCTGATGCCAGCGGATCAGGGCCTCTACACCCGCGACGGTGCCGGTCCGCAGATCGAGCTTCGGCTGGTAGTGCAGTTCGAACTCGTTGCGGTCCAGTGCGCGGCGAAGCTTGGATTCCAGGGCGAGCCGCTCCAGCGCTCGGGAGTTCATCTCCTTGCCGTAGAAACGATAGTTGTTGCGGCCCTGGCTCTTCGCGAAGTACATCGCCGCGTCGGCATTCTTGATCAGCGTGTCCGCGTCCTGGCCATCCATGGGGTAGAGGGCCACGCCGATGGAGGTCGTCGTGAACAGTTCGTGTCCGTCCACCTCGAGCGGTCGCTGAACCACATCGAGGATCCGGCGCGCGACCTTCGCGGCGTCCTGGAAGCTGTTCATGTCGCCCAGGAGCACGCAGAACTCGTCTCCGCCCAGTCTGGCCAGCGTGGAGTCCTCACCGGGAAGCAGACGCGTGATGGGGTCGCGCCCACGCACGCTTTCGCGCAGGCGTTGCGCGACGGTGACGAGCAGACGGTCGCCCACGCCGTGGCCGAGCGTATCGTTGATGCGCTTGAACTGGTCGAGATCGAGGGACAGCACCCCCACCATCCGACCGGTGCGGCTGGCGTGCTCAAGAGCCACGGACAGGTTGTCGAGGAAGCGCTGCCGGTTCGGCAGCTGCGTCAGTCGATCGAAGTAGGCAAGCTGATGGATCCGCTGCTCGGCGGCCTTGTTCTCGGTGATGTCCTGGATGGCGCCGAACGCCTGCAGCGGCCGGCCATCCTCGCCCAGCAGCGACTCGGTATGGATCCGGACATAACGGATGGCGCCGTCCGGATGCACCACGCGATGGATGAGTTCATCGACCGAGCCGCCAGCCCGCAATGACTGCAGTGCAGCGGTGAACTCGCCTCGATCCTCGGCGTGGATCCTGGAGACGAGCGCGTCGACGCCGGGGTGAGTGGCAGCCTGGTCGTACCCGAGGATCCGGAACACTTCGTCCGACCAGCGCATGCGGTCCGATTCGAAGTCCCATCGCCAGGAGCCGAGTCTCGCGACTCGCTGGGCGCTCGCGAGCAGGGCCTGGTTCTCGACCATCCCCTCGATGGCCTCGGCGGCTCTGAGGATGTACCGGACCCGGTGTCCCAGGATGCCCCAGTTGATCGGCTTGCTGATGAAGTCCGTCGCCCCGGCTTCGTACGCCCGGTTTATGGAGTCGAGGTCGTCGAGGCCGGTCAGCATCAGGATGGGGACATGGCGTCCGCGGGGCAGGGCTCTCAGCGTCTCCACGGCCTGGTAGCCGTCGATGCCCGGCATCATCACATCCATCAGCACGATGTCGGGGTGCTCGCGCTCGAAGCTGGCGAGTCCGGACTCGCCATCCGACACCACGATCGTGCGCAGCCCGGACAGTTCGAGCGTGCGGCTGGCGATCAGGCGGATCGTCGGATCGTCGTCGACGATCAGCGCGAGCGGCGTAGGGGTTGCGGGATCAGGCGCCGACATGCTGGCGGTTCTCCACGAGAGGGGCGAGTCGGCGCGACGATGCCTCGGTGACGCGCGCAAGTTCTTCGATGGCGAGCGGTGTCTCGCCGGGCACGCCGTCCCGAAGCGAGTGCTCCAGACGATGGGCCAGATGCGAGACGAGATTCGCTCCGACGTTCGAGGACGCCGACTTGAGCGTGTGGGCGGCGCGCTTCAGCTTTGCAGCATCGGCGTTCGCGAGCGCCATGCGCATCTCTTCGATGAGGCCGGTCGATGTCTGCAGGTAGGCGTCCACGACTTCGCGCAGCAGATCGGAACCGTCCTCACCGCCGAGGGTACGCAGGCTTTCCAGCACATCCTCGTCGATCTCGGAATGGGGGCTGCGAAAGTGGCCCGATGTCCGGCTGCGACCGGAGCCCTGCATCGAACCGGCCGGCAGATGCCGCGCGAGCACTTGCGCGAGCTGCTCGCGCCGGAACGGTTTCGCGAGGTAGTCGTCCATCCCGGCCGAGAGGCAGCGCTCACGGTCGCCCTCGACGGCATTGGCCGTGAGCGCGACGATCGGCTGTCGCTGTCCGCGGGGGAGCGACTGTTCCTCAACGCGCCAGCGCTCTGTCGCGCTGTAGCCATCGAGTTCCGGCATCTGACAGTCCATGAGCACGACATCGAAGGCACGCTCGCGCAGTGCAGCCAGGCACTCCAAGCCGTTGTCGGCGACGCGAACCCGGCAACCGAGTGCCATCAGCATCTCGCGCGCCACCAGCTGGTTCACCGGATTGTCCTCCACGAGGAGAACATCGGCATCGAACCGCAGCGCGCTCTGATCTGTTCCACCGGCATCCGAGCTTTCGCGCAGAGGGGCACCGAGGGCCGAGGCGAGTGTCTGATGCAGGTCCGCCTGGCGTACCGGCTTGCGAAGCCAGGCGTGTATGCCGAGGCCTTCCGTGACGGCATGCTCTGGCGCTTGGCTCAAGGAACTCAGGATGATGACCGGGCAGGTGTGCGCGTCGACGCCGAACGCGCGGATGGCGCGGGTGACGTCGAGTCCGGTCATGCCGGGCATCTGCATGTCGAGGATGGCAATGTCCACCGGGCGGGGTGTGCTGCGGAAGACTTCGACGGCATGGCGTCCATCGCGGGCGACGAGTACGGCCAGACCGAGCGCGGCGCACTGGTGCTCCAGTATCTCCCGGTTGGTGGGATTGTCATCGGCGATGAGCGCACGGCGCCCGCGGAGACCTCGGCGTGCGGCCGCGTTGTCCGCCCGGCCGACGCTGCTCCGGTCCAGACGCAGATCGATCCGGATCACGAACCGCGTGCCCTGGCCGACCGTGCTCTCCACCTGGACGTGACCGCCCATGAGTTCCACGAGCTGGCGGACGATCGACAGGCCGAGGCCCGTGCCGCCATAGCGTCGTGTGGTCGTCTCGTCCGCCTGGGCGAAGGCGTCGAATATGCGGTCACGGGCATCGGTCGCGATGCCCACACCGGTATCCGACACCTCGATGACATAGCTGGCGTGAGCGGTGCGCACCGCAGTGGCCCTCACGCGAACCACCACTTCGCCATGCTCGGTGAACTTCAGTGCATTGCCCAGCAGATTCGCGACGATCTGGCGAAGGCGTAGGGGGTCTCCGAGCACGTTGCCCGGCATGTCCTCCGCGACATCGCAGGCCAGTTCCAGGCCCTTCTTCTGCGCCTGTTCGCCGAACATCTGCACGACGTCCTCCAGCGTCTCCCCCAGGTCGAACGGCACGCTCTCCAGGCTCATGCGGCCTGCCTCGATCTTCGAGAAGTCGAGGATGTCGTTGATGATCCCCAGCAGGTGCTCCGCCGACCGCTCCACCGTGAGCGCGAGTTCGCGCTGGCGGTCATCGAGATCGGTGTCGAGCAGCAGTTCGGTCACGCCCAGCACACCGTTCATCGGCGTGCGGATTTCGTGGCTCATGTTGGCCAGGAAGAAGCTCTTCGCCCGGCTCGCGGCTTCGGCGGATTCCTTCGCACGCGCGAGGGCCTGCTCCGCTTCCTTGCGGGCGCTGATGTCGGCGATCGTTCCCATCACCCGCAGGGCCATGCCCTCGGCCGAGCGGTCGATCACCTTGCCGCGCACGTGCACCCACTGCCATGTGCCGTCGCGGCGCCGCAGCCGGAAATCCTGGGCGAGTTCCGGGCGCTCGTTTCTGAGCATGCTGCGGATCGCATCGCGCATCGTCACGAAGTCATCCGGGTGCACCGCCTGCAGAAACGCCGTGAGTGGAAGGCTGAGCGCAGCCTCGCGGTCCCCGGTGAGCGATCCCCACTCCTTGCTGACATAGGTTTCCCCGCTCGCGCCATCGCAGTCGAAGAACGCGACGACGGACGCTTCGAGTGCGAGATGCAGTCGGGCTTCGGCCTCGCGCAGGGCCTGTGTACGGCCTTCCACCTCGGTCTCCAGCTTCTGGCTGTAGCGCTCGAGAATCTGGTCGCGTTCCTGCATCTGTTCCAGCATCACGTTGAAGCCGTCGATCAGTTTCCCCACCTCGTCGTTGCCCTTCCGCGCGGCCCGAAGCGTGTAATCGCGCGTCAGTGCGATCTCCTCGGCAGTCCGGGAGAGGGAGAGGATGGGGTCGGAGATGAGTCTCTGCAGCCGTCGCGACAAGGGGAGGGCCACGAGAAACAGCACGGCAACTGTTGCCGCACCGACGAAAGCGAGTTTCGTGATGAGGCCGCGCCAGACCGGGCCGAGATCGGCATCGAGCCTGACGGCGCCCACGGTGTGGCCGTCGGCCAGCACCAGCGGTTCGGCCATGGTGGTGATCGAGGCGCTCGCGGCCCCGTCGAGCCAGCCCGCCACGCCTTGACTTCCCGCATGGGCGCGGACGTAGCTGGCGACCACTTCCCCGTCCGGCCGGACGATCTGCGCGGCAACCACCTCGTCCCTGCCGGCAAGAGCAGCCAGGACACTCGACGCCGTGACGATGTCGCTGTCCCGCACGGCCTTGGTGCTGCTGGCCGCGATCATGCCGGCGATGCTGGAAAGGTCTTGCCGGATGGTGTGGCGGGTCGCGCCGATCTCGATGGCCGCGAAGGCGGCAAAGCAGAGCGTGACGCCGACGACCGTCGTGAGCATCCCGACGGCCGTGATCTTGTCGGCGAGCGACCAGTGACGCGGTCCGCGAAACTTCACGGAGCGGTCCTCCAGGCGAGCGCGTCCTTCCCATGCCGCTCACGCGGGCATGACGATTCTGTCCGGGGTGTGATGCCGGCGCCTGAACGCTGCCATTCCCTGAAGAACACGCTGACTGAAACTCCCATCCGATGACTGAAGGGTTATCGGCATGGGACCGGGGCTTCTTCAGGTCGAAGATCGGTCGTTTATGGGAGAGAGCACAGGGACTGCGGGCCCCGCGGAGCGGTCCGCGACGCCAAGCCAGGCTAAGGGGAGGGCGCCCGGGCCAGGAGGGGCGCCAGGAATCGTCCGGTGTGGCTGCCGGCGGCCGCCGCGATGACGCCCGGCGGACCCTCCGCAACAATCTGGCCGCCGCCGGCGCCTCCCTCGGGCCCGAGATCGACGACCCAGTCGGCCGTCTTGATCACGTCGAGGTTGTGCTCGATCACCACGATGGTGTTGCCGCGGTCCCGCAGGCGGTGTAGTACCTCCAGCAGCAGCGCCACATCCTGGAAATGCAGGCCGGTGGTGGGCTCGTCCAGGATGTAGAGCGTGCTCCCTGTGTCCCGCTTCGACAGCTCGAGCGCGAGCTTGATGCGCTGCGCTTCGCCCCCGGAGAGGGTGGTCGCGCTCTGGCCCAGTGTGATGTAGCCGAGCCCCACATCGCGGAGCGTCTCCAGCTTTCGCGCGAGGATCGGGACGGCGTCGAAGAACTCCCGGGCCTCGTCGACCGTCAGCCCCAGCACTTCGTGGATGTTGCGGCCTTTGTAGCGGACTTCGAGCGTCTCGCGACCGTAGCGCCTGCCGTGGCAGACCTCGCACGAGACGTATACGTCGGGGAGGAAGTGCATTTCGACTTTCACCACGCCGTCGCCCTGGCAGGCTTCGCAGCGCCCGCCCTTCACGTTGAAGGAAAACCGTCCCGGGCCATACCCGCGCTCCCGCGCGAGCGGCACGGCCGCGAACAATTCCCGGATCGGCGTGAGCAGGCCGGTATAGGTGGCGGGATTGGAACGCGGGGTGCGGCCGATGGGGCTCTGGTCCACGTTCACCACCTTGTCGATCTGCTCGAGCCCCGTGATCTCGTCGTGTGGCGCCGGGTCGTCATGGCTGCCGTGCAGGTGGCGCGCCGCGGCGCGGTAGAGCGTGTCGTTCACGAGGGTGGACTTGCCCGATCCGGAAACGCCGGTCACGCACACGAACAGCCCGATAGGAAACCGGACGTCGGTACCCCGCAGATTGTTGCCGCGGGCGCCGCGGACGGTGATCGCTCGCGACCAGTCCGGACGATGTTCGGAAGATGGCATCGGGATGCTGCGGCGTCCGGAGAGGTACTGTCCGGTGATGGACACCGGCGACGCGGAGATCTCCGCGGGGGTCCCTTCGGCGATGACCCGACCCCCGTGCACACCGGCGCCGGGCCCCATGTCGACCACGTGATCGGCGCGGAGGATGGCGTCCTCGTCGTGCTCCACGACGATCACGGAGTTGCCGAGGTCGCGCAGGCGCTCCAGCGTGACGAGCAGCCTTTCGTTGTCGCGCTGATGCAGGCCGATGGAGGGCTCGTCGAGCACGTACATCACGCCCGTGAGGCCCGTCCCGATCTGGCTCGCGAGCCGGATGCGTTGCGCTTCACCGCCCGAGAGGGTGTCGGCCGCGCGGTCCAGCGACAGATAGCCGAGGCCGACGCTGCCGAGGAAGCCGAGCCGCGCGCGGATCTCGTGGACGATCCGCTCCGCGATCGTGGCGCGCGCACCTTCCAGCCGCAGCGCCTCGAAGAAACCCACGGCGTCCTCGATGGGCAATGCCTCCAGCGTCGGCAGCGCGCGGTCCCCCACGAATACATTGCGCGCTTCCTTGCGCAGGCGCTGGCCGCCGCATTCGGAGCACGGCGCCGTCGTGAGGTATTTGGCGAGTTCCTCGCGCACGAGGGCGGAGTCGGTCTCGCGATAGCGGCGCTCGATGCTTGGCACGACGCCCTCGAAGGTGTGCTCACGCACGAGCGGGCGACCTTTCTCGCCGGTGTAGACGAAACGGATCTTCTCGCGGCCCGAACCGCGCAGAACCAGATGCTGCGCGGCGTCCGGCAGCGACTCGAACGGCGTGTCGAGATCGAAGTTCGCGTGCGCCGCCAGGCTCTCCAGCATCTGGTAGAAGAACTGATTGCGACGGTCCCAGCCCTTGATGGCGCCCGCAGAGAGCGACAGATGCGGCAGCGCGACGATCCGTTGCGGATCGAAGAAGCTCTCGTGACCGAGGCCGTCGCAGCGCGGGCAGGCACCGGCGGGATTGTTGAACGAGAAGAGCCTCGGCTCGAGTTCGGCCAGCGTGTAGTCGCAGTGCGGACAGGCGAATCGTGCCGAATACGTGTGCTCTTCCGTACCGTCGAGTTCGGCGATGGTCACGCGGCCGTCCGCGAGGCGCATGGCCGTTTCCACGGATTCCGCGAGCCGCTGCGCTCCGTCCCGACGTACCCGCAGGCGGTCGATGACGACGTCGAGATTGTGCGGGCGGGAGCGCACGAGTTTCGGCGGCGGGTCGATCTCCACCACCTCGCCGTCGATCCGTACGCGCACGTAGCCCTGTGCGCGAAGGTCCTCCAGGCGGTCGAGGTGTTCGCCTTTGCGGCCCGACACCACGGGTGCCAGGATCATGATCCTCGTGTCCTCCGGCATGGAGAGGATCGTGTCCACCACCTGCGACACGGTCCGTGCGGTGAGGGGCACCTGGTGCTCCGGGCAGCGCGGTTCACCCACCCGCGCGAACAGCAGCCGCAGGTAATCGTGAATTTCCGTCACCGTGCCGACCGTCGAGCGCGGGTTGTGGCCGCCGGTCTTCTGCTCGATGGCGATCGCGGGCGAGAGGCCTTCGATGTAGTCGACGTCCGGCTTCTCGCTCAGTTGCAGGAACTGGCGCGCGTAGGCCGACAGCGACTCGACGTAGCGTCGCTGTCCCTCCGCGTAGAGCGTGTCGAAGGCCAGCGAGGACTTGCCGGAGCCGGACAATCCGGTGATGACGACCAGCCTCCCGCGTGGAATGTCGAGGTCCACGTTCTTGAGGTTGTGCGTCCGCGCACCGCGCACGCGAATGAATTCCATGAAGGCAGCCGGGGGCGAAGACTAATCGGCTAATATACCGCGGCTCGTTTTCCCCTCACAGTTTTCCCCGTGTCCATCTCCAATTCGTTCCCAGCCAGCGTCTCGGGCGCGCGCCGCGCGACCGTCATCACCGCTTCTGGGCGCGGTGCATTCCGCTGTCCGCAGCCCCGCCGATGAGAGGCCGTTCCTCCAGCACCACCCGGATGACGCCGACCGAATTGCGGTCGAGCATCGCTCTCGCGTCGGTCTCCGGGTTGCGGCTGTTCGGCATGTTCGTGATTCTTCCGGTGTTCGCGCTGTTCGCCGAAGGCCTGCCCGGCGGGGACGACCAGCGGCTCGTCGGTCTGGCGCTCGGCATCTACGGGCTCACCCAGGCCGTCCTGCAGGTGCCCTTCGGCTGGGTGTCCGACCGCTGGGGGCGCAAGCCCACCCTCTATACCGGGCTGCTCATCTTTGCCCTCGGCAGTTTCATCGCCGCGATGTCCACGACCATCTACGGCGTCATCGCGGGACGGGTGGTGCAGGGAGCCGGCGCCGTCTCCGCCGCCGCCATCGCGCTCACGGCGGACCTCACGCGGGAGGAGGTGCGCACCAAGGCTATGGCGATCATCGGCATCACCATCGGCGTGACGTTCGCGTTGTCCATGGGGGTCGGTCCGGTGCTGGACCGGCTGGTCGGCGTCCCCGGCATCTTCGCGATGACCGGCGTGCTGGCGCTGGGCTCCGTGGTGATGGTGCGGTTCGCCGTGCCGACGCCGCCCGCCGTCTCGGCGACTGCCGACCGGCCGAAGATCCGGGATGTCATGGGCGACCGGGAACTGCTGCGTCTCAACGTCGGCATCTTCGTGCTGCACGCCGCGCTGATGGCGCTGTTCGTGGTCATTCCCCTCATGCTCCGGTCCGCCGGCCTGGCCTCCCAGGATCAGTGGAAGCTGTACCTTCCCGTCATGAGCGCGGCCTTCCTGCTGATCATTCCGGTGATTGCGGTGGCGGAGCGCTACCACCGTCTCAAGCTCGCCTTTGTGGGAGCCATCGTGCTCATGGCCGCCGGCGTGGGACTGCTCGCCGTGGCGTCGGACTCCCTCATGGCCATCGGCGTAGGCCTGCTGATCTTCTTCAAGGCCTTCAATTTCCTCGAGGCGAGCCTGCCGTCCCTCACTTCACGGCTGGCGCCGGCCCGGGCCAAGGGCACCGCTGCGGGTGTGTTCGCGAGCGTGCAGTACCTGGGGACGTTCGTCGGGGGCGTCGCGGGCGGGCTCATTTCGCATCACTACGGGTCGGGCGCGGTGTTCTTCACGTGCGCCGGCGTCATGGTTGTCTGGTTCTTCGTGGCGCTGGGCATGACCGTGCCGGTGCTGCGCGTCTACCCGGTCCCCATCATGGACGAGGCGCGGGCGGTGGGACTCGGCCAGCGGCTGCGGGCGCTGCCGGGTGTCCGCGAGGTACTCCAGGTCTCACCCGGCGGTACGGCCCAGCTCAAAGTGGACATGGCGCGGTTCGATGAGGACAATGCTCTGCGACTGATTCAGAAGGAGATCTAGCGTGGCATCCGTCAACAAGGTGATTCTCGTGGGGAATCTGGGGCGTGACCCCGAGGTGCGTTACACCCCCGACAACGCCGCCATCACCAACATCAGCATTGCAACGACCGATTCCTGGCGCGACAAGAATGGCGACAAGCAGGAGCGCACGGAATGGCACCGCGTCGCCTTCTTCGGCAAGCTGGCCGAAATCGCGGGCGAGTACCTGAAGAAGGGCAGCCAGGTCTACGTGGAAGGGCGCCTGCAGACCCGCAAGTGGCAGGACAAGGAAGGGCAGGAACGCTACACCACCGAGATCGTCGCCGATCGCATGCAGATGCTCGGTTCGCGCAGCGGCATGGGCATGGCAGATTCCGCCGACATGGACGGCCCGCCGCCGTCCCGCCCGTCCGGTCCGGCGTCCGGCAACCGGGGAGCCTCCGCGGCGCCGAAGTCCGGGTCGAAGTTCGACGACCTGGAAGACGACATTCCCTTCTAGTCGAACGCAAGCGGGCCCGGAGACGGGCCCGCAGTCATTTCCGGCCGAACGCCGGTTCAAGCGATCCTGACCACCTGCGCCTTCGGCCTCGTCACCGGCTCCCGGCCTTCCATCTGCGCGAGCAGCCGGTCGAAGTACTCGATGGTTCGCCGCAGGCCCATATCCAGTGCCGTCGACGGTTGCCATCCCAGATGTTCCCGCGCAAGCGAGATGTCCGGGCAGCGCCGCGATGGATCGTCCGGCGGCGCGGGTCGGTACTCGATGGTCGATCGTGACCCGGTCAGTTCGATGATCCGCTGGGCGAGCTGCAGCATCGTCACCTCGTGCGGATTGCCCAGATTGATCGGTCCGGTGACGTCGTCGCCGGATTCCATCAGGCGTACCAGCGCTTCCACCATGTCATCGACGAAGCAGAAGGACCGGCTCTGGCCGCCCGTTCCGTAGACGGTGATCGGCAGCCCCTGCAAAGCCTGCATGATGAAGTTCGACACCACCCGCCCATCGTTCGGATGCATGCGCGGCCCGTAGGTGTTGAAGATCCTCGCCACCTTGATGCGCAGCCGGTGCTGGCGGTGGTAGTCGAAGAACAGCGTCTCGGCGCAGCGCTTGCCCTCGTCGTAGCAGGACCGGACCCCGATCGGATTCACGTTGCCCCAGTAGGACTCGGTCTGCGGATGCACGGCCGGGTCGCCGTAGACCTCGCTCGTGGAGGCCTGCAGCACTTTCGCCTTGACCCGCTTGGCGAGCCCCAGCATGTTGATCGCCCCATGCACGCTGGTCTTGGTCGTCTGGACCGGGTCGAACTGGTAGTGGACCGGGGACGCGGGGCAGGCGAGGTTGTAGATCTCGTCCACCTCCACGAACAGGGGGAAGGTGACGTCGTGCCGCATCAGCTCGAATCGCGGAGAGTTGAGGAGCGGGGCGATGTTGTCGCGGGTGCCGGTGAAGAAGTTGCTTCGGCCACGAGACGCTCGCACAGGTGGGAGCCGATGAATCCGGCGCCGCCGGTGACCAGAATGCGCTTCCTGAGATGCTGCATGGCGTGCCTCCGATGCTGACCTGGGAATCAGGTTATCGGCGAGCCGTCCGGAGGACTTGAGGGGCGCGAGCCCGCAGATGCGGGCCAGGGGGTCAGGCGGCGGCTTCGCTCCGGGGGGCGGCGGCCGGCTCGGCGCCCGGAAGCGCGAGGGCGGCTTTTTCCACCCATCGGGCCAGGCGTTGCAGCGTTTCGCTATCTCCCGAGTTCACCTCCAGGGCGGGTGCGAACGCCCGGAATTTCTCCACGGCGGCAGACAGCAGCACATGGATATCGGGCCCCGACATGCCGTGCGGAACGCCGAGAGCAGTCGCCCGCTCGAGCAGGATGGCAGGGTCGTCCTCCGGCCTGGCGTCCACGGCGACCAGCTCATTCGCGAGATGCACGAGCGACGCGGTCGAGCCCGGCGCGGCGCCCTGCGTGCGCACCGCGGGGCTCATGCATTCCAGCACCACGGGCGGCAGCGCCCAGACTTCGCCGACCGCGCGGCCGATCTCCGGCAGGGTGATGCCGAGGACGGAGCGAGTCGCTTCGTCCTGTGTCGCCCCGCCCTCGACGAGCGCTTCGATATCCGCGAAATCGTCGGGGAAGTGGTACATCGTGAGCATCCGTCCGAGATGGAACAGCATGCCGGCAAGAAAAGCTTCTTCGGCCGTCTTGGCGCCCAGGCGTGCGCACAGATGCCGCGCGAGCAGCCCGGCCAGGAAGGCGGAGATGGATTCCTCGCGCAGCCGGCGGCCCTCCGCCCGGCCCGCGAAGTGACCGAAACACGCCAGCCCGTTGCATGTGAGACGGACCTGGTCCACGCCCAGCAGGCTGATGGCATCGCTGACGGTCTTGATGCGTCCGGCGCCGCGCGAGTAGTACGAAGAGTTCGCGAGCTTCAGCAGGCGGCTCGTCAGGGCCACGTCGCGCAGCACCACGTTGGTGAGCCGGCTGACCGACGCGGTCTCCACGTCCCGCGTGATGGCATTGACATCGGCGAGCGTGCGGGAGATGGCGGGAAAGTCGCCCTTGCGTTCGATGCGTTTCAGCACGAACGCGACGGTGCCGTGTACGGCAGCGGCCTTGCCGTCCGCCTGGGCGCGATGCGTCTCCAGGACGGCCAGCAGCGCCGCGTGCATGTCACGTGCCGAATCGAATCGCTGGGCCGGATTGCGTGCGGTCGCGCGTCGGTACACCTGGGCCAGGGCGCCCGACGGCTCGAGCGCGTCGAGCGGCGCGACGTCCGCCTCCTGCTGGAGGATCCACTGGGCCATGTCTTTGCGCGAGCCCTCGGGGACGGCGCGTTTTCCGGTCACGCACTCGAACAGGATCTGTCCGAGGGCGAACACGTCGGTCCTGCGGTCCAGCGGTTTCGCGAGGAACTGCTCCGGTGCCATGTACGGCACGGTCCCGGCGATCAGCCCGGGTGATGCGCTGTCCGTCGCATTGCGGGAAAGGTCGAAGTCCATGATGCGCGGCTTGCCGGCCTCGTCGCTCATCACGTTGTTCGGGTTCAGGTCGAGGTGGAGGATGTCCTTTGCATGGGCGTAGGCCATCGCGTCGACGACTTGAGCCACGATGCTCAGTGCTTCCGGGAGCGAATAGGCACCGCGTTCGTCGAGTTCCTCGCGCAGCGCCTTGCCGGCGAGGTATTCGAAGACGAGGTAGCTGAAATTGTGGAATCGGCCGGACTCGTATAGCGCGACGATGTTCGGGTGCCGAAGCTGGGCCAGATTCCTGGCCTGCGCCGATGCCGCGCCCTCCCCGGACTGCAGTTCGGGGATCTCGTTCACGAGCTTGAGGGCGACGAGCCGGTCCAGGTCCGGGTCCCGGGCAAGGAATACGGCCCCCTGGGTGCCGCGGCCTAGCCGCTTCACGATGGTGAAGCGGCCGATGCGTTGCTGGGCGGTCGTGGTCGATGACATGGTGATGATTCAGGCGGAGCCGCCGGAGGAAACCGGGTTCAGGATGGGTTAACGGCCCGGCGAACCGACTCTGCAGCCCCTCGTGGGTTGGCAGCATGCCGTCGGCCTGAAAGCCTTACGTCGAGACTGCGCCGGTCGGGGGCCTTCCCTAATAGACCGGAGTGGTCCGAATGCCGAGACCGCCGCCGCGATGCGCGTCGCCCCACAAGGCATCCAGCATCGCTCTTGGATCCTGGGGAAGCCTTCCCAGCGCAAGGGTCTCGACCAGTCGCCCTGTCAGACGGCGGGCCGTTCGCGACCAGGGTCGCCAGGAGGCGTAGTGACGTGCCGTCGTGTGCGAGGAGCGGGTTGCCTGCACCCGCCACGCATTGCTCGGCAACCCGCACCCGTCGCCGGCTTGCGGGAAGGCTGCCACCGGCGTCTGCGGAACCCGGAACGTCACGCTCACATTGCCACCGTCGGGAGAATGCCAGCACACCACAGGGACGAGCCCGGCCCTCCTTCCCGCATGCTCCAGCGTTGCCGCATTGAAGTTGTAGAGGTGGGCGAAATGGAACAGATGTTCCGGAGCCTGGCAGGTGGCCTCGATGTCTGGCACTTCCACCACCATGAGACCGCCGGGGCGCAGCCAGGACCCGATGCGGGACAGCGAAGCCACCGGGTCACGGAGATGCTCGAGCACGTGATACACGGTGACGAGATCGAACTCGCCGGCGCCGAATCGTGCGGCATCCAGCCCCTCGTTGCGGATGTCGATCTCGAGGGAACGGGCGGCGTGTTCCGCGTAGCCGCGATTGGGCTCCACACCTGTGACGTCGACGCCCTGAGCGCGCCCCAGCAGGTACGCGAACTCTCCGCCCCCGGCGCCGATGTCGAGCGCGCGGCGGGTTTGCCACGTTTGTTGCGGAAGGCGCCGAAGACGCCCCAGCGCCACCAGGCCCGACCGGAGAATGTGCCGCCGGGACGGGGTCCACCTGCCCTTGTAGTCTTGGCGGTAGCTTTCCCGGTAGAAGGTGTCGATGGTGTTCTGGTCCGGCATGGGGTCGGTGCGCACGAGGCCGCAACCCTTGCACATGACCGAAAGGAGCGGTCTGCCGTGCCGGTCGCGGTCGGACAGCGCGATGGCTTCATGGGAGTGGCACAGGTTGCACGCCGTATCGGCGGTGAGGGTATGGAACATGGCTGTCTTGGTCTTCTGGTCGGGCATCGGGATGCGCAGCCTGCAAGGGCGCCTCGCGATGCCGGATGAAATGGGTGACCCGGCACGCCGTCAGGGGCGGCCACGAGTCGTTTCAGCAGAGGATCTCAGCCCGGAATCGGCTGAAGGGATCGTTCCTAGGCGGGATGCGGCGGGGCGAGCGGCCGGTAGGCGAACCAGAGCGTCCGCGGGACCGGTGCCGACGCATCGGCAGCGGGGAGGGCGACGCGCGCCGGTCGGGAGACGAAGACGGGGAGCGATAGGCGAACGATGACCGCTGGCGCGTCGGCGGAAAACAGTGCCACCCGATCGCGCCGTCGAATCTCGGGCACCACGATCGTGGGGAGCCGAGGGGTTTCCGCCGAGGCGGATTGTCCCGGGCTGACGCATGGATTCTCGGTGAAGCCGTCCGAGTCCGTGTGGATGGGCAGATGAATGCCCGAAGGGTGGTCCTCGCCCTGGGCGTCCTTCGGATGCGCGTGCAACAGAGGGGAAACAGCCAGCAGCGGCGCGAGCAGCAGCAGGATGAGCAGATGCATCCATCGGCGCATCTGCCCGGCGGGCACGATGCGACGTTCGACGACTGACTGTGGCGGAATGCAGACCATGAAAACCAGGGCAGAGAGCGCTGCTTTGAGGTTCCCACGATGTCGCGCCGCCGACAACGCGTCCAGCGGCGGACAAAGCGGGAGGTGATGCACGACGCGTGGAAATCCGTAGGCGGCACCGTGAATTTTTCCCGCACCTTATTGCATCGATTTCACCGGTCTGCCTGGAAACGCCGCAACCGGTGGCGTTTCGCGCTGCGTCTTGTTCCCCGACCGATCGGTTGTATAGTCGCCCGCCCGGTCACGTCCGGTCCCCCGTCGCAGCCCATCCGGAGCCCCCGATGAAAGCCTACGAACTGAAAGCCGTCCAGAGCCTCGACAGCATCACGCGGGTCGAGCGCGACACCCCCAAGCCGGGTGTGGGACAGATCCTGATCCGCACCCGTGCCTGGTCCCTGAACTTCCGGGACACGCTGGTCGCAAGGGGCGCCTACGGCGGTCCGCCGAAGGCCGGGCTGATCCCGTTGTCCGACGGCGTTGGCGAGGTCGTGGAAGTGGGCGCAGGGGTCCATCGCGCCAAGGTCGGCGATCGCGTCGCTGGCTGCTTCATGCAGGAATGGCTGGGCGGGGAGATCCATCCGCGCGCCGCGGTGTCCGCCCTCGGCGGGGCGATCGACGGGATGCTCGCGGAGTACGTCGTGCTCTCCCAGGAGGGGGTCGTGCAGGTTCCCGCCCACCTCACCGACGAGGAAGCGGCCTGTCTGCCCTGCGCCGCCGTCACGGCCTGGAACGCGCTCGTGTGCGAGTCGCGCATCAAGGCTGGCGATACGGTCGTGTTGCTGGGCACCGGCGGTGTCTCGCTGATCGGGCTGCAGCTCGCGAAGATGCATGGCGCCCGGACGATCATCACGTCGAGCAGTGACGAGAAGCTGGAACTCGCGAAGAAGCTGGGCGCCGACGCGACGGTCAACTATCGCTCGAATCCCGACTGGGAAAAGGCCGTCGTCGAGTTCACGGGCGGACGCGGTGCGGACATCGTCCTCGAAGTGGGCGGCGTCGGGACCTTCGACAAGTCGCTGGCGTCCCTGCGGCTGGGCGGTCACCTCTGCCTCATCGGCGTGCTGACCGGTGTGACGGGCTCCGTGACTACCGCGGCGATCCTGCGGCGCGGCATCCGCGTGCATGGCATCTACGTGGGGTCGCGGGAGATGTTCGAGGACATGAACCGCGCGATCGCCGTGCACGGCATGCGCCCGCCCATCGGCCGTCGGTTCGGTTTCGAGGACGCCCGCGCCGCGTATGACTATCTCGCGAGTGCGGCGCACTCGGGCAAGGTGACGATCTCCATGGGTTGACGAAAGTCTGCACAACCTCCGTCGCGACCGCTTGGGTTGAGCGCACCTTCCCGGATACTCACTCCGACAGACCGACGTCCCAGTAGGGCGTCGGCCCGAACGCCTCGACACAGTGGTCGATGAAGGCGCGCAGCTTCGGCGCCGGGGGGCGCCCGGGAAGATACGTTGCCATCAGGGCGCTTTCCTCGAACGGCCGGTATTCCGGCAGCAGGTTGCGCAACGCGCCCGAGCGCAGATCCGGACCCACGATGAACGTCGGCAGTACGGCGAGGCCGAGGCCCGCCAGCACGGCGTCACGGATGGTTAGGCTGGAGTTCACCCGCAAATTGCCCCGGGCCGGTGCCGTCAGCACTTCGGTCCCCTTGCGGAATCGCCAGGCTCCCGCCTGCTGCAGCACCGGGTAGACGATGCAGTTGTGATCCACCAGGGCAGCGACGGAGTGCGGTTCGCCATGTTTCGCCAGGTAGGCAGGCGCCCCGCACAGCACCCAGCGGATGGGCGCGAGTACGCGGGCGACGACGTTGTCGGAAGGCGAGGGGGCCAGGAGGATGGCGGCGTCGAGGCTGTCCTCGACGAGGTCCGCCAGCACGCTGTCGCGGCAGGTGAGGTCCACCTCCACCTCGGGATACTTCGCGAGGAACGACGCGACCACCGGGCCCATGTGCATCATCCCGAAGGTCCACGGTGCGCTCACGCGGAGCCGGCCGCGCGGGGTGGACTGCAGGTGGGCGACGGCGAGATCGATCTCCTCGGCTTCGCGGGCGATGCGCGCACAGTGCTCGTACACGCTGGCGCCCACCTCGGTGACCGAGAGCTTGCGGGTGGTGCGGTTGAGGAGACGGGTGCCGAGGGCCTTCTCGAGGCGGGCGACCTGCTTGCTGACCACGGAGGGTGACATGCCGAGACGGCGTCCGGCCTCCGAGAAGCTCTGCGCCTCGACCACTCGCGCGAACACGACCATGCCGGCCAGGTTTTCCAAGGTTCTTCGCTTTTCCGGAAAGAATGCTTTTCCCGCGCCATGGGGCGGCCGACGGGGACACGGCCTACTATAGCGGCTTCCCCGGGCAGGGTGCCGTTGGCACAATGCAGGGTCAGCCGCTCCGCAGATCCGGAGCCGAGTCACGAGGTCAACGCCATGCCAATGCTCAACGTCACCCTGGAAGACAAGTACCTGCTCGACCAGGGGCGGATCTTCATCACCGGCACCCAGGCTCTGGTGCGCCTGCCGCTCATGCAGCAGCGCCGGGATGCTGCCGAAGGCCACAACACCGCGTGCTACATCTCCGGCTATCGCGGCTCGCCGCTGGGCGGGTACGACCAGCAGCTCACCGCGGCGTCCAAATTCCTCAAGGCTCACAACATCCACTTCCAGCCTGGCGTGAACGAGGACCTCGCCGCCACGGCGTGCTCGGGAAGCCAGCAGACCCAGCTGAACGGCGACTCCAAGTTCGACGGCGTGTTCGCCGTCTGGTACGGCAAGGGTCCCGGCGTGGACCGCACCGGAGATGCCTTCCGCCACGGCAATCTCGCGGGCACCTCCCCCAAGGGCGGGGTCATCTGCCTGATGGGCGACGACCACACCTGCGAGTCCTCCACCACGGCGCATCAGAGCGAGTTCGCCATGGTCGACGCGATGATGCCCATCCTCAATCCGGCCGGCGTGCAGGAGCTGCTGGACTACGGCATCTACGGCTGGGCGCTGTCGCGCTACTCGGGCTGCTGGGTCGGGCTCAAGTCGATGAAGGACACCATCGACGCTACCGCTTCAGTGGACGTCGATCCGGCCCGCGTGCAGATCCGCATCCCCGACGATTTCACGATGCCGGCCGACGGCGTGCACATCCGCTTTCCCGACGACTTCCTCGGTCAGGAAGCCCGGCTGCACAACGTAAAGGTTGAGGCCGCGAAGGCCTTTGCCCGCGCGAACAAGCTGGATCGCGTGGTGGTCGATTCGCCGGAGGCGTGGCTGGGAATCGCCACGTGCGGCAAGTCCTACATGGACGTGCGCCAGGCCCTCCAGTATCTCGGGATCGACGACCAGGAGGCCCGGCGTCTGGGTCTTCGCCTCTACAAGGTCGCGATGACCTGGCCGCTGGAGCCCGAAGGCGCCAAGGCCTTCGCCGAAGGTCTCGACAAGATCCTCGTGGTGGAAGAGAAGCGCGCACTGATCGAGCCGCAGCTGAAGGACGCCATCTTCGGCAAGGCCCGGCCTCCGGTCGTGCTGGGCAAGCGCGACGAGGAAGGCAGGCTGCTGTTCCCCAGCAACGGGGCGCTCGATCCGAATCTCATCGCGATCGCCATCGGCCGTCGCCTGCTCGAGCGCCATGACGACGAGCAGTTGCGTGCCCGCGTCGCCGAGCAGGAGGCCCTCGAGAATCGCGTGGCGGAAAAGCCGGCGATGGACCGCACGCCCTACTTCTGCTCCGGCTGTCCCCACAACACGGGAACGCGCGTGCCGGAAGGCAGCCGTGCGCTGGCTGGCATCGGCTGCCACTTCATGGCGCAGTGGATGAATCGCAATACGTCGGGCTTTACGCAGATGGGCGGCGAAGGGGCCAGCTGGATCGGCATGGCGCCGTTCGTGAAGACGAAGCACATCTTTCAGAACATCGGGGACGGAACCTACTTCCATTCCGGTTCCCTCGCGGTGCGTGCTGCCGTGGCGAGCGGCGCCACCATGACGTACAAGATCCTCTACAACGATGCGGTCGCGATGACCGGCGGCCAGCACGTCGATGGCCAGCTCACGGTGCCGCAGATCACGCACCAGATGGCGGCAGAAGGCGCCAAGCGCATCGTCGTGGTGACGGACCAGCCCGAGAAATACGGCTCGAATGCGGGCTTTGCGCCGGGCGTCACCGTACATCACCGCGACGACTACGACGCCGTCCAGCGCGACATGCGCACGATCGAGGGCGTGAGCGTCATCGTGTACGACCAGACCTGCGCCGCCGAGAAGCGTCGTCGCCGCAAGCGCGGGGCTTTCCCCGACCCGCAGAAGCGCGTGTTCATCAACGACCTCGTCTGCGAGGGCTGCGGCGACTGCGGCGAGAAGTCCAACTGCGTTTCGGTGACGCCGCTCGAGACGGAGTTCGGGCGCAAGCGCGTGATCGACCAGTCCGCCTGCAATAAGGATTACTCCTGCGTGAAGGGTTTCTGCCCGAGTTTCGTCACGGTCCACGGCGGCGGCGTGCGCAAGGCGGTGGCGAAAGCGTCCGGCGACAAGGCCGACGTGCCGTTCCCCGTACTTGCGGATCCCCGTCTGCCCGACCTCGACCGCCCCTACGGCATCCTCGTGACCGGCGTCGGCGGGACGGGCGTCGTCACCATCGGTGCCATCGTCGGCATGGCTGCCCACCTGGAAGGCAAGGGGTTCGCGGGTCTCGACATGGCAGGCCTCGCGCAGAAGGGCGGGGCGGTATACAGCCACCTCCAGGTCGCAGCCAAACCGGAGGACATCAAGACCGTCCGTCTCGGATCGGGTGCTGCCCGGCTGGTGCTCGGATGCGACCTCGTCGTCTCCGCAAGCCAGAAGACGCTGGACGTCACCCGCCAGGGCACGAAGATGGTCGTGAACACCCATGAGCAGATGACGGGCGAGTTCACCCGCAATGCCAACTTCTCGTTCCCGCGCGCTTCCCTGCGCAAGACGATCGCCAATGGCGTGGGCGGGGAGAACGCGGAGTTCGTCGAGGCCTCGCGCATTGCGACGGCGCTGATGGGCGATTCCATCGCCACCAATATGTTCCTGCTGGGCTACGCGTTCCAGCGCGGCCTGGTGCCGGTCTCGGCGGAATCCATCGAGAAGGCCATCGAACTCAACGGGGCAGCGGTCAAGATGAATCTGGCCGCGTTCCTCTGGGGACGTCGCGCCGCGGCAGACCTGGATGCCGTGAAGGCGCTCGTGGTTCCGAAGGCGGAAGTTACCCAGAGCACCAAGGTGTCGGAGACGCTCGACGAGACGATCGCCCGCCGCGTCGCCTTTCTGACGGACTACCAGAATGCCGCGTGGGCGCAGCGCTATCGCGCGCTGGTCGACGAGGTGCGTCAGGCCGAGCAGCAGAAGACGAAGGGCTTCTCGGGCCTCACGGAGGCCGTCGCCCGCTACTTCTTCAAGCTCATGGCCTACAAGGACGAGTACGAAGTGGCGCGCCTCCACACTAGCGAAGAGTTCCGGCGGAAGCTTTCCGCGCAGTTCGACGGCGACTACAAGCTGCACTTCCATCTCGCCCCGCCGCTCCTGGCCAAGCGCGATCCGGTGACCGGGCAGCTGCGCAAGTCCGAGTACGGCCCCTGGATGATGGGGGCCTTCAAGCTCCTCGCGAAGCTTCGATTCCTCCGCGGTTCCGCCCTCGACATCTTCGGCCGGACGGAAGAGCGCCGGACCGAGCGTGCGCTCATCGGTGAATACGAGACGACGCTGCGGGAAGTGCTGTCACGCCTCGAGCCGGCAAACCATGCGCTCGCCGTGCAGATCGCCTTGATCCCCGAGGAGATCCGGGGCTACGGCCACGTGAAGGAACGGCATCTCGTCGCGGCAAGGGCGAAGCAGGCCGGCCTGCTGCAGACTTATCGTGCGGCACCGGAGCGCCCGCGCGCCGCTGCCTGACCCCTCCGGGAGCGGGGCCGTCGGGGGGCGGCTCCGGCGGGGACGGGCCACAGAACCTGTGCGATCCGTTCTGGTTCCGACGCTCTTTGCCAGGGGGGATGCCGCTGTCCTTCAAGGTTTCTTGCCTTCTGCCGTTGTTGGCGTGACGACTGGAGATTCCGGGGTTGGTGCCCGGTGATCTCCTTGCGCCCGCAGTCGCGATCGTGGTCTTCGGGCGTGCCACACAACAACAACGGTTCCTGGAAACTCTATGGTCGACAGGCGGTATACCGATCCCCCCGAAAAGTGCGCGGTGTTCTTTCGCCTCGCGCTGACTTTCATGACCCGCCAGGCGGCGGGCGTGCATCCGATCTCCTACGCGGTCTGGTATGAGTACGTCGCTGGCACCAATACCTCCCTGAAGGCCGAGATCGACGATCTGACCCGTGACAGCGGCAAGCTCGACGAGGAAACAACCTGTCGGCTGTACGAGAAACACATCGCCGAGGTGGATCCGGAGTCAATGTCGCGCTTGGGAGACAATCTCAGGCGCGTGATCACCGAAGTCTCCTCCTCCACGACGGAGGTGAACAACGAGGCCGGCTTGTACGGCGACAAGCTGCAGGCCGTCGGCACGCGCCTCGAGTCCTCGGAAGTCGCGCTGCCCGAGTTCAAGGACATCGTGAAGGACACTTTCATGGATACGGTGCGCATGCGCGATACCGTGTCTTCCGTCCAGCAGCGGTTGCAGTCGAGCCAGAGCGAGATCGACGAACTGCGTCAGGAACTCGCCCGCGTGAAGGAGGAAAGCCTAGTCGACAGCCTGACCGGGCTGCTCAACCGCCGCGCGTTCGATCTGCGGATCGGCGAGCTGTTCGATGCGGCGGACGGGCGGGGCGAAACCTTCAGCATCATCGTGGTCGACATCGATCACTTCAAGCGCATCAATGACGGCTACGGCCATCTCTTCGGCGATCGCGTCATCCGGGCGGTGGGCTCTGCGCTCAAGGCCGGCGTCAAGGGCAAGGACTTCGTCGGCCGCTATGGCGGAGAGGAATTTGCGATCCTTCTGCCCGCCACGCACCTGAAGGGTGCGTGGGCTGTCGCGGAAGGCGTGCGGCGTCTTGTCGCAGGAAGCCGCATACGAAGGCTGAACAATGACGAAGTGGTCGGTAATATAACGGTCTCGGCTGGTGTGGCGACTCACCGTGCGGGCGAGGCGATCCAATCCGTGTTCGAACGGGCGGACGCCGCGCTCTACCGTGCCAAGAATGGCGGTCGCAACAGAGTGGAAACGGCCGAATAACCCGAACTCGTCGAGGCTAGGATCGCCCGCCGGTTCGGCCATGCCGGCGGCAGCCGGCGCGAGCGGGGCGGCGCAGATCGCCCTGCCGAAGACGATAAAGGCCCGCAAGGGCCGAGGGAAGACAAGCCATGGCCAGCAAGGCGCTCGTGCTGTTCGACCGGGGCCCGTTCAGCGACATGCTGATGGACCTCATGCCGGAACTGGGTGCGGACCTCGAAGCCCAGATCGAATCTCAGAAACTTCCCGCCAGTCTCGACGGCCGGGACCTCGACCAGGTCCGGATTCTTCTTGTCGACGTGGATCGCACCGGCCCCAATCCGGCCCTGCGCCTCGTCGAACTGGCCCGACGGTTCCGCGGGCTCGCCATCGTGGCCTTCGGCACCGAGGACGACCTCTCCGGCGCCCAGCGCTTCCAGCAGGAGCCGGGTATCACCTACATGCCCAAGAGCTACAGCCGGGTGACCATCGTCCCCGCGCTGCGGCTGGTGCTTTCCAGCGACCTTACGGATTCGGATCGGGAGGTCGGCGCCGGTCTGCAGGTGTCGCGCGGCGGGTCGGAGCCCGATTCGGTACCCTCCCTCAAGGATCTCGGGCTGACGGATGCCGAGGCGGAGGTTCTCGGGCTCGCCGCGCAGGGCAAGACCAACCACGAGATTGCTCTGGCCCTGGAGAAGAGCGAGGGCACGGTCCGCATCCAGATGAGCGCGATCCTGCGCAAGCTGAAGGTGCGCAACCGCAGCGAGGCGATCATCGTCGCCATGCGCGTCATCAAGGTGGTGCGCTCCCAGATCGAGCATGCGCAGCACGACGATCTCGACATCGGCTTCCTGCTGCCGCACATGGAGTACCGGCGCTATCCCGCGGGCCACGCCGTGTTCCACAAGGGCGATATCGCTGACGAGCTCTACCTCATCCAGCGCGGCCGGATCAGTCTTCCGGAGATCCACAAGGAACTGAAGGAGCACGATCTCTTCGGGGAGATCGGCATCTTCGCCCCGGACCACAAGCGTACCTGCAGCGCCGTGTGCGCCACCGACGTGGACCTGTTCGCCCTGAGTGAAGACAAGGTGAAGCAGGCCTACTACCTCAATCCCGGCTTCGCGATGTTCGTGCTGAACGTGATCACCAAGCGTCTGCTTGGCGGGCGGGAACCCAACTAGGCCCGGCAGATCCGCCATCCGCCGTGGTGACGGCAGCCTTTGCGGCTGTCGCTTCGACGGATCGATTCACCCGCAGGGCACGGGCATGCGAATGGCACCGAAGGACTCCCATCCGGGCCCTGCGGCGCCATAGCGTGTCTGTGAGGTGGCGCCGCCCGCCCGAGGTCTCCCGGGATGGTCGTCACCGGAGACGTCTTCGGGAAAGATTCCTATGTGCTTGCGCGTATGGCGGCTCAGGGCAGCGGCGGCCACACTGCGTCCAGAGTTCGGGGCTCCCCCTTCCGATCTCCCCTTCCGCTCCCTCTGTCCGGCTTGCCGGCGCATACGGAGCGGTCTTTTTTTGTAGCCCCGGTTGCACGGTGTGTCTGCCCCGACTGCATATGACCTTGTGCGTATGGTTCGGACACGCCCATATCCGGATACTGGATTCCGTAGGCCGTTTCATCTCTCTTCCCTCTTGGGGCGCTCACCGGGCGCCCTTCTTTTTTTGTGCGGACGGACGGCGTCCGGCCCCTGTCCTAGTGCTGCGGATGCAGCTGCCCTGAGCGAAGCTGATCTTCCGACAGGCCCGGGCCGTTCACGAACCCCTGCATGAAGCGGCAGCCCCAGCCGCGCAGCATCTCCATGTGGCGCGGTGTTTCGACGCCCTCGGCGATCACCTGCAACCCTAGTACCTCTCCCATGCCCATCACGGCGCGTACGAGGGTGGCATCGTTGGCGTCGCGCACGATGTCGCGCACGAACGTCCGGTCGATCTTCACCGTCGACACAGGGAAACTCTGAAGCGTCGTGAGCGACGAGAAGCCCGTGCCGAAGTCGTCGAGGGCGAGCTTCACCCCCAGCTTGTGCAACTCGTCGATCGTTTCGCGCGCGTGGGCCTGATCCTGCAGCAGCGCGCTTTCGGTGATCTCGAGTTCCAGCTGTGCTGGCGTGAGAGCGTGCTGACCGAGCGTGGTCGCCACCAGGGTCGCAAAGCCGGGTTCCCGCAGCTGGTACGGAGACACGTTGACCGCCATCTGCTCAATGGTCGCTCCGGCGTCGATTGCCTGGCGGAACCGATGGCAGGCGCGTTGCAGCACCCACTCGCCGATTCCGACGATGAGGCCGGTCTCCTCGGCGACCGGGATGAACTCCACCGGCGGGATCCAGCCGTTCTCAGGATGCTCCCAGCGCAGCAGCGCCTCGAGCGCCCGCACCCGATCGGGCTCCTTCGTGTCGGTCTGCACCTGGAACACGAGCTGGAGCTCGCCGCGGGGCATGGCGTGACGCAGTTCCGTCTCGAGCCACAGGCGTCTCTGCGAGCGCTGGTGGAGATCTGCCGTGAAGAACTGGTAGCCGTTGCGACCGCGCTCCTTGGCGCGATACATGGCGGTGTCCGCGTTCTTGATGAGTCCGCTCGAGGTTTCGGCGTCCTCCGGATAGAGCGTGATGCCGATGCTTGCGGAGACCTGCATTTCCAGGCCGTTCAGGTTGAACGGGTGCGAGAGCACTGCGATCACCTTCTGGGCCGTGACCGCGGCGTCCTCGGCATGCCGCAGCTCCTCCAGCATGACCACGAACTCGTCGCCGCCCAGCCGGGCGACCAGGTCGCTGCGACGCACGCATTCCTTCAGGCGAAGGGCCGCAGCCCGGAGCAGCGCATCGCCGGCGTCGTGGCCGAGCGTGTCGTTGATGAGCTTGAACCGGTCGAGGTCGATGAACAGCAGCGCCATTGCCCGGTTGCTGCGTTTGGCGAGATCGATCGCGTGATCGATCTTCTCCTGGAACAGCGTGCGGTTCGGGAGTTCCGTGAGTTCGTCGTAGTAAGCCAGTCGGTAGAGGTTGTGCTCGGCATCCTTGAGTCGGGTGATGTCGGAGAACATCGCGACGTAGTTGCGGATCGGTCCTTCCGGATCGCGGACGGCGCGGACGTTGAGCCAGACAGGGTACTGACGTCCGCTCGGTCGCGTTGCCCAGATCTCGCCACGCCAGGAGCCGTCGCGCCGCAGCCCGCCGACGAAGCTGCGCATCCCCTTGGTCTGGCTCTGGGCGAGATGCGGGCGCAGGGAGCGCCAGCCACGGCCGACGAGGTCTCGTGCGGCATACCCGGTGATGCTGAGCGCGGCCTGATTCGCCGTGAGCACGGATCCGGTGCCGTCGAGAATCAGGATACCTTCGCTCGCGCTATCGAAGACGGCCGCGACCAGACGCGATCTGTCGGCGCCCAGACGGCTTTCCGTCGTGTCCGTGTGGGAGATGACCGCTCCGCCTTCGTTCGTGCTGAGCGGCGTGATGGTCATCGTGAACCAGTGGTCTCCGTCGGACATTCGGCACGGATACTCGTACCGCGCGGACTCCGCCTGACCGCGAAGCACGGACTCGATGGCGGCGAGGGCCTCCTCGGCCGTGCGTTCGGTCCGCGCCGCCGCCCTTGTGATCTCGAGATAGTTGGCGCCGGGAATCGTGCTGCGCGCCGGTTCGCCTGTCTGCGACTGGCCGAAGCGTTCCCAGGCTTCGTTCACCATGAGGATCCGGCCGGTGCCGTCGATCACGGAGATGTTGGCGGTGAGCGCGTCGATGACCGTGCGGAGGAATGCGCGCTGTGCCTGGACCTCCGCCTCAGCGCGACGGCGCGCGGTGATGTCGACGGCGACCAGCACCACACCGCGGACGTTGCCCTCATGGGAGTAGAGCGGAAACCGGGACGTGAGCAGGACGACGTGCGAGCCGTCGCGCAACTCCACCGTTCCCTCGGATTCGATCGTCTCTCTTCGGCGCAGGACTTCGACCTCGGCGCGACGGTAGGGCTCGGCCACGGAAGGCGGAAGCAGATCGAACAACGGGACGCCTTCGACCTCCCGGCCCTGGAGGCCGAACGCCTCGAGGAAACGGCGATTGGCGAAGGTCACCTTGCCGGCATGATCGGTCACGGCGATGAAGGCGCTGGAGTTCTCCATCACGGCGAGCAGTTCGCTGTGGGATTCCTTGAGCGAGCGCTCGGCGAGAACGAGGGCCGTCCGATCCACGAAGGTCAGGATCGCACCGAGCAGGGCGCCGCCCTGACCTACCCATGGCGAGACCCGCAGCGCGTAGATGCGGTCGTCGACCGTCACCGAGTGCTCGTCCGTGCGGCGTTCCGCCATCACGCTGTTAAGCAGCGCTTCGAGGTCGGGGTCCGCCACGTGCCGCTGGATCTCGTCCAGCGTCGCCGGCGCTTCCACCGAGAACAGGCGGCGCGCGGATGCGTTCACGCGCACCACGGAGAACTCGAGATCGACCGCGATCAGTGCATAGCCGATGCTGTGCTGGATGTGCTCGAGATCAGCGTATGCCGTGGCGAGATCCGTCGAACGGATCTCGAGTTCCTCGTTGACGGTGACCAGTTCCTCGTTCGTGGACTGCAATTCCTCGTTCGAGGTCTCGAGTTCCTCGTTGGAGGTCTGCAGTTCCTCGTTCGTCGCCTGCAGTTCCTCGTTGACTGACTGGAGTTCCTCGTTGGAGGTTTCCAGTTCCTCGATGAGAGTCTGCAGGTGCTCGCGCGTGATGCGAAGCTCGTTCTCCAGGGCGGCATCGTTCTCGGACCGGGCAGTGCTCTGCGAATCGGCGGCTCCCTCGACCGTTTCGAAGACGAGCAGGGAACTCGTCACGATGCCGTTCACCGGACATACGCGCAGGCGAACGGCGACTGCGCCTTCCTTCGTCTCGATGGTGCGTGCCCGGCCGGCGCACGCCGTGGAACTGCTCCGCGCGCGATGGGAGAGAGTCAGGAATTCCGTATGCAGGTCGCCATGGATGAGGTCGCTCAGTTGCAGCGTGGCGCGGCCGGGGCTCAGCGTCAGGTACGGCGCCACATTGCCGATGACATGCACCACTTCGTTGCGCTCGTTCAGCAGGACGGAGGGCGGCAGATAGGCCTGCGCGGCCAGCGCCAGGAACTCCGTGCCGTCATGGGGCTGCTTGGCCCGTTCCTCCATCGCCTTCGCCGAGCGCGCGGGCGGAGTCCAGGAGAGCAGACGCGCGCCGCCCCGGGACCGGTACAGGTGCGCACTGCGGTCCACCTCGAAGAACAGGGCTTCCTGTGCGCTCACGCCCTCGGAACGACCGAGGAACAGCAGTCCCTCGTTCTGGAGTGCGAAGTGGAAGAGGTCCAGGACGCGTGCCTGGAGCGCAGCGTTGAAATAGATGAGGACGTTGCGGCAGCTGATGAGATCCATGCGGCCGAAGGGCGGATCCCGGGCCAGATCGTGGCGGGCGAACACCACGAGGTCGCGGAGGTGCTTCTTCACCTGGAACCCGTCTTCCACCGAGCTGAAGAAGGTCTCGATCCGATCTTCGCTCACATTGCGCAGAGCGGTGCGCGGATAGACGGCGCGGCGCGCTGTCTTCATCGCGGCTGCATCGATGTCCGTCGCGAAGATCTGGCAGCGATGCGCCGCGATCTTCTCGCCGAAGACTTCGGCGAGCACGATGGCGATGGAGTAGACCTCCTCGCCCGTGGCGCATCCCGGCACCCAGAGCCGCAGCCGTTCGTGCGTGCCACGGGCGGCCACGACCCGGGCGAGTTCGGTCTTCAGCGCGTCGAATGCGGTGGGATCCCGGAAGAAACTGGTGACGGAGATCAGCAGGTCCTGGCACAGCAGATCGAGTTCTTCCGGGTGCACGTCGATGTAGGCCAGGTACTCGCCGAGATCGCTCACCTGGCAGGCGGTCTGGCGCCGCTGCAGGCGCCGACGGAAGGTCGTGCGCTTGAAGTCCCCGAAGTCGATCTGCGTACGCCCGCGCAGCCGCGCCACCAGGGTTTCCATTCCGCCCGGAGCCCGCCGCACTTCCGCGACCGGGACGGTGGCGGTGCCCTCCACCAGATCGGCAAGGGCCGCCGCGATGTGATCCGGCGAGAGCACGCGGTGCGCGCATCCGGTGCGGATGGCTGCCTGCGGCATGCTGGGGTACTTCGCGGAAGAAGGAGCCTGAATGAAGACCTGTCCGCCGGCGCCGTGCACGGCACGCACGCCATCAGCGCCGTCGGAGCCTGTGCCGGAAAGGATGATCGCGACGGCTCGGGGCCCTTTCTCCTTGGCGAGGGACCGCAGGAGCATGTTGACGGACGGTACCGGATGCACGTCCTTCTCGGGCGGGCGCAGCCGCAGCCGGCTTTCCTCCACCCAGACGTCGCAGTTCGGCGGGACGATGTGGATGACGTCGGGGAGGGGACGGTCGCCGTCCTCCACTTCCTGGACCCGGAGCGTCGTTGTGCGCGCGATGAGCGGCACCAGCATGCTCCGGTGGGATGGCGAGAGATGCTGAACGACGAGATACGAAGAGCCGAGATCCCGCCGCAGCTTGGAGAACAGCGAACCCAGGGCTTCGAGCCCGCCAGCGGACGCGCCGATGGCTACGAGGTAGGGGGGCTCACCGAGCGAGGCAGGCAGTTCCAGGTCGTCAAGGTCTTCGTCGGGCAGAAGGGGGTCTGACGCGGCCGTGTCATTCATGCGATGTGGGTACCCCGGGCCACTGGGCCCTGATGCGCGAAGGTCATGTGGAGGTCATCACCGCCATTGCTCCCCTCGATGAACGCCGACAATCCGCGGACGCGACCCCCTGCGCCCGGTGTTGTCGGCGTCAGTGTCGCTGACAAGCGACGTGTGACACTCGCAATGATGGTACTGAGTCGGTACTCGTTTGTCATCGGCGATTTAATGCAAGAAATCATGGTGGTCGGGACAGATTCGACTCCATTTTCTTAACTGTGCTGGACAAAGCGGGTTTGTCCAGGGTCGCATTGGGTGCGTGATATTCTCGATTCCACAAACATCGGGAGAGGAGCCGACATGAGCAGGATCACTCGTGTGGAAGTGCACGCGTTCCAGTTCGACGCAAGGAATCTGGTGCAGGCGGGCGGCGGCGGGGTCGGCGCGCTGCACTACGGCAAGGGCGGCAGCACCCGTCTGTCCAAGTACGCCGTCACCATCTCGACCGACAACGGCCTGCGCGGCGAGTACGTCACCCACTGGGTCGGCTCGTCCGCGGCTCTCGGTTCCACGCTCATGCTGGCGCCCTACCTCATCGGACGTGAGGCCGAGGAGCGCGAAGGCATCTACGACGACCTGAAACGTCAGGCCCGCCAGTTCGACCACATGGGCCACGGCCCGCTCGACATCGCCCTGTGGGATCTCGCCGGCAAGAAGTACGGCGCGTCCGTCGGCGAACTGCTCGGCGGCTATCGCAAGCGTCTTCCCGCCTACGCCTCGACCTACCACGCCTCCCGGGGAGAGGCAGGACTCAACAGCAAGGAAGCCTTCGGCGACTTCGCGATGGCCTGCTACGAGATGGGCTACCGGGCCTTCAAGATCCACGGCTGGAACGAAGGCAACAAGCGCGAGGAGGCCGAGAACGTCCTGTTCGTGCGCGCCCGGGTGGGTGCCGGCATGGAACTGATGCTGGACCCAGCCTGTGAGCTTCGCACGTTCGCCGATGCCTTGTACGTCGGGCGCGCCTGCGACGAGGCCGGCTACTTCTGGTACGAGGACCCGTTCCGGGACAGCGGCGTGTCCGCCTATGCGCATCGCAAGCTGCGTCAGTTCCTGAAGACGCCGATCCTCCAGACTGAGCATGTGCGCGGCGTCGAGCCCAAGGCCGACTTCCTCATAGCCGAAGGGACCGATCTGCTGCGGGTGGATCCCGAGTACGACATGGGAATCACCGGTTGCATGAAGATCGCCCACGTGGCGGAAGGCTTCGGGGTCGACTGCGAGGTGCACGCGTGCGGTCCTGCGCATCGCCACTGCATGTCGGCCATGCGCAACAGCAACTACTACGAGATCGCGCTCGTCGGTCCGGACATGCCGAACGCCGTGCCGCCGGTCTACCTCTGCGGTTACAGCGATCAGCTCGACTGCGTCGGCGCCGACGGCTGTGTCGGTGTGCCGGACGGCCCGGGGTTGGGCGTGCAGTACGACTGGGAATTCATCGCCCGGAACCGGACAGCCCTGCACGTCTTCGAGTAGCCGGAGGGGCCCTGGCGGCGCGGGTATACTCCGCGCGCCGGGCTGGCATCACCCCTCGGGCCCGGCCGCCAACCTCAGGCCACCCAGCCCACAAGGCAGGGTCCGGCCCTTCACGGAGATACCCTCTCATGGCTCACTCGTTGTCCACGTTGCGCAAACTCGCCTCCGCCGGCGAGAAGATCACGATGCTGTCCTGCTACGACGCCAGTTTCGCCGCCGTCTGCGATGCCGCCGGCGTCGAGATGCTGCTGGTCGGAGACTCCCTCGGCATGGTCGTGCAAGGTCACGATTCCACGCTGCCCGTTTCGATCGATGACATGGTCTATCACACGCGTTGTGTCGCGCGCGGGTCCAAGCAGGCCATGATCGTCGGCGACCTGTCCTTCGGCGCCTACCAGCGCAGCCGCGAACAGGCCTTCGATTCCGCCGCGCGCCTCATGGCCGCTGGCGCTCACATGGTCAAGCTCGAGGGCGGCGGCCCGATGATCGACACCGTGGCCTTCCTGGTCGAACGTGGCATTCCGGTCATGGGCCATCTTGGCCTGACGCCCCAGTCAGTTCACCAGCTCGGCGGGTACAAGGTCCAGGGCAAGACCGACGACGGCGCCGAGCGCCTGCGCAATGAATCCCGTCTGCTCGAGGAAGCCGGCGCGGCCGGTGTAGTACTCGAGTGTGTCCCGGCGGGCCTCGGCAAACAGATTACGCAGGAGCGTTCGCTCCTCACCATCGGCATCGGCGGCGGTCCCGACTGCTCCGGCCAGATCCTGATCCTCCACGACATGCTCGACGTATACCCCGGCAAGAAGGCGAAGTTCGTGAAGAATTTCATGGCCGGCAGCGCCTCGATCCATGAAGCCATCGCGAAGTACGTCAAGGAAGTGAAGACCGGCGCCTTCCCGGGCCCGGAACACTGTTTCTGATAGCCGCCGCCTCTGGCGGCGCGCTGCCGCCGGAGAGCTGCCGGATTCCTCAGGGGGAGATCATGCAGAACCATCCGATGTACATCGATGGCCGTTCCGTGGACGCCGCGTCCGGGGAATGGTTCGACAGCTTCAATCCGTTCACCGGCGAGCCGTGGGCCCGAATTGCCAAGGGCGGTGCGGCCGATGCCGACGCGGCCGTAAAGGCCGCCCACCGGGCGCTGACCTCCGGTCCGTGGCCGCAGATGACCGCGAGCCAGCGCGGCATGCTGCTGCATCGTCTCGGTGAGCTCATCGCCCGGGACGCCAGACGACTTGCCGAAGTCGAGGTCCAGGACAACGGCAAGCTGATTGCGGAGATGCACGGGCAGCTCAACTACGTGCCCCAGTGGTACTACTACTTCGGCGGCCTCGCGGACAAGATCCAGGGCGCCGTCATTCCGCTCGACAAGAAAGGCTACTTCAACTACACGCGCCACGAGCCGGTGGGCGTGTGCGTAGCCATTACCGCGTGGAATTCGCCGCTGCTGCTGACGGCCTACAAGCTGGCGCCGGCGCTTGCGGCCGGCTGCACCGTCGTCGTCAAGCCGTCGGAGTTCACGTCGGTCTCCACGCTCGAATTCGTGAAGCTGGTCGAGGAAGCCGGCTTCCCGCCAGGCGTCGTGAATGTGGTGACGGGCTTCGGGAAGGACGTGGGGCCCACGCTCGTCGAGCATCCGCTGGTGGCGAAGATCGCCTTCACGGGCTCCAGCGCGACGGGCCGCACGATCAACGAGCAGGCCGCAAAGCACTTCAAGCGCTGCACGCTGGAACTGGGCGGCAAGTCGCCCAACATCGTTTTCGACGACGCGAAGCTCGAGGATGCCGTGAACGGCGCGGTCTCGGGCATCTTCGCGGCGACCGGGCAGACCTGCATCGCGGGCTCGCGCCTGCTTCTGCAGGAGAGCATCCACGACGCTTTCCTCGACAAGCTCCTCGCACTCGCGAAGACGGCGCGCATGGGCAACCCCATGAGCCCCGACACCCAGATCGGCCCCATCACCACGCGCCCGCAGTACGAGAAGGTGCTGGGCTATATCGACATCGCGAAGCAGGAGGGTGCCCAGGTGCGTCTGGGCGGCGGACCCGCCACGCGGCCGGAGTGCGGTCGCGGCTGGTTCGTGGAGCCCACCGTCTTCAGCGGCGTGAAGAACAGCATGCGGATTGCCCAGGAAGAGGTGTTCGGGCCCGTGCTGTCGGTGATTCCGTTCAAGGACGAGGAGGAGGCCGTGGCGATCGCCAACGACATCCGCTTCGGTCTCGGCGCCGGCGTGTGGACGAGCGACATCGGCCGCGCGTTCCGCATGTCCGAGCGCATTCAGTCGGGCACCGTGTGGGTGAACACGTACCGCGTGGTGAGCTACATGTCGCCGTTCGGCGGCTACAAGGATTCCGGTCTGGGCCGAGAGAACGGGATGGACGCGATCCGCGAATATCTCCAGACCAAGAGCGTCTGGATCAACACGGGTGCCGCCACGGGCAACCCGTTCGTGCTGCGATAAGCGCGGCAGACGGCAGCACAACCAGAACGGAAGGGAGAGAGCCATGAAGGGTGTCGTATTCGCGGGTGACCGCAAGATCGAGTTTCACGAGTTTCCCGATCCCACGCCGGGACCGGGCGAAGTGGTGCTGGAGATCAAGGCATCGGGAATGTGCGGCAGTGATCTGAAGTTCTACCGCGCCGTCGGCGGCCCGGCATCGCTGGGCTTCAAGACGGCCGCAGGCCCCGTCATCGGTGGCCACGAACCGTGCGGTGTCGTGGTCGCAGTGGGCCCCGGTGTCGCGCCGAACCAGGCCTGGGTGGGCATGCGCGCCATGCAGCATCACTACCGCGGCTGCGGGGTGTGTCCGCACTGCTCGACCGGCTGGATGCAGCTGTGCGTGGACGGCGTGGCCGAGGTCTACGGCATCACCGGCAATGGCGGGCACGCGCGCTACATGAAGTGCCCGGCCCGGACGCTCGTGGAACTGCCGGAGGAGTTGTCCTTCGAGACCGGCGCGGCGATTTCGTGCGGTACCGGTACCGCCTGGGGCGCGCTGCAGCGGCTGGGGCTGCAGGGCGATCACACCATCGCGATCTTCGGCCAGGGGCCCGTGGGTCTGTCCGCGACGCAGCTCGCCACCCACATGGGTGCCCAGGTGATTGCGCTCGACACGTCACCCACGCGTCTCGCGAAGGCCAAGTCCATGGGAGCGCAGTACCTCATCAATCCGAAGGAGACGCCGGATGTCGTCCAGGCCATCCGGGATCTCACCCACGGGCGCGGTGCCCATCTTTCCCTCGATGCTTCGTCCTCCCCGCAGGCGCGCGTGCAGGCCGTCCGCTGCGTGCGCACCTGGGGCAAGGCGTGCTTCGTCGGCGAAGGCGACACTGTCACACTCGACGTCAGCAACGACATGCTGCGCCGGCAGGTGACGATCATCGCGTCGTGGACGTTCTCCACGGTGGGTCAGGCCGAGTGCGCGCGCTACGTGGCCGATCGCGGTGTCGCTGTCGATAAGCTGTTCACGCATCGCTGGAAGCTCGAACAGGCCGTCGAGGCCTACGAGCTGTTCGACGCGCAATCCGAAGGCAAGGGCGTGATCCTGCCGTCCTGACGCTGACCGGCGCCCCGGTGCATCCGTCGCAGGGGCGCATTTCCTACTAGGAGAAATTCATGAAGATCGCCATCGTCGGTTGTGGTGCGATGGGTTGCGTCTATGCTGCCCTGCTGGGCAACGCAGGTCACGAAGTCTGGGCCATCGATACGTGGAAGGAACACATCGCGGCCATCCGGAAGAACGGGCTGCGGCTCGAGGGGGCGTCCGGTGATCGCACCGTGTCCATGGGAGCGTCCACGAAGGCTGCCGATGCCGGGGTGTGCGATCTCGTCATCATTGCCACCAAGGCCATGCACGTGGAGCCCGCGGCGGAGGCGGCGCGGGCCATCGTCGGGCCGCAGACCATGGTCCTGTCGATCCAGAACGGCCTTGGCGGTCCGGATACGGCCGCGGCCGTGCTGGGGCGTGAGAAGGTGATGGTCGGCGTGGTGGGGGGCTTCGGCGCCTCCATGCGCGGTCCCGGGCATGCGCACCACAACGGCTGGGAACTGGTTCGCCTCGGCGAGCTTTCCGGGCCGATCACGCCGAGGCTGGAGCAGGTCGCCGAGGTCTGGCGCTCCGGCGGCTTCCGCGTGAAGTGCTTCGATGACATCGATCAGCTGGTCTGGGAGAAGCTCATCTGCAACGTGACCTTCTCGGGAACCTGCGCGGTGACGGAGCGCACCATCGGCGAGGTGATGGCGGACCCCGACACCTGGAAGATCGCTTCAGGCTGCGGCGTCGAGGCCTATCGGGTGGCCCGAGCGAAGGGAGTGCGCCTCGACATCGAGGATCCCGTCCGCTACATCCGCGAGTTCGGCGAGAAGATTCCCAACGCGCGACCGTCGATGCTGCTCGACCACATGGCCGGCCGCATGTCCGAGATCGACGCGATCAACGGGTCGATACCGCGCGTCGGCACGCAGCTCGGCATTCCCACGCCGTACAACGACGTGGTGTGCGCGCTGGTGCGGGCGAAGGAACGCCGCATGGGCGTGCGCAAGTAGGTGCCGACCGCACGGTGGAGCAGGGGTCGCCGTCGAACTCGACCCCGCCCCCGATATCCGTGCCGACGGTCGAAGCCGGGTTTACTGCGTGGTCCAGCCGCCGTCGACGAGCAGCGAAGTCCCGGTGACCATCGCCGCGGACGGTGACGCCAGATACACCGCGGCGGCTGCCACATCCTCGAGACGGGCGAGCTGCCCCATCGGAATGCGGCTCATCACGAACTGCTGCTTCTCCGGCGTGTTGACCACTCGCCGCACGAGCGGCGTGTCCACGAAAGTGGGTGCGATGCTCACCACGCGGATGCCTTCCGGCGCGAGTTCTACCGCGAGTGCCTTGGTGAACCCTTCCACCGCGTGCTTGCTCATGCAGTAGATCGTGCGGTTGGGCGAGCCCACGTGGCCCATCTGCGACGACATGTTGATGATCACCGAGTCTCCGCGCTGCCGGTCCGCCCGTTCGCGGATCTTGCCTACGGCGGCCTGCGCCGCGACGACGATGGCCCGGATGTTGAGGTCGATCATCGTGCCGAGATGCTCGTCGCTCACCTCGGCGATCGGCTCGGGGAAGTTGGTGCCGGTGTTGTTGACGAGGATGTCGAGTCTCGGCAGTGCCGCCACGTGACGCCGCAGAGCCGCACTGTCGGTGACATCGCAAACGATCGAGCGGGCCTTGCCGCCGGAAGCGGTGATGTCCGCCACCACCTGGTCGAGGGCTTCAGCACCGCGGGCCAGCAGAATCACTTCAGCACCGGCCTGCGCCATGGCCGAACCGATGGCGGCGCCGAGCCCGGCGCTGGCGCCGGTGACGAGGGCCACGCGGCCGTCGAGCCGGAAGCCCGGCATGGTGATCCGCGCGTCCGAGACGGTCTGGGTGTTCGAGGTCATCTTTGTCTTCTCCGTTCAGCTGAAGCCCAGCACCGGGTGCGGCACATAGGGGGCCTCGAGGGCTGCGATCTCTTCCGGGGTGAGCTTGACGGACAGGGCGGCAACCGCGTCGTCGAGATGGCTCATCTTCGAGGCGCCGACGATGGGTGCCGTCACGACGGACTTGTGCAGCACCCAGGCCAGCGCGATCTGGGCGCGAGGCACGCCCCGGGCGGCAGCGAGCGCGGCGACCGCTTCCACCACTTTCCGATCGGCGTCCAGCGTCGCCCCGTAGAGCGTTCCCATGAGATCGTCGGTACGGTCGCGTTCGGTCTGCTCGTTCCAGTCGCGCGTGAGCCGGCCGCGGGCCTGCGGGCTCCAGGGAATGACGCCGATGCCCTGGTCCGCGCAGAACTTGAGCATCTCCCGCTCCTCCTCGCGATAGAGGAGGTTGTAGTAGTTCTGCATCGTGACGAACTGGGTCCAGCCGTGGGCGCGCGAGGTATAGATGGCCTTGGCGAACTGCCACGCGTACATGGACGAGGCGCCGATGTATCGCGCCTTGCCGGCCTTCACGATATCGTGCAGCGCTTCGAGGGTTTCCTCGATGGGGGTTTCCGGGTCCCAGCGGTGGATCTGGTACAGATCCACGTAGTCGGTGCCGAGGCGGCGCAGGCTGTCGTCGATGTCGGCGAACAGCGCCTTGCGCGAAAGTCCGCGGTTGTTTCGGCCCTGCCGGACGGGGAAGAACACCTTGGTGGCCAGCACGATTTCGTCGCGCCGGGCAAAGTCCTTCAGGGCGCGCCCCACGATCTCCTCGCTGCTGCCATCGGAGTAGGAGTTGGCCGTATCGAAGAAGTTGATGCCCAGTTCCAGCGCGCGCTGGATGAACGGACGGCTCGCCGCCTCGTCGAGCGTCCACGGGTGCCGGCCCATGTCCGGGCGACCGTAGGTCATGCACCCCAGGCACAGGCGCGAGACTTTCATGCCAGTATTGCCGAGTCGAACGTACTCCATGAGCAAACCCCCCAGGTGGATCGTGAACGTGAGTCGTGAACGAATGCCGGCCGCGAGGTTACACCGTCGTCCGGTGCGCTGCCTACGTGCCCGGAAACGCGTCGCTCCCGATCCCAGCAACCGCCAATAGAAGCGAACCCCAGCCCATGAATCTGCCAGCCACCATGCGCGCCGTCGAAGCGCGCGAATCCTCCATCGATTCGCTCTCACTCGTGCAGCGCCCGGTTCCCGTCGCGCGCCGCGGCGAGATCGTCGTGAAGATCCACGCCGCGAGTCTCAACTACCGCGATCTCGCCATTCTTGCGCAAGGCTATCTCCCGACGTTGCCGATGCCCTACGTGCCCGCCTCCGATGCCGCGGGTGTCGTCGTCGCGGTGGGCGAGGAGGTGACTCGTTTTCGCGAGGGAGACCGGGTCATGCCCCTGTACACGCAGGGCTGGCACGATGGTAAGCCCACGCTCGAGCAGCGGACGCGCCGTACGCTCGGGGCGCCGCTGTCCGGCGTGCTTCAGGAGTACGTAGCCGTGCCGGCGGAAGACGCCGTCGCCACGCCGACCCAGTTGTCCGATCGTGAGGCCGCGACGTTGCCGATCGCGGCGCTGACCGCGTGGTCCACGCTGCAGGAGGGAGACGTGAAACCCGGTGACACGGTCCTCGTCCAGGGAACCGGCGGCGTCGCGATCTTCGCGCTGCAGTTCGCGAGGCTCGCGGGCGCCACCGTGATCGTGATTTCCTCCAGCGACGAGAAGCTCGCGCGCGCCAGGGCGCTGGGCGCAGACGTGGGCATAAACTACCGCACGAACCCCGACTGGGACGTCGCCGTGAAGGCCGCGACCGGCGGCCGCGGCGTCGACATCGTCGTGGAGACGGCCGGTGCGACCCTGGCCAAGTCGCTCGCGTGCACGGCCTTCGGCGGATTCGTTGGCGTCGTGGGGTTCGTGGCCGGCCGGGACGCCATGGTGCCGATCCGTTCGCTGATCGGGCCCATGATTCGCGTCCAGGGCATTGCCACCGGATCGCGAACCCGCTTCGAGGCGATGAACCGCGCCATCGGCACCCACGGGCTCGAGCCCGTCATCGACCGCGTCTACCCGCTGGCGCAGTCGGCGGAGGCGTTCCGGCAACTCGAAAGCGGTGCCCAGTTCGGGAAGATCGTGATTGATGTGGCGGGAGCGGACGCGTGATCCGCCTGGCCGTTCTCGACGACTGGCAGGGCGTGGCCCGCAGCATCGTGTCGTGGCAGCCGCTCGAGGGCCGCGCGGAGATCGTCTTCTTCGACGGTGCCTTCGAGAGCGAGGACGATGCCGCGCTGGCGCTCGCGCCGTTCGACATTGTGCTGGCGATGCGGGAGCGCACGGCCTTTCCGGCGACGCTGATCGACCGCCTGCCGCGCCTGAAGATGATCGCGCTCACCGGTGCGCGTTCCTGGACGCTCGACGCTGCAGCCTGCACGGCGCGCGGCATCGTCGTGAGTCGCACCGGCGGCGAACGCGCGGTGAGCGCCACGGCCGAACTCGCGCTGGGCCTTCTGCTCGCGGCTGCCCGAGCGATCCCGTTGGCGGACGCGTCGATGCGCGATGGACGGTTTCAGCAGGGCGTGCCGGCCGGCGTGATCCTCGAAGGCCGGACGCTAGGGGTGATCGGCCTCGGCAAGATCGGTTCGCGCGTGGCGCGCTACGGTCAGGCGCTCGGCATGGAGGTGCTGGCCTGGAGCCAGAACATGACCGAGGAGGCTGCGGCTGCGGCAGGCGCCAAGCGTGTCGAGCGGGACGAGCTGCTCGCGCGGTCGGATGCCGTGACCCTGCATGTGGTGCTCTCCGAGCGCACTCGCGGCATCCTCGGTGCACGCGAACTCGCCCTCATGAAGCCCGGGGCGGTCCTTGTGAACACGTCGCGCGGCCCGCTCGTCGACGAAGCCGCCCTGATCGACGCATTGCGCGAGGAGCGCATCGTGGCGGGGCTGGATGTGTTCGATCGCGAGCCGCTCCCCGCCGATCATCCGCTGCGAACCCTGCCCGGGGCGGTGCTCACGCCGCACCAGGGCTATGGCGTGCGCGAGGTGTATGCGCAGTTCTTCGCGGAGTCCGTCGAGAACGTGGTGGCCTTCCTCGACGGCAAGCCTGCCCGCCTGCTCAACCCGGAAGTGCTGGGGCGTACCGGATGAAAGGTCTCATCGATATTGGTGCCAATCTCTCGCACGAGAGCTTCCGGCACGACGTGGAGGAAGTGAAGGCACGCGCGCATGCGGCGGGTGTCGACACGATGATCGTGACCGGCACCAGCGTCGAGGGCAGTCGTGCGGCCATCGCCGTGGCAGAGGGGCGCGCGCCGGCTCTCTACGCGACAGTGGGTGTGCATCCTCACGACTCCGAAGGATTCGACGACGCTGCGCTCCGCGTCCTCGAAGAGCTTGCGCAGTCGCCATCCGTGCGCGCGCTGGGCGAATGCGGCCTCGACTACAACCGGGACTATTCGCCGCGCGAGGCGCAGCGCGCGGCGTTCGAGGCGCAACTGGAACTCGCGACCCGCATGCCGCTCCCCGTGTTCCTGCACGAGCGCGACGCCGCCGATGACATGGTCGCGATGCTCAGGGACTATCGGGACCGGATGGCCGATGGCGTGATCCATTGCTTCACGGGCACCCGCGAGTCGTTGTTCCGGTATCTCGACATGGGGCTGTACGTCGGCATGACTGGTTGGATCTGCGACGAACGACGCGGCACGCATCTGCGCGAGTTCGTGGGAGCGATCCCGAGGGACCGTCTCATGGTGGAAACCGACGCGCCCTATCTGCTCCCACGGACCATCCGGCCGATGCCGAAGCACCGGCGCAACGAGCCCTGCTTTCTGCCCTACGTGGTCGAGACGATCGCCGAGGCCACCGGGCGTGCGCCGGAAGATGTGGCGCGAGAAACGGCGGACACCGCAAGGCGGTTTTTCCGGTTGTGATTTCCCGCATGTCACCGGACATGCACAGATGCCAGGAGAGGGGACGGACATGAGCAAGCAGGGAAAGGTGTGCATCGTCACGGGCGGCGGCACGGGGACCGGTGCGGCCTGCGCGCGGCAGCTCGCGGCGCGCGGCTGGAACGTGGTCGTGAACTACAGTCGCAGCGCCGACGACGCGGAAGTCACGGCGGCGGCCTGTCGCGAAGCGGGCGGCGATGCCATCACGTTCATGGGCTCGGTGGCCGACGATGCCGCGTGCCGGGCCATGGCGGCAGCCGCGCAGGAGAAATGGGGGCGGATCGACGCTCTCGTGAACAGTGCCGGCATCACACGCTTCGCCCATGCGGCAAAGCTCGAGGCGCTCGACGCCGCGGACTTCCAGGATCTCTACTCGATCAATGTGATCGGGGCCTACCAGATGATCCGCGCATGCGTACCGGCGATGAAGGCCGTGGGGGCCGGGGCCGTCGTGAACGTGTCGTCCATCGCCGGCATCATGGGACTTGGGTCATCCGTGGCCTACGTCGCTTCAAAGGGGGCGCTGAATGCGATGACGCTGTCGCTCGCCCGTGCGCTGGCACCGCAGATCCGCGTGAACGCGGTCTGCCCGGGCCTCATCGAGACGCGCTGGCATACCGCGCGTTTCAATGCGGAGGAGTACGCCAAGTTCAAGAAGGGCTACGAGGACACGGTGCCGCTGGCGACCACGGCATCCGCCGACGATGTCGCCGACGCCGTGGTGTGGCTGATCGAAGGGGCGCGTGTCGTCACCGGCGAACTCATGCAGGTGGACAGCGGCAAGCACCTGGGGAAGTTCTGACCCCCCGCTTACTGGCAAACGCCCATGGCGTAAACCGCCGAGCCATACTTGATCTCCGTGATGCGGCCGCCGGTCACGAAGTGCACATGTGCCAGTTCGTCGCTGCCGTCGTCCCAGCGGATGCGGATCGGCGCGCCGACCTGGGCGCCGGTGACCTGGTAGGTGCCGCCCGGGCCGTCGCCTGCGCCATAGGCGCCCGCGGCGCCGGTGCTGTTTCCGCCTGAATCCCGGTACTGCGCGCTGAAGCTCGATTCGGAGCCGGTGGAGAAGCGCCCGTTGCCGTCGAAGAAGGCTTTCCTCGTGGAGGAGTAGCTGCTCCCGCCGCCGCTGGACCCCGAGTACGAGCAAAGCAGTCCCCGCAGGAGGGCGTTCGCCGCCCCGCCGGCCGGCGCTTTCGCCTGTGGCTGCGCTCCCCCGGCCTTCAGACAGGCGATGGCGTCGCCTTCCGGGGTCGTGATGTCCAGCCGGTCGCCCTTTTGCACGAACGCATAGTTGACCGGCAGGCCGTCCTGGATCACCTGGATGGCCGTCCCGAGAATCCGGTACGCCATCTGCACGCCGCCGTAGGTAAGCGTGCGCGTGCTCACGAAATCCAGGATCGCCGGGCCCTCCGGGGACTGGCAGTCGTAGGCGCCGGACAGGCGGGTTCCCTGCTGTGCCTGGGCGGAGGTGGCGAGGATGAGCGAGGCTAGGGCGACGAGGGGCGGCAGACGCATGGGACCTCCGGGCTGGGGACGGCGGCAAGTCTCGCCGTGAACCGCATGCGGTGCAAGCATCCGGGCGGCGGCCCGATGGGCGTACGATGCCGTCATGATCCGCACACTCCTGCTCTCCGTCCTGCTGTCCGCTGTGGGCTTCGCCCATGGCACCGAACGCCTTCCGGCCCTCGGGGCCGATCTGGCGCAGACCACCGTGTCCGGTCTTTCCTCGGGCGCGTACATGGCCGTGCAGTTCCACCTGGCGCATTCGAAGGTGGTGCGCGGGGTCGGTGTCGTGGCGGGCGGGCCCTGGTACTGCGCGGAGGGCAGCGCGACACGGGCTGTCGGCGAGTGCATGAAGGGCGCGCCCGATATCGCACCGCTCGTCGAGGCCGCACGCCGGGCGGCGGATCACGGCGACATCGACCCGATCGCGGGGCTCGGTCCGGCAAGGGTGTGGATGTTTTCGGGATACAACGACGGCGTGGTGAAGCGCAGCGCAGCGGAACGGCTGAGGGACTTCTACCGGCTGCTGGCGCCCGAGTCGGAGCGCTTCCTGCGGTACGACCTTCCGGCAGGGCATGCCATGGTCACCGAGACGTCCGGCGCCGCTTGCGCGCTCACCGGGGGGCAGTTCATCACGGACTGCGACTACGACGCCGCGGGCAGCCTACTGCAGTTTCTGCTCGGCCGTCTGCGGGCGCCGGCTGCCGCGCCCTCGGGGCGTCTGTTCGCCTTCGACCAGAACGAGTTCGCCCCGGGCGGGCTGAGGAGTCTCGCTCTTGCCGACTTGGGCTACGCCTACGTGCCGGCCGACTGCGCTCGCGGCGCCCGATGCCGCGTGCACGTGGCATTGCACGGCTGCAATCAATCCGTCGAGGCGGTGGGCGAAGCCTTCGTGCGCCATGCCGGCTACAACCGCTGGGCGGACAACAACCGGATCATCGTCCTGTACCCGCAGGCCCGCGCCACCTGGGGGATGCCCTGGAATCCCTACGGTTGCTGGGACTGGTGGGGTTACACGGGCGAGGCGTACGCGACGAAACGTGCGCCTCAGATCGTGGCAATCCGCGGAATGGTCGATCGGCTGGCGTCCGGTGCCGCAGCCGCCCCGTCACCTTCCCCGTCCGCGGTGACACCGGCAGTGATCGACGTCACCTCGAATGCCGTCGCCATCGCCTGGCCCGCCATCGATGGCGCCATGAGCGTGGCTTTGGCGGGAGATGCCGGGCCGGTGGCGGACAAGCGCGTTGCCGGCAACACTCGCAGCATCGCGTTCTCGGGCCTGGAGGCCGGCCGCAACTATCGGGCCGCGCTGCGCCACCGCGACGCGGCGGGCAACGAGACGCAGGTGGACCTCCCGTTCCGGACGCCACCGGAGCCACGCCCCTGCGACCCGTGGTTCGGCACCAACGTCGACCACGTGTCCGGGGGGCGCGCCTACGTCATGTGGGGTCGTGCTTACACCGTCGGCACGAACCAGGATCTCGGGTGGTGGAACATCTTCACCACCCATACCCTGCACCGCGTGTCAGGAGGCTTTGCATCGGGCCCCTGCGGCTGAAAGCCCCCCCCGGGCCGCCTGACGGCGGCCCACGGGTCCTACGGACGCGCGAACCACGTCTCGGCAAAGGCAAGGAACGCCGTGCTCGAATCGGTCTTGCCCGCGAAGGATCGCGGGAAGGGCCGGCCGGGAATGGGCTTGCCGTTGATGTGGCCCTCGACCTCGCGCACGTCGATGAAGGTCGAGAACATGTCATGGCGTCCGGTCACGGCCTTGCCTTCCGTGAGTTCGACACCGTAGCGGTCCCCCCACCCCTTCCACACGAGCTGCACCTGGCCCAGCGCACAGCGGAACCACTCGATGTGCTCCGTGGTTCCGTCGCCGCCGGCCAGGAAGTCCCACCCCGGGATCATCTTCGTGTGGTCCAGCCCCTTGGTGCCGCGAAACGCGAGAAAGTGGCGCGCGAACCCGTCGCGCAGATACGCCGCGAGAGGCTCGTTGTCCGTAGCGCACAGATTCGGCCTGTCCGGGTGTGTACCCTTGCCGTCCGGGTCCAGCAGGATGAATGCCGCATGACCGCGGCCGTACGGCGACAGCACGACCCGGAAGAAGCTCACCAGCGCGACGTAGGGGCCGTCCGCGGTGTCCTTGAGATACATGCCGGGGTTCTCACCGCACCACTCGACGGGTTGCGGATTCAGCGTGGAACGGGTCATTTCGGTTCTCCCGACGGGTTTGTGCTGCTCGAGGAAGGTCCCCACGACTTGTCCGGACCGCGAAGCGCATGGGGGGCTGTTCCCAGTCTACCCGTGCCTCACAGCCTTGGCACCGTCGTGATGACCGGATTGACTCAGGTCAAATTGCCTCGGGGCCAGGAGTCGATAATGAACTCGTCGTCTGAACCTCCGGAGGGACGGGAGATGAATACCGAAGACCTGAAGGGTGCCGCCGAGAAGTCCATGGCGGGCGAGGGAGACATCCGGGAACGCATGCGGGAGCTCACGCTCCAGGCGATCCGGGACCGCAAGTTCGATCTGGCCTCGATGCGCGATGTCATGCAGCAATTGAGCGAAGGGGTGGCCGTCGGCGCGGAGAAGCGCGGCGAGGACGTCAGGCAGGCGCTACAGTCGGCTTTCCGCGGGATGGACGACGCTTTCGGAAAGTCGGCCCACGCCACGCGGCTGGCCATGGAGGAACTCGCGGCAAAGGGCCGCGAGATCAACGACACCGAGATGAAGGCTGCGCTCGAGGCCATGAAGAAGATGGAGTCCGACTTTGTGTCGACCCTGTCGAATGTGGCCTCCAGCGCAGGATCGAAGGTCAAGGCCGAGATGCAGGAGATCGCCGAGCACGCAGCCCGCGCGGGCACGGATACCGGGAAGATCGTCGGGCAGACGCTTACCGAGTTCTCGCAGAAGCTTTCGACCACTACGGCCGAGGCGACGCAGGCCGGCCTCGAGGCCGCGCGCACGCTGTCGGACCGTCTTGCTCAGGCCACCAGCGGGTTCCTGGCGGGGCTGTCGGAAGCCCTGGCACGCAAGGACGAACCCAAGGATCGATGAAGCCGTTCCCACCACGTTTTCACTCTCACGGAAGCAGCAGCCCATGTCACATTTCCACGCCGTCGTCTGGCTCGACCACACCGAAGCGCATGTCATGCATTTCAATCAGGAGGATGTCGAGAAGTTCACCGCCCATGCGTCCGACAAGCATCCGCACCTGCACCACAAGCGCGGCTCCACCGGCTCGGGTCACCGGGGCGAGGATACCCACTACTTCGGCGAGGTCGTCCGCCTGCTCGGCGGCGCGCAGGAGATCCTTGTCGTCGGCCCCGGCAACGCCAAGCTCGAACTCGTGAAGTACGTTCACAAGCATCACCACGCCATGGTGGATCGCATCCTGGGTGTGGAGAGCGCGGACCACCCCACCGACGGGCAGATCGTGGCCCATGCCCGCCAGTACTTCATGGCGAAGGACAAGATGCTCGGCAACGCCTGAGCGTATCTGCCCAAGCCGGCGGCCCGGTCAACCCGTATCGCGTTCGCCCGGGCCGCTTCCCTACAATCCCGGTGAACCGCCTGTCACGCAGGCGACCCCTCTTCTCACCGGGATGACCCCATGCTTGAATCGCTGCACGCGTTCCAGGATCTGCCGAGGCTTCGCGAACTCGTCGTCATCCTCATGCGACACGGGTTCGGCGATGTCATTCGCCGCGCCGGCGTCGGCACCTTTCTCGAGCGCGCGGGCGAACTCCTGAGCGCGGGCAAGGACGACTCGCTCGCGCATCTCGAACTGCCGGTGCGAATCCGCATGGCGCTCGAAGCCATGGGCCCCACGTTCGTGAAGCTCGGCCAGGTGCTCAGCACCCGCGTGGATCTCTTCCCCGAGGAGTGGATCGCGGAGTTCGAGCGGCTTCAGCACGCCGTGGCGCCGGAACCCGCCGAAGCGATGGTCGCGCAGATGACCCAGGCGCTCGGCAGGCCACCCCAGGAGGTCTTCGCGGACTTCGAACCCCACCCGCTCGCGAGCGCGTCGATCGCGCAGGTCTATCGGGCGAGGCTCGAGGATGGCACCCAGGTCGTGCTCAAGGTCCGCCGCCCCGGGATCCGGCCGCGCATCGAAGCGGATTTGCGCATTCTGTCGGTGCTGGCCGGAGTCGCGGCACGCGAGCTGCCGGAGCTGCAGCGTTTCCAGCCGGTGGAGATGGTGGCCCAGTTCGGTCGTTCCATCGGCCGCGAACTGGACCTAGCCCTGGAGGCGCGCAACCAGGATCGCTTCGCGCGGAGCTTCGCCGACGATCCGAACGTCGTGATCCCGAGGATCCACTGGGAACACACCTCGGCACGCATGAACGTGCAGGACTTCGTGGAGGGCGTGCCCGGCAACGAACTCGAACTCATCGAGCGCGCGGGGCTGGACCGCAAGACGCTCGCGGACCGCGGCGCCGGTGCCGTGCTGAAGATGATTCTCGTGGACGGGTTTTTCCATGCCGATCCGCATCCCGGCAACGTCATGTACCTGCCAGGCAATCGGATCGCGATGCTCGATTTCGGCATGGTGGGGCGGCTTTCGGATCACCGCCGCAATCAGATCGTCGACCTGCTCGCCGCGCTGTCGCGCCGTGACGAGCACGGGATGATGGCGGTGCTGCTCGACTGGACGGGGGATGCGGAGGTCGACGAGGCACGGCTTGCCCAGGATCTGGGCGATCTGGTGGGCGACTACGATCACCTCGCGCTCAAGGACATCCACATCGGCCGGCTGCTCGGTGACATCACCACGGTGATGCGCGATCACGCCATCGTCCTGCCGCCGGATCTGGCGCTGCTCTTCAAGGCGCTCATCTCGCTGGAGGGGCTGGGGCGGCGGCTCGATCCGGAGTTCCACCTCGTCGACTATCTCAGGCCCTTCGTGAAGCGGGTGATCCTCTCGCGCTACGAGCCCGGCGCTGTCGGCAAGCGGGTGCGCCATGGCATGTCCGATGTACTCGGGATGCTCGGCGGCATCCCCGGCGATCTCACGAAGCTCATCCGGGACGCGCGGCGCGGGCGAATGCGCATCGAGTTCGACCTGAAGCGTCTCGACCACTTCGGCCATCAGATCGACCGCAGCGCCAACCGCCTCACGCTCGGCGTCGTGACTGCGGCGCTGATCGTCGGTTCCTCGATCGTCATGACGGTTCGCGGAGGCCCCGAGCTCTTCGGCCTGCCGTTGTTCGGCGTGGTCGGTTTTCTCCTGGCCAGCTGCATCGGTGTCTGGCTGGTGTTCTCCATCCTCCGATCCGATCGCGAGTAGGGGAGGCCGGCCAGGAGGCGGCGATACCCTTACCGCCGGGCCGCGACGGGCTTCCCGCGTTCTCTCTGCGACATCTTGCGTACTCGAATGCGCTGCACAATGACTCGGAATGCGCGCCTTACCAAGTTCTTCTATGATTCGGCGACTTTCGAAGTGATCGTGTGTTCGCCCGGGCAGGAGGACAATCGCCTGCTCGTCGCTTCGATTCGACTGCCGCAGCGCCTCGCCGCGACGGGATACCACACCAGAGTTCGGGGGGAGGGCAACGCCAGTGGACGTCTGTACGGGTAGCACGATGTGCACGAGCGGTTTCGCGTTGGTGCGGTTCCGCCGCGGCAGGGTGACGACATGAGCGACTGGCGCCCCCTGATGCTTGCGCCGGTGGTGATCATGGCGCCCCACTGCGCCTATGCCGCCACCTACCTCAGTGTGGAACAGGCGCAGCAGATTCTCTTCCCCGGTATCGCCCTGAAGGCGGCACCGACGCACCTCAGTGACGAGCAGAAGCAGGCAATCGAACAGCGGCTGGGCGCCCGGCTGCGCATCACGGACCTCAAGCTGTGGCGCGCGCCCGACGGTGCCGTGTTCATCGTCGACGAAGTGATCGGGAAGCACGAGTTCATCACCTACGCGGTCGGCATTCGGGCCGACGGCGGCGTGAAGGGCATCGAGATCCTCGAGTACCGCGAGAGCTACGGGTACGAAGTGCGTCATCCGGGCTGGCGGGGGCAGTTCGTCGGCAAGACCACCGCGGCGGCGCTCGAGCTCGACAAGGACATTCGCAACATCGGTGGTGCGACGCTCTCCTGCCGCCACATCACGGAAGGCGTGAAGCGGTTGCTGATCACCCATGAGCTCGCGCTGCGCTGAGCGAAGGCGGGCGCGGCCGCTGCTCGGTACGCTGGTCGAGATCGAGGTGACGGCAGAGAATGAAGAGGCGGCGCAGCGCGCGCTCGAGGCGGGGTTCTCCGCCGTGGCTCGCGTGGATCGCGCCATGAGTTTCCATTCGGCCGACAGCGAGCTGTCGCGGATCCATCGGGACGCGTGGCGTTCGGACACCCGGGTAGATGGCGACACCTGGCGGGTGTTGCGGGCGTCGCGCGCGCTTTCCGTTGCGACCGGCGGCGTGTTCGACTGTACCGTGGCATCGAGGCTCGTTGCCGCCGGCCGGCTGCCTCGGCCGCAGGGGAGTCCGGATCCGGTCCCCGACGGCAACTGGCGGGACGTGGACCTGCGCCGAGAAGGCTTCGTGCGACTCAGCCGGCCTGTCTGGCTCGACCTTGGCGGGATCGCCAAGGGCTACGCCCTGGACGTCGCCACCCGGGCGATGGCCACGGCCGGAGCCGTTACCTCCCGCGTGGATGCAGGCGGTGACATCCGCGTGCGTTCGGCCCGGAGCGCGCCGGTATTCGTCCGGCATCCGTCGGACCGCTCGCGTGCCTTCGCCGTCGGTTCTCTTCAGGACGGCGCCATGGCAACGACGGCGCCCTATCACGACGAGACCGGCGAATGGTCCGGCGTCGTTGTCCCGTCCGGTAAGCAGATCCCCATAGCCGACTCGAGCGTCACCGTGTTCGCCCGGCGGGGAATCTGGGCCGACGCGCTGACGAAGGTCGTCGCGATCGCACCGGATTCCGCGAGTGCGATTCTCAGGCGACTCGGCGCAGACGCGCTCGAGATTGCGTCGAACGGTGAGGCGCGATGGTGTCCGACCGATGGCGGGGCGCCGCGAGGCTGGTCGCTCGGTCCGGGGCAGTATCCATGAGTCCGCCGCGTCCGGGACCCACGATCGCGCTCACGCCTCTGCATCGGCGCACGATCTTCAGCGTCGGCCTCGCACTTGTCGTCAGCGGCGCGGGCTGGCTCGTCTGTCACTACCTGATGGGCGGCGATCCCGACTTCCCCGACATGCCTCACCCGCTCGAACCCTTCTGGCTCAAGGTTCACGGGGCGATCGCGATGGTGAGTCTCCTGGTGGTGGGTTCGGTCGTGCCGTGGCATGCATGGCGAGCCTGGAAGCTGAGCCGCAACCGCGGTACGGGCGGATTCGTCACCTCCGTGCTTGTCGTCCTCATCCTGAGCGCCTGGGCGCTCTACTACATAGGGTCGGAATCCCTGCGGCCGGGGATCAGCCTCGTCCACTGGATCGTCGGGATCGCCGCCGTGCCGCTGATGTGGCTGCACGTTGTGCGGGGCAGGCGATCGAGGAGTGCACCGGCGCGATGACGGGCTTGCGAACGCTTTGTCTGCTGATGGCGCTGGCCGCCGCGCGCGTGGCATCGGCTGCCGAATACCTCGCGGACCCGGCGACGTATTCGGCGCTCGTGCAGGGACTGCGCGCTGGCGACGTTCTGCTGCTCGTGCCGGGCGTCTATGTGCAGGGTCTCCAGGTGAGGGGCCTTGCCGGGACGGCGACCGAACCGATCCGCATCGAGGCTGCAAACCCCGCGCAGCGGCCCGTCTTTCTCGCGCAGCCGGGGCGCAACACGGTGAGCATCGTGAATTCGCTGCACGTGCAGATTCGTGGATTGCAGCTCGAAGGGCGCAACCTCCCCGTGGATGCCGTGAAGGCCGAAGGGCATGGCCGATTTGCGCACTACATCACCCTGGAGAATCTGCGCATCTCCGGCCACGCCTTCAGCCAGCAGAACGTGGGCATCTCCACAAAGTGTCCCGCGAGCGGGTGGGTGGTGCGAGGCAACGAGATCGTCGGCGTCGGCACGGGCATGTACTTCGGCAATTCCGACGGGTCTGCGGCTTTCTGGAACGGACTGATCGAAGGCAATGTCGTGCGCGACACCATCGGCTACAACGTGCAGATCAAGCACCAGGGCTACCGGCCCGGGCTGGACGGAGAGGATGGCGCGGCCGTCACGATCATCCGAAACAACGTGTTCGAGAAGACCCGTGCGGGTGCGCTCGGCGAGGCGGCGCGTCCCAACCTTCTCGTGGGTCATCAGCCCCGGGACGGTCGGGGCGCCGACGACCGCTTCCTGATCTACGGCAATCTGTTCCTGCGAAACCCGACCGAAGTGCTGTTCCAGGGGGAAGGCAACATCACGCTGTACAACAACGTGTTCGTGAATCCGGAAGGCTCCGCCGTTCATGTCCGGCCCCACAACGGCATTCCACAGGATGTCTACATCCTGCTCAACACCGTGGTGGCGCGCGATGCGGGCATCCGGCTGGACGGGGCCAATCCGCTGCGACGGCAGCGGGTGGAGGGCAATGCCGTGTTTGCCGGCACGCCGCTCGGGGACCCTTCATGGGGAAACAACGTGGTGGGGAACTTCCTGTCCGCGAACACGTATCTGCAGGACCCGCTCAGGGCGGATGAACCGGACGTGTCGCCGACCGCGCGCCTCGTGAAGGATTCAGCCCGCCTCAACTGGGCTTCGCCCGCGCTCGCCGAGGTGGCGATCGATCGGAACGGCAAGGCGAGGACTCGCAAGGTCGCCGGCGCGCTTGTCGAGAGCGGCTCTTCGACCCGCGAAGGCGCCACCTCGGGAAATTGACGCCCGCTCAGGCAGCGTTCTGACAGACCATCTGCGACGGCATGGCGGGCACTTCCGTACGGTAGGCGTCCGCAAAGAGTCCGTGCATCAGCAAGTCGTGCATGAACAACGCGCGCGCTTTTGCCGGGCGCCAGTCGATCGCACTCTCGTCACCCATCGCGATATGAAGTGACACCACGCCATGGAGGCCGGCCCAGATCGTCTGGGCAATCCATTCGGCATCCCGGTACTGCGGGCGGAACAAACCCGCGTCCACGCACTCCTGCACGACCGACAGGAACAGGCCGTAGGAATCCATCTGCGGATCGTTGCGCTTTTCGGCGTAGACGGGGTCGTCCGCCGGGAGCAGCGGCGTCATGAACATGAGCCGGTAGTGATTCTGCTGGTTGAGGCCCATGTCGATGTAGGCCTGGCCGAAGCTGCGCAGGCGTTCGAGCGGCGTCTGCTTCTCCATGCTCGGGCGGAACGTGTCCATCAGGGCGGCGATGTCCTGGGTGACCAGGGCCCGCACCATCTCTTCCTTGTCCTTGAAGTACTTGTAGATCGTTGCCGGACAGTACTCGATGCAGTCCGCCACGCGTCTCAGCGTGACCGAGTCGTAGCCCTCGAGGGCAAACAACTCCCGGGCTGCATCCAGGATGCGCGCCCGCATTTCTTCCCGCTCTCTCGCCCGCCGCTCGCTCGTGCCCATAAAAAAATCCAAAAATGTTGTTGACGAAGTGAATTACGTTTACTAAAGTAAACACCGTTCACTCAGTGATCGTGAGTCACTAGGTAAGTCAGTCTAGTCCGATTGGACAACATTGGCAACTCACTGAGCGAAAACGTTTTTGAGGGGTCGGACCGTCCGCCTGACCGGCGGTGGAGCACCCCGAAAAACCCCGCGAGTCCGGCTGTACCCGAGACCGACCCGCGCCAGGTGGCTGCCCTGTCTGCAGCTTTCGGGTGACAAGTAAGGAGTAACTGTCATGAAAGCTAATCAACTCATCGCCATCACGTCCCTCGTCCTCGCCTCCATGGCCGGCGGTGTCCATGCCGCAGACGACGGCATCGTGAAGTCCCGACTGATCCAGTCGGCCGACATCGTGAACGCGGATGGTCTCGCAGGACCCGTGGCTGCGGCCGCAGGCAAGCAGGTTCGTCATCTGCCGGCTCAGGCGGCATTCGGTCGCGATGGCATCAAGGATGTCTCGGTCGGCACCGCCCGCGTGACGGTGGAGTCTGGCGATCGTGCCGGCCGTGAGGCGCCCGGGGCGATCGGCACCGTACCGGCAACCGGCCGGGATGCGACCGGTGCCCTCGCGACCCGTTTCGGACGCGCCTGATGGCCGAACACTCGAATTCCTCAACATCATTTCCCCATCACTTAGCCTTTAGGAGTCATGCCATGAACACTCGTAATCTCGTTGCTGCCCTTGCCGCCTTCGCGGCCCTTGGTTTCGGATCCGTCGCCTCCGCGGCTGGCGTCGTGAACGTCCAGTCTGCCGAGTTCGGCCGGGATGGTACGCCCCGCGTCACGGTCATGAAGAATACGACTGCCGACGTGGTGCATGCCCAGGCGTTCGGACGCGACGTTCCGGATACTCGCGTGCTCACGCGCAACGCGAAGGCCTCGCGTTACGGCGATGCTTCGTCCGTGCTCGAGCGATTCGGTCGCTCGTGACCGGACGCCGTGACGGCTCCCGCCGCCACGGCCGAAGTCTGACCCCGACGCTCCGCCGACCGGCACCCTGCCGGTCGGCGGGGCGTCCTTCTTTCGACTTGCCATTCCGCTGCGAGCAGAGCTTTCACGACCATCCGTCGCAAGCCAGGCCGCCCAAGCTCCAGTCTTCATAAATCACAGCGGACGTTCACGCACTGACCCAAGGCCGTCTGTGCTGAACGGGAACGAGGCAATCTGTATCGGCACGCGCCCTGCGTCCGAGTCAGAATCGGAACCATGACCGACGAGCCCCAGCTCAGCGACACGCTCTACCGCGCGCTTGCCGACCGTCTTGCGGCGGGGATGGCGTCCGGTGCCTTCCGCCCGGGTGACCGATTGCCCTCGGTGCGAGTCCTCGCCGCCCGGGAGAACGTGAGCGTGTCGACGGCCATTGCGGCCTACCGGGAACTCGAGGATCGCGGACTCATCGTTGTCCGTCCGAAATCCGGTTTCTTCGTCGCTGCTGCGTGGCGGGCGCTGCCGGAACCGCGGATGCACGGGACCCGCCCGCCGCTGCCGTCGGATGTCGGCGTGAACGGCGTCATTATGGAAATCCTGGAGGCGTCGCGCGATCCGACGGTCGTCCCGCTGGCGGCGGCGAGTCCCGGACCGGAACACATGTACCCGGCAGCTCAGGTGCGCCGGGAGCTCGGCGCGCGCCTCATGCGGGAGCCGACGCTGGCCACCACGTATCGCATGGGCGCGGGATACGAACCGCTGCGCCGTGCCATCGCCAGGCACGCGTTTACCTACGGCTGCCTGATCGAACCGGACGAACTGGTCGTGACCAACGGCTGCATGGAGGCACTCACGCTCGCCCTGCGGGCGATCACCCGCGCCGGGCAGACGATCGCGATCGAGTCGCCGACCTACTTCAGCGTGCTGCAGATCGTGGAGAGCCTGGGCGTGAAGGTTCTCGAACTGCCCACGAATCCGCGCCACGGCGTCGCGTTCGATACGCTCGAAGTCGTGACGCGAACCCCAGGGGCGATCGCGGCGCTCGTCCTCATGCCGAACTTCTCCAATCCCCTGGGCGGGCGCATGCCCGACGAGGCGAAGCGCCGCGTCGTCGAACTGATGCATCAGCGCGGGATTCCGATCGTCGAGGACGATGTATACGGTGACCTTCACTTCGGCGACCGGCGTCCCAAACCCATGAAGAGCTGGGATCGTCACGGCAACGTGGTGCTGTGCTCCTCGTTCTCGAAGACGATGGCGCCCGGATTGCGCGTGGGATGGATGGCGCCCGGTCGATTCCGCCGGGACATCGCCCTGCTCAAGTTCACGACCTCGGTGACCACCTCCGAACTCGCGCAGGCGGCCGTCGCCGAATTGCTGGCGTCGGGATCGTACGAGCGCCATCTGAGGAAATTGCGCGCGGCGTTCGCGAGACAGGTCGCCCGCGCGACCGCGGTGATCGGCGAGTCGTTTCCGCAGGGTTCCCGCGTGACCCGGCCCGAGGGCGGCTTCGTGCTGTGGGTGGAACTGCCCGAGCGCGTGGATGCGATGGCGCTGTTCCATCGTGCACTCGCGGAAGGTGTGAGCATCGCGCCTGGCGCGATGTTCTCGGCCAGCGGCATGTATCCGCATCACATCCGGATTTCCTGCGGACACACCCATACGGCGGCGGTCGATGTCGCGCTCAGGACGGTCGGTGCGATCGCCGCAGAACTGGCGTCGCGCCCGGCTCAGTGAAGGGCCGACCCCGCCATCTTCCAGGCGGCATGGTCGGGCTGCGCGAGCATGGCCGTGAGTTCTTCGGCGCTGACGGCCGGGCTGAAGTAGAAGCCCTGCATCTGCCGGCAGCCCTGGGACATCAGGAACTCCGCCTGGGCGGCGGTCTCCACGCCTTCGCCCACGAGATCCAGCCCGAGATTGCGGCACAGGCTCGCGACCGAACTGGCGATCACGACGTTCTTCCGGTCATCGGGCAGTCCGCACACGAGGGAGCGGTCGAGCTTGAGGCCATGGATCGGGAAGCGGCTCAACTGGGCGAGCGAACTGTGGCCGGTCCCGAAATCGTCCAGCGAAACTCGGATGCCGAGTTCGAGCATGTCCTGGAGCACCCGCTCGGACCGGTCCGGATTGTTCATCGCCGCGCTTTCGGTGATCTCGATCTCGAGCGTCCCGCTCTGTACTCCCGAGGCCAGGAGGATGCGCTTCACGTCGTGGACGAGCGTGGGCTGACGGAACTGCAGCGGCGAGAGATTCACCTTCATCGACAGACCCTCGTGCCCGGACTTCTGCCAGAGAGCCAGTTGACGGCAAGCCATCGTGAGCACCCAGCGGCCGATGGCGTCGATCACGCCGGTGTCTTCGGCCACCTGGATGAATTCGTTCGGAAGGAGCAGCCCGCGCTGCGGATGCTGCCATCGCAGGAGCGCCTCCAGGCCTACGATCTCGCCGGTCCGGGCATCGACGGCCGGCTGGTAGTGGACGCGGAACTCGCCCCGTTCCAGCGCAACCTTGAGCGCGCTGGCGGTGGCCAGACGGTTCATCACGCGTGCCGTGAGGTCCGGCGAAAAGAACTGGTAACGGTCGCGGCCTTCCTGCTTGGCGACGTACATGGCCGCGTCGGCCTGGCGCAGCAGGTTCTCGACCTGATCGGCGTCGTCCGGGAAGCAGCTGATGCCGATGCTCGCCGTGATGCGGACTTCGTCGCCGCCGATGGCCACCGGCTGCGCCAGTGACCCGAGAATCTTCAGTGCCACGGTGGCGGCATCGGAGGGCTGCGCGATCTCTTCCAGCAGCACGGCGAACTCGTCGCCACCGAGTCGCGCCACCAGATCCAGGTCGCGCAGATCCTGCAGCAGCCGTCGCGCGACTTCGATCAGCAGGACGTCGCCCGCGAGATGACCCAGGGAATCGTTCACCGACTTGAAGTGATCGAGGTCGATGAACAAGATGGCCATGCGCCTGCCGTGCCGCTGCGCCCGTCGCAGGATGTCTCCGCAGCGCTCGAAGAACATGGACCGGTTCGCGAGCCCCGTCAGGCCGTCGTGGTAGGCGAGGTAGCGGACCCGCTGGGCGTCGCGTTCCTGCTTCGACATGTCGCTGAACACGATGACGTAGTGGGAGATGCCGCCATCGGCCTCGCGGATGGTCGAGGCACTGAGCCACGACGGGTAGGCGGAACCGTCCCGGCGGCGGTCGACGACCCGTCCCTCCCAGTGGCCGCGCACAGCGAGTTCCGCGACGATGGCGCTCGGCTCCTCCTGGTTGCGCACGCTGTCGCGCCAGAGCCGGCTCACCTTGCCCACCGCCTCCTCGGCGGAATAGCCGGTGATCCGCGAGAAGGCCTGATTCACCGAGGACACCCGCCAGTTCGAATCGAGCACGACGAGGCCCTCGGCCATGCTGTCGAGCGCCCGGCCGGCGAGCCGCAGGCTCTGTTCCGCGAGGCGACGATCGGTGATGTCCCGGTTGGTGCCGGTGAGGCGGATCGCGTAGCCCCGCGCATCGCGCTCGACCACCCGGGCACGGGACAGGATCCAGCGATACTCGCCATCGTCGCGGCGCACGCGATGCTCCATCACGTAGTCGGCGGTTTCGCCCTTTAGGGTCGCCACGTAGCGCGTGTGGATGAGGGCGTGTTCTTCCGCGGGAACGAGCGGCAGCAGTTCGTCGAAGCTCGCGATCGTCTCGCCGACCGAGCGCCGTCCGAGGAAGGCGGCCCAGTTGCGGTCGAGGTGCACCTTCTGGACCCGGCAGTCCACATCGAAGGAGATCTGGTCCGTGGCTTCGAGGGCGAGGGCCAGACGCTCCCGGGCTTCGCGGATCGCGGCTTCCTCCCGGCGGCGCTGGGTGACATCGCGGGACACGATCACGACCTTGTCGGGCTCGCCGGCCGGGTCGCGGACCGGCTCGATGGAACAGTCGATGATTCTCTGGTCGACCGATGCGCCCCCCAGCCTTAGCTCAAGGCGCTGACCGCGCGAACTGGCCAGCGCCTGACGCAATGCGGCGCGGAGCTTCTCGAGGTCTTCCTGGTGCACTTCGCTGAAGGAGAACGTTCCCGGCCCCGTCTGCGAACGGTCCATGGCGCCGCGGAGGGACCGGCTGCCGTAGAGCTGCTGGCCGTGGCCGTCCCACACGGCGATCATGTCGGACACGTTGTCCGAGATAAGGCGGAACATCTCTTCGTCGGCCCGCAGCGCCGCCTGGGCCTGCTGTCGCTTGGCGAGTTCGGACTCGAGGTCGGTCGTGCGCTCGATGACCCGGCGCTCCAACTCGTCGGTGAGCGCGCGCAGGCGCGTGTTGGTGTCCGTGAGCGAGGTCACGAGCCCCGCATTCTCGAAGCGTACTTCCAGGCTGCGGTGCAGGACCCGATGGAACCGGCGTGCGCTGTTCAGTACCCCGAACAGATACACCATCGAAAGGGCCGCGCAAAGCAGGTGGATGCGTGTGCCCTGCGCCAGCAGATAGACCATCCCCGGCACGATCGCGAGGATCACGTAGTTGCGATAGACCTCGAAGACCATCGCGAGATGCGAGAGCGCCCCCGCGACCAGCCCGGCCATCACCACCGCCATCAGCATCTCCGTGGCCAGCGTCGCGTCGGGCGGCAGGATCAGCCAGGCGGCGCCCCAGCACAGGCCGGTGGCGGCCGTGGACAGGGAGAACCGTCGCAGCCAGTAGGCCGCCGGGCGCTCGTGGGCGTGCAGCTGGAACTGCATCCGCTGGTGCAGGCGAAGGGCGACGACCGAATACAGGACGCCGAGCCACAACGAGGCGGCCCAGGGAGCACGACCGGGCCAGACTGCCGCGACGGTGAGGGCACCAACGACGACGTTGACGGCCAGCCCGAACCCCGAGTTGACGTGGAGCACGTCCACTTTCTCGAACAGCAATTGGTCGGAATCGACCTTGGTCGGGATCGGCGGAGTGTTGTCCGCGGTCGGACGGGATGGGGGGCGGCCAGGCGGAGTGGGAACTCCGTCCTTCGGCGCCGGGTTGACCATGGCTGGCAGGACACCACGTTTGAGCCAAATATGCTGCGAGTATAGCTTCGTGTGTCTCCATGGTGCGACACATTCCGCGAGCCCCCGCAGGCGGGGGTTCCATTATGCTTGCGGCGGGTTTCCGGCGGGGCGGATCGAGGCTCCGGCGGTCGACGGGCGCGCTGATCTGCCACGCGCGCCTTCACTTGCTTGAGGGGCTGACGACCGATGAGACGCGAACTGCCGCCGATTTCCGTGGCCCGCCGGCGATGGCTCGCCGCGGGTCTGGCCATTACCTGGAACCTGGAGGCACGCGCGCAGGCGAAGTTCCCCGCCCGGCCCTTGCGCATGATCGTGCCGTTCACACCGGCCGGGGCGACAGACATCCTCGCCCGGCTCATGGCCGAGTCACTGGGGCGGCAGCTCGGGGCGGGTGTCGTGATCGACAACCGGCCGGGCGCTGGCGGCAACCTCGGCGGTGAACTCGTTGCGAGGGCGCCCGCCGACGGCTACACGATCCTCATGGCGCCCATCACGGTCTACGCCGCAGGCTCGACGCTGATGCCATCGCGCGCCTTCGACCTGCAGCGAGACTTCACACCGCTGTGCACGGCGGCCTACGTTCCTCATGTGCTGGTGGTGCCGGCGACTCTGGGCGTGTCGACGGTGCGGGCGCTCATCGCCCTGGCCCGTTCGAAGCCGGGCACCCTCAATCTTGCGTCGCAGGGCATCGGAACGATCTCGCATCTCGAAGCGGAACTGTTCCAGACGATGACCGCGGCCAAGCTCACGCACGTGCCCTACAAGGGCAGCGCACCGGCTCTGCTCGATCTGGTTGGCGGTCGCATGGATGTCATGTTCGACAGTGTCGCCGCAGCGCTCCCGCACATCCAGTCGGGCAGACTGCGTGCGCTCGGCGTGACGACGCCGACCCGCTCGCGCGCGCTTCCCGACGTCCCGACCATTGCGGAAGCCGGCGTGGTCGGCTACGTTTCGGAATCCTGGGTGGCGGTGCTGGCCCCTGCGAAGCTTCCGCAACCGATCGCGGACCGTCTCACCGATGCGCTCAAGGCGGTGGTGGACGATCCGGCGTTCGCGGCGCGCACGCAGCAGCACGGGCTCGAGGCCAGGTCCAGGGTAAGGAGCGATCTCGTCGCGCTCATCCAGCGCGAGACTGCGCTCTGGGGGCGTGTCGTTCGCGATTCCGGAGTGCGTCTGGAGTGAATGATCCCGTGGAAGGCATAGTGGCAGCAGCAGGGGTACGCGGGTCCTCGATGGAGGCCCGCTTTCCGGTCGCCGGAGTCTCGAGCTGATGGGACCGCTCGCAGGCATCCGTGTCCTCGATCTCTCACGCGTGCTGGCCGGCCCGCTGACGGGTCAGATCCTCGCGGACATGGGTTGCGACGTCGTGAAGGTCGAGCGCCCGGGCGGCGGCGACGACACACGCCAATGGGCGCCGCCTTTCGCGTTGGACGAGCGCGGCCGCGAGTCGGACATGAGCACGTACTTCCAGTGCGCCAACCGTGGCAAGCGCTCGATCACCGTCGACATGGGCCGCCCTGAGGGCGTCGATCTGGTGGCGCGTCTGGCCGACCGCGCCGATGTCCTCGTGGAGAACTTCAAGGTCGGGACGCTCGCGCGCTCCGGGCTCGACTACGCCACGCTGTCGGCCCGCAATCCCGGTCTCGTGTACTGCTCGATCACCGGATACGGAGCCACCGGACCCTACGCGCCCCAGCCCGGCTACGATCCCATCGTGCAGGCCTATGGCGGGCTGATGGACATCACCGGCGAGCCGGGCCGCGAACCTTCCCGGTGCGGCGTGGCGGTCGTGGACATCCTTACGGGCGTCTACGGCGCGACCGGAATCGCCTCCGCGCTGTTTCGCCGTACGCAGACCGGCCGGGGCCAGCAACTGGACCTCGGGCTGCTGGATGTGCAGATGGCCTCGCTCGTGAACATTGCGCAGAACTATCTCGGCGCCGGTATCGTCGGCACCCGGATGGGCAGCGCCCATCCGAGCGTGGTGCCCTCGCAGGTGTTCGCCGCCGCCGATGGCTACCTCATGATGACCGCGGGCAACGATCAGCAGTTCGCCACGCTGTGCGCGGTCATCGGTCAGCCCGCACTCGCCGAGGACCCGAAGTACAAGACCAACCGGGCGCGCGTGCAGCATCGCAAGGATATCGTTGCGACGCTGGAGGCCGCGTTCCGCACAAGGCCGCGGCATGTCTGGGCCGAGCGGCTCAACGCTGCCGGCGTGCCGTGCGCCCCGGTCAATACGATTGACGAGGCCTTCGCGAATCCACAAGTGGTGGCGCGCGGTGCGCGGGTGGACATTCCCGATCCCGTTCTCGGCCAGGTGTCCACCGTGGCGAGTCCGCTGCGTTTCTCCGAGGACACCGTCGAATATCGCAGGCCGCCTCCGCGCCTCGGCGAGCACACTCGCGAGGTACTGGAGGAATGGCTGGACATGGCAGCCGCGGAGGTCGAAGTGCTGCGCGGTGCGGGCACGGTCTGACGGGAGCGCTGCGATGCCGGCTCGGTCAACCGTTGCCATCCTCGCGTCTGCGCGTCGTGTGTGCTGTTGCGTCTGCCCCCGGCCAATGGAGGCAATTTCCCTTTCCCCCGCTTCAAACAGGAGACAATCGCATGATCGGTGATCCGGTCGCACTCACGATCCGCCGGGACTTTCCCCGGCCCGATGCCGCTCTGCTCGATGCCTTCCGTGACGCACCATCGGGTTTCGTCACCGATGCCTTCAACGGTCGAGGCAGCCTGCATCACAGCATCAAGCCGCTTACGCCGAAGCAGACGTTTTGCGGTGTGGCGGCGACGGCGCTGTGTTCGCCGACCGACAATCTCGCTGCGATGGCACTGCTCGATTTCGTGAAGCCCGGCGACGTCATCGTCATCGGTGCCGGCGGGGACGACCATGCCGCGGTGATCGGCGATCTCTGGGCGATGTGGGCCCGACGCCTCGGCGTCGTGGCCATCGTGGTCGACGGTCTCGTGCGGGATCTTCCGGGTCTCATCGAGGCGGACATCCCCGTGTTTGCGCGCGGACACAGCCCGAACGCGGGCTACCGCAACGGACCCGGTGAAGTGAACCTGGGTGTCACGTGCGGTGGCATTCACATCGGGGCCGGCGACGTTCTCGTCGGCGATGTCGACGGCGTCGTGGCCGTTCCGCTCGCGTCGGCACAGGCCGTGGCCGCGCGTCTGGAACTCGTTCGCCAGAAAGAGGCCGATTCGCTGGCCAAGGTGCGCGCCGGCCAGAAACTTCAGTTCTGGAACGAGGCGGGCCTCGCGAATCGCGGCGGCGTGCGCTACGTCGACTGACGCCGGGAGGTCTGCCGAGTGGTCGTCTTTTCCATCGTCATCGCGCTGCTCCTGGAGCAACTGAGCCCGCTGCGCGCCAAGACGCTGCCGCTGGAATGGTTCGGGCGGTACGCGGATCTCGTCGCCAGGAACTTCAATGCCGGTCGGCGCCGGCACGGTGTGCTTGCGTGGATCGCCGCCATCGCGCCGTGCGTGATCGTGGCCGAGATCGGGTTCCTCATGCTGAATGGCGTGAGCTTCCTGCTCGGGCTTGCATGGAACGTCCTCGTCCTCTACTTCTGCCTGGGGCTGCGCGGCTTCAACACCGGCTTCAACGGCGTACACGAGGCGTTGCGCGCCGGTCGCACCCAGGATGCGCGCGACCGGCTGCGGGAATGGAGCGGCGAAGACGCCACGGAGTTCACCCACCAGGATCTCGCCAAGGTGGCCATCGAACACGGTCTGGCCACAGCCCATCGCGACGTGTTCGGTGTCATCGCGTGGTTCGTCCTGGCGCCGGCCATCCTCGGCACGCTGCTGCCCGGTGCGCTGGGCACGCTCCTGTCCGGGCCCGGTGGGGCCGTTCTCTATCGTCTGGGTGTGGTGCTGCACGATCGCTGGGGGCGGCAGACTGCCGCGGAGTACGAGCAGTTCGGCGCCTTCGCGCGCGAGGCGTTCCGGCTGTTCGACTGGGTGTCCGTGCGGCTCACGGCGCTGTCGTTTGCGATCGTCGGCGACTTCGAGGATGCCGTCTATTGCTGGCGAGCCCAGGCGGCGGCGTGGCTCGACCCCTTCATCGGTGTCGTGCTGTCGAGCGGTGCAGGGGCTCTCGGCGTGCGGCTTGGCGAATCGCTCCACCGCGATGGCAAGCTCGCCTTCCGTCCCGAACTCGGGCTGGGCGACGAGCCGGATCTCGAGCACATGAACAGCGCTGTGGGCCTCATCTGGCGCACCCTGGTGCTGTGGGTGCTCATCATCGCGCTGATGACCGTGGCGTCCTGGGTGGCCTGACGCCGGTCCGGCAATTCAGGAGCGGCGGGCAGCCTCGGAGGCGATGGCGCGATAGGCGCTCAGCCGTCGGGTGGTGACCTTGCCTTTCCCCACGGCGCCGTCGATGGCGCAGCCCGGCTCCCCCATGTGGCGGCAGTTCGAGAATCGGCATTGCCCGATCCACTCGCGAAACTCCGGGAAGCACGCGTCGAGTTCCTGTCGCGGCACGTGGTGCAGCCCGAATTCCTGCATGCCCGGCGAATCGATGATGGCCGTGTCAGGGCCCAGCTGGTAGAGCCGCGCGTGCGTCGTGGTGTGCTTGCCGGAATCCAGCGCCGCCGAGACCTCCGCCGTGCTCGCGCGGGCTTCCGGGTGCAGTGCGTTGATGATCGTCGACTTGCCCATCCCCGACTGACCCACGAGCACGCTCGTCTGTCCTTCGAGCAGGGGACGGAGCGCGTCGACGCCCTGTCTCGCCACCAGCGGGACGACGGGATAGCCGATGTCCGCGTATGTCTGCAAGGCAGCGAGCGCTGCGGTGGCTTCCGGGAGATCGACCTTGTTCAACACGATGACCGCCCGTGTGTGTCCGGCTTCGGCCGCGACGAGACAGCGGTTCAGCAGTTCCTCGTACCACGACGGAGACGACGCCAGCACCACCACGATCTGGCTGACGTTCGCCGCGATGATCTTCTGGCGGAACGCATCCGAGCGGTAGAAGAGGACCGAGCGCGGATCGATGGTTTCCACCACGCCCTGTGCCGGCCCGGTGAGGGCGACCTGAACGCGATCGCCGCAGGCGAGTTCGCTACGCTTGCCTCGTGGATAACAGGCGACGCTGCTGCCGTCGTCCAGCATCACGGTGTAGGAGCGGCCGTAGGCCGCGATCACCGTGCCCGCATGGAGGCGGGCCTTCAAACGATGCCGTTCAAGCGGGTTCCGCCTGAGCCTGCGCCTGACGGCGGGCGCGAACGCCGGCCGCAAGGATCTCCAGCACCCGGGCGCTGTCGTCCCAGCCGATGCAGGCGTCGGTGATGCTCTGACCGTAGGTGAGTGCCTGACCGGGGACGAGATCCTGCCGACCCTCCACGATGTGGCTTTCCACCATCACGCCCACGATGCGGACTTCGCCGCCGGCGATCTGACCGCCGATGTCTTCGCACACCTTGATCTGGTTGATCGGGTTCTTCTGGCTGTTCGCGTGACTGGCGTCGATCATGATCCGCGGTGCCAGACCGGCCTGGGCGAGCGCGTTGCAGGCGGCTTCCACGCTGGCGGCGTCGTAGTTGGTCGTGCGCCCGCCGCGGAGGATGACGTGGCAGTCCTCGTTGCCGCCCGTGGCGACGATCGCGGAGTGTCCGCCCTTGGTCACCGACAGGAAGTGGTGGGGCTGCTGCGCGGCCTTGATGGCGTCGACGGCGATTCGGACGTTGCCATCCGTGCCGTTCTTGAATCCGACCGGGCAGGAGAGGCCCGAGGCGAGTTCGCGATGCACCTGACTCTCGGTCGTGCGCGCCCCGATCGCGCCCCAGGCCACGAGATCGGCGATGTACTGGGGCGTGATCATGTCGAGATACTCGCAGCCGGCCGGCAGGCCCAGTTCCGCGATGTCGAGCAGCAGCTCACGTGCGAGACGCAGTCCCCGGTTGATCTGGAAGCTGCCGTCGAGTCCGGGATCATTGATGAGGCCCTTCCAGCCGACCGTGGTCCGCGGCTTCTCGAAGTAGACGCGCATCACGACTTCCAGCTCGGCGGCGTGGGCACGGCGCAGTTCCACGAGGCGGTTGGCGTAGTCGCGCGCCGCTACCGGGTCGTGGATGGAGCAGGGCCCGATGACGACCACCAGGCGGTCATCCATGCCATGGAGGCAGCGGTGGATGGCGAGCCGCGAGTCGCTCACGGTCTGGGCGGCCTTCTCGCTGCAGGCGAGCTCGCGCAGCAGATGGGAAGGCGGGGCGAGTTCCTTGATCTCGCGGATTCTGAGGTCGTCGGTTCGGGCTTGCATGGTCGGTCTGCCGGCAGAGGGTCGGCAATGAAGCCACAGAACCCGGCCCGGACGCAAGCGGGGCCGGGGAAACTCAGGCGGCTTCGGCGCCCTTGCGCAGGATGTTGACCAGATTGCCGAACGCGCGGTCGAACAGCGGCGTGCCCTCGAGGATCAGCAGGCGGCCGCTGCGCAGATAGCTGGTGACCTGGTAGGAGGAGTACTCCGCGACTTTCTGTCCCTTGCGGTTGCTGAACACGAAGGTGCTGCGGTACGGGCTGATGAACGACAGCCGGGCCTGGACGGGATCCTTGCCTTCCAAGTGGATCTCGACCCAGTCCCCTTCGGCAAGACGCGACGCCTTTTCCGAGAACTCGTCCGCCGGGCCGGCAGGCGCCTGAGCGGCGGCATTGCTGCCCGAAAAGAAGCCCGGCAGGTCGTTGAAGGACACTTCCTCCACCTCGATCTCGCCCTCGCCGAACGGGTTCTTCACTTTCACGGAGGGGAAGCTCTCGGGGGCGGGCTCGGCCGACATCTCTTCGTGAAGCGGCAGCGGCTCTGTGACGTTGATCGACACGGGCGACAGCGTGATGTCCGGCGGAACACCGGACTCCGGCATCGGCCGCGTGATGTCGTGGAATTCGCCGTCGGCCGTGGCGCCACCGCCGAACTCCATGGGGACTTCCTCGACGATCATGCTGCCGTCACCGCTCTCGACAGGGGGCGGCACCTGGGGCGCGGAGCTCAGGCCGGAGAGGCTGAGATCGGGCGATACGGGCCACGGCGCCTGTCCGGTCGGCTGGCGAGCGGGATCGGCTTCGGGGCCGGCGGTCGCGTCTGCTGTCGAAGGTGGCGGAGGTGCTGTCCGCGGTTGCGCGGGCGCGGGCGCCGGCGATCGCTGGAAGAGGTCAGTGACGCTGCCGCCGGCGATGGCGCGCGAATGGCAACGCATCAACACGGCGTTGAAACGCTCGCGCACGAGGCGGTCGGTACCGATCACTTCCATGCCCTTGGACAGGCGCTTAAGCAATCCGGGCAGGATCGACACGAGGCGCTTGCGCTCGTCGACCTTGTGCTTGGGCGTCAGGCTCCAGACGAGGATGTCGAGGGTTTCGACCAGGCTCGTCCAGGCCCGGCTTTCGCGCCCGCCCTTGGCGTACGCGAGGATGAGGAGCTTCATCCACTCGGTGGACAGGAACCGCAGCACCGCGCGCGGCAGTTCGTGCCCTTCGATGCGCGCCTTCATCTCGTTCTGCGCGAACAGGCGCGCCACCTCGAGGCGTTCCTTGTCGAGGATGCGCTTGGACTCGCTCTTGCCGACCTGGTCGGCCTTCTGGTTGAGCTCGGCAATCATCGCTTCGAGCTCGACCGTGATGCGGTCGAAGACCCCGAAGTCTTCCTCGAACTGCTCGATCAGCCGCGTAAGCGTGCCTTCGATCTTCTGGTAGAGCGGCGTGCCGGGTCCGAAGCCTTCGCCGAGACCCATGGACAGCTCGCCCAGCGTGTCCAGCATGTGGCGCGCCGGGTGGGCCTTGCGCGAGAAGAAGGTCTTGTCGAGGACGGCCACCTTCAGCATCGGAATCTGCAGCCGGCCGATCAGAGCCTTCATCGCCGGCGCGATGCGGGCGTCGCCGAAAATCTGGTCGAACAGCATTGACACGATGTCGAGCGTGACCGTGTCCATCTGACCCATCTGCTGGCCCAGGCTCGACGACTTGAGCGCCCGGAGCACGTTCGGGGTCGGCGGAATGAAGTCGTCGACGGGCAGCGAACTCTGACGCGATGCGAGCCAGGCACCCACTTCGGGCGGGACGTCGGGGAAGGCCCCGAGATCGCCCTGCTGGAGCTTGGTCAGCGACCCGACGAGATTGCCGGGCATGAACGCGCCGCCGGAGACCGTGTATGTCCTCGTGGTGCTTGCCTGGTTGCCCGCCGCGGCGGCCAGTCCAGCCAGGGCGCCGAAGGTGTTCGTGGCATCGGGTCCGCCCGGCCCCCCCGGTCCGGTCGGCAGGGCGTGCGGTCCCGTGCCGGGAGGTGTGGGAAATCCGGCCGGCGTCAAGACTCCCGGTCCGCCAGGTACGCCGGGAACGCCATAGCCATCTCCGGTGCCGCCCGGGCCGGCGCCTTCGCCAGTCCAGGGTGCAGACGAGGTTCTGCCGGGGTAGCCGCCACCCTGGCCACCGCCGCCTCCACCGCCGGGGTGGCTGCCGCCCGCCACGCCGCCTCCCGGGTAACCGCCTCCGGGACCCGCGCCGCCGGCACCGCCACCGCCAGCACCGCCACCGCCAGGATGGCCAGTGCCGCCGGATCCGCCGCCAGGGTAGCCTGCGCCGCCGAAGCCGCCCGTCGGATGCCCTGTCGGGCCTCCCGGTTGTCCGCCGCCGGCAGGGTAGGCACCTTCACCTCCGGGGCCGGCTCCACCGCCCGCGGGATAGCTGCCCGTGCCACCGCCGGGGTAGGCGCCACCACCGTTACCGCCGCCACCGGGAGCGCCGGGAAATCCGCCACCGCCAGGGCCCGCACCCGGGACGCCAGGGAAACCGCCACCGCCAGGGCCTGCCCCCGGGACGCCAGGGAAACCGCCGCCGCCTGGGCCTGCACCCGGGACGCCAGGGAAACCGCCGCCGCCAGGACCTACGCCCGCGCCGCCGGGGAATCCGCCGCCGCCAGCACCAGAGCCGGGGACACCCGGGAATCCACCACCTCCGGGACCGACACCTGGAAAACCGCCGACGCCCGGGTTCGCGCCAGGGGCGCCGCCTTCGAGATTGAGCGACGGGAACTCGCCCGGCGCGGCGGGCGGGGCCGTACCACCCCAGCCTTGCGGTGGGACGCCCGGTGCGCCAGCGCCAGGGAACGGCGCTCCCGCCCCTCCGGCACCCAGCATCCCGGCACCCGCGCCGACTGGCGACCGGCCGGCCGCCATGTTCATCATCAGCAGTTGCTGGAGCATGGCGAACGGGTCGCCCATTCCCTCAGCGGCCGGCATGGCTCCCGCAGCAGGCGCACCGACTGCAATCCCCGGAACGGACAGGACGCCTTCGGCGCCCGCAGCGGGTGCGACGCCCCCGGCAGCGGCGGGCGCTCCCGCCCCTGCGGGCAGTCCGCCTGGCAGATTCATCGTGGCCATCGGCACGCCGGCGCCTGCGGCGCCCCCGGCCATCGGCATGGCCACGCCCATCGGCATTCCTGCGCCGACGGTCAAGGTGGCGCCGCCTGCTGCCGCACCCGACATGATCGGGAGAGTGACGCTACCGACGACCTGCGGGCCGCTACCGTCCGTTCGCGGGCCGGATGTGGGCCCGCTGCCGGAAAGCGGTTTCTTGGCCGCACCGTAGCGGACCGTTGGCAGGACGCCCTTGTCCTTCAGGAGCGTGTTGACGTCCTTGTAGAGCTTGATGATCTCGGGTCGCGCGCCTTCGTCGAAGGCGCGGATCACGATCAGCTTGATCTTGATGTCGAGTTCGATGCCGGACAGTGCTTCACGCAGCGCGCTGGCGATGCCGGAAGGGGCAAGCGGATTGTCATCGGTCGGCAGGTCGGGGATGTCGAGCAGCACGCTCATGCGCTGATCGAGTGCCGCGAGTTCCTCGTCGGCACCGTTGCGGATGCGCCCCGCGATCTCGGTGAAGCGCATGTCCTCCTCGAGCACGCCGTCTTCCACCAGTGACAACTCACTCCAGGAGGTCTTGGTCTGCGAGAACTCGGCCCGCTTGGGTTCGTTCCCGGAAGTCTTGCGTACGAACCGTTTGGAGAGGTGTTCCTTGAAGGCGGTTTCCAGGGCTGCCCGCTGTCGCGGCCAGCGATCCTTGGCCACGAGATAGAAGTCGCGCGAGTCCCGTTCGAGCGCGTGTTCGGCCAGGTCGTAGAGTTCGTCGATGACCTTGTCCAGACCCTTGGCGGCGCCACCCGGAATCCGCTCGAGCGCGAGCGCCCGAACCTCGCCGAACACGCCACCCTCGTCGGCATCGTCCTTGTTCGGGCGGTTGCCGCCACCGGGGAATTCGATGGTGCCGGTATCGGATGGAGTCATCGAGCGGTGATTCCGGCGTATGGGGTCAGAGGCTGCAGGCGCCGTTCGATGCTGCCGGCTGCAATGGTCCGCAGGGACTTGCCGAAGGGCGGACGGTGGCGGGAGCCGGGCTCGCAAGATCTCACTGTCATCGGCGGAAGATAGCATGACTGTCGCGTCGCGACCCCTTCCGCCGAGGGGCTTTGGAGGCGTGCGCACTCGACTTCCGTCGAGGACGCGCAAGAGGCGTCCGGCGATGGCAGTCGCAAGGGGAATCGGCTTTTTGCGGTGGTGGCGTTCAAGGTTCTGCCTTCCGGGGAAGACGCGGCGGGTCGTAAAGGGTTATATCTGTCTGCCACCGGAAAACTTTACGGTTTCCGCCAGGGGAATCGCACCGCGCGAAGCACGCTCCGCGCGGCGATCGTGAATGTCCCTACACCGCAGAGAACTGCCGGAGCCGTGCAATGCGGGCCGATGCGGGGGGGTGGGAGTCGTAGAAGGCCGAATGGAGAGGGTCCGGCGTGAGCGTGGACGCATTGTCCTTGTAGAGCTTCACCAGGGCCTGCGCGAGTTCGTCGCCCGAGGCATTGCGGGCGGCGTAGGCATCCGCCTCGAACTCGTGCTTGCGCGAGTACATGGCCATGATCGGGCGCAGAGGGAAGGTGAACACCGGCACGACCATGAAGAAGACCACGAGCGCCACGGCGTCGGTCACCGGGGCCGTGAGTCCCAGACCCTCGAAGAACCAGGCGGCTTCGCGCAACTGGCCAAGGGCCCAGAGGAACGCGAGGCTGATGGCGAAGGTCCATGCCATCCGGCGCATGACGTGATTCAGCTTGAAGTGACCGAGTTCGTGGGCGAGCACAGCCTCGATCTCCCCGGGGGCGAGGCGCGACAGCAGCGTGTCGAAGAAGACAATGCGCTTTGCCTTTCCGAATCCCGTGAAATACGCGTTGCCATGGGCGGAACGGCGTGAGCCGTCCATCACGAACAGACCCTGAGACTTGAATCCGCACTTCGCGAGCAGTGCCTCGATCCGGCGCTTCAGGTCGTTCTCTTCCATCGGGGCGAACTTGTTGAACAGGGGCGCGATGAACGTGGGGTATATCGCGAGCACCAGCACGTTGAACACGCTCCACACCACCCACACCCAGAGCCACCAGAGGCTGCCGGCCTGGCCCATGAGCCAAAGGACGGCGAGTACCAGGGGCAGGCCCATGGCGGCGCCGATCGCGGCATGCTTCACCATGTCGCCGAGGAACATCCCGAGCGTCATCTTGTTGAAGCCGAAGCGCGCCTCGACTCCGAAGACGCGATACAGGTTGAACGGCAGTTCGACCACCGAGCCGGCGACCATCACGAGCGCAATGAAGGCAACACCGCCGACGAGGCCGGAGCCGAACCACTCCCGCGTGGACTGGTCGATCAGGGCGAACAGACCGCCGAAGGTCAGCACGAGGAGAAAGAGTGCGTCGGCGGCGATGCCGGCAGCATTGAGACGGGTCTTGGCGGTGGAGTAATCAGCCGCCTTCTGGTGCGCGGCCAGCTCGATCTGCGTGGCGAAGGGCTCCGGGACGAGATTCCGGTGCGCCTGCATATGGCGCACGTGGCGCCACGAAAGCCAGAGGCGCAACCCCGTGGCGAGGGCGAGCACCGCGACGAAAAGCGTGGAAAAACTGTTCATGAAGTCAACTATCCAGATGGCGGTCGGAAGGCCGTTATGACAAAATTATCTGCTGAAAATTCCGAAACTTATTATGGCACACGACGCAACGAGATTGATCTGGATCGACATGGAGATGTCGGGTCTCAGCCCCGAGCGGGACCGCATCCTCGAACTGGCGACGGTGGTCACCGCGTCGGATCTCACGGTGATCGCGGAGGGTCCGGTTCTGGTGGTCCACCAGGAGGCCGCCGTGCTGGATGGCATGGATGCCTGGAACAAGGGAACGCACGGCCGGTCCGGTCTGATCGACCGGGTGCGGGCGTCCAATCTGGCGGAGGACGCCGCCGAGGCCCAGATGGTGGCATTCCTGGCGCAGCACGTGCCGTCGGGCGTATCGCCGATGTGCGGGAACTCCATCTGTCAGGACCGGCGGTTTCTCGCGCGCTACATGCCGAAGCTGGAGGCGTACTTTCACTACCGCAATCTCGACGTCAGCACGCTGAAGGAACTGGTCAAGCGCTGGAAGCCGTCGATCGCCGGCGGCTTCGCCAAGCGGGGCAAGCACGAGGCGATGGCCGACATCTACGAGTCGATCGACGAACTCAAGTACTACCGGGAGCACTTCATCAAGCTGTAACCCGTCCCTCGACCGGGGGACTAAGCCCTGCGAGTCGGGAGCAACAGGCTGCTGCCACGTAGTCCGCGACCGTGGTGCGGCGCTTCCCCGTCAGGCCTTCCGGGTGCTGTCCAGTTCGGCGAGCAGCCGATCCACGAGACGTTCAAGCGGTTCGAGACCCGTTGCGGCAACCGTCAGATCCCCTTCCTTCGCGGCGTGTTCGATGCTGAAGGCCTGATCGCGCACCTGGTTCGCGCACAGCGTCGCGACCGTTCCCTTGATCGTATGAGCATGTCTGCGTGCCGAGATGGCGTCGTTGGCCGCAAGCGCCGTCCGCAGCGCCACGAGCTGCCGCGGGATTTCCTCTCGTGCGACGGCAATCACTTCGTCCAGCAGATCTTCATCGCCGCCGATCATGGCCAGCGCATCCTGCCGGCCGAACAACGGGGCCGTTCCGGCCGCGGAGACCGCACCTTCCGGTGCGCGATACGTCATGCCTTGCAGTGCAGACAGGTGATTCATGGGGAGACCGGAAGCATCGCGGCGACTTGCCGCACACGATGCTCTAACGGCCCGCTGCAGGGCGGCTTGAGGCTGATGTGTCGCGGGGGGGCCGACTGGCGTCAGGCCGGTCGCAGAGAGCGGAGCTTCGCGACCAGTCCGGTCGTGGAACTGTCCTCGCCGGAATCGGCTGGCGTCCCCGAGAGGCGGGGCAGCAGGCGGTTGGCGAGTTGCTTGCCAAGTTCGACACCCCACTGGTCGAAAGGGTTGATGTTCCAGATCACCGATTGCACGAACACCCTGTGCTCGTAGGCGGCGACGAGAGCGCCCAGGGTCTCCGGGGTGAGCTTCGGCAGCACGAAGGTGTTGCTCGGGCGGTTTCCCGGAAAGCTGCGATAGGGTGCGAGCCGCCGCGCTTCCTCGGGCGCCATTCCGGACTGGAGCATCTCCGCTTCCGCGGTCTCGGCCGTCTTTCCGAAGGCGAGTGCCTGCGATTGCGCGAGGCAGTTGGCCAGAAGCAGGTCGTGGTGGCGACCGAGATGGTGGTGGCCGTCGGCAGCCACCATGAAGTCCGCTGGGACGACCGACGTTCCCTGATGCAGGAGCTGAAAGAACGCGTGCTGCCCGTTCGTGCCCGGCTCGCCCCAGAGGATGGGGCCGGTGGCGTGGCCGACCGGACGGCCATCGCGGTCGACGCGTTTGCCGTTGCTCTCCATGTCCAGTTGCTGAAGATAGGCAGGCAGCCGGTGCAGGTACTGGTCGTAGGGCAGCACGGCGTGTGTGTCGCAACCGAGGAAGTTGCGGTTCCAGACGCCGATGAGGCCCAGGATCACCGGGAGGTTGCGTTCAAGCGGTGCCGTCCGGAAGTGCTCGTCTAGGGCGTGGGCGCCGGCGAGGAGGGCTTCGAAGTGATCCATGCCGACGGCCAGTGCGATGGGCAGCCCGATCGCGGACCAGAGGGAATAGCGCCCGCCCACCCAGTCCCAGAACTCGAATACGCGGTTGGCGGGGATGCCGAATGTGCGCGTCGCTTCGAGGTTGGTACTGACCGCCGCGAAATGCGAAGGCACAGCCGCGTCACCGAGCGCATCGGCGATCCACGCCCTGGCCGACTGCGCGTTGGCCATCGTCTCCTGGGTGGTGAAGGTCTTGGAGGACACGACGAACAGCGTGGTGGCCGGATCGACGCCGCGCAGTGTCTCGACCAGATGGGTGTCGTCGACGTTCGAGACGAAGCGGACATCCGGACCGCTCCCGCGGAACGCCTTCAGCGCTTCGGCAACCATCAGAGGACCCAGATCGGAGCCGCCGATGCCGATGTTCACCACGGTCCGGTAGGGTGAGCCGCCCGAGCCGACGGCGATGCCGCTGCGTACCGCCTCAGCGAACGTGCGCATCCTTGCGAGGACATCCCTCACCGCAGGCATCACGTCCACCCCGTCCACCATCACCGGCCGCTGGCTTCGGTTGCGCAGCGCCATGTGGAGCGCAGGCCTGCGTTCGGTGTGATTGACCCGATCGCCGGCAAACAGGGAGGCGATGGCTGCCTCCATCCCGCGGGCCCGCGCAAGCCCGAAGAGACGGGTCAGGGTTTCCTCGGTGACGAGGTTCTTCGAGTAGTCAAGAAACAGCGCCCCGGTCTCCACGCTGAAGCGGGCGAAGCGGTCCGGGTCGGTTGCAAAGAGGTCACGCAGATGCAGCGATTCGATCTGGCGCCGGTGCTCGAGCAGGCCCTGCCACGCGATATCCGGGGTGTCGTTGGTCATCGGGGCAAGCCTTGGGAATGAGGTGGGCCGATTCTAGCGATCCGGGCTACGGAACGGTCGCCCGGAAAAACAAAGCCCCCGGCTCGCGGGGGCTTTGGCGACGGGGCAGGCCGGGTCAGGCGGCCTTCTTGCGGCCGGTGGGCGCGGGCGCAATGGTCGTCTCGGAGATCTCCGTGAGGTGCTTGCCTGCCTTGGCAGCAACGTCATAGGCCTGGTTGGCCGCGGAGAGGGCGGACTTGAAGGCGGCAACCGCGAAGTCGGAACCGGCGGGAGAATTCTTGGAAACCTGCTCGATCGCACCGCTCAACTGCTTGTTGAAGTCCGTCATCTTGGAATCGAAGAACTTCGTGTACTCGGACTGCATGGTGCTCACAAGGGCCTGGAGGTGGCGGGCATAGGCCATGGAGCGGTCGCCGGCCGGCTGAGCGACTTCGGTTGCGGACTGAACCCACTCCTGGGGCGACTTCGCGCCGGAGAGGGTCCGGGCGGCGTCGAGGGCATCGGCCAGGGCCGCGCGGGAACTCTGGAACTGAAAGTCGAGCAGCTTCTCGGCGCTCGCGGCCGTCAGCGTGGCGTAGTCCAGCCAGCTTTGTACGGCGCCCTTGTTCAGCGAAACAACCGGTTCGGGGATGGAGTACATGGCGGAGGAAATTCCCTTCGGAAAGCGTGGAGACGGATGTAACGGGGTTGCGCATGCTGCATCGCAATGCGTCGAATTCTATTGCTGCGTATGCATGTGTCAAGGGGTGGAGACCTTCCGGACCGGAAAATTGGTGTCCCGCAACAATTTCTTACAGGACGACCGGCATGTCCTTCCGGCGAAGCCCGAGAGTAGAATCCCCCTCCCGTCCCGAGGCCTCGCGATGACCGCCACCGATGACATGATGGTTCCGTTTCCGGGTGCCGGACAGGCGGTGGAATCGGTCGGTCCGGGCATCCTCCAGGCCTTCCTCGAAGCGGTCGGCCAGCCCATGGCGGCGCTCGACCTCGACGGCCGCATCCTCACCTGCAATGCGACGTTTCGCGATTCCGTCGCGGCGCTCTACGGCGTCACCGTCCAGACCGGCGCGTCCTTCCGCGATCTGCTGGGGTCCTCGGAAGAGAGCGAGCGCCTGACCGGCATCGTCGACCGGGCCCTCGCGGGAGAGTCCTTCACCGTAGAGATGGAACTCGGCGACCCCGCTTGCGGGCGGTCCCTTTTCACCATCCTCCTGGCGCCATTGCGCGACGAGAACGGCGCACTGAAGGGCGCCGCCTTTTCCGCGCAGGACATCACCGAGCTCAAGCGCGAGCACATGCTGCTCATGGAGAGCGAGCGCCGCTTCCGGGATCTGGCGGCGAATGTGCCGGGCGTGATCTACGAGTGGGTCGAGCGCTCGGACGGCACCAGCGGGTTCCTGTGGGTGAGCCCGCGACTGGAGGAGCTGTTCCGCATCGACCGCAACCAGCTCGGGCAGCTGGGCGAGTTCATCCATCCCGATGACCGCGAGCGCTGGCGTGCCTCCATCGAGGAGGCGAAGCGCCGCTCGGGGGTCTGGAACTTCGAGGGCCGGCTCCTCTATCCGGATGGTGCGATCCGGTGGTGGCAGGGGATTTCCCGTCCGTCGCGCGTCACGGCGGACGAGATCGTGTTCAACGGGGTGATGCTCGACATCACCGATCGCAAGACGGCGGAGCAGGATCTCGTGCTCGCCGCCAAGGTCTTCGAGGGCAGCCGGGAAGGGGTGATGATCCTCGACGATCAGGCGCGGGTGCTCTCCGTGAACCGCGCCTTCACCGCGATCACCGGATTTCGTGCGGACGAGGTACGCGGCACGCTGGCGTCGGTCTTCGATCCGAGCCGATACGACGACGAGTTCCTCGCAGCACTCTGGGCCGCGGCGGCGCGGGACGCCGGATGGGAAGGGGAGGTCTGGCTGCGGCGCCGGGACGAACTCGCGTTCCCCGCGCGTCTCCGCGTGGGCGTGGTGCGTGCCAACGACGAGAGAGTCACACAGTACTTCCTCATCTTCGAGGACATCTCCGAACGCAAGGCGCAGGAAGACCGCATCCGCCATCTGGCTCAGCACGATTTCCTCACGGGCCTGCCGAATCGCGCGCTGCTCGAAGACCGCCTGAAGCAGGCCGTTCCGCTCGCCCAGCGAAATGGCACCCGCCTTGGCGTGATGTTCCTCGATCTCGATCGCTTCAAGATCATCAACGATTCGCTCGGTCACGAGACCGGCGACGGCCTGCTGAAGCAGGTCGCCCGCCGGCTGATCGGCTGCGTCCGCGCCGCGGATACCGTGAGTCGCCAGGGCGGTGACGAGTTCGTGATCCTCCTGCAGGACCTGGATACCGCGGAGCACGCGGCGTCGGTCGCGCGGAAGGTGCTGGAGGTTCTTGCCGAGCCCTTCGTGCTGGACGGGCTCACGCTGAACGTGACGCCATCGATGGGCATCGCGGTCTACCCCGACGACGGCCCGGACTTCCAGACTCTGCTCAAGAACGCCGATGCCGCGATGTATCACGCGAAGTCTCTCGGACGGAACAACTTCCAGTTCTTCACGCCCGGCATCAACGCGCGCGTGCTCGAACGCGTCGAGATCGAATCACGGCTCCGCGGCGCGCTGCAGGCGAATGAGTTGCGGCTGTGGTACCAGCCGCGCTTCGACGTGCGCACGCGGTCGATCACGGGCCTTGAGGCATTGCTGCGCTGGCCCGACGGCTCGGGGGGCTACATCGCGCCGGGCCGATTCATTCCTGTGGCGGAGGACTCCGGCCTCATCGTGACCCTGGGCGACTGGGTCCTCGACGAACTCGGTCGACATCTGCGCGCCTGGCGCGATGAACGAGTCCCGGTGGTGCCGGTGTCGGCCAATGTTTCCGCGGCCCAGTTCCGCCAGCGCGGGCTGGCGCAGCGCATCGCGGCGGCGGTCGACCCGAGCGTGCTGGACAACCGCCTGGTGACGCTCGACATTCCCGAGGTCTCGCTCATGCAGGACCCCGATGCCGCGCGCTTGGCGCTGGCCGAACTGCACGATCTGGGCATCCGCCTGGCGGTGGACGACTTCGGGACCGGATTTTCTTCCCTGGCGCATCTGAAGCGATTGCCCATCGACTGCCTGAAGATCGACCGCTCGCTGGTGCACGGTGTACCCGAGGACGACGACGCCGCCCAGATCGCGCTGGCAATCATCGGGCTTGCACGGTCATTGGGATTGCGGACGCTTGCGGAGGGGGTGGAGACCCGGGAACAGCTGGAGTTCTTCCGGTACCACGGATGCAACGAGGCTCAGGGATTTCTGCTGGCGCAGCCGATGCCGGCCGAGGCTGTACCGGCGTGGCTCACGAGTTTCGCCGGCGCGGCAGCGGGGGCGCCCCGCTGGTAGCGCACGGACGGAACCCCGCGCTACTGGCGCGCGAAGGCTCCGCCCGGTATCACGTTACAGTCTTTCGAAGATCGCGGCGATGCCCTGTCCGCCACCGATGCACATGGTGACCAGCGCGTAGCGACCGCCGATGCGTTCGAGTTCGTGGATGGCCTTCACCGCGAGAATGCAGCCGGTCGCCCCGATCGGGTGGCCGAGCGCGATCGCACCGCCATTCGGGTTGGTGCGGGCCGGATCGAAGCCGAGATCCTTCGCGACTGCGCAGGCCTGCGCGGCGAACGCTTCGTTCGATTCGATCACGTCCATCTGCGCCACGGTGAGTCCGGCGCGGGCCATCGCCGACTTGACGGCCGGTACCGGACCGATTCCCATGATCTGCGGGTCCACACCTGCGTGGCCGTAGGCAACAAGTCGGGCTCTTGGCTTGCAGCCTTTCTTCTCGGCAGTCGCGCGGTCCATCAGCACGATGGCGGCCGCGGCATCGTTGAGGCCCGAGGCATTGCCCGCCGTCACGGTGCCGTCCTTCTGGAAGACCGCGCGCAGCTTCGCCATGTCGGCGGCTGTCGCTTCGCCGCGGACGTGCTCGTCCGTGTCGAAGACGACGGTACCCTTCTTGCTCTTCAGTTCGACCGGCAGGATCTGCGACTTGAAGCGCCCGTCGGCGATCGCTGCCGCCGCACGCCGGTGACTCTCCACCGCGAATTCGTCCTGCAGTTCCCGCGACAGTGACCAGCGCGCAGCGATGCGCTCCGCCGTGATGCCCATGTGCTGCTTGTCGAAAGGATCCGACAGTGCGCCTGTCATCCAGTCGATGAGCGGTTCGTCTCCCATGCGCTGACCCCAGCGGGCCGCAGGCATCACGTAGTTGGAGCGGCTCATGTTCTCCGCGCCACCGGCGAGGGCGACATCCGTGTCGCCCAGCAGAATCGTCTGCGCCGCCGTCACGATCGCCTGCAGGCCGCTGCCGCACAGCCGGTTGAGCGTGAGGGCCGGTGTTTCCTGCGGAATGCCACCGTTCATCGCGCACACGCGCGAGAGGTACATGTCCTTCACTTCGGTCTGGATCACGTTGCCGAACACGACGTGACCGATGTCCGCCGGCTGCACACCAGCCCGCGCAATCGCTTCGCGCGTGACCATGGCACCGAGCTCCGTCGGGGAAAGATCCTTGAGGGCGCCACCGAAGTCGCCGATGGCGGTGCGAACGCCGCTCACGACGACCACTTCTCTGTTCTGGTTCATGCTGATCGACTCCGGATTCGGGTGAGAGGGAGAACGCTCAGCGTTCCACGGCGAGGGCCACGCCCATGCCGCCACCGATGCAAAGGCTCGCGAGGCCCTTCTTCGCGTCGCGCCGGATCATCTCGTGCAGCAGTGTGACGAGGATGCGGCAGCCGCTTGCGCCGATCGGGTGACCGATGGCGATCGCGCCGCCGTTCACGTTGACCTTGCCCGTGTCCCAGCCCATGTCACGGTTCACGGCGATCGCCTGCGCGGCGAACGCTTCGTTGATCTCCATCAGATCGAGGTCCTTCGCAGTCCAGCCGGCCTTCGAGAGACACAGCTGGCTGGCCGGCACAGGGCCCATTCCCATGAACTTCGGATCGACGCCGGCGGACGAGTAGGCGCGGATCTTCGCGAGGGGTTTCAGTCCGAGGTCCGCGGCGGTGCGGGCAGACATCATCATCACGGCGGCCGCGCCGTCGTTGATGCCTGACGCGTTGCCTGCTGTGACGGAGCCTTCCTTGTCGAACGCGGGACGCAGGCCGGCGAGGGCTTCGGCCGTGGTACCAGGCTTCACGTACTCGTCGGAATCGAACACGACCGGCGGGCCCTTGCGCTGCGGAATCTCGACGCCGACGATCTCGTCCTTGAAGCGCCCGGCCTTCTGCGCGGCCTCCGCCTTCTGCTGGGAGTTGGCTGCGAAGGCGTCCTGCTCTTCGCGCGTGACGCCCCACTTCTTCGCGACGTTCTCGGCGGTGATGCCCATGTGGTACTGGTTGAACACGTCCCACAGGCCGTCGACGATCATGGAGTCGACGAGCTTGGTGTCACCCATGCGGAAGCCGTCGCGCGAGTTCATGAGAACGTGCGGCGAGGCGCTCATGTTTTCCTGGCCGCCAGCGATCACGATCTGCGCGTCACCCGCCTTGATGGCCTGCGCGGCGAGATGGGTCGCCTTGAGGCCGGAGCCGCACACCTTGTTGATGGTCATGGCGGGCACCATGTCCGGCAGGCCCGCGTAGATCGACGCCTGGCGCGCCGGGTTCTGACCGGAGGCGGCGGTCAGCACCTGTCCGAGCAGCACTTCACTGATCATGTCGGCCTTGACGCCGGTGCGTTCCAGCAGCGCCTTGATCACCACTGCGCCGAGCTGCGGCGCCGCCGTCTTGGCGAGCGATCCGCCGAACTTGCCGACCGCCGTCCGAACGGCGCCCACGATAACGACATCATCCATGACTGTGCTCTCCTTTGAGGAAGCTCTGATCCACTCGTGCGCCGCCGCCTGAGCCTCGAGGCCGGGGGTCGCCGAAAGTCCTGCCGGTGCTGCGCTGCAAAAGCTCCGAACTGGCTAGTCTACGCGCCTGAAAAGGACGCTGTCGAGACGGGGTTGCTGCGATACAACATGTCGTTCCAGCGGGTTTGGCGGTTTGTCCGAGGAAGATCTGTGCCGGTCCCGCGGGCCTTCTGTGGGATCAATCCTCGCCGTCCTGGATCCGGTCCATCTCCCGGCGGACCTTCTTCGTGGGCCGTCCCTTGTGCAGCGGATTGGTCGGGCGTGACGCGCGGATCTGCTCGACCAGCAGTGCCCGGGCTTCCCGGCTGGCCTCAGCCTCCCGGTAGAGCTTCTGCGCCTCGGGCGCCGGCCCGCGACGGTCGGAAAGCCCTTCGACCGTGATGGACCAGGCGTAGGGGCCGATGCGGATCGACAACTCGTCGCCGACCTTCACGGGGCGGGACGGCTTCACGCGTTCGCCGCCGACCAGGATCTTGCCGCCTTCGACGGCGGTCGTGGCGAGGGAGCGGGTCTTGAAGAAGCGGGCCGCCCACAGCCATTTGTCGATCCTGATCTTGCCGCTGTCTTCAGTCATGGCTGCAACGACCTCGAGGGGCGGCCCTCCTGCGCGACTCCCCGCCCCAGGCCGCAGGCGGCCGCCGAGTCCGTCGCGCCCGCCCTCCACCACTTGTCGATCCTGATCTTGCCCGCGTCGTCAGTCATGGCTGCAAAGACCTCGAGCGGCGTTCAGTGCCGCGTCGATTCCGCCCGCGTCTGGATCTCGGCGGCGAAGACCTGTTCGGCGTCCACCGGATCGAAGACATAGCGCTTGCGGCAGAACTCGCAGGTGACTTCCACGGAACCACGCTCGGCGACGATGGATCGGACCTCGTCCGGTCCGAGCGAGCGGAGCATGCCGGTGACCCGTTCGCGGGAACACGAGCAGCGGAACGACAGCGGTGAGGCTTCGAACACCCGCAGATCGTCCTCGTGAAAAAGCCGGCGCAGGATCTCGCGGCTGGGGAGTTTCAGCAGTTCCTCGCTACGGATCGTGCCGCCGAGCAGCGACACGCGGTTCCAGTTGTCAGCGTCGGCATCCTGTTCGCCGGGAATCTTCTGGAGCAGCAGACCGCCCGCGAGATGATCATCTGCCGCGAGCCACAGACGCGACTCGAGCTGCTCGGACGTCGCCATGTAGTGTTCGAGCACGCTCGCGACGGAATCCCCGTTGAGGTCGACGATGCCCTGGTAGGACTGCCCGCCATCCCGCGGTACCAGCGTGATCACGAAGCGCCCGGCTCCGAGCAACGTCCGCAATGGCGCGTCGGGCAGTTCGCCGTCCCAAGTTGCCGTGGCGCGCAGCGTGCCTTCGCTGGTGACTTCAACCACGATCAGCTTTACCGGGCCGCTGCCCTGCATCTGCATCACGAGCGAGCCTTCGAACTTGAGCGTGGCCGACAGCAGGGCGCCCGCGGCCATCAGTTCTCCAAGCACTGTGCGCAACGGCTGCGGATAGTCGTGGCGCTCCAGCACCGCGCGCCAGGTGGCGTCGAGCCGGACCAGGTGGCCGCGCACGGGCATGTTCTCGAACAGGAATCGTTGCAGCGAATCGCTCATGGGGGACGGCTCTTCAGGATGCTTCGCGCAGGACCTTGCGCTGAACCTTGCCCGAAGTGGTCAGGGGCAGGGTCGGAACGAATTCGAACAGCTTCGGGCACTGATAGGGGGCGAGGCGGGCACGCACGTGGTCCTGGAGTTCGCGCTCCAGTTCGGGTGTGCCGCTTCGGTCCGGAACCAGCACGACGAAGGCCTTGATCAGATGCCCGCGCGTGGGATCGGGCACGCCGACGACGGCCGCGTTGACGACAGCGGCGTGCTGAACGAGACAGTTCTCGATCTCCGCGGGGCCGATGCGATAGCCGGAGCTCTTGATCACGTCGTCGGTGCGACCCCGGTACCAGTAGTAGCCGTCCTCGTCGCGTTCGGCGAGATCGCCCGTCCGCGCCCACGGGCCGGTGTACTTCTCGCGGGTCGCATCGTCGCGGTTCCAGTAGCCGAGGAACATCACCGGGTCGCCCTCGGCATGCACGGCGATCTCGCCGAGCTGGCCGTCGCCGACAGGATGGCCCTCTTCATCGAGGAGCGCGATGCGATGCCCCGGATACGGACGGCCTACGGCGCCAGGCCTGGGCGCGAACACGCGGGCGCAACCGCCGATCACGTAGTTCGCTTCCGTCTGACCGAAGATCTCGTTGATGGTGACACCGAGTTCGTCCCGCACCCAGGTCATGAGCGTTTCGCCCACGGCTTCGCCGCCGCTCATCATCGTGCGCAGATCGAGGTCGAAGCGCTCCCGCGGACGCGGGATCTCCTTCATCATCAGCTTGAGCGCGGTCGGAAACAGGAAGGCGTTGCGCACGCCGTACTTCTGCATCAGCCAGCAGGCCTTCTCGGGATCGAAGCGTCCGCGATGCGCGAGGATCGGCATGCCGAAGTGCCATGTGGGCAGCAGCGCATCGAACAGTCCGCCGGTCCACGCCCAGTCGGCGGGCGACCAGAACATGTCGCGCTGCTCGGGGAAGAAGTCATGGGAACAGCAGAAGCCCGACAGGTTGCCGATCAGCGTGCGATGGGGAATGAGCGCGCCTTTCGGTGAACCGGTGGTGCCGCTCGTGTAGATGATGAGCGCCGGGTCGTCCGCTCGAGTGTCCACGCACGTGAAGCGCGACGATGCGTTGGCCAGCAGCGAGTCCCACGGCAGCACGCCGGATTCCCTGGCGCCCGCCACGCCGATGATGTGCCGCAGGTCCGGCAGGCGATCGCGGGCGGCGAGAACGGCCGGAAGGGAAGCATCGTCCACGACCACGGCGCGGGAACCGGAATCCCGCAGGCGGAATTCCATCGCATCCGGGCCGAACAGGTGCGACAGCGGCACGAGGATCACGCCCATCTGATAGCAGGCGACGTGCACGATCGCGGTTTCCGGACGCTGTGGCAGCACCAGGGCCACGCGATCCCCTGCCCGGCAGCCGAGGGCCGCGAGCGCGTTGCTGAGCCGGTTGGCCTGCTGCTGGAGATCCCAGAACGTGTACGCGCCGGTGGTCCCGTCGTCGTCCTCGAAGTAGAGGGCGAAGCGCTGGCGTTCCAGCGCATGGCGTCCGCACACATCCCACCCGATGTTGAAGCGCTCGGGCACCGACCAGCGGAACTCGCGGACGAGCTGATCGTAGTCGCGGGCGTCGCGCGGCAGGTGCATCACGTCGGTCATGGCGATCCTCCCGAGCGGAGGTCTTGCGGACGCCCGGTACCGCCGGCCAGGTTCGGAGGATGACGGTACAGGCGGTAGCGCTCCCGGTCGTCACCGGCGCGATGGCCTTCCCAGATGAGTTCCCACGGCGCAGAGGCCTTGCCTTCCGTGCGAGTGCCTTCGATCAGGAGGTAGTCGCAGTCCTGCGGGCGATACCCGCTTTCGACGCGCTTGGTCGACAGACTGCCGAAGTAATGGAGCAGGCCGCGCTGTGACTCCCCCAGCGAGAGACTGGCCACGCATCGATGATTCGCGGGCAGCTTCGCGGTGAGCGAGGCGATCATCGGCCGATAGGACTTGGCATTGTCCACCCAGCCCACCATGAGGAACATGATCGACGCCCAGAAGACCGTGGCACCCACGGCCCAGGTAACGAACGGGCGCTCTGCCGAACGCCGGATGTTGAACAGCAGCAGCACCCACGCCGAGGTGAGGATGGCCGATACCAGAATGAGGACGACGCCCACGCGGGGCGTATAGCCCGGCTCCATGTTGGCCATGTGACGCGCTACCCGGGCAGGCACGCCGAATTCCACCGCAATGAAGTAGAACCAAATGACCGCCAGGAAGAAGACGAAGAAGGCGATACCGAACCAGAAGAAGACGTTGATGGCCCCGCGCCGCAGTTCGGGGATGCCCTGGATGGCGAGCAGGCAGAGCGGGATGAGAAGTGGCAGTGCGAACCACTCGCGTTTGTCATGCGCGATGCTGAGCACCAGAAGCGTTGCGAGGAACAGGACGAGCGGCATGGCGAGGCCGAGGCGTTCGGTGAAGGTCTTTCGACCGACCCAGACCGCCCAGGCGGCGAAGGGCAGCACCGGCCATGCAAACCACGGCAGCACCTTGAGGTAATAGACCGGGGAGCCGCGGCCTGCATCGGGCAACTGCGTCCAGAACCGCCCCATCTGATGCACGGAGAACCACTCCCGGAACAGCGCCGGATCGCGTACGTACAACCCTGTCGGCCAGATGACCACCCAGGGCAGGGCAACCACACCGCTCAGGATCGCGAAGCGCCGGTACTCCCGCGTGCGGCAGGACGGCATCACCAGGGGCAGGACGAGCAGCGTGAGCAGAAGGGGCAGCGCGGAGAACAGGCCCCGGGCCAGAAAAGCGATGCCGACACCGCACCCGAACGAGAGAGCCGCTGCGGCGAGCGTGGCGCGGTGGGTGACGAGGCCATACGCCGCCAGCGCAAAGCCCGCCAGTACGGCGTTGTCCGGAACCAGCAGGTGGGCCGGCTGCAGAATCCCCACGCACCCCAGGAGCAGGAGCGGCGCCAGCCAGCGGCGTTCGAACCCGATGACGCGGCCGACCGTGGTGGAGAGGAACCAGAGGGTGACCGCCCCGTACAGCAGATTGACCAGCCTGACGGCGTCGTGCTCCGGCAGGAACGGGACGATCCTGCCCGTGGCGGCGGCGGTCCAGTGATAGAGGGGCGGATGGCGCAGGAACGGTTCGCCCGCCAGATTGGGAATCCACCATTGGCCCGACGACAGCATCTCGTGCACCACACCGAAGACATAGGCTTCCTCGGGCTTCCAGGGGTCCCGGCCGAGGAGCCCCGGCACCATCCAGAGCAGGCAAAGGCCGCAGACGGCGAGCCCGCGATGCTGTTCCAGCCAGGACGCGAGACGTTCGAACCGGAGCTTGTCGGCGCCGAGGATCATGGGGGGGCGGGTTTGTCAGGAATGTCCGCGGGGAAGCCGAAAGGGTCCCGGGGAGGGTGAAAAAGAAAAAGGCAGCCCGCAGCTGCCTTTTTCTGGGGCCCGGAACCCGTGTCCGGAAGCCTTGCCACTCGCGACGGCGCCGTTACTTGGCGACCTTCGGGCTGCGGCTGTACCGCTGACGGAACTTCTCGACGCGACCGGCGGTGTCCATGATCTTCTGCTTGCCCGTGTAGAACGGGTGGCTGGCCGACGAGATTTCCACGCGGATGACCGGGTACTCCTTGCCGTCTTCCCACTTCATCGTTTCCTTGTTGCGGGTCTCGATGGTGGAGCGGGTGAGGAACGTGAAGTTCGCACCGGGGTCGTGGAAAATCACTTCCTTGTAGTCGGGGTGGATGCCTTCTTTCATTGCAACGTTCCTCGGGGAGATGGGCTTCGGCCAGTGATTGCCGAGCATGCCGGAGGGCCTGCGGGGATGCCTTCACCGCCGGGACCGCCGGAAAAACCGCGAATTATCCTGAGAACGACCCTGTCGGGCAAGCCCTTTTTCGGGCTGACCCCGTTGGGGCGGGAAGCGCGGAGGGTGGACTTCGTTCGGTGCCCTAGCCCCTACGCATGCTGTCGAAAAAGTCCCGCGCGGACACGGCGGGGCAGAGCCCCTGGGGCGGGAAGCGCGGATGGCGGACTTCGTTCGGTGCCCTAGCCTCTACGCATGCTGTCGAAGAAGTCCGCGTTATTCTTGTTCGAGCGGAGCTTGTCGACGAGGAATTCGGTCGCTTCGAGTTCGTCCATCGGATACAGGAGCTTTCTCAGCACCCAGATCTTCTGGAGGATCTCCTGGCGGATCAGCAGTTCCTCGCGCCGGGTGCCGGAGCGGTTCACGTTGATGGCGGGGTAGATTCGCTTCTCGGCCATGCGGCGATCCAGGTGGATCTCCATGTTGCCGGTGCCCTTGAACTCTTCGTAGATCACGTCATCCATGCGCGAACCCGTGTCGATCAGCGCGGTGGCGATGATCGTGAGGGAGCCGCCTTCTTCGACGTTTCGCGCGGCGCCGAAGAATCGCTTCGGGCGCTGCAGGGCGTTGGAGTCCACGCCGCCCGTCAGCACCTTGCCGGAAGCCGGGACCACGGTGTTGTAGGCGCGTGCAAGACGGGTGATGGAGTCGAGCAGGATCACGACGTCCTTCTTGTGCTCGACGAGGCGCTTGGCCTTCTCGAGCACCATCTCCGCCACTTGCACGTGGCGAGTGGCGGGTTCGTCGAAGGTCGACGAAACCACTTCGCCGCGCACGGAGCGCTGCATCTCGGTCACTTCCTCGGGGCGCTCGTCGATCAGCAGAACGATGAGGTACACCTCCGGATAGTTCGACATGATCGAGTGCGCGATGTGCTGCAGCATCACGGTCTTGCCGCTCTTCGGGCTCGCGACGAGCAGGCCGCGCTGGCCCTTGCCGATGGGCGCGATGATGTCGACGATGCGTCCGGTGAGATTCTCTTCGGACTTGATGTCGCGTTCGAGAAGAAACTGCTCCGTCGGGAACAGCGGCGTCAGGTTCTCGAACAGGATCTTGTGTTTCGCATTCTCCGGCGCTTCGCCGTTGACCTTGTCGACCTTCACCAGCGCGAAGTAGCGCTCGCCGTCCTTCGGCGTGCGGATCTCGCCCTGGATGGAATCCCCGGTGTGCAGATTGAACCGGCGGATCTGCGAAGGACTGACATAGATGTCGTCCGGACCGGCGAGGTAGGACGTGTCGGGAGAGCGCAGGAAACCGAAGCCATCGGGCAGCACTTCGAGCGTGCCGTCTCCGTAGATGCTGTCGCCTCGCTTCGCGGTGTTCTTGAGCAGCGCGAAGATCAGGTCCTGCTTGCGCAGGCGGTTAGCGTTCTCGACCTCGTTGGCCTGGCCCATCTCGACGAGTTCGGTGACGTGCATCGTCTTGAGATCGGACAGATGCATGGAGACGCCGGTCGGATTGCGCGCCGGCTGCTGGGCCTGCTGGGACTTGTGGTGCTTCGAGGACTGCCGATGGGGGCCGTTGTGTCGCGGCTGGGTTGAACCCTTTTCCTGCTTGACTTCCTCGGGGGGGGCGTCCGGAACAGCAGTGGTGAGGCTTGCGGACTCAGATGACACTGTCGATGAAGGCCTTGAGTTGGGATTTGGGAACCGCTCCGACCTTCTGGGCTTCGAGATTGCCGTTCTTGAAGATCTGGAGAGTGGGGATGCCCTTGATGCCGAACTTCCTGGGCGTGGCTTGGTTGTCGTCGATGTTCAGTTTCGCGACCTTGAGCTTGCCGGCGTATTCCTGAGCAAGTTCGTCGAGGGCGGGCGCGATGGTCTTGCACGGGCCGCACCACTCGGCCCAGAAGTCCACGAGCACAGGCGTATCGGCCTGCAGGACTTCGGAATCGAAACTGTCGTCGGTCACATGAAGGATGTGTTCACTGCTCATCGGCGGAAATCTCGGGAACTTGAGGGAAACCGGCGCTCCGGACGGAGCGTTCGGGAGAGGATGACGAATGCTAGCCCAAATTCGAAGCCGTTGAAAAGGCGCATCGCGTTACAATCGCGCCCCTCACGTCAGCTCTATTCAGCCTGACACTGGCATGAGGCCGGAGAGTCTTGCAAGAAACGGACCTGTCCGGACTGGACCTTGGACGCTATCCTGGACGCTAAGAAACTATGACCTACGTCGTGACCGAGAGCTGTATCAAGTGCAAATACACCGACTGCGTGGATGTCTGCCCCGTCGACTGCTTTCGTGAAGGGCCCAACTTCCTCGTCATCGATCCCGACGAATGCATCGATTGTACGCTCTGCGTGGCGGAATGTCCGGTCGAGGCCATTTATGCCGAGGACGACGTTCCCGCCGATCAGCGCGAGTTCATCGAACTGAACCGCGAACTCTCCAAGACCTGGGAGCCGATCATCGAGAAGAAGGAAGGTTTTCCCGATGCCGACGACTGGAAGGACAAGAAGGGCAAGCGTCAGTACCTCGACAAGTGAGTGCGACCGGCCGCAGCGCTCCCGGCTGCTGCGGCCGGCTCGCGGAAGCCCCCGCTTTCTCGACAGGGCGGCGCCAAGGTTCTGAGCGCCGGTGACGGTGCTTCCGCAGGGCCTCGAACGGCTCGAATTCCCCCCTGGCGACGCGCTTGCCGCGGTCGCTCAGGTGCTCGTCCGCCGGTATGGGCAGCACCTCCCGGATCTCTCGGCCGTCACGCTCATCGTGCCGTCTCTGCAGGCGGTTCCGGACATCGCCCGGGCCCTTTCGTACTCCTGCGGTGGCGCGCCGCTGCTTCTGCCGGACATCACGACGTTCTCCGGCCTTTCCCGCTCCCAGCCTCTTCCGCCCCCCGCTGTCTCGGATGTCCGCCGTGAACTGACGCTGTTCGATGCGCTGCGCCGGCAGAGCTTCCTGGAGCCCGGGTTGCTATGGCGAGCCGCCGGTGAACTGCGGCAACTCGCCGACGATCTCACTGCCTACCGATGCCGGCTCGCCGACACGCTCGACGCTTTCACGACGCAGATCGAGAAGGCCTACGGCCGCAGTTTCGGGATGCCGCTCGGCTTCGAGGCGCGCATCGTCCACGAGGCGTGGCGGCAACTTGCCGGCGAGAATGACGCCGGCTTTCGGCATCAGGCGGGGCTGGCCCACGCTGCGCGGCATGCGCAGGGGCCGCTCTGGGTCATCGGCTGCGGTCCGCTTCGACCGGTCGAGGCGGAGTGCCTGAGCGCCTGGAACGAACGGTTCCCCGTCGTCGTGGCGGAACCCGTTGCCGACGTGGCGGACGGCATCGCGGCGATGGTCGCTTCGGCGTTCGACGGGATGGCCGACCGACCGCTCGCGGCGCGGGCTCGCGACTTCGCCTCGCGATGCCCGGCCAGTCCGGCGTCGACGCGAATCGCGTTGTGCGGCGCGCCCACGCTCGAATCCCACGCGGAGGCCGCAGAACTTCGCATCCGGGCCTGGCTCACAGAGGGCGTACGGCGGATTGCCGTCGTCTCGCTCGACCGGCTCGTGGCGCGCAGGCTGCGGGCGAGGCTCGAGCGCTCCGGTGTGCTGATGCAGGACGAAAGCGGCTGGGCATTGTCGACCGTGGCGGCTGCCACCGTCGTCGCGCGATGGCTGGACTGCGTGGGCCGCCGCTTCCGTCATCGCGATCTCGTCGACCTGCTGACGTCGCCCGCGGTGTTTTCCGACTGGGACGAGGAACGCCGCAGGCGCTGCGCATGGCGAGTGGAACAGATCCTTCGAGACGCCAACATCGCCGGCGGACTGGATACTCTGGCGAAGGTCGCCAGCCGCACCGAAGACGTGGCGGACGTGCTGGCGGCAGTGGATCGGCTTGCACTGGCCGCGAGGCCCCTGGAGGGGGCACGGACGAGCGCCGCCCAGTGGGTGATCCGGCTCATGGCATCGCTGCAAGCCCTCGGCATCGAACAGGCTCTCGACAGCGATATCGCCGGCCGGCAGGTGCTGGAGCACCTCCGCGGTCTGGGCCGCGACCTGTCGGACGACAACACCCGCCTGTCTCTGGCGGAGTGGCGCGAGTGGCTGGATGCCGGGTTCGAGGCGGCGCTGTTTCGCGATCGCGACATCCGGAGTCCCGTGGTGCTGACCCATCTCGGCGCCATGCGCATGCGGGAGTTCGATGCGGTTTTGCTGCTCGGCGCCGATGCGAAGAATCTGCCACCCTCCAGCGATGCCGGACTGTTCTTCAATGACGCCGTGCGCAGTGAACTGGGGCTGCCGACGGGCGGTGAAGCACGCGAACAAATGCGCAACGATCTCCTGCTGCTGCTGTGCGGATCGCCGCAGGTGTTCGTCACGTGGCAGAGCCGCGAGGACGGCGAGACCGCGCCGCTGTCACCGTGGCTCGACGTGTTCGACGCCTTTCATCAGATGGCCTATGGCGAATCGCTGCGCGATGACCGATGGGTCGCGCTTGCTGCGGCCGCAGGAATCCGCGTTCGCGAGCCTTCGCCGCTGCCTCCCGTTTCTCTCATGCCCGGCCCGGCGGTCGGCACCACGCTGCCCGATCGCGTCTCAGTCAGTGCCTATCGGGCGATCATCACATGCCCCTACCAGTTTTTCGCGCGGCACGTGCTCGCGCTGCGCACACTGGACGAGGTCGAGGAAGCCCTCGACAAGCGCGACTTCGGAGAACTGCTCCATCGCGCGCTGCTTCAGTTCCATCGTCGCGTTCCGCGCGTGAGCGACGTCGATCCCGGCGAGGCGGAGCGGGAACTGCTTCGCGCCACCGACGACGTCTTCGAGGTCGAATCGGAGCGCGACCCGCTTGCGCACGCGTGGGCAATCCGATGGCGCCGGAGGATTCCCTCGTACCTCGTCTGGCAGCGGTTGCGGGAGGCCGAAGGCTGGCTCTGGTCCGAAGGTGAGGTGCCGGCGGAGACGGTGATCGTCCTCGATGACGGCACGCACCTGATCCTTCACGGGCGTCTCGATCGCGTGGACCGCCTGCGCGTCCCGGATGACGGCGACGTGTTCTCGGTGCTCGACTACAAGGCGCAGAGAAAGGGCGACCTCGACAAGCTGTTGTCGCAGCGGGATGACGTGCAGCTTTCCTGCTATGCCCTGCTTCGCGAGGATGTCGAGCAGTTCGGATTCGTCGCGATCGACGACGAGGTGACCCTCGTCGAGCCGGCGCGCGCGCCCGCTGCCGCTGCCGAAGCCGAGCGCGAGAGAATCGCATCGGTCTTCAGCGCCGTTCGCGCTGGCGCCCCCCTTGTCGCCATCGGCGACACCGTCGCGTGCACCTACTGCGAGATGGGCGGCCTGTGTCGCCGTCAGCATTGGGAGGGCGCGTGAACGACCCGCATGTGCGCGCTTCCCTCGATCCGACGAAGACGGTCGTGGTGCGCGCGTGTGCCGGGTCGGGCAAGACCTGGCTGCTCGTCTCGCGCATCGTCCGGCTGCTGCTCGACGGTGCGGAGCCATCGTCCATCCTGGCGCTGACGTTCACGCGCAAGGCGTCGCTGGAGATGACCGTGCGGTTGCAGCAGTGGCTTCGCGAATTCGCCGGCGCGGACGACGGCAGGCTGCGGCAGATGCTTCGCGAACGGCACGCGCCGGAATCGCTCCTCGATGCGTACGCAGAGCGTGCCAGGACGCTGTTCGAGCGTTCCAGCGGGACCGAGAGCGGCGTCACGATCGATACCTTTCACGGCTGGTTCCTGCAGGTGCTCCGACGGGCGCCGATCGATGCGGCGACGGGAGCGATCACCCTGCTGGACCGGGAGAGTCCGCGCTTCGACGAAGCGTGGCGGGAGTGGACACGGCTCGCGGGCCGCGGCGGCGATCCGGTCCTGGAGGCCTCGCTGCGTTTGCTCGTCGAACGCTACGATCTCCCGAGCACGCGGAACCTGCTCGAGGCATTCATGGACGAGCGGGCGCAATGGTGGGCCATGGCGGAAGGTCGCGCCGACCCCGTTGCCCATGCGCTCGATGTCCTCCGCGAGGGGCTCCGGACAAATCTCGACGACGATCCGCTCACCCTCGTGCACGACGGATCGGACTGGTTGTCCGGGCTCGGGGAGTTTGCCGACATCCTGGCATCTCTCGGTCTGAAGAAGTTCGACGACCGTATCGCCGCTGCGCGAAATGCGCTGGCAACCGACGATATCGAAGCGCGGTTCGAGACCGCCCGGTCGGCGTTGTTTACCCAGTCCGGAACGCCGATCTCACTGGAACCGCAGGCGAAGCGCATCCGGGATCTCGGTGCGCCGGGCCAGCGCCTGCTGCAACTTCACGAGCGCCTGCCGGCGCAGTATCGGGACGCCTGGGAGCATCGCTGCGAACAGATCTGGCTCCGGACGAACGAAGCGGTGTTCCGCTGCGGGGCGGCGCTGCTCGATCAGTATCAGCGGGTGAAGGAGCGGCGCAGCGCCATGGATTTCACCGACATCGAGTGGCGCGCGCGTCAGTTGCTGTCGCGATCCGATTCCGCGGCCTTTCTGCTGCACCGGATGGATTCGCGCTATCGGCACCTGCTGGTCGACGAGTTTCAGGATACCAATCCGCTCCAATGGCAGTCGCTGCTCGCCTGGCTCGACGCCTCGCGGGATGCCGGGCGCTTGCCGACGCTGTTCGTCGTGGGCGATCCGAAGCAGTCCGTCTATCGTTTCCGGCGCGCGGACTCGCGGCTGTTCGACCGTGCGGCCGAGTACCTGCGGGAGCATCTGCATGCGGAGATTCACGGCGTCGACACGTCCTGGCGCTGCGCGCCCGCGGTGCTGGAAGCCGTCAATGTCGTGTTCGGTGCGGCGGCAGCCGAGTTCCCGGGTTTCGAAAGGCACGAGGCCGTGCAGACCGATCTGCCGGGGTATGTTCGGATGCTCCCGCTGGCGCCCCGTCCTGCAGGAACGCAGAGCGCATCGGGTGCGGACCAGCCGCTGCGGGATCCCCTCACCGAACCCATCGGCGAAGACGAGGAACGCGCCCGTGCGGCCGAGGCCTCGGCAGTGGCCCGTGAGATCGCTTCGATCGTCGGCAAGTGGATCCTCCGCGACGGAGCCCGCTCCCGCCGCGCGCAGTTCCGCGATGTGATGGTGCTCACGCGCAAGCGTCGCCACGTGGTCGCCTTCGAGGAAGCCTTTCGCGCGGCAGGCATCCCTTACGTCACCACCCGCAAGGGCGGACTGCTGGACCGCCTGGAAGTGCTGGACATGGAGGCGCTGCTGCGTTTCCTGGTTACCCCGTTCTCAGACCTCGATCTCGCGCACGTGCTGCGCTCGCCGCTCTTCTCGGCCACGGATGACGATCTGATCCGCATCGCGCAGTTCGATGCGCCCACCTGGTGGGAGCGACTCGCGCGGCTTTGCGAGCGCGACCGCTGTCCGGCGAGCCTGCAGCGCGCCCATGCGCTGCTCGACGAATGGCGGAATGCTTCGACACACCTGCCGGTTCACGATCTGCTGGACCGCATCTACTTCTCCGGCGAGGTGCTGGAGCGCTACGACGCCGCGGTCGCGCCGATTTTGCGCGAGGGCGCGCGGGCGAATCTGCTGGCGCTGGTCGAACTCGCGCTTTCGCTCGATGCCGGACGCTATCCGAGCCTGCAGCGGTTCCTCGATGCGCTGACCGAGATGCGCGACGGGGCGACGCAGGAGGCGCCCGACGAAGGGGCTGTCGGCACGGGAGAGGATGCCGTGCGGATCCTGACCGTCCACGGCGCGAAGGGCCTGGAGGCGCCGATCGTGTTCATTGTCGACGCCAACGGCATGGACAGGACGGACAGCTTCGAAGTGCTCGTCGACTGGCCGCCCGCTTCCGAAACGCCGGTATGGTTCGGCGTGCGCACGCGCAAGGCGGATGACCCTGCGGTGCTCGACGGGCGACGCACCGAAGAGCGGCAGGCCGCAGCGAGAGAAGAACTGAACGCCCTCTATGTGGCGATGACCCGCGCGAAACAGGTGTTGTTCGTCAGCGGGAGCGAGCGCGCGCAGCGAGCCGCCTCGCCTACCTGGTACGAGAGACTTGCAGGCGTCCTGCCCGAGTCGATCGGAAGCAGTCTCGAGAGCGAATCCGACACCGTGTCGGCCGCGCCGCCGTCCCCACCGGTGGAAGTGGACCCGCGCTGGCAGGAGCCGTTCGCGGCGGGGACCCGGGGCAATGCCGACACGACGGCCGCGACGGACCGGGGCGAGCGGATCCACTGGCTGCTCGAACACCTCACGCCCCCCGACGCGATAGACGACGAGTCGTTGCTGCAGCGCCTGGCCGGAACGGACGACGGCACCTTCCGCGACGATCTGCGCGCAGCGCGGACGATTCTCGCGTCCCCGGCGCTCGAGCTGTTCATTGATCCCGCGCAATACGACTGGGCACGCAATGAAGTCTCCTTCGTCTCGCACGAGGGGGAACTGCGACGCATGGACCGCGTGGTGAAGATCGGTACGGATGTGTGGGTGCTCGACTACAAGACCGGAGAGCGTTCGGAGGGCACCGCGTTGCCGGCCGCCGCCGAACCGCATCTGCCGCAGATGCAGGCATACGCGCGCGCGGCGACGGCGCTGTTTCCCGGGTTGCGCGTACGCGCCGCCCTCGTGTTCGCTGGCGGCGCGCTGTACGAGGTTCCGGCGCAGGCGCTCGGAGAGGCTGTGCCGTGAACCCTGCGAGCCAGGAACCCGCGCGCGGCGAAGTACCTGCGGTCCGGCAGGTCGAGTGGCATCGCCCACTGCGCTGGCTCGCGGCGGGATGGCGCGACTTCCTGGCGCTCGGATTTCCGAGTGCGATGCACGGCCTCATGACGGCCATTGGCGGCCTGATGATCGTCGCCGTCACCCTGCTGTACTGGCCGCTGATGCCGGGGGCGGTTTCGGGGTTCGTCCTGGTCGGCCCGATTCTCGCGACGGGCCTCTATGAACTGAGTCGGGTACACGCGGCCGGGCGGGAGACGCGTCTGCTCGACGTGCTGGGAGCCTGGCGTCGAGGCACCCGACCGCTGGTGTGGCTCGGTATCCTGCTGCTGCTTGCAGCGACCGCCTGGGTCGTCGCCTCCACGGCGCTCTTCGCGTGGTTCGTGCGCGCCGACGTGTATTCCCCCATGACTTTCCTGCGCTATGCGCTGGTCGGTCAGGGCAATGGGCTGTTTCTGATGTGGTTGCTTCTCGGCGGCCTCGGAGCGTCCCTGGTGTTCGCGGTCACGGCGGTGTCCCCGCCGCTGCTGCTGGAACGCGACATGGACCTGCGCACCGCCATCCTTGCCAGCGTGCGGGCCGTCGGCGACAACCCGGTGGCGATGGGATTCTGGGCGACGCTCATCATGCTGGCCGCCGCCCTGTCGATCGCACTCGGTTTCCTCGGATTCGTCGTCAGCGTGCCAGTGATCGGTCACGCGACATGGCATGCCTGCCGGGATCTGGTGGACGCGGACCGCTGGCCGGCGAGGCGATGACCGCCGCCCGTGCCCAGGCCGTCGAAGGCCGGGCGACCAGCGAGGGTCAGACCACCGCGGAAATGGCGCCCGGGGGGATGTTCGGGCTGACGGAAGAGCAGGTCTCGGAGTTCGGGCTCACCTTCGGGCTCACCGGCTTCATCCTCTTCATGCTGTTCATCATTTGGAATCTGGCGCGTGAGTCGAAGGCGGGCCGGCTCGGGACCTTCGTGCTGTTCTTCGTGCTGGCGTTCGGCATGCTTGGCTTCATCGCCAAGCAGATCCTGACCTGGTTTCTCGATATCTGACGGGAGCCGACGGGCGCGTCGCCTCGCCGGCCCAGGTCGCGCCGAAGCGCCGGTCAGGGCAACTGAATGCCGCCGCGCCCCCCGCCGCCGAAGCCGCCACCTCCGCCGAAACCGCCACCCCCACCAAAACCACCACCGCCGCCGCCTGCGCCGCCGGGCGGGAGAACGATCGAAGACGCCGCCTGACGCCGCATCTCCTGAAGCTCGCGCATGGCACGTTCCAGCGCGACCTTGGCGGCTGCGCCGTAGCCAGCGACGGCGACGGACAGCGAGCCGGAGGGCAGCTCGAAGCTGAGGGGCAGGGCGCCGACGGACGTCATGATCTGCGCTTCCCCGATGTACTGGGCCTCGCGCGAGGGATCGGGCTGGCCGTCCGCCGTGATGGGTTGAAGGACGCGAATCGTGCCGACGCGGCGGTCGGTGATCATCTCTTCGCGATAGAGGTCGGATGCGTCCATCTCGGCATCCATGGAGTCGTCGGGACCTTGGGCCATGGCAGTCGGAATCGGAAAGTGGCGAAAGCGGAAAGGTTAGCAGGCATCGCCCCTGCCGTCGCCCCCGCCCTCGCGCCGGGCGGCCGGAACGGTGCGGGTCGCTATTGCTGCGGCATGGCGCGGACCGACTCCACCACCACGCGGTAGAACTGGATATCCCCGGGGCTGCGCATCGTCGCCCGGACCATGGGAATCTGTGCGACCTTTCCGGGCTGCAGTGGCTCCCGCAGGGTGAACGTGGGGGTCTGCTCCACGATGCGCTGCCCGTCCGACCTCACGACGCGAAGGCTGACATCCACTAGCGGCACCGGGGCCGCGTTCTGGAGGATCGCATAAAGGGTGCCGTCGGTCGCCGCCTGCACGTCGGCCTGCAGATAGCGGGCGGGATTGCGCGGGAGATCGAGCCGTACGAACCGGGCGGAAGCCTGTCGTCCCAGATCCGAGCCCGCCCCGGCCGCGACCTCGTAATGCTGGAGCGCCTCGTCGACCTTGCCGCGCTCCTCGGAAAGAATGCCGAGGAAGTAATGGGCGGGCGCCGTCGGCAGCAACTGCAGGCTGCGACGAAGGTAGGGTTCCGCATCGCCGCGCCGGCCCGCGCTGAACAGCGCGATGCCGGACTGCACGTGCGGCTTGAAGTAGTTCTCCTGCAGCCGGATGGCTTGCGCATAGTGCACGAGCGCGGTGTCCAGACGCTTCTGGCCGAGTTCGATATCGCCCAGCAGTTCGTGGAAGCGGGCCTCCTGCGGCTCCAGCGCGATCGCGCGTTTCGCGGAGGTGGTGGCCGCAGGATAGTCGCCCTTCGCCAGAGCGCGCACGCCTTCGGCATGGGCATCGTAGGCGGGCTTGCGCCGGAACAGGTCTGCGGTCTTCTGCTTGTAGCGCTCCTCGCCGGCATCGCCGCCGTCGCCGAGTTCTGCAGCGGTCTTCCGGTTGGCGGCTACCCGTTCCTCCGAAGGCGGATGGCTCGCGAACAACCCGTCGATGAAGCTCTGCTGCCGCCCCTTGCTCAACCGGACGAAGGTCTCCTGAAGCGTGATGGATGCGCGAGGGTCATACCCGGCGCGTTTCATGTAACGGGTGCCGTAGAGATCGGACTCGAGTTCGGCGTCCCGTCCGTAGCGCGTGGAGACGAGTTGGGCGGCGATCTGCGCGCCCTGCACGTAGAGCTGCGAGTACTTCTGGTTCTGCGAGCCCAGTCCCACCGCCATCACGGCGCCCTGGAGGAGATAGCCACGCTCCATGCTCTTGGCACCGTGCCTGGCGGCGGCGTGGACGATTTCGTGTCCGAGGACGGCGGCGAGCTCCGATTCAGACTTGAGTTCGTAGAGGAGGCCACGGTTCACGGCGATCTTGCCTCCGGGCATAGCCCAGGCATTCGGCACGCTGTCGTTCAGGACCGCGAATTCATAGGGCAGCTTGCGGTCCGAGACGGCAGCCAGCCGGTTGCCGACTTCACGCACGTACTCCGTGAGTCCGGGGTCGATGACGTAGTCGCCGCCCTGCGCCTGGCGCGCCGGCTCATAGCTTTGCTGGCCGATCGCGATTTCCTCGGCTTCGCCGACGAGCTGCAGTTCCTTCTTGCCGGTGACGGGATTCGTGCCGCACGCGGCGAGCACGAGGGCCAGCGCCGGCACCAGCCGGCGAACAAATCGGGACACGTCGTACATGGCCATCTCGGGGACTCTTGAGGGAGCGCCGATGATACGCCCCATGACGCGCGGGTATCCCCGTGGTGCGGTCAGTCGTGACGCAGCGCCGCCGCCGGCTTGACCCGCGCGGCGCGGAGGCTGGGGTAGAGCGTTGCCAGGGCCGACACCACCAGCGCCACGCCGGCAGTGACCAGCACATCGCCCCACTGCAGCTGGGAGGGCAGTTCGGCGATGCGGTAGATCTCGGCGTCGATGGCCTTGAAGCCGAACGTGCGCTCGGCCCACTGAACGATGGTGGGCACCTGCAGCGCGATGAGGATGCCGAGCACCGTCCCGATCACCGTTCCTACCACCCCGATGGTGACGCCCTGCACGGCGAAGATGCGCATGATCGCGCCGGGGGTGGCGCCCAGCGTGCGCAGGATGGCGATGTCCGAGCGCTTGTCCGTCACGGCCATCACGAGCGAAGTGACGATGTTGAAGGCCGCGACAACGATCAGCAGTGACACCACGAGCACCACCATGCGCTTGGAGGTCCTGACCGCATGGAACAGGTTCGCATTGCCCCGGGTCCAGTCGGTGATGAAGAGGTCGAGCTGCCGCTGGGCGAGTTCCTCCGCGACGAGCGGCGCGAGCATCGGATCCTCGAGCTGGATGCGAACGCCGGAGACGCGGTCTCCCAGCCGGAAGATCGAGCGCATGTCGTCGATGTGCACGAGCGCGAGGCCGTTGTCGAAGTCGTACATGCCCACACTGAAGGTGGCGACCACCCGTGCCGGCTTCATTCGCGGCATGGCCTGCTCGGATGTGCTGTTCGCATCGGGAATCACCAGGGCGACGCGGTCGCCGACCTTCACCCCCAGATTCCTGGCGAGTTCCGAGCCGAGCACCAGGCCCATGGATCCGGGCTTCAGGTCCTCGAGCTTTCCATCCTTGATCTGCCGGGCCAGGTCCGAGGCTCGTGATTCCAGTGCCGGGTCGATTCCCCGCAGGACAGCTCCCTGGACCTTGGTGCCCATCGAGATGAGCCCCTGACCCGAGACGTACGGTGCAACCGCCTTCACGCCCGTCAGCAAGTTCGCGTGGGCGGCGACGGCCTTCCAGTCCGGAATGGTGCCGTCATAGCCTGTGGCCTGGACGTGAGGCGTGGCGCCCAGAATGCCCCGTCGGAACTCGTGCTCGAAGCCATTCACAACCGAAAGCACGACGATGAGCGCCGCGACCGCCAGAGCGACGCCGGCCATCGACACGATGGAAAGGAAGACCACGAACTGACTCGTGCGGCGGGCCCGGGTGTAGCGGAGCCCGATGAGGTTCTCGTATTTCATGGCCCGCATGTTACGCGGGGAGCGCAATCGGGCGAAATGTTCGTCCGCTGGCGCTTCTGCGCTATTGGGAGTACCTGTTTCCGCGGAACGTGGTCATGAGTGCGGTCGTTTTGAGGCCCCGTTGCGGTATGCCATGACCGGTTCAGAAATCAGCATGGCCCTCACCCTCAAACTTCCTGGGCTGGGCGGCTGACGTGCCTCAATTGACGACCACCGCACTGTTCTACGAACGAGAGAATCTCGCCCCAGGTCCCGCCCACGTCGGAATGCAAGATCCCATGTCGTCGGGAAGGGATCATCACCAGCTTCTTCCGCGAAGACCCGATCGCGCGGTACAGCGCCTGGGCGCTCGCGGGATCCACCACCGGGTCGGCATCTCCCTGCATCACCAGTGCAGGGTGGCTGATCTGCGCGAGATGCTTGGGCAGATCCTCGACCAGACACCCCAGTTCGTAGAGCGCCCGGATCGGCATGTGCGCGTAGTTGATGTGGGGATGCTCCGGATGATTCGGACGGAACGGCAGGACGCCATGTTCGCGCACGCGTTCCACCAGACGATTTGTCCGATGCATGAAGGGCACGAAGGCCATGTTCCGGTCGCGGAACCTCATGGGGGCCGAGACGGCCGCCACGCCCGCAAGCTGCGCCGGCTGTTCTGACGCCAGATGCAGACACAGGGAGCCTCCTGTCGAGAAGCCGACGAGGCAGATGCGGTCGACGAACGGCGCGAGGATGCGATAGCCGCGACGCACGCTGGCCAGCCAGTCGTGCCAGGTGCGCGATCGCAGATCCCACGGGGACGTTCCGTGTCCCTTCAGGCGCACCGCGTGATGGGCAATCCCGGCTGCCGACAGCGCGTCTCCCAGACCGCGCACTTCGGCGGGCGACGCGAGAAAGCCATGCACGAGCACCACGCCGATGTCGCGGCGATCTCCGGGGATATCCAGCCGGGGCGAGGCGGCGGCCGTCTGCGTCTGGAGACGGTTGACGGCCCGATGGCGAGGTTTGTCGAACTGCGCATGGTCCCAGGCGAGCGAGCGCAGTTCGTCGTCGAACTGAAGGCGGGCAAAGTCCTGGTCGGACAACTGGCCGACCTCCCGGATGGCGTCAGCGACGGCGGTGAAGACCGGGCGCAACGGCGCGACCTCGTTCGCGAACACCTCCACCGGGTTCTCGAGACGCACCTGATCGAAGTCGTGGTCGCCGAGCAGCTTCGGCAGAAAGCGGTAGTAGGTGTCCGTCTGTTCGAGCAAGCCCAGGTGGGTCGCCGTCCGGACAAACTCGTCCAGCCCGGCGGAGCGCCCCGAAGCGAGTTCACCGTAGGCCTCAGGGTTGCGCAGGCTCCGGTGCAGGCTTACGCCCTCGGTCCGCTGGAGCTTCTTCACGGCGAGATAGAGAGTACGGTGCAGTTCCTGCGCTGCGATCTCCGTCCGGCCGGTATCCATGAGTTCGTAGATGGCGAGCGCGACGAGATGGCTCAGGTTCACCGTCACCAGCTGATACATCCCGTGCATGTAGGCGTCACGCACCCGTTCGGCCTGGAGCCGCGTGGCGTTGGCGATCAGGCGGCGCTCGACGCGACTCGACCGGGTGGTGAACGCGTCCTGCAGTCCGCCGAGCTTTGCCGCGCGGATCGCGACGACCCGCCGGTCGCGCTCACTCCAGTGATCCGCTGCCCGGACCGGTGTACCGAGGCGGATGTCCATGTCCGTATCCTTCAGCAGGATGTTGCCTTCGATGAGCAGCTCCTCTCGCATGCGCGGGCTGATGCCGCGGTTGAAGAACTCGACACCATGCAGCAGCGGATTGCCTCGGACGCGAAGCGGATAGAAGGTGATGTTCGCGGGGACGATCAGGGTCGGGCGGCGCGCCCGGGCGAGCAGCGTGGCGTGGTCGCCGATGCCGAGAACGTTGCACCAGCTGTCGAGCCGGGAACGGTCGCCGCGGTCCTCTGCGTGCAGCACCGCCTGCTTGAACACTTCGAGTGCGAGGGCTATCACGGCCGCGCCGCTGTGATGCTTCCGCCGCTGCGACGCGCTGCGGGAGTAGACGCTGTAATCGCCGCCGGCATCCAGGACCTGCCGATCCTTGACCATGCCGCCTTCGGGAAAAACGATCAGTTTGCGGCCGCGCAGCACCTCGGCCGCGAGCAGGGCCAGCAGATCCGGGTAGTCGTTCGGAATCGCGCCCACGGCTTTCAGGTAGTTCGCGAACCGGTCGCGGCCCGAGAAGAGGTCGCGGTCGGCCACCGACCGGCAGTGCACGCCGCTGTGCTCCCAGAACAGGTACTGCGGGATGAAGGTTTCGAAGCGGGCGAAATGGTTGAAGACGAAGATGTCGCCGACGTCGATGCGGTCGTCGTCGTCGTCGTGGAGCCGGATGTTCACCTTGAGCATGCGGCGCAGCACGCGCATGAAGCGGCCCGTCCACTGATAGGCCCCGGGATTGATCGGGAATTCCAGCCTGTTATCCACCACCACCTCCGCGCACGAGCGTGCTGCGTTCGGAAGAAGCGAACTTCGCGCCGAGAGGCTGGTCTGGCGTAAAGCAAAGTCCGCACGGCCCGCGCGGTGCCGGTCGGCCTTGCTGCCCTGTCCCGAGTCCTCCGAGGCCCCAAGCTACAATCCGTCCATGGATCAAGTTCTGAGTCTTCCTCGCGCCGCGGCGGTGCCGCCACCGGCAGTTGCGCGTCGCCGCATCGCCGCCTGGCTGCTGGTGTGCTGCGCCCTGGTCTTCATCATGATCGTCGTCGGCGGCGTCACGCGTCTCACCCGCTCCGGGTTGTCGATCGTCGAATGGCAACCCATCGCCGGCACTCTCCCGCCCCTTACCCAGGAAGCGTGGGAGACCATGTTCGCCAAGTACCGGGAAACGCCCGAGTACCTGAAGGTGAACCGCGGCATGGGCCTCGACGAATTCAAGGGCATCTTCTGGTGGGAGTACCTGCACCGGCTGCTGGGGCGCACCATCGGGCTCGTGTTCCTGATCCCCTTCGTGTGGTTCGCCGTGCGCCGCCAGATCGAGCGGTCCCTGCTGCCGAGGCTGATCGGCATCTTCTGTCTGGGCGGGATTCAGGGGGCGATCGGCTGGTGGATGGTGAAGAGCGGGCTGGTCGACACGCCTCGGGTGAGCCATGTGCGCCTCGCTGTTCATCTCGGAATGGCCTTTCTGATTTTCGCGGCGATGTTCTGGACGGCGCTCGGGCTGCTGGCTCCCGACCGGCCGACGCGGCCCGGCAGCAAGCGTGCCGGACTGGCCCGCTTCGCAACGGGCCTTGCGGTGTGGGTCTACGTGATGGTGCTGTCCGGGGCCCTCGTCGCCGGCACCCGCGCGGGGTACGCGTACAACACGTTTCCGCTCATGGACGGGCACTGGGTTCCCCCGGGGCTCGCCGAACTCTCGCCCTGGTGGGAGAACCTCTTCCACAATCTCACCACCGTGCAGTTCAATCATCGGCTGATCGCCTGGTCGCTTTTCTTCCTGGTGCCGATCTTGTGGTGGCGCAGTCGCGCGGTCGATCTGACGGATGCCATACGCAGGCCGCTGAACCTGCTGCTTGCCATGCTGGCCGTGCAGATCATCCTGGGCATCTCGACCCTGATGCTGCAGGTTCCGGTAGCGCTGGGGGCAGCCCATCAGGGCGGTGCCCTCGTTCTGTTTGCGCTCACGCTCTGGAGCGCCCACTCCCTGAGGTATCGTTGATGACCGCATCCGTGCAGATCCGTCCCGGGACCGCTGATGACCTCCCCGTCATCCTGCATTTCATCCAGGCCCTGGCCGAGTACGAGAAGCTGACCCATCTCGTGGTCGCGACGGAGGACTCCCTCCGTGAGTCCCTGTTCGGTGCCCAGCCGGGAGCGGAGGTGCTTCTGGCCTATGCGGGAGGGGAGGCGGTCGGCTTTGCCGTGCACTTCCACAACTTCTCGACCTTTCTGGGCCGCCGTGGCCTGTGGCTGGAGGACATCTTCGTGCCGCCGGTCCATCGGGGCAAAGGCTACGGCAAGGCATTGCTGCTCGCGTGCGCCCGCGTCGCGAAGGAGCGTGGCTGCGGCCGCTTCGAATGGTCCGCCCTCGACTGGAACACGCCGGCCTGGGATTTCTACAAGTCCCTGGGCGCCACTCCCATGGAAGACTGGACCAACTTCCGCGTGACGGGCGAAGCCCTGGACAGACTCGCCGGGATGGACGCCGAAAGCCCTCGCAGTCGCTGAGGGGGGGCGCCTCGACAGGACCGGAGGTCGGTCCTTGCAGCGCGAGGCGCCTGCGGGTCCGTGCCACGCAGGGGAGGGAGTATGGCCGTGCTCCGTCGCCTCCGTCGCAGGACGGCGCGATCTCCGCGAGGGCCGCGCCGCCAAATGAAATAGTGTTCCCAACCGTGAAGGTGGCAATGTCTTCCGACCTCTGGAGACTGCCGCCTTGAATGCCTTCGAGCCCGATGACAGCCCCTTCCGTACACCCGTCGTGGTGGTGCTCGGTGCGTTGGGAAGTGGCAAGACTACGGTCATCAACCGCTTTCTGGCGACTCAAGCCGGCCGAAACTGGGCCGTCGTCACCAATGAGTCGGGCAAGGCGACGTCGACCGCGCGGCTCTCCGCACACGTCGAAGGCGAATTGGTGCCGCATGCGGTGGGGTGCCTTTGCTGCGTGGCCAGGTCCGGCCTGGTGGACTCGCTGCGGCGGTTGCATGCCGCGAGGGCTCGCGGTCCCGATGCCGCGTTCGACGGTGTGATCGTCGAGACCGCCGGCGGGGCGGATCCCGCGCCGGTGATGCAGACGCTCCTCAACAATGCGCTGGTGACGCAGTACTTCCGCCTCGACAGCGTCGTTGCGGTCGTGGACGTGCGTGTCGCGCACGACGACCTGCCGGACGCGTCCCACGACCTCAAGCAGCTTGCCCTCGCCGATCGCGTCCTGCTGACGCACGCGGATCTCGTCGGCACCAGCCACCGAGAGTATCTCGAAGCCCGCATCCGGAGGATCGCCGGTCCGGTTCCGGTCGCAGATGGCGCGTCGGCGGACTTTCGCGGCGCAGGCGGCGGCTTCTCGGGAGAATTCTCGCGGTCCGGACGTCTGGATGACTGGCTGGGTGCAGCCGCGACCTCTTCGGGTGAGCTCGAGCGCGACCTCCATCGCTTCAGGGTGAGGATTCCCGGCGCGACGTCATGGGACGGACTCCACGGGTGGCTCAATGCCGGCATGCGCATGCATGGCGAGGTGATGTACCGGGTGAGGGCCTGCATTGCCGTCGCCGGATTCGACCGGGCGCCGGTCGTGCTCCAGAGCGTCCAGCACGTCATGAAGCCGCCCGTGGCCCTGGCGAACTGGGGACGTCTGGAACGTGCCACCGTGCTTCAGTTCGTTACGCGGGAGTTGCCGGCGAGCGTGGTGGAGGAAAGTCTCGCGCGAGACCTGCCGATGTTCGAGCAGATGGCGCTGGAGAGAGAGGCGCGTCAAGTCCGAACACGGGCCGACCCTTCCTTGCCGGCCTAGCCGGGCGGCAAGGCCCCGACGCGCGAGCTGCGGCGTCATCGCGCCGAGCGGCAGGCGTTGCCCGGGCCTTCTTGCCATCGGCCCGAAAGACCTCCGTCGCGACCGCGTAGGTTGTGCGGACCTGCCCTAGGCGCTCGCAAGACTCAGCGCGCCGCTCACGTCCCGGCAGCCTCGACAGACCCCCTTCAATTCCAGTACGGCTGTATTCACGGAAAACCCGATTCCACTGGCGATGCCGGACATGGAGGCCAGGAGGCTCTCCGCTTCCATCTCGGCAGTGGTGCCGCAACTTGTGCAGATCAGGAACTGGCAGGTGTGATGTCGCTCCGGCGACATGCAGGCGACGAAGGCGTTGAGCGACTCCACCCGATGGATCAGGTTGAGGCGCTGCAGGAATTCCAGAACGCGGTACACCGTGGGCGGGCCGGACCCCAGGCCGGAGTCGAGGAGGCGATCGAGGATCCGATAGGCGGAGATGGGCCCGGACGACTCCGCGATGGTCCTGAACACCTGCCTGCGCAATGGCGTGAACCGTTCGTTGAGGGATTCGCACAGCGCTTCCGCCGAAGCCACCAGGCTCTCGACAGGGCGCGGTTCGACCGATATGGCGACACAGTTCTCGGGGCTCAAGTCTCGCCTCCGCTGGAGTGGCATGAATGGACGACGGCGCGCGGGTCAGGGGGTACGGACCGTCCCGGATGCAACCTACGCAATGGTGTTGCTCAGGAACACTGGGGTAGTCTATTTCCCGGAGCATCGTCATGGCAAGAGTTACTGTGTGGCGCGAAGAAGCCATGCGCATGGACCGCAGTGCACCATCGAACCGGGAGGATTATCGTGGCAGACGACAAGCAGGAGTTGGAAGGCGTGACACAACCGCGGACTCAGGAAATCGAGTCGCCGCCGAGGCGCGATTTCATCCGCGGCGCCGCCGCAGCGACGGCGGCTGTCGGCGCTGTCACCGTGGCGATGCACGAACTCGACCTCGTGAAACCCGCGGAAGCTGCGGAAGGCACGATCGACGGGACCCCGATGGCGCAGAAGTGGTGGCCGTCCCGATGGGGCAAGGACGACCAGATCGGTGCCACGAACTGGATGGGTCCGAAGACGACGATGGATGCGGTCTCCCTGATCCGCACCGGCAAGGTGTATAGCCTCGGCCGCGTGTATGAGTTCGGCATGCCGCTTTTCGGGCAGCGGGCCTGGGTGCTTCGCATTCCCGGAAATCCCACCGGCGGCGCGTACGGCAAAAACCAGACGATCTGGCATGACGAAATCCTGACCACGGAAATCGGGCAGGTCGGCACCCAGTTCGATGGTCTCGGCCACATCGGCTGCCGCACCGCAGGCGGCATGGGCGACAAGTCCAAGGAGATCTATTACAACGGTCATACGGGCGTGGACCTGCACAACGCGGGAACCGGTCCGGGTGCCACTTCCGGTGCTTACGGACTGGTGAAACTGGGCGTCGAGAACGTCCGGCCCTTCTTCTGCCGCGGCATCCTGTTCGACGTCGCCGGCCTCAAGGGACGCATGCTGGACAAGGGAGAGGAAATCACCGTTGCGGACCTCAAGGCCTGCCTCGCGAGGCAGGGGATGACGGAGGCCGACATCACCGAGGGCGCCATGGTGTGCTGGCGTACCGGCTGGGGCGAGAACCTCTGGATGAAGGACAACGCCCGCTTCAACTCGGGGGAGCCCGGGATCGGCGTGGAAGCGGCGAACTGGCTGGTGTCGAAGGGCATTTCCGTGGGGGCGGCCGACGTGTGGGCCATCGAGGTCGTGCCCAATCCGGATCCGGATCTGGCCTTCCCGGTCCACCAGATCTTCCTCACGAGAAACGGCATCCACATTCTCGAAAACATCCGTCTCGACCATCTTGCGGCGGACAAGGTCTACAAGTTCGCCTTCGTGTTCAGTCCGTTGCCCATCAAGGGCGGCACCGGTTCACCCGGCAATCCCATCGCCGTGGCCTGATGCCAGTTTCGCCCGGCTTTCGCTGTCGCGCAGGCCGGGCGGGCTGTACGGGTACGGGGGGCGGCCGGGAACCCCCGGCCGCGACCGCTCATGACTCGCCGACGTAGGCCAGGCCGGCTTTGCCGTCGCGGGTGCCGCTGGCGAGCAGATTGCCGTCCGGGGACCAGTTCAAGGCCGTAACCGGTTCGCCGGATCCCTCGTCGATCAGGACGTCCAGCGGGGTCTCCGTGAGGCTGGACAGGACGACAGCACCTGAGCCGTAGCCGATCGCGACGATCGGGGCGGAGGGATGGCATGCCACGCAGGACACCAGCGACTCGCTGATGGGGCCGACCATTCGCGGTCCCTGGCCCTCCGGGCCCTTGCCGGCGAATGGCCAGGCAATCGCGGCGTCGCCACCACTAGTGACGAGCCATGCGAGATCGGCGCTCCACGACAGGAAATGCGCCTTCGCGTAGTAGCCGCTCATGCGCATGTCCCTGTTCTCCTTGAGTCGCCACACGTGGAGTTCCTTCTCCTGTGTGGAAGTTGCCAGGAAGCGCGCATTGGGAGACATGGTGATCTCCAGGTGCGAGCCCGCGAATCGAAGTCTGCGCGGCGGCGACGCCGGCTCCTCGACCTTCCAGATGCTCGCGCCACCGTAGTGCGACGCGATGACTCGGCTCCCGTCGGCCGAGAACCCGACACCCGCGACGGTGCTTTCGTGAGGCCCGAACCTCGACAACTCGCGACCGTCGGCCTCCAGCGCGACAACATGCCGCCCCACTGCGACGGCCAGCCTCCCGTCGGCGCCGGCGGCGATCCGGTCGATCCACTGACCGGGAAATCGAGCCAGTTCCCGCGTTTCGCCGGACGGATACAGGCCCGTCACCGAGCCCGTGTCGGTCGTGAGCGCGAAGGCATCGGCGCCGAGTGCGCAAAGTGCGAGAACCTGCAGTGCGCCGGAGTCCACCCGCCTGACGGTCGGCGGCTTCGCGCGGTCGGTGAGCAGGATCTGCCCGTCGGCCGCCGCGAACGCAGCCGAGGTGCCACGGGCATTCCAGCATGCAGCGATGATGTAGGCATCGAGCTTCCACGCCGCCAGAGGGGGAAGCGGGATGGTCGGCGAAGAGTCCATACGGGGGCGGTCCCAAGAAATTGCCGCGCCAGGAATGGCGAGATTGCACCTCTGGCCGGAAGATGTCCCTCATCCGAACCGGATCGGGACTCAGCAGATCGAATACCGCGAAATTCTACGTGCCACACGGTTGCGTGTACAGGAGCGTGCAGCGACAATGACGCATTGACGTTCCAGAAGGAGACAGACCATGAACTCACGTGTGCCCGTGACGGTGCTTACCGGCTTTCTAGGCTCCGGCAAGACCACGCTCCTCAACCGGATCCTGACCGAGAACCACGGTCAGCGTATCGCGGTGATCGAGAACGAGTTCGGCGAGATCGGCGTCGATCAGGATCTCGTGATCCGCTCCGACGAGGAGATCTTCGAGATGAACAACGGCTGCATCTGCTGCACCGTGCGCGGCGATCTCATCCGCATCCTCGGCAATCTGATGAAGCGCCGCGACAAGTTCGACCGGATCCTCATCGAGACCACGGGCATGGCGGACCCGGGCCCGGTCGCCCAGACGTTCTTCGTGGATGACGAGGTGCGGGAGGAACTGAGTCTGGACGGCGTAGTGACGCTCGTGGACGCCAAGCACCTGGAGCAGCATCTGGATTCCAGCGACGAAGTCCGCTCCCAGATCGCGTTTGCCGACGTCATCCTGCTGAACAAGATCGATCTCGTGACGCCGGAGCAGGCCGATGCGATCGAGGCGCGCCTCCATGCCATGAACGGCATGGCGAAGATCCGCCGCGTCTCCATGGGGGCGGCTGCCATGTCCGACATTCTGGACCTTGGCGGCTTCGACCTGGATCGTGCGCTGGCGGTGAAGCCGACGTTCCTCGATCCGGAATATCCGTTCGAGTGGGCGGGCGTGATTCGCATTCCGGCGGAAGGGGCGGTCCTGTCGCTGGCGGAGGGGCCGGACCCCGAGATGGACTGTGTTCTGATGCCGTGGGTGGGAGGTTCGGCTGTGCCACTCCGGGAACTTGCGGAACGCGTCTTCCCGAAGTTCTCCGGTGACGCGTCGACGGTCGCGTCCGGCGGCGTGGTACCCGCCGACGGGACGCTTTGCCGTCTGGTGCTCACCGACTCCGGGACCAAATCGTTCCGGATCTCCGCCGGGGCGGGCGGGGATTGCGCCCTGTTCACCCAGCACCTTCCCGAGGAGTTCTCCCTGGCTGTTCGAACGCCGGCCGGTGAACCGATCGCCCCCATGACCGAAACGCGCTTTGCTGCCGCGCATGAGCATGACGACACCGTGTCGTCGGTCGGCGTCGAGTTTGCCGGCGCAGTCGACGGCAAGAAGATCAACGAGTGGTTGAGCCGGCTGCTGCAGACTCAGGGCGCGGACATCTTCCGGATGAAGGGCCTGCTCAATATCGCCGGCGAGAAGGATCGCTTCGTCTTCCAGGGCGTGCACATGCTGTTCGACGGCCAGCCTGGCGGGCCGTGGGGAAACCAGACGCCGACCAACCGGCTGGTGTTCATCGGGCGCAACCTCGATCGACAGGAACTCGAGAGCGGGTTTCGCGCCTGTCTGGTTCACCGATAGCGGTACTGCGGCGCGGCGCTACCGCCCGCGCCTTTCCAGAACGGACGCGGTCCTGCGTACCCGGAGCGCGATCCACGCGTAGGCAATCGTGGCGAGGGCCACGCAGGTGGCCCCCACGACGAGCGTGCCGGTGTCCGACAACTCGACGCTCGGATTGATGCGAGTCGCGATGCCGAACCCCGCCACGCCGTACGACAATGCCACGACGAGCCAGCCCAGACCCGAGCGGAAGCGGCGAGCGTCGTCGGGGTGGGCGCGGCGGAGCAGGCCGGACAGCAGGCGGCTGTCGAGCGTGTCAGTGATCATCATGCCCACCGTGAAGGTGGCACCCACCAGCAGAGCCGACGCGACGCCATGTCCGGAGGAAGCCGCGTAGCCCCATGCAGCCGCCTGGGTCGCCGTGTCGAACACCAGACCGAAAATCACGCCGACTGCCACGATCGCGGCAGGCCTGAGCGACCGCCGCGCGAGACGCGGCATCAGGCTCGCCAGGAGACCGGTATGGCCGTGTGACTGCGTTCGCAGCAGGCTTCCCAGGTTGAGGGTGCCGACGATCAGCAGCAGGACGATGGGAAGCCAGTCCCCGACACGCTCGAGGAGCGGGGGAAAGGAAACCCGGGCGCTGACAAGGCTCACGGCTACCGCGATGACCGTGATGAGACCCCCATGCCCCAGCGAGAACAGCGTGCCGACCCAGGGCGCGAGACGCGGCCTTTCCTGCTCCGCCCGGAACGTGAGGCCATCGATGATCGCGATGTGATCGGGATCGAAGCCATGGCGCATGCCGAGCAGGAAGATGAGACCGAGCCCGGAGGTGCTCAGGAGGAGAGACGGTTCCAAGATGCTCCGATGCGAAACGGGGACGGACAGGAGAGCGCGCACCGGAACAGGCGTGTGACCCGGCCGGGCGGCATCGATACGTCGGCCACCGGCACAGTGCGGCGTCGGCGGTATGCAGGGACTCTAGCGCTAATGCAATCGAGTGGCAATAGTGCCGATGGAGGTGTCGCGCGGTCGGTCAGTCAGTCGCCTGGCGGCGCGGGCCGCCGACCGGCGAACCGGAAAGCGCGGCGGCCAGGTAGTCGACGAATACGCGAACCCGACTGACCGTCTGTCGCTGCTGCGGATACACGGCATAGATGTCGGCGTCGGGAGTCCCGTAGCCTGGCAGCACCTGCACCAGCCGGCCGCTGCGCAGATGATGGTCGATGTCCCACTGTGCTCGCATCAGGATGCCGTGACCGTCCAGGGCCCAGCCCACCGCGATCTCGCCGTCGTTTGTCGTGAGCGTTCCGCGGACCTTCACCGATTCCGTGCCGCGGCGCGGGCGTCCGCCGGAAAGGGTCCACACGCCGTAGGCTTCGTCGCCCTGCCGGATGCCGATGCAGTTGTGACGGGTGAGGTCGTTCGGGACGCGCGGGTGGCCGTACTTCGCGAGATAGGCCGGCGACGCGCACAGAAGCCGGCGGTTGGGAGCGAGGCGCCGGGCCACGACCCGTGAGTCGGGCGGCGCACCGAAGCGGACACACACGTCGAAGGTGTCGTCTGTGATCGGTGGCGGATTCACCGAAAGCTGCAGCTGGACCTCCACGTCGGGATACTTGCGTGCAAACCTCGAGATCAGCGGCGCGATGTGCCGTCTGCCGAATCCGAGGGTCGCGTTTACCCGCAGCAGCCCGCGCGGCGTCGCCCGCGCCTGCCCGAGTTCCTGGGCGAGTTCGTCCAGTTCGCCCAGGATTCGGCGTGCGTACTCGAGGTATACCTCGCCCTCGGGTGTGAGGCTCATGCGGCGCGTCGTGCGGGTCACCAGCGCGACGCCGAGGCGGGCCTCCATCTGCGCAAGCCGCTTGCTGACGGCCGGCGTCGTCACCCCGAGTTCGCGGGCGGCCGCGCCCAGGCTGCCGGAGGCGGCGAGCACCGAGAAGAAGCCCAGATCGGCGGGGGGAACGGGAGCGGACATGGCAGGAGCATTGTTGAGCGAAAGTTAACGATGGATTCACTTCCGGGTCGAATCCGTCGGCCATTACGATCCTACAGTAACGCTCTGCCGATTCAGGAGCCGCACCCGTGAAGATCCACCGCATCGCCACCATCCCCGGAGACGGGATCGGCAAGGAAGTCGTGCCCGCAGGCCGTCGTGTCCTCGAGGCGCTCGCCGCCACCGATCCGGCATTGCGCTTCGAATTCGAGGATTTCGACTGGGGCGGTGACTACTACCGCCGCCACGGCCGGATGATGCCGGAGGACGGTCTGGATCGGCTGCGCGGCAAGGACGCAATCCTGTTCGGTTCCGCCGGAGACCCGGACATTCCTGACCACGTGACGTTGTGGGGGCTGCGGCTGCGGATCTGCCAGGGGTTCGACCAGTACGCCAACGTTCGCCCCACGCGCATCCTCCCGGGCATCGACTCGCCCCTCAAGCGCTGCGCGCCCGGCGATCTCGACTGGGTGATCGTGCGCGAGAACTCCGAGGGCGAGTACTCCGGCGCCGGCGGCCGCGTGCACCAGGGCTTCCCGAACGAGGCCGCGACGGACGTCACCATCATGACCCGCTCGGGCGTGGAGCGGATCATCCGCTACGCCTTCGAACTGGCGCGCACGCGTCCGCGCAAGCAGCTCACGGTGGTGTCCAAGTCGAACGCACAGCGCCACGCGATGGTGATGTGGGACGAGATCGCGGTGTCGGTCTCCCGGGACTTCCCCGACGTGAAGTGGGACAAGGAACTGGTGGACGCCGCGACGGCTCGGATGGTGAACCGCCCTGCGACCCTCGACACGATCGTCGCCACCAACCTCCACGCCGACATCCTGAGCGACCTCGCTGCCGCCCTGGCGGGCAGCCTCGGCATCGCGCCCACGGGTAACATAGACCCGCAGCGGCGCTTTCCCTCCATGTTCGAGCCGATTCACGGCTCGGCTTTCGATATCATGGGAAAGGGTCTGGCCAATCCCGTCGGGACTTTCTGGTCCGCGGTCATGCTGCTCGAGCACGTCGGCGAGCCGGCAGCCGCGAGCCGCCTGATGGCGGCCATCGAGAAGGTGACGGCAGACCCGTCGCTGCACACGCGCGATCTCGGCGGTTCGGCAACGACCGAGCAGGTGACAAGCGCGGTGTGCAACGCACTGGGGGCAGGCTCCCACCGCTGACCCCGATTTCACAATCACTGGAGGAAACTAGGCATGACCAATACAACGCGTCGCCGGCTACTCGTCGGCGGCACATCCCTGCTCGCGGTTGCGGCCACGAGCCCGATCTCGCGCGCACGGGCAGACCACCACTCAGGAGGACCGATGAAGGAAGTGAAGGCGCTGATCTACGACGTGTTCGGGACGATGGTCGACTGGCGCACGGGCGTGGCGCGCGAGTCGAAGAGCATCCTCGGACCGCTCGGCTACTCGCTCGACTGGATCGCCTTCGCCGATGCCTGGCGCGGCGAGTACCAGCCGGCCATGGAAGAAGTCCGTTCCGGCCGCATCCCGTTCTCGAAGCTCGACTTCATCCATCGCGTCATGCTCGAGCGCATCCGTCCGCGCTTCGGCCTGGAGAAGGTCGAGGAGCCCGTCCTGCAGGAACTCAATCTGGCCTGGCACCGTCTCGACGCCTGGCCCGATGTGCCGTACGCCCAGATGCGCCTGCGCAAGCGCTTCATGCTCGCGCCGTGCTCCAACGGCAACATCGCACTGATGGCCGATCTCGCCCGCCGCAACGACTTCCGTTGGGATGCCATCCTGGGTGCGGAAATCGCCCGCGACTACAAGCCGAAGCCCATCGTGTATCTGGCCGCGGCGGAAGCCTTCAATCTCAAGCCCGAGCAGACCATGATGGTCGCGGCGCACAGCAACGATCTGCAGGCGGCGCGCGCGGTCGGTCTCAAGACTGCCTTCGTTGCCCAGCCGAACGAGTTCGGGCTCAACACGGGTGAGACCAAGCCCAACGGCGAAGTGGACCTCGCCGTGCCGTCGTTCACGGCCCTCGCCGAGGCGCTCGGCTGCTGAGCTGTCGGATTGCGACGGGCACGTAGCCCGGACGAGGGGCGTCCGCCCCGACTCCGGGGATCGGTTTGGCAATCGCTGCCCCGGAGTCGCCCCATGCGGGGCTCGTCCGGGCTACGAGGTTGTGCGGCGTCGGGTCGATCGGTTGTTCGCGACGGGTGCGTAGCCCGGACGAGGGGCGACCGCCCCGACTCCGGGACGCGCCGGAAACACCTCGAGGAGTTCTCGTCTCCGACCACCGCCCCCGGGCGGAGCCCGGGCTACAGGAGCGGCGACGCGCAGCGCCGCCCTTCCCCCTTCCCGCAATCACCCTTCCCGCATCCCCCGACACGCCCCCCCTGGCTCACCTGGTGAGCCACCCCCCTCCCCACAATCGGGGTGTCAGGGGAGGTGGCCATGGAACATTCGGGTGGTGGTGGGGCGGATCTGTTCTCCGATCTCGGCGATGCCGAGGGGTTCTCGTTGCGGCCGAGCGATGCCGATGCGCTGGCGGACGCGTTTCTGCGTCGCTATGCGGACCGTATCGTTGCCGAGCGCATCACGCCGGCCCGTCCGGCACGCCACGCAGAATTTCCCGCCGGTCTGGACCCCTGTCTCGCCGGCGCACTGCGCGAACGCGGCATCTCCCGGCTCTACAGCCATCAGGCGGAATGCTGGGACCATGTCGCTGCAGGCCGGCACGTGGTGGTGGTCACGCCCACGGCGTCGGGCAAGACGCTCTGCTACAACCTGCCGGTGATCCAATCCGTGCTCGCGGGGCAGGGCAAGGCGCTCTATCTGTTTCCGACCAAGGCGCTCGCGCAGGATCAAGTCGCGGAGATCCTCGAACTCAACGCGGCGGGCCAGCTCGGCATCCGCGCCATGACCTTCGATGGCGACACCCCGGGCGACGCGCGGCGTGCGGTGCGCACGCATGGCGACATCGTCGTTTCGAACCCCGACATGCTGCATCAGGGCATCCTGCCTCACCACACCAAGTGGGCGCAGTTCTTCGAGTCCCTGCGCTATGTCGTCGTGGACGAACTCCACACCTACCGGGGCGTGTTCGGTTCCCACGTGGCCAACGTGATGCGCCGGCTGAAGCGCATCGCGGCGTTCCACGGCTCGCATCCGCAGTTCATCCTGTGTTCCGCCACTATCGCCAATCCGCGTGAACTCGCGGAACGCATCCTCGGCGAGACCGTCGCGGAGGTCTCCGAGTCCGGGGCGCCACAGGGTCGACGCCGACTGCTCGTGTGGAATCCGCCGGTGGTCAACGCCGACCTCGGTCTGCGCGCCTCGGCCCGTTCGCAATCCACGCGCATTGCCCGGGCGTCGGTCAAGCGCGGCCTCGAGACCATCGTGTTCGCCAATTCGCGGCTCGAAGTCGAGGTGATCACCAAGTACCTCAAGGACACCTTCGACAACGACCCGCGCAAGCCGGCCCGGGTGGCGTCCTATCGCGGTGGTTACCTTCCGACCGAACGTCGCGACAAGGAACGCAAGCTACGTGCGGGTCGCATCGATTGCGTGGTGTCCACATCGGCACTCGAACTCGGTGTGGACATCGGCACGCTGGACGTCTGCGTGCTCAACGGCTATCCCGGGACCATCGCGGCCACGCAGCAGCGCATCGGCCGGGCCGGGCGCCGCCAGCGCACGGCGCTCGGCGTGCTCGTGTGCACGTCGGACCTTCTCGATCAGTACCTCGCGCGGCATCCGGAAGCCCTGCTCGATGCCAGCCCCGAGCACGCGCGGATCGACCCCGATCAGCTGCTGATCCTCATGGACCACATCCGATGCGCCGCCTTCGAACTGCCTTTCGAGGAGGGCGAGACCTTCGGGAGCGTACCCATCGGCGAGGCGCTGGAGTATCTCGGCGGCCAGGGTGTCCTGCATCGGGAAGGGCCGCGCTGGCACTGGATCGCCGACAGCTATCCGGCCAATGCCGTGGGGCTGCGTTCCATCGCGGAGGGCAACTTCCTCGTCGTGGACATCACCGACGGCGCGAAGAACATCATTGCCGAGGTCGACTACTCCGCCGCGGCAGTCACCCTGTACGAAGGCGCCATCCACCTGATCCAGGCCTCGCCGTGGCAGGTCGAGAAACTCGACTGGGTGGGGCGCAAAGCCTACGTTCGCAAGGTCACCGCCGACTACTACACCGACGCCATCGACTACACGAAGCTCAAGGTGCTGGACGAGTTCGAGACCAGCGGGAGCGGGCAGGGCCACTGCGGCCAGGGCGAGGTGCACGTGGTCCGTCGTGTCGCCGGCTACAAGAAGATCCGCTACTACACGCACGAGAACGTGGGCTACGGCAACGTGAATCTGCCTGATCTCGAAATGCACACCACTGCCGTCTGGTGGACCCTCACCCCCGAAGCCATCGCGACCGCCTTCACCAGCCGGTTCGAGGCGCTGGATGGTTTCCTCGGTGCGGCCTATGCGCTGCATCACATGGCCGCGCTGCTGAGTCTCGCCGAACTGCGGGACATCGGTCGCTCCGTCGGTGATGGTGAGGCCCAGTGGTCGGCCACGCTCGACGCCAATGGCCGCGTGAGTGCTCGAACCCTCGACGGTCGCCCGTTCGAAGTGGATGGCGCGCATCAGCCTTTTCGACCTGCCGTGCATCTGTACGACAACTACCCCGGCGGCATCGGCATCAGCGCGCCGCTGTACGAACTGCGAGATCAGGTGCACGCGCGGGCGCACGAACTCGTGAGTCACTGTCCCTGTCCGTCCGGCTGTCCCGCATGCATCGGGCCGGTCCTGCCTCCCGAGCCCGGCGTGCAGCGCACTGCCAAGGCCGCTGCGCTCGCCGTGCTCGCGCTGCTCGGGGCCGATGCGCAGTCGCAGTCGGCGCCCCGGGTCCACTGACATGGCTTCGCTCGGTGAGCGACTGGCGCGGCTCGCCCGTCAGGCTGGTGTCCGCACCGCACCGCCGGTGGGTCTGGAGGATGCCGAGGTCGGCGTCGCGATGCCCGAGAGTGCCTCGGATGTGCCTGCGTCACCGACTCTGGCCGAGCGCCTCGATCGGATGACCCGCGCCCGCGAGAGTTCCCGCCGCAAGGGCCTGGCCGAGATGGTCGAGGCCACCGGCGCCGTGCTCGTCGCCGACGGGCTCTACGTCGTCGAGAGCCGCGAACCGCTGCCTTTCCGGCATGGGCGCGTCACCATCGGTCCCGGGCTCGCCTCACGCGTGAGCGTGCCGTTGCGCCGCGGCGTCTCGCCGCTGCTATCCCTGGACAGCCTGTTGTTCCTGGATACCGAAACCTCCGGGCTGGCCGGCGGCACGGGTACCTTCGTGTTCCTGCTGGGACTCGCGCGGTACGAGGGCGCGGCACTCGTGGTGCGTCAGTACTTCGCCACGCAGTTCGCGGCGGAGCAGGGGCTTCTGGATGCACTGCAGTCGGCCGTGAGCGCGTGCGACTGCATGGTGAGTTTCAACGGCAAGTCGTTCGACGTGCCCCTGCTCAAGACCCGCTACGGCCTGCGGGGGCTCGCCGAGCCCTTCGGTGACAAGCCCCACTGCGATCTCCTGCACGCCGCGCGCCGGCTGCTGGTGGATGGCTGGCCCGATTGCCGGCTGCGGACCACCGAGTCACGGGCTCTGGGCTTCGATCGCGTGGACGATCTCCCCGGCTCGGAAGTGCCGGCGGCCTGGCAGCGCTGGCTCACCCACGGCGATGCCCGGGCCGTCCCGAGAATCCTTCTGCACAACCGCGAGGACCTGGTTTCGCTCGCGGCCATCGTGGGGTTGCTCAACTCGTGCGAGGCCCGTGCACCGCTGTTCGGCGGCATGGCCTGAATTGTCACGGGCGGGGGCTGCGCGAGCCGCTACAATCGCCAGCGATGCAATGAGCATCCCAGCCTCGTCCGCCCCTTGAGTTCCCGCACCTCCGTACCCGTCGCACCGCCCGTCCTGCAGCCGCACTGGGAGCCCGTCGCCCAGATGCTGGCGCTGCTTTGGAGCTATCGGCCGCGCACCGATGTCTATGCGGCACTCGGTGCATTGCGTGTGAAGCAGCCCGGCGGCCGCGCGTACACGCAGGAGGACGTCAAGCTGACCCTGCGCGAGATGCGCGAAGCGAACGTGTTGGAGCGCGATCCGCAGCGCGACGGCTTCTATCGGCTCGCACGGCACGTGGCGAGCGCTGCCTACACGAAACTGCTCGACACCTACCCGGCCGGCGCGCTGCTCGGCGTGCTCAATCATCTCGACTCCGTGCCGCTGGACAGCAACCGCGCGTGGTGGCCGCTGTACGACAGTCACAAGACCGCCGCCTTTCTTCGGCTCGCGGTGTTCACCGGCTGGGAGCGGGAGCGCACCGCGAAGCTCCGCGAACTCATCGGCGGCCGGTTCGACTGGCACCAGATCGTCCACGGCGCCGTCGTGCGCGCCTTCGATCCGGTGCTGTTCGAGCGTGTGCGCCCCGACGTGCAATGGGAACTCGTCACCCCGGCCTTCGAGTTCGCGAGCTTCCACTGGAGTGCCGAGGCTGCGCCGCTCTGCGCCTGGACGCTCGATCGACTCGACGCCCATGTGTCTTCCATGCCGGGATCGTTGCGGTTGTGCGTGGCTGAGCATCTCCTGCTGCGCGGGAAGGGCGATCGGATGCCCGTGGCGCTCGACGGCTTGCCGGGCGGCTATGCCGCGGCGCTGCGGGCCTGCCGGCTTGCCCTGCTCGGGCAGTGGAGCGAGGCCGTCACCGGGTTCCAGGCGGCGCTCAAGTCGCTTCAGGTGGAGGCCGGACAGCGCAAGCGCCTCATGGCGGCGTCGATCGCCTGGATCTACCCGATGAGCCTGCTCGCGCTCAACGATTCGAAGGCACTCGAAACGGCGCGTCGGTTCTGCATCGCCGAGTCCGGCAGTCGCGACCCTTCGCTGTTCGACATCTGGGGCCCGTGGGTCCACGTGATCCGTGCGCGTCTGGGAGAGACCCCACTGGATCCCCGCCTCGCCGGTGATCGGCGTGCCCCTGACGATCTGCGCCGAGTGTTTCCCGATCTCTGGCGTCTCCTCGCCGTCGCGTGGGTCGGCATCGAGCGCTTCCGCGTGCTCGGCATCGACGCCGACGTGCTGCGATTCGCAGGCACCGAGACGAAGCGGCTCACCGCCGCGACGGGCGCATGCGGATTCGCGTGGCTTGGCTCGCTTGCGGAAGATGCCCTCGCCACTTTGCAGAGCCGCGAAGTCACCCGCCCGTTCTTCTCCCGGCCGGCCGGGGAACTCTGGCGCGACGTGCTCGCGCAGTTGCAGGCGCTGGACGCCCCCGTCGAGGCCGCGGCGAAGTCTGCCGACCAGTCGCGACTTGTCTGGGTGCTGACGCTCGGAGACGCCGGCGATATCGAGGACATCGATCTCATCGAGCAGAAGCGCGGCACGCGCGGGTGGAACAAGGGCAAGAGCATCGGCTTTGCGCGCCTTCTCGGCACGACGCCGCTGTCCCGTCACGATCAGAAGCTTGCGAGCGCCGTTTATCGTGATCCCTACGACCGCCGTCGCGGTCTGCTCGATCGCGCGGCCGCCGTGGTGGCGCTCGTCGGTCATCCGGCAGTGGTGTTCAGCGATGCGCCCGACCAGTTCGTCGATCTGACGGAAGGCACGCCGGAACTCGAGGTCGTCCGAGAAGGAGACCGCTACGTGCTGCGCGTGTCGCCGAAGCCGCACGAGGACATCGCCCTCGCGTCGAGGTACGTCGGCAACTACCGTGACGGCGACGAGGAGGGCCTGCGCCATCTCACGGTCGTGCGCGATTCCCCGCAGCGTGCGCGCGTCATCCGTCTTTCCGCCACGCAGCAGCGCGCCGCGCAACTGCTCGCCGGACGGTTTTCCGTGCCCGAGGCCGGTCGCGCGGAACTGGAGCAGACGCTGCGGGCACTGGCCGGTCAGTTCCAGGTTCACGCCGATTCCGCCGAAGCGGCGAAAGAGGTCGACGCCGAGGTCCGTCTGCGCGCAGAACTCGCGCCGGTGGGCGATGGTCTGTCGCTGAGGCTGGCCGTAGCGCCGCTCGGCGATGCTGGTCCGCGGCTCGTGCCCGGTGTCGGACGAGAGCGCGTCATGGCCGCCATCGGCGGCGAGTCCGTCGGCACGCGGCGTGATCTCGCCCGCGAGAAAGCGGGATTGCAGGCGGTCCTTGATGCGCTGCCTTTCCTGGAGGACGACGCCGGTGCCGTCGCGGCCTGTGAATGGACCGTGAACGAACCGGAGCAGGCGCTCGCGATGGTGGAGGTGCTGCCCGGTCTCGATGTCGTTGCCGGGGTCGACTGGCCGAAGGGCCGCAGTGTGCGCGTGGCGACGGCGGACACCCCGCAACTGCAGATCACCGTGCGCAAGGATCGCGAATGGTTCCGGCTCGCGGGCCGCGTGGCGGTCGACGAGTCCCTGGTGATGGACTTCGAGGCGCTGCTGGCCGCGTCGCGCGGAACCAGCCGCTTCGTGCCAATGGGCGACGGCGTCTATCTTGCGCTCACGCAAACGCTCAAGCGGCGGCTCGCCGAAATGGCCACGGTGGTCGAGACCGACCGTCATGGCTCGCGCGTCGCGCCCGTTAGCGCCGCCTGGCTGCAGGAGGTTCTGGACGGCGCCACGCTCGATGCGGATACAGGATTCCGCGAAGCCCTCGAACGCCTGCAACGGGCGCAGGCCGAAACGCACACCGTGCCCACCACCCTGCAGGCCGAGTTGCGCAGCTATCAGGAGGATGGCTTCGTCTGGGCCTCCCGCCTCGCGGCGGCGGGATTCGGCGGCTGCCTCGCGGACGACATGGGTCTCGGCAAGACATTGCAGGCGCTCGCCGTGCTGCTTGCGCGCGGCGCGGGCGGCCCGGCTCTCGTGGTGGCGCCCACTTCGGTTTGCGGCAACTGGATGGACGAGGGGCGCCGCTTCGCGCCGAGTTTGCGGCTCGTCGCGTTCGGAGAGAGCGAGGGCGCGCGCGAGACGCAGATTGCCGACGCCGGCCCCATGGACGTGATTGTCGTGTCCTACACGATGCTGCTCCAGGCGCAGAGCGCATTTCAGGGCAGGCGCTGGCACACGGTCATCGCCGACGAGGCGCAGGCCATCAAGAACGCTGCGGCCAAGCGATCGCTCGCCATGTTTGAGCTCGAGGCAGACTTCCGCCTCGCATTGTCCGGCACGCCCGTCGAGAATCGGCTCGCCGAGCTCTGGTCGATCATGCGGTTCGTGAATCCGGGCCTGCTGGGCTCGCTCACGCGCTTCAACGAACGCTTCGCGGGCCCCATCGAACGCAGCCGGGACCGCGAGGCGCAGCAGGTACTGAAGCGTCTCATCGGCCCCTTCGTGCTGCGCAGGACGAAAGCCCAGGTCCTCAAGGAACTGCCGGCACGTACGGAACTCGTGGTCACCGTGACGCCCGAGCCGACCGAGGCCGCGTTCTACGAGGCCATCCGTCGGGAGGCCGTGGCCGAAGTGGATCAGAACCTCGAGGATGCCACCTCGGGTCAGGCTCGCTTCAACATCCTCGCGCAGCTCACGCGGCTGCGTCGCGCCGCGTGCGATCCCCGGCTCATGTCCGGCGCGTTCCCGGCGCCCAGTGCCAAGGTCCAGGCGTTCGCGCGGCTCTGCGCCGATCTCGTCGCCAATCATCACAAGGCGCTGGTGTTCAGCCAGTTCGTGGACTTCCTGCATCTGCTCAAGGTGGTGCTCGATCAGGAGGGCATCGCCTACCAGTATCTGGACGGCTCCACGCCCGCGGCCGAGCGCACGCGCCGCGTGAACGCCTTCCAGTCCGGCGAGGGCGATCTGTTCCTCATCAGTCTCAAGGCCGGCGGCTTCGGCCTCAATCTCACGGCAGCCGACTACGTGGTCATCACCGATCCCTGGTGGAATCCGGCGGCGGAGGATCAGGCCATGGGACGCGCGCACCGCATCGGGCAGTTGCGGCCCGTGACGGTGTATCGTCTGGTGACGGCAGGCACGGTCGAGGAGCGCATCGTCGCCCTGCACCAGGACAAGCGCGCGCTGGCCGAAGGCATCCTGGAAGACGGCGAGGTGGCCGTGCTGCCCTCGACCGACGATCTGGTGGCATTGATCCGCGGCGACTGACGACCGCGGGCACGGGAGGATGCATGGATGAGTTTCAACGGGACGGCGCCGCGCGGCGCCGTCTGGGGAAGGCCGCGCTCGGCGGTCTGGCGCTCCTGCTCTCCGGCGTGCCGGTCCGGGCGCAGGAACTGCCCGATCAGATCCGCGTGATCGTGCCGCTCGCCACCGGCAGCAGCCTGGATGCCCGGGCGCGGGTGATCGTCGAGGCCATCGGCCGCCAGATCGGCCGACGTGTCATCGTCGAGAACCGGCCTGGCGCCGGTGGGACGCTCGGCACCCTGGCCGTGGCGCGTGCCAAGCCGGACGGCAGCACGCTGCTCTTCAACAACAACAGCCACGTCATCGCGCCGCACGTCTATCCCGCTCCCGGGTACGACCCGCTCAAGGATTTCGCGTCCGTGATCCAGGCGTACGACACGGGGCTCGTGCTCGTGGTGCACCCCTCGCTGGGCACCAAGACGCTGAAGGAACTCATCGCCGCCGCGGGGCGCGGTCAGGTCCCGACATACGCGTCGAGCGGCACAGGCGGCCTTCCGCATCTGGCGATGGAAATGCTGAAGGACGCCACCGGTATGGCACCGGCGCACGTGCCCTACAAGGGCGATGGTCCGGCGCTGGTCGATGTGCTGGCCGGACGCGTACCGGTGATGATCAGCGGCTATCCGGCGGCGTTGGCGCATGTGCAGTCGGGCAGCCTGCGTGCACTCGCGGTGACGAGCCGGCGACGCGCCTCGATGTTCGCGGACGCCCCGACCATGGCGGAGGCAGGCTATCCGGGGGCGACGGTCGACACCTGGGCCGGCTTCTACGTGCCCGCGAAGACGCCGAAGGCGATCGTCGATCGGCTGCACCGGGAGATCGCTGCCGCCATGAAGCAGCCCCTGGTGCAGGAGCACTACATCGCGACCGGTGCCCAGGTCGCGACCGGCTCACCGGCCGAGTTCGCGGCGTTCACCGCAAAGGAATCCGAGCGCTACGGGAAACTCGTGCGGACGCTCAATCTGAAGCCGGAGTAGGGAAGGTCCGCACAACCCACGCGGATCGCGTGGCGGTCTCAAGCGGGCGATGGCAAGGCGGGCGATGGCAAGGCGGGCGATGGCAAGGCGGGCGATGGCAAGGCGGGCGGCAGACACCGCCCGGGGAGGACGGTGTCTGCTGTACGGCAGGAACGACGCGGATCAGCGCTGCTGACGGCGCATCGCAAAACCCACGGCCAGCAGGCCGGCGGCCAGCATGGCGTAGGTGGAGGGCTCGGGAATGGCGACCACCTGCGTGAGATCGCCGCTGGTCACGAGGGCACCGCCGGCAACGACACCCGGGCCCTGCGCGGCGCTGAAGCCGAGGAAGTCCGAGATGTCGATGTTGGTGTCGCCGTTGTCGTAGGTGAACAGCAGCTTGCTGTACGAGTAGGTGGCGTCCGGACCGAGCGCACTCGCCCCGTTGCCGCCGAAGTTGATGGCGATATCGAACAGACCGCCGCTGCCGCCGGCGATACCGTCCTTCATGACCAGGATCGCCACGGGATCGGCACCCGGGAGCGGGAAGCCGATGTCGCCGGTCCACTCCAGCTTCAGCTTCGAGATGTCCTTGGCAGGATTGAAGTTGAAGTACAGCCAGTTGACAGAGTCGCCGCTGGCCATGGAACCGAGGCCGTCGACGCCGCCCACGTTGGATCCGGCCGGGAAACCGAAACCGACCAGCTGTTCGTCGGTGAAAGGCGTGGCGTAGTCCGTCGGGGTCGTGGAGATCTGCAGTTCCACCGTGTTCCGGACGCCGTTGAAGCCGGTGCCGGCGGTGAAGCCCAGATCGATGAAGCGGGCGTTGACGGCTCCCAGCGCCACGTCCTGGCGATCGATTTCGAGCGCCGAGGCTGCCATCGCCGAAGTCATCAGCGCAGTGCCCGCGAGGGTTGCGAGAGTTCGTTTCACGAGTACGTCTCCTTGTTTGTAGGTGAGTGTGCGACCGGCGAGGATTCCGAACCGCCGGAGAGCGGGCCTGCGTCCCGGGCCGCACGAACCGGGACGTCCGTCGAGCGTCGTTTCACGATTCCCCTGCCGGCGCGGAGCCGTTGCGATTCCGTGCGCGAAAGACGACCGTTCTTCTCCACTCTCCGGCGATTCTGTCTTCGCGCACCGTGAAGTCCATTCCACATTTGTGCAGGGCGGAAACATCACCAGAACTCGCGAGTTCCATGGCGCGTGGACCGTCCGGAGGATCGTGTTTCGGACGTGCGCTGTCCGTGCCACTTTCGGACTACGCGGAAGGCCCCCATGTGGAGGATGACGGGGCCGTGGCAGAGTCCGGGAAACCGAATGCCGGACATCCGCGACCGCCCTCGCGCGAACCATCGGCGCGCCACGCTGCCTATACTCGGGTAGCATCCCGCCTTCCTTCAGAAAGGATTTCCCCAACGTGAGCATTTCCCTGATCCGTCGTCTTGCCGTCTTCGTGTTCGCCGCCTTCGCCCTGACCGCCATGGTCGTCGTCGATGCCGAGGCCCGTCGCCTGGGTGGCGGTCGTTCCATCGGGCGCCAGTCGGACAACGTGAGCCAGCGCCAGGCCACTCCGCCCCAGAATTCACCGAGCCAGAATCAGGCGTCCCGCAACGATGCGGCGCCGCAACAGGGTGCTGCGGCCCAGCCGCCCCGCAACCGCTGGATGGGCCCGATTGCAGGTCTGGCCGCCGGCCTGGGCATCGCCGCCCTCCTGTCGCATTTCGGCATGGGTGGCGCACTCGCCGAGATGATGGGTTCGTTCCTGCTCATCGCTCTGCTGGTGATGGCCGGCCTGTTCGTCTGGCGGATGATGCGCGGCGGCGCACGCCCGGCGGGCAACCGTCCTGCGTATGCCGGTGGCCCTGCCGGTGGTCGCGAATCTGCCGGAACGTTCGAACGAGAGCGTCCGGCCGTCGAGCCGATCCGCCCCTACACTGCGCCGACCGCCACCCGCGATGTGGCGCCCGGTACGCCCGTCAGCGTGACCGGTCATCCGCTGCCTTCCCTGAGTGGAGACACGGGTGCGGGTGCGGCAGCGCCAACCTGGACGATCCCGTCGGACTTCGACGTAGCCGGTTTCGTCCGCACTGCCAAGGTCCATTTCGTCCGGCTCCAGGCTGCCTGGGACGCCGGTGACCTCGACGACATCCGCGACTTCACGACCCCCGAGATGTTCGCGGAGATCAAGATGGACTTCGCGGAGCGTGGTGAGGCTACCAATCGCACCGAAGTGGAAGCCCTCGAGGCGGAACTGCTCGGCGTCGACCAGCAGAGCGGTCACGCCGTGGCGAGCATTCGCTTCTCGGGTGCGCTCAAGGAGCATGCGGATCGTCCCGCCGAGCCCTTCGTCGAGGTGTGGAACCTCGTCAAGCCCCGCTCCGGTCGCGATGGCTGGCTCCTGGCAGGCATTCAGCAGGTCAGCGCTGACTGACTTTTTCCAGGGAAGGACTGATCAAGTGGTGCGGCCGCTCCACTTTCGATCCGTCCTTCCCGACCGACCGGCGGCCAGGACCGCCGGTTTTTTCTACCCGGCCTCCCGGCCGATGACCGATGATGACGTCGGTCGCCCGACCCCCCGTTCCGGAGAATCGCGATGCAGACGATGACGGTCCCTGGTGTCCCTGTGTTCGTTCGCACGCTGATCGCGTGCTCCGTGATCGCCGCGGCAGGCGGCGTACACGCTCAACAGCAGCCCGCTGCACCCGCCGAGGCGCAGGCCCCGGCGGCCTCCCCGCAACCGCAGGACTCACCTCAGGCTCCCCCACCCGGGCCGGCGCCCACCGCCGAGGGGCAGGCGGCGCCGGCCGATCAGGCGCAGGCGCCCGCTCAGGATCCGGCAGAAGCGAAAGCCCAGGCAGTGTTCGAGGCCGCGAGCGCCGCTTCCGTCCTCGGCCCGAAGGACGTTCCCCTCCGAGACCAGGCGACGCTGCATCTGCCTGCCGGCTTCCGCTACATCCCCCCCGCGGAAAGCGCGAATCTGCTGCGGCTGATGGGCAACAACCCGGGGTCCAACCTCATGGGTCTGGTGTTCCCCGCGGAGGAGAAGGAAGGCTCGGAGTGGTTCGTGGTGATCGAGTACGAGGACTCGGGCCACATCAAGGACGACGACGCCAAGGAATGGAATGCCGACGATCTGCTGAAGGGCCTCAAGGAAGGCACGGAAGCCCAGAACGAGGAGCGTCGGAAGATGGGCGTGCCGGAGATGGTCGTGCTGGGCTGGGTCGAACCGCCCCGCTACGACGAAGCCACGCACCGTCTCGTGTGGTCCGCGTCGACCAAGGGCAAGGCTGAGCCCGGTGACCAGCCGGCGGGCATCAACTACAACACCTACGCGCTCGGCCGCGAGGGCTACGTGAGCCTCAACCTGGTCACGGCCTACGGGAACATCGCCGCGGACAAGCCGATCGCGCATCAGCTGCTCGCCGCGCTGGAATTCAACGAGGGTCGTCGCTACGCGGACTTCAACTCGTCCACCGACCGGCTTGCGGAATACGGTCTCGCCGCGCTCGTCGGCGGCGTCGCCGCTAAGAAGCTCGGCCTGCTCGCGGTTGCCGCGGCATTCCTGGCGAAGTTCGCGAAGGTGATCGGGATCGCGGCCATCGCGGCGCTCGGCATCGGCGCCAAGCTGTTCAAGGGCCGCAAGAAGAGCGGCGGCGACGGCGCCTGACGGCGCCCCGGAGACGCTACTTCTTCGGTTCCTTCCGCTTGCGGTTCTCGTCCTTGATCCAGGTGATGATCTGCCAGATCTGCTCGTCGGTAATGTCTCCGGCAAAGCCGGACATCGCCGTGCCCGAGCGGCCGTTGCGGATCGTGTTGAAGATCATCTGATCCGTCGGCTTGCGCAGCCATTCGTCATCCGTGAGATCGGGCCCCACCGCGCCGCGAGCGTTGTTGCCGTGACAGGCGATGCACCCGGTGCTGTTGTATAGCTTCTTGCCCGCCGCGATGTGCTCGGGCTCGGGTGTCAGGGGGTTGGTGAGTTCTTCGGCGTAAGCCGTGGTGATGCCCAGTACCAGCGCAAGAGAAAGCAGTCGTTTCATTCGATATCGGGGTCGGTCTTCAGTGGATGGGCACGGAGCAGGCCGCGGCACGCCGCCGCCTGCTCCGTGTTCCGGTCAGCCCGGCAAGATTACTTCACGTCGAACAGCTTGAACACGAACAGGGTGCCGCCCTTGCGGTTGTCCTTGAGGTGCGGGGAGCCGCCCTTGCCGCCCCAGGTGGCCCAGCCGGTCCAGCCGCCCCAGCCCGACGGAATGGCTACGTACTGAGTGCCATCCACGGTGTACGCGATCGGGCTGCCCACGATGCCGGAGCCCGTCTGGAAGGACCAGAGTTCCTCGCCCGTCTTGATGTCGAAGGCCTTGAACTCGCCCTCCGGCGTTCCCGCGAAGACAAGACCACCGCCGGTCGTCAGCACGCCGCTCGTGAAGGGCGACGGCGCCTGAACCGTCCAGGTCTTCTCGCCGGTGGTGGCATCGAACGCTACCAATTGGCCGTGACCCTTGATCCAGTCGGCTTCCGCGATACCGAGGTTGTACTTGCCTTCGACCCGGTCGCTCTTGCCGGCCAGGATGTCGACGCAGATCTCGCGGCTGGGCACGACCACGGTCTTGGCGACGGGGTGGTAGCTCATGGGGTTCCACCACTTGCCGCCTTCCGAGGCCGGGCACACGTTCATCGCCTTGTGCTCGTAGGTGGGCACCTTGGACTCGTCGATGATCGGCCGGCCCTCGGGCGTGAAGCCCGTGGCCCAGTTGACCTTCGAGATCTCCTTGGCCCACACGAAGCTGCCGTCGGTGCGATCGATGTTGTACAGGAAGCCGTTGCGGTCCCCGTGCAGCCACACCTTGCGGCCATTGATGTTGGCGAGAATGGTCTCGTTCACGCCGTCGAAGTCCCACACGTCCCAGGGCGTGTACTGGTAGTGGAACTTGATCTCGCCGTTGTCCGGGTTGAGGGCCAGCGTGGAGTTCGTGTAGAGGTTGTCGCCCTTGCGGCCTGCACCGTCCCAGTCCGGATTCGGGTTGCCCGTGCTCCAGTAGAGCGTGTCGAGCTGCGGGTCGTAGGAACCGGTGATCCACGTGGAGCCGCCGCCGTACTTCCAGATCTCGGGGTCGGTATCACCCCAGGTGTCGAAGCCGGGTTCGCCCGGGCCCGGGATGGTGTAGCGACGCCAGACCTGCGCGCCCGTCTCGCTGTCGAGGGCGTCGATCCACAGGCGCGTCGGATACTCGGCGCCGGACATGCCCACCACCACCTTGCCCTTCACGACCAGCGGCGCGACCGTCATGGTCTGCGCCTTGGTGTAGTCGCCCACCACGACGTCCCACACTTTCGCGCCCGTGGCGCGGTCCAGCGCGATGACGTGCGAGTCCGGCGTGGCGAAGTACACCTTGTCGCCATACACCGCGGCGCCGCGGTTGCCCACGTCGCAGCACATCAACTTGCCGATGTTCTCGGGCAGAGGATGGGAGAACGCCCAGAGCTGCTTGCCCGTGGCCGCGTCGATCGCGAAGATCTTGGCGTGGGAACTGGTGACATACATGACGCCGTCCACCACGATGGGTGTCGTGTTCTGGGCATCCTGCACGCCGAAGGAGAAGGAGTACGCCGGGACCAGCCGCTTTACGTTGCGGGTGTTGATCTTGGCGAGCGGACTGTAGCGGGTACCGGCGTAGTCGCGCCCGGCCATGAGCCAGTTGCTGGACTCGCGCGAGGCGTTGAGCAGCATCTCATCGGTGACGGGCGTGTGGACCGGGTCGGCCAAAGCGATGGTGGGGGCGAGAAGGCCTGTCCCCACGGCTCCTGCGACGGCGAGCCAGAGTCTCCGACTGTGTAGCTTTTGTACAGCTTTCATGATCACTCCTCTCGAATGGTGTGAACATCAGGTCCCCCGGCGGTCGTCGGGGGTCCTCCGGCCTCGCAATTTCTCTGCCGCGCCGCAACAGTGCATCCGGTCCGCGTGTTGACGACCGCTTGCATGGCCATGACGTTGCCGAACTGCTTTCTGCCGGAGCACTTACGTGAGAATCGTCGCGCTGCATGGCAGTCATGAGCGCGACGCATTCCAGCGCCACCGGAATATACACTGCACTGTCGGAGTGCACGATGTGCGCGCGCAGTGCGATCGTGCACCCGCTCGTCGGGCGCGCTGTGATACGCGAGTAGTATCGCGGCTGACGCGCGTCCGGCCGAATGGCGCGCCCCACCATGCACGGGAGGCACGATGGACGTTCTGGCGCAGTTCGACTACCTGAAGAAGTACGACACCCCCACGATCTGCAACGCGCTGGAGATCGTTCGCGGTCACCGTTTCACGAGCGGCTTCACCAGGCGCACCTTCGTCACCGCTTTCCCGTCACTGCCGCCGATCGTGGGCTACGCGAGGACTGCCTCGATCCGCTGCTCCACACCCTACGAGCCGGCCGACCGCAAGCGCATGCAGCTGGGGTACTACGAGTACGTCGCGGGCGACCGCCGTCCGTCCGTCGCCGTGATCCAGGACGTCGACAGCCAGCCGGGGCTGGGCGCCTTCTGGGGCGAGGTCAATACCACCATCCATTTCGGGCTGGGCTGCGTCGGCACCGTCACCAACGGTTCCATCCGCGACCTGGACGCCATGCAGCCCGGCTTCCAGTGCCTGGCCGGTCTGCTCTCGCCCAGCCATGCGTGGGTCAACGTGGTGGAGTTCGGCCGGCCCGTCGACGTCTTCGGGATGGTCGTCCGGGACGGTGACCTCGTCCACGCCGACCGGCACGGGGCCGTCGTCTTCCGCGAAAGCGAACTCGAGGCGCTGCCCGCCGCCATCGACCTGATGGCCCGGCGCGAGAAGGTGATCCTCGATGCGGCCCGGGCCCCGGGCTTCGGCTTCGCGCAGTTGAAGGACGCCCTGGCGGCGGCGGAGCAGGTCCGATGAAACGTGTGCTGCTGACCGGTGCGGCCGGTCTCGTCGGCGGCGTCGCCCGGGACGAACTGCGCGGCCGCTACGAAATGGTGCTGCTCGACCGGCAGCCGATCCCGTCGCCAACGCCGGAGGAAACCGTCTTCCTCGGGGACATCCAGGACGCCGCGCTGGTTGCCCGGGCGATGGAAGGCGTGGACGCCGTCGTGCATCTGGCCGGGCAGCCCACAGAAGCCGACTGGGACACCGTGCGCGACGCCAACATCGAGGGCATGTATGTGGCAGTGGAGGCCGCGCGGCGCGCCGGCGTGAAGCGCTTCATCTTCGCCTCGACCAATCATGTGATCGGCTACTACCCGCGCAACCAGTCCATCGACGAGCACGTCACGCCCCGGCCCGACACGCGCTATGGCGTCTCGAAGGCCTTCGGGGAATTTCTGCTGCGCTTCTACGCCGACAAGTTCGGCATGAGCGCCGTCTGCATCCGCATCGGCACCCTGCGCAAGCCCGACGCCCCGGGCGACGTCCGCCATCTGTCCACGTGGATCAGCCATCGCGACTTCGGCCAGCTCGTGCGCTGCGCTATCGATGCCGACGTGCAGTTCGAGATCGTCTACGGCATGTCCGCCAACACGCGCCGGTGGTGGCGGGACTCCAGCGCCAGCACGCTGGGCTATCGTCCCCTGGACGATGCGGAGCGGTTCGCGTCGCAGTTGCCGGAGAAGGACGACGTGGACGAGGTGGCCGCCCGGCACCAGGGCGGCGTCTTCTGCAGCTGGGAGCGCGACGGTTGACCCCGCCGACGACGACAACAGGAACGAGGGGAGGAAAGACAATGAAGGTGGATTCGAAGATCACCGCGGTCGAGACGCTGAGCTGCGACGCGGGCTGGCGCAACTACCACTTCGTGAAGGTGACCACGGCCGACGGCATCGTGGGCTGGAGCGAGTTCGACGAGGGCTTCGGGGCACCGGGTGTCGGCGCCGTGATCCAGCGGCTCGCGGCGCGGGTGGTTGGACGGACCGTCGGCGAGCACGAACGCATCTACGCCGATCTGTATTGCGCGACGCGACCTGCTGCCGGTGGCGTGGTCGCCCTGGGCCTGGGTGCCATCGAGAACGCGCTGCTGGATGCCAAGGCCAAGGCGCTCGGCGTTCCCTGCTACGAACTGCTCGGCGGCAAGGTGCGCGACCGCATCCGCGTGTACTGGTCGCACTGCGCGACCTGGCGCATCAACCATCCGACCTACTACCAGCCCGCGATCACCGATCTGGACGGCGTCGTGGCGATCGGCCGCGAAGTGCGCGAGAAGGGCTTCACCGGGTGCAAGACCAACATCTTCACGTACGACGCCCAGGGCCGGAACGTGAGCGGCTGGCGCCCCGGGTTCGGCGTGCCCGATTTTCCGGAACTCAATGTCGAGCGCCACGTGCTCCGCAATCTGCGCCGGCATCTCGAGGCGCTGCGTGAAGGCATCGGCCCCGACGTCGACCTGCTGCTCGACCTCAACTTCAACGCGAAGACCGAGGGCTACCTCAAGATCCTGCGCGAGATCGCGGACCTCGACATGTTCTGGGTGGAGATCGACAGCTACTCGCCCGAGGCGCTCGGCTACATCCGGCGGCAGAGCCCGCACCCGATCTCATCGTGCGAGACGCTGCTGGGCATCGGCGAGTTCCTGCCGTACTTCCGCGAGCAGGCGATGGACGTCGCCATCATCGACACGCCGTGGAACGGCGTGTGGCAGTCGATGAAGATCGCGCACCTCGCCGAGGCGCACGAGGTCAACGTCGCCCCCCATAACTTCTACGGCCACCTGTGCACGATGATGAACGCGCATTTCTCGGCGGCCGTGCCGAACCTGCGCATCATGGAGACGGACATCGACCGCCTGCCGTGGGATCACGAACTCTTCACCCACGTGCCGGAGTTCGTGGATGGCCACCTGGTGATGCCGGACCGTCCGGGCTGGGGCACGGAACCCGTGGAGGAAGCGCTCGCGGCCCATCCGCCCAAGGGGCAGACGGGCCTGCTCAATTACGGGTCGGCGAAGAAGTGACGCCGCGCGATCAGGTCGGGCGGACCGCCGCCCGCTCCTGATCGATCAGCACGCGCCGCAGGATCTTGCCCGACGGCGACTTCGGGATGCTCTCGACGATGGCGACACGGCGCACCTTCTTGTAAGGCGCCACGTGTTCCGCGACGAAGGCCATGACAGCCTCCGGCGTGAGCGGGGCGCGCAGGACGACGAAGGCCTTCGGGACTTCGCCGGTTTCCTCGTCGGGGCTGGGGATCACCGCGGCATCCGCGATGGCGGGGTGGCGCAGCAGCAGGGCTTCGAGTTCCGCCGGGGCGACCTGATAGCCGTTGTGTTTGATGAGTTCCTTCACGCGGTCGACGATGAAGAAATACCCGTCGTCGTCCACGTAGGCGACGTCACCCGTGCGCAGCCAACCGTCGGGCAGCAGCATGTCGGCCGTGGCCTCGGGTTTCTTGAAGTACCCCTGCATCACGTTGGGCCCGCGCATCCACAGCTCGCCGCGCTCGTTGGGGCCGACGTCCTTGCCGGTTTCGACGTCGACGATTCGGGCCTCCATGTTGGGCCACACCAACCCCACCGACCCCACGCGGTTGTGGTCCGGACCTTCGAGGTTGGTGATGGAGGCGCCCGCGAACTCGGTCATCCCGTAGCCCTGCATGACGCTGCAGCCCACGCGCTTCGCGCACGCGGCCTCGACTTCCGCGCCGAGCGGAGCGGCGCCCGAACCGATCTGCCGCAGGCTCGAGAGGTCGTAGGATTCCACGGCCGGGTGCTTGGCGAGACCGAGGACGATGGGTGGCACCAGCGGCGCATAGGTGACGCGGTACTTCTGCACGCATTCCAGGAACTGTACGAAATCGAAACGGGCCATCGACACGAGCGTGAAGCCCCGGCGCAGCCCGCGCAGCAGGATGAGCACCATGCCGTAGATGTGGAAGAACGGCAGCACGGCGATGACGGTTTCCTCCTGCACGTCGCCGCTCAGCAGATTCTCGGCCTGGAGCAACTGCGCCACGATGTTGCGGTGCGTGAGCATCACGCCCTTCGGCACGCCGCTCGTCCCGCTGGAGTAGGGCAGCGCTGCGAGATCCTTGGCGGGGTCGATGCGCACACTCGGCGCGGGGCCGCCGGCCATCAGGGCGCTGAGGGGCAGAGTGCCCGCGGCCTCGCCGAGACTGAAGACCTCCTGCACGCCGGTGCCCCGGCTGGCGGCCACGCAGGCCTCGGCCAGCGGTCCGACCGTGAGCAGGAACCGAGCGCCGGTTTCCTTCAGCTGGTGCGCGATCTCGTCCCGGGTGTAGAGCGGGTTCATCGTGGTGACGATGCCGCCGAGGCGATTGACCGCCAGGAACGCGATGGCGTACTCGGGCACGTTGGGCGCGCAGATCGCGAACACGTCGCCGCGCACGAAGCCGCGGGCGGCCAGGCCCGCAGCCATGGCCTCGATACCCCGCCCGAGATCGGCGAAGGTGAGCGTGCGGCCGGACGGCCCGTCGACGATGGCAGGTTTGTCACCGAGTTCCGAGAAGCGTGTCATCACGAAGTCGCACAGCGCGACGTCGGGAATCTCAAGATCGGGTAGCGGGCTGCGAATGATCATGGTGTTCTCCTCGTGTTCTTGTTCGCGTCGGCGGGCAGGCCGTCAGTCGGCGGTTCTGGGGTGGGCGTGGCCCATCGGTTCGATGGTGCCCATGTGGAACCGGTACTCGCCCCGCTGCCGGTCGGAATAGTAGTGACGGAGCGTGTTGCGCACGGTGATGAACGCGATGTCGTCCCACGGGACCTCGCTCTCGGCGACGAGACGGGTCTCGAGGGTCTCATCGCCGGGATGAAAATCGAGATCGAGCAGAGTGGCGCGAAACAGCATGTACACCTGGTCGATGTGCGGGATGTTGTACACGGCGTAGAGCGTGAGGTTGTCCACGCGGGCGTTGGCTTCCTCGAGGGTCTCGCGCGCGGCGCCGGCTGCGGTGGTCTCGCCGTTTTCCATGAAGCCCGCCGGCACCGTCCAGAAGCCGTGCCGCGGCTCGATCGCGCGGCGGCAGAGCAGGATGCGGTCTTCCCACTCGGGGATGCAGCCCACCACCATCTTGGGATTCTGGTAGTGGATGGTGCCGCACGCATCGCAGACCCAGCGCGGCCGGTTGTCCCCGGCGGGGATCTTCTTCGAGACGGGCGCACCGCAGTCGCTGCAGAATTTCATGGGGAATGCCGGAGGAAAGGCAGCCGATTATGGCGGAAAGCCCCGCCGGCTGACCATCGTGCAGCGCGAGAACGTAGAATCCGCCGCATGAAACCTTCTGCCGTTGCCGCCATTCTCGATCGCGAATTCTCCGCCGCTGCTGGCGGCCTCCACACGCCGGTGATGCTCTGGGGCCCGCCCGGGGTGGGCAAGAGCGACATCGTCCGCGCCCTGTCCCGGCGCACGAACGTGGGGCTCATCGATCTGCGCCTGTCGCAACTGGAACCCACGGACCTCCGGGGCATTCCCTTCCGCGAGGGCGACCGGGTGGAGTGGTCGGTGCCCTCGATGCTTCCGGACGTCCATCGCCACGGCAACCGCGGCATCCTGTTCCTGGACGAAATCAACGCCGCCGCGCCGACCGTCACCGCTGCCGCCTACCAGCTCATCCTCGACCGCCGTCTCGGCGACTACGCCGTGCCGTCCGGTTGGGCGATCTTCGCCGCGGGCAACCGCCAGGGAGACCGGGGCGTCACCTACGCCATGCCGGCGCCGCTCGCCAACCGCTTCACCCACTACGAACTGGAGCCGGATGTCGACGACTGGGTGGCCTGGGCGCACGCCAACGCGGTGGACCCGCGTGTGATCGCCTTTCTGCGATTCCGGCCCGAACTGCTGTTCGACTTCGATCCGGCGCGCAGCCCCATCGCCTTTCCGTCGCCGCGCACGTGGGAGTACGCCAATCGCGCGCTGGAGAAGTTCGCGGCGATGCCCGAACTCGTGCTCGATGCGCTGCAGGCCTGCGTGGGCCGCGCGGCCGGCGCCGAGCTGAAAGCCTTCATCGATCACATGGAACACCTGCCGGATGTCGACGCCATCGCCCGCGGCGAGTCGCAGCCGATGCCGGTCCCCGTGGATCTGCAGTACGGCGTGGCAGCGGCACTGGTGCGCCGCGCGGTGCGGGTGGCGCGCGCGCCGGAAGCCAATCGCGTGCTCGCCCACATCCTCGCGTATGCGCGGCGCTTTCCGCAGCGGGAGATGGGCGTGATGCTCGTCACCGATCTGCAGCGCGCCATCGGTCGCCCGCTGATCGACGTGCCCGAGTTCGGCGAATGGGCGGAAAGCCTTGGCGATCTGATCGTGCCCGATCGCACCGTCCACTGACCGGGCGCGCGTCGTGGATGACGACGAGGCCCGGGCCCGCGCGAGGATCGCCGCCGGCCGCACGCGACTGATCCTCGACCGGCCGTTCATCGGCACGCTCACGCTGCACCTCGAGCCCGTCGCTGCCGACCCTGCGTGGTGCGACACCCTCGGCACCGACGGCACGCACTTCTGGTTCAACCCAGCGTTCGTGAATGCGCTGGGCTTCGAGCATCTGCAGTTCTGGCTGGCGCACGAGGCGCTGCATTGCGCGCTCGGCCACATGGCGCGCCGCGCGCATCGGCTGCGCCGCCGCTGGGATCTTGCCTGCGACCACGCGGTGAATCAGCTGCTGCACGACGACGGGCTCACCGTGCCGCCCGGCGCGCCCATCGACGCGCGATTTCGCGGGCTCGCGGCCGAAGAGATCTACCCGCTTCTCCCGGAGGACCCCGATACGGAATCCATCGACCGCCATGTCTTCGAACGAGACGGTGCCGGCGGTGGACTCGCGGGGTTCCTCGGCGAAACGAATCTCGGTGCAGGGGATCAGGGTGGCGTGGTGTCGGCCTCGACGGGGGACACGGGGGCACAGCCGGACGAAGCCGCCGAAGATTCCTGGGACGACGCCGGCTACGAAAAGCGGCGCAAGGCTCCTGCCGGCAGTCGCGACACGGTGGCCGTTCCGCGGGCGAGCCCGATGGAGCTGGAGCAGCTGTGGCGCAGCCGCCTCGCCACGGCGGCGCAGGCGGCGCGCGACGCCGGGCGCCTCGGGCAGTCGTGGGCCCGCGTTCTCGAAAAGCTCATCGCACCCACGCTGCCCTGGCGCTCAATACTGGCCCGCTACGTGGTGACGGCGGCGCGGGAGGACTACACCTTCCAGCGGCCGCCGCGTCGCGATGGCACGGCCATCCTTCCGCGGCTCGCCCGCGGGTCCATGCGCATCGTGGCCGTGCTCGACACGAGCGGCTCCATCACCGCCAACGAACTCAACGAATTCGCGCAGGAGCTGGATGCGCTCAAGGCTCAGGTACGGGCCGAGCTCACCATCCACGCGTGCGACGAACGCCTCGCGCCCGACGGCCCCTGGGTGTTCGACCCGTGGGAGCCGGTGCAACTGCCGGAGAGCGTGTCTGGCGGGGGCGGCACGCGGTTCACGCCCGTGTTCGAGTGGGTGGAGCGCTCGGCGATCGTCCCGGACCTCCTCGTGTATTTCACCGATGCGCAGGGGGAGTTTCCGGATGCCGAGCCGCCATACCCGGTGCTGTGGCTGGTGAAGGGGCGCGCGCCGGTGCCTTTCGGCGAACGGGTGCAGCTCAACTGACCCGAGTGGCATACCGGGCCGAGACTGGCATATAGTTATCGCGGGAGAAAAGGGGAGGGGACGATGAGACAGCTTCTCGGCCTGATGGCGCTGGCGGCCGCGTGCCTGCCTGCTGCAGTGCACAGCGACGAGACGTCGCGCTTCGAAGGCAAGGTCGTCGTGGAGTGGCTGGACGACAACCCGTTCGTGCCGACCATGCGCATCGTGCAGGACTTTGCCTTCCACCAGGCGGTCGGCAAGGTCTGGCCTGTGCCCGGCGGCGAGGTGCTGCAGGGCAAGAGCATGCCGCCGCTCTTTCGCGATCGCATCGGCTCGCCCTTCGAGGGCTCGTTCCGCAAGTCCGCCGTGGTGTACGACTACGCCACGCAGGCCATGAAGGAACCCTGGCGCGACGCGCAGATCATGTTCTACGAGGCGGCGCTGGCTGAAGGCGTGATGCCCGCCGAAGCCAAGGCCATGTACCTCATCCTGCAGGCGCAGGGCTCACGCTGGGAAGTGCCCGATTCTCGCTGCTACGGCTTCTGCCACGGCAAGGCCGAGAAACTCATCTGGCGTCCCATGACCGACGACGTGCGCCTCGCGGACATCCTCAACTGGGTCCGCGCGAACGACCCCAGTATGGAAGACGTGGAGCGCCGCGCGCGCGCCGCGATCCTCGACCCCGGCCCGCACATCTTCCCGCATGACCGATGCCGTGTGTATTCGGGCTCGACGCTGGTGAAGAAGCTCTGCTGAGGCACGCGACCACTCGTAGCCCGGACGAGGCCCACGGGGCCGACTCCGGGACCGGTGCCCGCAACCGCGCAATCGCTCAATCGTTCACCGCCCCCGGAGTCGGGCCTACCGGCCCTCGTCCGGGCTACGGGGAAGCTGGAACGCGTCGGCGAGGAGCGCATACGAACGCCGCCTCGCCTCCGGATCGAACGTCCACGTCACCACGACGAGTTCGTCGAGACTCAGACGCTCGGCAAGCGCGGTGAGCTTCGTCGCCACCTGCTCGCCCGTGCCGACGAACGCCTTGCTCCGCAACCGTTCGACAATGCCCCACTCCTGCGGGTTGTACGGGTAGGCCTCCGCCTCTTCCGGCGAGACTAGCGGCTTGCGCAACCCCTGCTCGAACCCCACGCGCCACAACTCGCGCGTCTTGAGCAGGCGCCACGCCTCGGCCTCGGTATCCGCCGCGAGCGCCCACACGCAGATCGTCGCCTTGGGCTCCGCGAGCACCGCGCTCGGCCGGAAGCTACGGCGATACAGCGCGAGTGCCTCTTCCGTCCCCCGCCCATCGCTGAAGAAATACGCGTACGCGTAAGGCAACCCGAAATGCGCGGCGAGCTGCGCGCCGTAATCCGAACTCCCGAGGATCCACATCTCCGGCGTCGTCGGGCCGGTCGGGTGTGCCTTGATCGCGCGAAACGGATGGTTGTCCTGCAGCGGCGCACCGGAGACCCACGCGCTGAGGTCGATGACCTGCTGCGGAAAGTCATCCGCGGCATTGGCGTGCGGGTTGAGCGCGTAGGCCGTGAGGCGGTCCGACCCCGGTGCCCGTCCCAGGCCGAGATCGATGCGCCCCGGCGCGATGGCCTCGAGCACGCGGAACTGCTCCGCCACCTTCAGCGCCGAGTAGTGCGGGAGCATCACCCCCGCGCTGCCCACGCGAATACGCGACGTAGTGGCCGCGATGGCGGCCATCAGCACCTCGGGCGCCGTGCCGACGATGCTGTCGCTGTTGTGATGTTCCGACACCCAATAGCGGTGGTAGCCGAGCGCCTCGCAGTGCTGCGCGAGCGCAATGGATTCGCGGATGGCGGCGTCCTGCGACTGATTGGCCGCGGCGGTGGTCTGATCGAGGATGGAGAGTTTCACGGTGGTGCCAGCTTCCTTGTTTGATTACCAACGACGGATCAGTACAACCCCGACGGCATGACCTCCATAAAGCGCCGCCCGGCTTGCCGCTCCACCACCACCGAGTCCTTCGCCGGGTTACATCGGTAAGTCAGATAACACCGATCCCTCACATTGGACAGCACTTCCGCCGAAAACACCGCGGCGTTGATCCCATCGCTCCTCGCGGAGCGCACCAGGAGGCCCGGCGCACCACCGTCCCGAAGGTGCGCGCCCAGTCGTTGGGTGAACACATAACTGGTGCGGCTCACCAGTTCAGGGGAGTCGGCCTCCCGGCCGCGCAGGTCGGCAAGGGTGGCTTCGCCACGCACGTCGCATACGCGCCGCTCGCCGGTGATCACGCGATCCTCTCCGGCGTAGCTGTCCATCAGGAACCGGTGCCAGTGGTAGACGGTCTCGTACACCGTCGTCTCCACGTCTAGCGAGCCGTACCACACCCCGAAGCGGCGCCCATCGCTGAAGCGCGTGGCGCTCCAGTGCGAGGGGTCGAAGGAATAGGTGATGACGCTGCCGTAGTCGAAGGGGCGGGTGACCAGCGCGGCGTGGGTCGGGGCATTGGCTTCGCCTTCGAGCGCGATGGCCACGGCCCAGTCGGCCGGATTGGCGGACAGGTCGTCGAAGAGATCCTGCGAGGTGCGGATGCCCTTGATGTTGCGCACGAGGTCGCCATCGAAGGCGACGCGCGCTTCGCAGAGGGAGTCGAACATGGCGCGGCTCAGGTGCCGCGCTCGAAATCGAGATAGCGCCGGAGGGCGAGCAGGCCTTCGAACCCGCGGTTGATGGCGACGTCAACCGGGCGAGCGCCCAGGAGCCGGTTGGGGGTGGTCATCCAGCGGTACGCGAGGTCGCGGTCCTGCGGGAAGAGAATGCGCAGGGACTTGTGGATGCCCAACAGGTGGCCGGCGCGATCGAGGAGATCCCGGCTGTCCGCCAGGGGTTCGCCCTTGCGGTAGCGGGCGAGGGTGGAGCGGTTGTCGGGCGAGAGGCCCAGCAGCGCGGCCTGCTCGGCCGTGCTCAACTGCCAATGCTCGAACAGGCGGGTGACCATGCCGGCGAGCGCCACGCGGGATTCCCGCGAGTGCGGATCGGTGAAGCGGGCGGCGGGTTCCTGAACCTGCATGGCAATCTCCTGATGACTTGCAGCGTAGCAATTGCTACGGACGGCGTCAAGCCGGAGGCCGATAGAATCGGGCCCTTGCCGGACGCGCGGCCGTGGCATCGAGACATGGAGCAGTTGGGTCGATCGATGGCGGCGCGTCTTGTCGGCAGCATGGAGACCAAAGATGATCTGGACCAACAGGCCCGAGCCTTCCGTTCTCGCGGAGAGTCACCGCAACACCGTGGTGGCCGCGCTGGGCATCGAGTTCACCGAGGTGGGGGATGACTTCCTTTGCGGGCGCATGCCGGTCGATGGCCGCACGGTGCAGCCGATGGGCATCCTGCACGGCGGTTCGTCGGTGGTGCTGGCCGAGACGCTCGGCAGTTGCGCGGCCAACCATTGCGTGGATACCGGCAAGGAGGTCTGCGTGGGGCTCGACATCAACGCCAACCATCTGCGGTCCGCGCGCTCCGGGTGGGTGACCGGGCGGGCCTCTCCCGTGCACCTGGGGCGGACCACGCAGGTGTGGGAGATCGACATTCGCGATGAGCAGAATCGGCGCGTGTGCATCGCGCGGCTCACCATGGCCGTCATCGCCAGGGAGCGGCAGTCGTGAGCGGGCGGATTCTCATCGCGGGCGGTGGCATCGGCGGGCTCGTCACCGCGCTCTATCTGCATCGCGCGGGCGCGGAGGTCGCGGTGTTCGAGTCCGCACGCGAAGTCAGACCCCTCGGTGTCGGAATCAACCTGCAACCGCACGCCGTCGCGCTGCTGCATGCGCTAGGGCTGGCGGACGAGTTGGCCGCCACCGGTATCCAGACCGCCGAACTGATCTACGTGAACAAGTTCGGTCAGCGCATCTGGCAGGAGCCCCGCGGTGTCGCGGCGGGCTATGCGGTGCCGCAGTACTCGATTCATCGCGGGCATTTGCAGATGATTCTCTACCGCGCGGCGGAGCGCACGTTGCCGCCGGGGTCGATCCGCACCGCGCACGAACTCATGGGCTTCGAGGAAACCGCTACCGGCGTGAAGGCGCGGTTCGCCGATCGCGCAAGCAATGGCGCGGAGATCACCGTCGAAGGCGCGGCGCTCATCGGTGCGGACGGCATCCACTCGCTCGTGCGCAGGACTTTCTTCCCGGACGAGGGGCCGCCGAAGTTCTCCGGGCGGATTCTCTGGCGCGCGACGACGGAGCGCGCACCGGTGCTGACAGGCCGCTCGATGGTGTGGGCCGGCCACGACAGCCAGAAGTTCGTGTGTTATCCCATCTCCGAGACGGCGCGTCATCAGGGGCGTGCCTTGATGAACTGGATCGCCGAGTTGCGTGTACCCACCGATTCGACACCGCCGCGCAGCGACTGGAATCGTCGGGTCGATGCGTCGGTGTTCCGCGAGCCGTTCGCGTCGTGGGATTTCGGATGGCTGAGCATTCCGGAACTCATCGACGGCGCCGAGGCCATCTTCGAGTTCCCCATGGTCGACCGCGACCCATTGCCACGGTGGATACACGGCCGCATCACCCTGCTGGGCGATGCCGCGCATCCGATGTATCCGGTGGGGTCCAACGGCGCGTCCCAGGCGATTCTGGATGCCGAGGCCATGGCGGAGGAGTACGCGCGGCACGAGTCGATCGAACATGCGTTCGCCGCGTACGAGGCCAGGCGTCGACCCGCCACCGCCGCCGTCGTGCACGCCAATCGGCAGGGCGGTCCGGATCGCGTGTTGCAGCTTGCAGAAGAGCGCGCGCCGAACGGCTTCGACGATATCGAGACGGTCATCCCGCTCGCGGAGCGCGAGGCGATCGCGAACAGTTACAAGCAGACGGCGGGGTTCGATCGGGAGACGGTGAACCGGAAGGCGGGCGCGGAGCGGTGAGGGGATGTCGTCGCAGTTACGTCAGCCCCGGGCGGAGCCCGGGCTACGGAGATCGGCGCGCTCCCGCGTTCGCGTAGCCCGGACTCCGTCCGGGACCAACCTCCGCTTCACTCACTTCCGATCGATCGGCACCCACCGGATCGTGAGCGCGGTGATCACCGCGAATCCAACGTAAGCCACGGTGAACACCCATTCGGGAAAGTCGTAGAAGATCACTGCATGCAGAACTCGCGCGACAAATGACCGATCATCGGCGTTGCCCCGCAGGCCGTTCTCCAATTCGGTCAGCGGGCAGGTCATGCCGATCAGCGCTTCGATCGCCACGAAGGTAATGGCCGCGAGATGCAACGACCGGAACACGTTGTTCCGCACCCAACTCCAATTGCGCCAATGGCCCAGCCAGATCAGCGCAAAGCCCGCGACGACGAACGCCACGAACAGGCTGTGGACCACCAGCACCAGATCGGCGGCCCAGGCCATGGCGGGGCGTCCTTCCGGTCAGGTCTCGATGGGGCGCGCCGGGTCCGCGCACCACTCGCTCCACGAACCGGGGTAGAGCTTCGTGCCGCGCATGCCGGCGACTTCCATCGCGAGGATGTTGTGGGCTGCCGAGATGCCGGAGCCGCACGAGTGCACCACCTGGTCGAGCGGCATGCCCTTCACCAGCGGTTCGAAGGCCGCATGGAGATCCGCTGCGGGCTTGAAGAACCCCATCGGGTCGAGGTTCTCGCGGAAGAAGCGGTTGACGGCGCCGGGGATGTGTCCGCCCACTGGGTCGATGGTTTCGTTCTGACCGCGGAAGCGGTCCGCCGCACGGGCGTCGATGACGCGCATGTCCGGCTTGCCGAGGTGTGCGAGCACGTAGCTCACGTCCACAGCGCCGGGCGCCGTGGCGGCCTCGTAAGTGGCGGGCGAAGGCTTCGGAACCTCGGCGGTCACCGGATGACCCGTCTTCACCCAGGCGTCCCAGCCGCCGTCGAGCACGGCGACCTTCTCATGACCGAGCCAGTGCTTGAGCATCCACCACAGCCGCGCGCCGTACATCCCGCCACCGCTGTCGTAGCCCACCACCTGTGACTGGCGGGTGACGCCCATGCGCCCCAGCCACGCGATGAACGTGTCGCGATCGGGCAGCGGATGGCGTCCGTTGCGGCCGGTGAGCGGCCCGGCGAGATCGCGATCGACGTGCGCGAAGTGCGCGCCCGCCAGGTGCGATTTCGCGTACGACTCGCCGCCGATGGTCTTGTTGACGAGATCGTGCCGGCAGTCGAACACGACGAGGCCGGGGTCGCCCAGCTGACGGGCGAGGTCGGCAACGGAAATGAGCGTGGTGTAGTTCATGGTCGTGGATACGGAAGTGATGGAAGCGCCTTCGGTGGCCCAGTCGCGGGCGGAGTCCTCGTCGTCGAACACGCGGACATCGGCATTGGTGAGCAGGCGCGTGAGCCAGCCGAGCCAGACGGTGAACTCGTCGCGGGCAATCACCGCCACGCGCCGGAAGTCGTGGGCGTGGGCGCGCACGAAGCGGATGTCCTCCCACGCGACGTCGAGGGTGTACTTGAGCATGTCGCGGAGGTCCACGAGGAGATCCACCTGCCCCGTCAACCGCAGAGTCGCGAGCACCTCCCGTTCGAACACCTGATAGTCGGAGACCGTGAACTCCCCGAATACGCCCACCGTGATGAGCGAGCCCTCATGCTGGACTGTGATCATGCTGCCTTTCTCCTCCCTCTGAGCCTCATGCCTAGCATACGTCGAAACGTCCTTCAGCGGCGCCCGGCCCGCAGGCTCAGCAGGCCGCCCGCGACGATGAGCGCGATGCCGACCCAGCCGTAGTGGCCGAGCGCCTCGCCCCAGAAGACGAGCCCCAGGATTGCCGAGAACACCACGGTGGAATACGACAGCGAGCCCACGACGAGGGTGTTGCCGGTGTGGTACGCACGGGTCATCGCGGTCTGCCCGCCGGTGGCGGTGACGCCGATCCCGAGCAGGATCCAGAAGTTGTTGCCGTCAATCGCATGGATGCCCGTCACCGGCATCAGCAGGCCGGCTACCACTGCCGACAGCAGCGTGAAGTAGAACACCACCCGCCAGCTCGGCTCGCCGGTGGCGCCCAGCTTGGTCACGTTCACGTAAGCGAGGGCGGCGAGCAGTCCGGACCCGAGCCCCAGGAAGCCATCGAACACCTGATCGCTGCGCATCGTGGGCTCCAGCAGGAACAGCAGCCCGACGAACGACACCAGGATGGCGGTGACCAGCCCTGCGCGAAACGGCTGGTGCAGCAGCAGCGTCGTGAGCAGCGCAAGGAACAGCGGTGACGTGTAGTTGAGCGTGACCGCCGTGGCGAGCGGCAACTGGCCGATGCAGTGGAAGTAGAGCCCGAGCGACACGACGCCCGACAGCCCGCGCTGCACGTGCAGACGCCAGTGCGGCGTGGCGATGGGCCAGCCGCGGAACCGCGCCATCAGGCCGAGCGTCACCACGCCGACGATCGAGCGGTAGAACACGAGTTCGATGCTCGTGAACTGATCGGCACCGAGCTTCGCGAATACGCTCATGGCCGCGAAGCACAGCCCGGCGATGACCATCCACAGGCCGCCCATCTACGAAGCCGTCGCGTCGCGGAGTGAAAAAAGAAACGCCGCCCGGAGGCGGCGTTTCGGATGACAGCGCGACTTCACCGGCCCGTCTGCACCAGAGCGGGTTCCATGTGACGGCGGACGAACTCGTGGAAGTGCACCATGCCGTCTTCCATCGGCGACTGGTACGGGCCCACTTCGTTCTCGCCCCGCAGCCACAGGGCCTTGCGGCCTTCCTGCATGCGCTCGCAGATTTCCTTGTCCTCGACAGCGGTCTCGGCGTATGCCGCCTGCTCGGCCGCGACGAACTCCGGCTCGAACAGGGCGATGTCCTCGGGGTAGTAGAACTCCACGACATTCGTGCAGGACTCGGGGCCGCTCGGCAGGATGGTGGAGATCACGAGGACGTGCGGATACCACTCCACCATGATGTTCGGGAAGTACGTAAGCCAGATCGCACCGTGCGGCGGGGCCTCGCCGCCGTAGTACTTGAGTACGGCGTCGTGCCAGCGCTGGTACGTGGGCGAGCCCGGTTTGCCGAGGCCCTGGTACACGCCCACGGTCTGGACGCTGTACCAGTCACCGAATTCCCACTTGAGCCCTTCGCAGTCCACGAACCGGCCCAGCCCGGGGTGGAAGGGGACGACGTGGTAGTCCTCGAGGTAGACCTCGATGAAGGTCTTCCAGTTGATGTTGTATTCGTCCACCGACGTGCTGTGGTACAGAAAGCCGGAGAAGTCAAAGTCCCTGCGCAGGGCGGCACTGGCCAGGTCCCGCGCGACATCACGCCGGCTGGAAAAGAGGAGGCCGTTCCAGTTCTGGATCGGGGTCTTGTTCAGGTCGAGGCAGGGGTTTCCGGGGAAATGCGGCGCCCCGAGCAGCTTGCCCGTGGTGTCGTAGGTCCACCGATGGAGGGGACAGACGATGTTCTCCGCGTGACCGCGGCCCTTCAGCATGACGGCCTGGCGGTGACGACAGACGTTGCTCAGCAGCTCGACCCCGTTCGCATTCCGGAACAGGGTCTTTCCGTGTCCCATCCGCTCGAGCGTGTGATAGTCGCCCGCTTCGGGGACCATCAATTCGTGGCCGATGTAGCCGGGGCCGTTGTCAAAGAAGAGCTTCTGTTCCAGCTCGTAGATCCCTCGGTCGAAGTACCAGTCCACAGGCAACTGGGTAGGCGTCTTCGTGAGAGCCGAAAGATTGGCCAGATCGGTCATGATGCGTGTGCCACCTCCAGGAGAGGGTCGATGAAAAAACGAAAAAGCCGCCCCGGCGACGCGCGCAGAACGGCCTTTCGGCAGGGTCGTGGAGGGCCCGGAACCACCGCCCGGAAAATTCACACCCACTGACACCCCTGCGGATTGTGGCTGCAAACTTCAGGGGGGGCAAGCCATTATTCCTTCGCCGCAGGCGGGTCCGGGGCCAACGGCGCCGGGGCGGCTCGCGTTGACCCCCCCTGCGCCGATAGGGTAGATTGCCGGGCTTTACCGCTTCCGCTCCCCATGGCCAAGGCCTCGTCCCCTGCACCCGCTGCGCCCCCGTCCTTCGAGGCCGCGCTGACCGAGCTCGAAGGGATGGTGACGTCCATGGAAGGCGGGCAGCTCACGCTGGAGGCCTCGCTCGCCGCCTACAAGCGCGGCGCGGAGCTTCTCAAATATTGCCGATCCGTCCTCGACGATGCCCAGCAGCAGATCCGCATCCTCGAAGGAGACACCTTGCGCGACTTCCCGGGTGCAGACGACGCCGAGTGATCTCACGGCCTGGATGAAGGACCGCCGGGACCGCATCGAGACGGTCCTGGAGTCCCTCCTGCCGCCGCCGTCCGTCGCCCCCATCCGGCTGCACGAAGCCATGCGCTACGCCGTGCTCGGCGGAGGCAAGCGCGTGCGTCCGCTGCTGGCCTATGCCGCGGGCGAGGCCGCCGGTGCCGCCCTCGACCGGGTCGACCGTGCTGCCGCCGCAGTGGAACTCATCCACGCCTACTCCCTGGTCCACGACGATCTCCCCAGCATGGACAACGATGTCCTGCGGCGGGGCCAGCCCACGGTGCACATCAAGTTCGACGAGGCCACGGCCCTGCTCGTGGGGGATGCCCTGCAGAGTCTCGCGTTCGAAGTCCTCACCGATGCGACCCTCGCGGACCAGCCGCGCGACCAGATCGCCATGCTGGCCACGCTGGCCCGCGCGTCCGGCTCCCGCGGGATGGCGGGCGGTCAGGCGGTCGATCTCGCGAGCCAGGGCAAGCCGCTCTCCGTGAGCGAACTGGAATTCATGCACGTCCACAAGACCGGCGCCCTCATCGCGTGTTCGGTGTCTCTCGGGGCCGCGTGCGGCACGCTGAGCGCGGACGAACTCCGGGGCGCCTTGCACTTCGCGCGCTTCACGGGCCTCGCGTTCCAGGTCGTGGACGACGTGCTCGACGCCACCGAATCCACGCAGACGCTCGGCAAGACCGCCGGGAAGGACGCCGCCGGCAGCAAGCCCACGTACGTGAGCGCCATGGGCGTCGACCGCGCACGCGAGTACGCGGCAGAACTCCTCGAAGATGCGCTCTCGGGTCTCGCGCCCCTCGGCGCTCGCGGACAGCGACTCGCCGAACTCGGCCGCTACATCGTCTCGCGGAATTCCTGACATGGCTTATGCCCTGCTGGACACCATCGAAGGGCCGGCAGACCTGCGTCGACTCGAACGCCGTCAACTCCCGCAACTCGCGAGGGAACTGCGGGAGTTCATCATCGAGTCCGTATCGCGCACGGGCGGCCATCTGTCGTCCAACCTCGGGACCATCGAACTCACCATCGCGCTGCACTACGTGTTCGAGACGCCAGACGACCGCATCGTCTGGGACGTCGGCCACCAGACCTACGCGCACAAGGTCCTCACGGGCCGGCGCGAGGGCATGGCGGGGCTGCGCCAGCTGGGCGGCATCGCCGGGTTCCCGCGCCGCGAGGAAAGCCCCTACGACACCTTCGGCACCGCGCACTCCAGCACGTCGATCAGCGCGGCGCTCGGCATGGCCGTGGCCGCACGTCTGGCCGGCAGCAAGCGGCATTCGGTCGCGGTCATCGGCGACGGTGCCATGACGGCCGGCATGGCGTTCGAGGCGCTCAACAACGCGGGCGCGACCGACGCAAACCTTCTGGTCGTGCTGAACGACAACGACATGTCGATCTCGGAGAACGTCGGCGCCCTCAACAACTACTTGGCGCGGCTGCTCTCCGGTCGTATGTACACCGCCGCGCGGCGCGCGAGCGAACGCATGCTCCGTGTCGTGCCGCCCGCGTGGGAGCTCGCCCGGCGAGCCGAGGAACACGTGAAGGGCATGGTCACGCCCGGCACGCTGTTCGAGGAGTTCGGGTTCAACTACATCGGCCCGATCGACGGTCACGACATGGAGATCCTTGTCTCCACGTTGCGCAACGTGCGCAAGTTGGAAGGCCCGCAGTTCCTGCACGTGGTCACGCGCAAGGGCAAGGGCATGAAGCGCGCGGAGGACGACCCGATCCTCTATCACGGCGTGTCGAAGTTCGATCCCGATGTCGGCATCATCGCCAAGTCGGGCGGCAAGCCGACGTACACGCAGATCTTCGGTGACTGGCTGTGCGACATGGCCGCGGCCGATTCGCGCCTCGTGGGCATCACCCCGGCGATGCGCGAGGGCTCCGGCCTCGTGCGCTTCTCGCAGGAGTACCGCGATCGCTATTTCGATGTCGGCATTGCCGAGCAGCACGCCGTGACCTTCGCCGCCGGCCTCGCGTGCGACGGCTTCAAGCCCGTGGTGGCCATCTATTCCACGTTCCTGCAGAGGGGATACGACCAGCTGATCCACGACGTCTGCATCCAGAACCTGCCAGTCGTGTTTGCACTCGACCGCGGCGGACTGGTCGGGGCCGACGGCCCGACGCACCATGGCGCCTTTGACCTCTCGTTCCTGCGCTGCCTGCCGAACATGACCATCATGGCACCCGCCGACGAGAACGAATGCCGGCAGATGCTCTATACGGCCTTCACGCTGGACACCCCCACCGCCGTGCGCTACCCGCGCGGGTCGGGGCCGGGCGTCCCCATCGAGACCGCCATGACGGCCTTGCCGGTCGGCAAGGGGGAAGTGCGGCGTCAGGGCAAGCGGGTGGCGATTCTTGCGTTCGGGTCCATGCTGACCCCCGCGCTGCAGGCGGCCGAGCACCTCGATGCCACGGTCGCCAACATGCGGTTCGTGAAGCCCCTGGACCACGCCCTGGTGGCCGAACTCGCCCGGTCGCACGACCTCGTCGTGACCGTCGAGGAGAATGCCGTGGACGGCGGCGCCGGCTCCGCCGTGGCCGAGGCCCTCGCCGCGCAGCGCATCCAGTGCGAAATCCTGCACCTGGGCCTGCCTGACCGGTTCGTGGAGCACGGCGATCCGGCCCTGCTGCTCAAGGCCTGCGGTCTGGACGCCGAAGGCGTGCTGGCTTCCATCCAGGCCCGGCTGCACCGGTAGCCCCGGGGCCTGCGGCTATAATCCACAGTCCGGTTCGCAGGCCGCTGCCTGCCCGACTCGAGGTATCCCCACCCATGAATTCACGCGACACGATGGCCATTCCCGATGTGCAAGGCTCGGCCGACACCCGCCGGCTCGCCATCGACCGGGTGGGTATCAAGTCGATCCGTCACCCGGTCCGGGTGCGCGACCGCAGCGGCGGCATCCAGCACACCGTCGCCCACTTCAACATGTACGTGCACCTGCCGCACAACTTCAAGGGCACGCACATGTCTCGCTTCGTGGAGATCCTCAATTCCCATGAAGGCGAGATCTCCGTCGAGTCCTTCGAGCCCATGCTGCGGCACATGGTGAAGCGGCTCGAGGCGCAGTCCGGTCACATCGAAATGACCTTCCCGTTCTTCATCGACAAGGCCGCGCCGGTTTCGGGCGTGCGCAGTCTGATGGACTACGAAGTGACTTTCGTGGGCGAGGTGGATCAGGGCAACTACAGCTTCGAGATGACCGTCGTGATCCCGGTCACGAGCCTGTGCCCCTGCTCGAAGAAGATCTCGGACTACGGTGCGCATAACCAGCGCTCGCACGTGACCATCAAGACGCTCACTCAGGAATTCGTCTGGATCGAGGACATCGTGCGGGTGGCGGAAGAACAGGCCTCGAGCGAGCTGTACGGGCTGCTCAAGCGGCCCGACGAGAAGTTCGTGACCGAGCGCGCCTACGACAATCCGAAGTTCGTGGAAGACATGGTGCGGGACGTCGCGACGGCGCTCAACGCCGACCCGAGAATCCTCGCCTTCACGGTGGAGGCCGAGAACTTCGAGTCCATCCACAATCACAGCGCCTACGCGCTCATCCGCGGCGACAAGCGCGGGGACAAGCGCACCGGCTGACCCTCCCGCCTGCGGATCGCCCGCCGGTCAGTACCGCTGGACCATCGTGAGCTGTTCGCGGTCGTGCTTGAGTTCGAGCCGGTTGAGGAAGCTCATGCCGAGCAGGGCGAAGGGCATGTCGGCGGATTCGTGCACGAGCCCGTCCACGTTGTTCAGGGTGATGCTGCCGACCTTCACGGTGTTGAACTTCACGCGGTAGACGACCGCCGCGCCGTTGGCCGTATTGCTGTATCCCCGTTCGCCTTGCAGATAGTTGATGCCGAGCCGGCGGGCATCGGACTGCCCCAGAGACACCATCGTCGCGCCCGTATCCACCAGGAAGCGCATCGGAATGCCGTTGATCGCGCCTTCGGCGTAGTAATGGCCGCCGAGGTCTGCGGCGATGGTCACGGTCGGTTTGGAACTCTTGGCGCCACCCGCACTGAAGGAAGTCTGGCCGCCTGTGGTGAGGGTGCGGCGCTTGCCGTCCACTTCGATCACGGCGGCCTCGGACGTCGCGGACACCAGCTTCACGGCGCCGACGCTCTGGCCGACGGCGAGTGTGCGGGGCTTGCCGCCGTCGATCACGACCAGCGCCTTGCCGCTGAACAGCCCGACCACCTGCACCTCGGTGGCGTAAGCGTTACCGACAGCGCCGCCGGCGATTAGGCAGAGCGCCCAAAGTGCAATACGATTGGCTGCCCCGCCCAAGTTCTGGAAAGTTCGAATGAAACCGGTCTCCATCTTCAGACACTCTCCAACAGAAGGTCCTGGCTTTTTTGCCGAGTACCTGGACGCACGAAACATACCGTGGCGCATCGTCGCGATCGACCAGGGGGAGCCCGTCCCGACCGACCCGATGGCCTCCAGCGGGCTCGTCTTCATGGGCGGGCCCATGAGCGTCAACGACGATCTGCCCTGGATCCCGCCGGTGCTGTCCCTGATCCGTGACGCCACGGCCAAGGGGGTCCCGGTGCTCGGGCACTGCCTCGGCGGACAGCTGATGTCCCGCGCCCTGGGCGGTGCGGTGACCCGCAACCCCACGAAGGAGATCGGATGGGGCGAGATCCGCGTCGAGGATAGCACCGAGGGCCGGGACTGGTTCGGCCCGGACATCCGCTCGTTCCTGTCCTTCCACTGGCACGGCGAGACCTTCTCTCTGCCTCCCGGCGCCGCGCGCATCATGGCGAGCGATCACTGCAGCAACCAGGGCTTCGTCATCGGTCCGAACCTGGGGATGCAATGCCATGTGGAGATGACCGAGCGGCTCATCGACACCTGGTGCCTGAGCGGCCAGTCCGAAATCGACACCAGCCCCGGGCCCGCCGTGCAGCAGCCGGAGGTGATGCGCCAGGGCATCGACCAGAAGGTGCAGGCCCTCCATGCGGTCGCCTCACGGCTCTACGACCGCTGGACCCAGGGCCTCAGACGCTAGTTCGGCCGTGACGCCCCGCGAATCGCAGGTCGCCCGGGCCCTCGTCGGCGGGCAGTTCCTGCTGCTGGGTCTGTGGGTGGCCACCGGCCACGCGCTGGCGACGTCGTGGCCGGGGCAGGCGGTGCAGGCGCTCGGCTGCCTCCTGGCCGGCTGGGCCTTCGCGGTCATGATCCTGGCCCAGCGCCGGCTCTTCCGCATTTCCCCGGACCCCACCGGTCACACCGCCCTCGTGCGCCATGGCCCCTACCGGTGGATACGTCATCCGATGTACACCTCGATCCTGCTGGTGGTGGGCGGATCGATGATGGAATGGCGGACGGCGACCGGGTTGGTCCTCCTGGCGTCGCTCGGCGTTGTTCTGTGGAGCAAGCTGGACTTCGAGGAGCGCCTGCTCCTGCAGAAGTTTCCGGACTACGCCGACTACCGGCAGCAGTCCTGGCGGCTGTTCCCTATGCTCTATTGAAAGGGCCTCAGCCCTGCGCCTTGCCCAGGGCCTTGGCGTGGACCTGGTCGCCGATGTGCTCGAGGAAGGCCTTCGCCACGCCGGACAGGTGCTTCTGCCGGAGGTGGACCACCTGCCAGGTGGAATGGATCGGGAAGGACTCCACGTCCAGGATGGCGATGTCGTCGCCTCGCCCGGCGTTCTGGTGCAGCGAAAACTGCGAGAGGATGGACAGCCCGAGACCGGCCGCGACCGCTTGCTGGATGGCCACGTTGCTGCCGAACTCCATGCGGACATTGAGCTTCACCCCCTGGCGGGCGAGGTGCTGTTCGATGGCCACCCGGGTGCCCGACCCGGGCTCACGCAGAATGAAGCGCTCATCCGCGATGCCCGCAAGCGGCACCTTGCGGCGCTTCGCCAGCGGATGCGAGCCGGCGCCGATGATCACGAGGGGATTGTCGAGAAAGCCCTGCACCGCCAGGTCGAGGTCGGCGGGCGGATTCGACATGATGTAGAGGTCGTCGAGATTCTGCTGGATGCGCTCGACCACCGTGTCCCGGTTGCCCACGACTAGCTTGATGTCGATGCCCGGATATCGGGCACAAAAGGGCGTCAGCAGGCGCGGGACGAAATGCTTCACGGTGCTCACCACGGCGAGCCGCAGCACGCCGCTCTGCAGCCCCTTCAGTTCGCTCACCTCGTCCTCGAACTGCCGCCACTCCCGCTGCATGGCCTGCCAGCGTGCGTTGAGCAGCTTGCCGGCTTCGGTCAGGTACACCTTGCGCCCGACCTGTTCCAGCAGGGGCAGGCCCACACTGTCGGTGAGCTGGCGGATCTGCTGAGAGACCGCCGGCTGGGAGAGGCAGAGCTCTTCGGCCGCCCGCGTGAAATTGCCGCACTGCGCCACCGTGGCGAACACCTGCAATTGCCGCAAAGTGAAGTGCATGCCGGCTAAAGAAACCGTCTCGCTTTGATCTTGGCGTGATTCTAGGGAAGGTCCGGGCAATTGTCGCGGTCGCGACGCAGTTGCAACCGGTCGGGTCTTGCGCCCCGATGGGACCGGCGAGGGATCCGTTTGGATGAGACCTCCCACCGGCTGTTCCACCGGCGGATTCAGGCTGCGGGTTTGCCGATGGTGGCGGCCTTTTCCAGGAGCGCGCGGGCCATGCGGATGCTGGCGATGTCGATCAGCCGGCCGTCGAGCGACACTGCGCCCTTGCCCTCGCGGGCGGCCTGGTCCATGGCTTCCATGATGCGGCGCGCCTTCGTGACCTCGGCCTCGGACGGCGTGAACACATCGTTCGCGAGCGCGATCTGCGAAGGATGGATGGCCCACTTGCCTTCGTATCCCAGGACGGCTGCGCGATTCGCTGCCGCCTTGAAACCTTCGGGATCTCCGAAATCGCCGAAGGGGCCGTCCACCGGGCGCAGCCCGTACGCGCGGCACGCGACCATCATTCGCGTCTGGGCCGCGTGCCACGGGTCGGTCCAGAAAGTCTCCCGCCGGCCTTCGGCATCGCGATCCGTCAGCACCACGGAATCCTTGTTCACCCCGCCGATCACGGTGGTGCGGGCACGCGTGGAGGCCGCGTAGTCCGCCACGCCGAACGACATCGCTTCCAGCCGGCGCGACGACTGGGCGATGGCTTCCACGTTCGCCATGCCCAGCGCGGTCTCGATGAGCACCTCGAAGCCGAGGCGCTTGGTGGCGCGGCCCATCGCCGCCTCGATCTGCGTGACCAGCATGTCTATCGCGTACACGTCCGCCGGTGTCCCGACCTTCGGGATCAGCAGCATGTCCAGGCGCGGGCAGGCTTCGACGACGTCGATCACGTCGCGGTACATGTAGTGCGTGTCGAGCCCGTTGATGCGCACCATCATCGTCTTCGTGCCCCAGTCCACCTCGTTGAGTGCCTGGATGATGTTGGTGCGCGCCCGAGCCTTGTCGTCGGGCGCGACGGCGTCCTCGAGGTCCAGGAACACGACATCGGCGGCCGATGCCGCGGCCTTCTCGAACATGCCGGGGTTGGATCCGGGAACGGCCAGTTCCGAACGGTGGAGGCGCGGGGTGGCCTGTTCGATGATGGTGAAGCTCATGAAGGACTCCGGAACGAGGGAAGGTCTAGTGGGGTTGAGAATCAGCCGGTGGAACCGAGTCCGGCGGCTGCGCAGTTGAGCGACAGGAGCAGAGCAGTGCGGACCTCTTCGCCACCGCCATCGCGGAAGTCGCGAAGGAGCTGCACCTGCTGGCGGCTCACGGCATTCATCGTGGGCAGGCGTCTCGCCTGGCGGCGAGTGTGCGCGCCGAGGCGCTCGCCCAGCGTCGTCTCGCCGGTGACGCGGAGGACCATGCTGCAGGTCAGCGCGAACTCATCCTCCACGGCGGAGAACACAGACTGCCGCACGGCGTCGTCCTCCACGAGCCCGGCGAAGGCGCGGGCGACGTCGAGGTCCACAGTGAGCAGCGTCTTCTCCACTTCGTCGATCACGAGGCGGAAGGGCCGGAAGCGGTGGAACATGCGCCGCAGCAGGGAGAGACCGGTTTCGCCGCGCACATCGAGGAAGCTGAGGACGCCCGAGCCAACCCCGTACCACCCGGGCACCATGTGCCGGTTCTGCGACCACGCGAACACCCACGGGATCGCGCGCAGGTCCGACAGGGCGCAGGCACGGCCGCGACGCGCGGGGCGGGACCCGAGATTGAGCAGCGACCATTCCTCGAGCGGGCTCGCCGCCTGCAGGTAGGGCAGCAGCCCGGGCGATTCGACGAGCCGCCGGTACGCGGTCCACGACAGCCCGGAGAGCGCTTCCATGGCTTCGTGATACTCGTGCCGCGGAACGGACGACTCGTTGCGGCCGGCTCGCAGCACGTGATCCACCACGGCCGAGGCCATCAGTTCCACCTGGTGGGTCGCCGTGCCCCGGTTGGCGTACTTGAGCGAGACGACTTCACCCTGCTCGGTCACGCGGAACTGGCCGCGGACGGAGCCCTCCGGCAGCGCCGCAATGGCGTCCCCGGTGGGCGCGCCGCCACGACTTCCCGATCCGCCGCGGCCGTGGAAGAAAGCGATCGTCACGCCGAGTTCGCGCCCGAGGCGGGTCAGGGCGTTCTGCGCCTTGAAGAGTTCCCAGTTGGCCGCGAAGTAGCCGCCGTCCTTGTTGGAATCGGAGTAGCCGATCATCACTTCCTGCTGGGCCTGAAGTCCATGCACGGTCCGCTTCACGAGCGGCACGGCCAGCAGATCCCGCAGGACCGCGGGAGCGCGCCGCAGATCGTCGATCGTCTCGAACAGCGGCACGACCGGGAGGCTGCAACGCTCGACGCCGGCGGCATCGGTGAACAGGCCGGCAAGCTTGGCGAGCAGATAGACACCCAGCACATCGGCAGCCGTGCGCGTCATGCTCAGGATGAGTGCGCCGAACGCTTCGCGATCGACGGCCTGCCGGAGTTCGGCGATCGTGCGGAACGTCGCGAGCGTCTCCTCGGCGTCGGCGGGCAACCCGTCGAACAGCGCCGCGCCAGCGAGCGGCGTGGCGAGCTCGGCGAGCAGCCAGCGCTTCCACTCTGCGGTGTCGGCAGGCGGCGGTTCGCCACCTGGATGGCGTCGCCGATAGATCTCGGCGAGCGTCGCGTTGATGCGACCCGAGTTTTCGCGGATATCCAGTCGCACCGTGGTGAACCGGAACACGCTCACTTCCCGCCAGAATGGATCGAGCCGTGTCGTGGCAAGACGATCCGCACCGGCCTGGCGGAAGGCATCGCGCATCGCTGCGATGTCGGCGAGCAGATCTTCGACGGTGCGGTAGCCGGTCGCGTCCGGCGCGGGCTCGTGCCGTTCCGTGCAGGCGATGGTCACGTCGAGGCGCGAGCCCATGCAGCTGAGAAACTGGCGGAAGAGTTCGCCGGGGTTGCGAGCCGCGATCCGCTGTCCGTCCGGATGCGCGGTCAGCGCCCGCGCGACGGTCGCGCGGAAGGTCTCGGGCATGGCCAGCGCGTTCTCGGTGATGCTGAGTTCGCGGACGAGGTGCGACACGCGTGTCCGATAACGGCGGAGCGCGCACAGGCGCGTCTGCCACACCGCCCGGCGCGTGACTGCGCTGGTGGCGTGCGGATTACCGTCGCGGTCGCCGCCGATCCACGAGCCGAAGGTGATCATCGGCGCGAGATCGCAGGGCTCACCGGGGAAGAGAGACGAGAATGCGCTCTCCAGCCGGCCGAGGACCGAGGGCACCACGTCGAACAGAGTCTCTTCGAAAAAGTGCAGCCCCCAGGCGACTTCCTGGTCCACGGTGGGTTTCTCGAGCTTGAGCTCGCCCGTGAGCCACACCAGTTCGATCTCGTCGGTGATGGCGCGGCGGATGTCGTCGCGCTCGCGGTCGGTCCAGTGCGCGTACTCCAGTTCGAGCAGCCGGCGGTAGATGTGGCGATGGCGCTCGAGCACGGTGACGCGTCGGGACTCGGTCGGGTGCGCGGTGATCACCGGGCGGATGCGGATGCTCGTCAGCGCGGCGCGGATTTCCTTGGGCGAGAGCCCCTGATCGGACGCCGTACGCAAGACGTGCGCGAAAGTGTCCGGTGCGAGACCGCTCGCGCGTTCGGTGTCCCGACGCCGGCGCATGTCGCGGTTCTGCTCGGCAATGGCGAGCAGGGCGAACCACAACGCTTCTGCCTGCAGCGTCCTGGCGAGAAGCTTCGGGGAGCGCGCCTGACTCAGGCCTTCGCCGCGAAGGATCGAGGCGACTTCCGGGTCATGACGCCCGACGACGTCGAGGAGCGCAGAACGAAGGAAGGCGGAGCGCGAGAAGTCCGGCTCGGGCGCGGCGGCGGCCGCGGCACCCGGGACGCCCGCGTCGATGAGTGCCGTCATGGCTATCTCCTGCGATCAGGCGGCTCGCGCCAGGGACCGGGCGACGGTGGTCCCCAGTTCCGCGGCGCTCGGCGCGACGTGCAGTCCGAAGGACCGCATGATCTCCGCCTTCTCGGCGGCGGTGTCGCCCACAGCGGAAATGATGGCGCCGGCGTGTCCCATGCGGCGCCCCTTCGGGGCCGTGAGGCCTGCGACGTAACCCACCACGGGTTTGCGCATGTTCTCCTTTGCCCACTGCGCGGCTTCGGCTTCCTGCGGTCCGCCGATTTCGCCGATCATCACGACGGCGTGCGTGTCCGGGTCTTCCTCGAAGCGCGCGAGGTGATCGAGGAACGAGCTGCCGTTGATGGGGTCGCCGCCGATGCCGACACTGGTGCTCACGCCGATGCCCAGCGCCTTCATCTGCGCCGCGGCTTCATAGCCCAGCGTGCCGGAGCGGGAGACGATGCCCACGTTGCCGGGCAGATAGATGTGGCCGGGCATGATGCCCAGCATCGCCTTGCCGGCGCTGATGATGCCGGCGCAGTTGGGGCCGACGATGGTCGTGCGCCGTTCCTTCGGGTAGCGGCGCAGATAGCGCTTCACCCGCATCATGTCCTGCGCGGGAATGCCGTCCGTGATGACGCACACGAGGCGCAAGCCCGCGTCGGCGGCCTCCATGAGCGCGTCGGCGGCGAAAGCCGGCGGCACGAAGGCGAGGCTGGCTTCGGCGCCGGTGGTGTCGACGGCGTCCTTCACGGTGTTGAACACCGGCCGGTCGAGATGGCGCTGGCCGCCCTTGCCGGGAGTGACACCGCCGACGACATGGGTGCCGTACGCGATCATCTCCTTCGCGTGGAATGTGGCCTTGTCCCCGGTGAAGCCCTGGACGATGACGCGTGTGGTCTGGTCGATGAGGATGCTCATGGCAGGTCTCCGGGTCAGGCGGCGGCGCGGTGATCGCGCGCCGCGGCAACGGCCTTGTGCGCGGCGTCCGCGAGGGTCTCGGCAGTGATGATGGGCAGCCCGCTTTCGCGGACGATGCGCTCGCCTTCTTCCACGTTGGTGCCGGCGAGGCGCACCACGAGCGGCACCTTGAGGTCCCGGGCAGCCGCCACGACGCCCTGCGCCACCCAGTCGCAGCGGTTGATGCCCGCGAAGATGTTGACGAGGATGGCGCGCACGCCGCGGTCCGAGAGCACCAGATCGAAGGCCTGCTTGACGCGTTCCGGCGAGGCGCCGCCACCGACGTCGAGGAAGTTCGCGGGCTCGCCGCCGGCGTACTTGATCATGTCCATCGTCGCCATGGCGAGACCCGCACCGTTGATGATGCAGCCGATGTCGCCTTCGAGCCCCACGTAGTTGAGCCCGAGCTGATTGGCCTGTGCCTCGCGCGGATCTTCCTGCGTGACGTCGCGCATCTCGGCGATCTGGGTGCGGCGGAAGATCGCGTTGTCGTCGAAGGACATCTTCGCGTCGAGTGCCAGCACGCGATCGTCCTTGGTGACCACGAGCGGATTGATCTCGACCATGGTCGCGTCGAGATCGCGGAAGGCGCGGTAGCAGCCGAGGAGAGCGGTGACAGCCTGGCTCACCTGCTTGAGGTTGAGGCCGAGGCCGAAGGCGAGCTGCCGCGCCTGGAAGGGCTGCAGACCCACGGCGGGCTCCACTTCCGCCTGCAGGATCGTCTCGGGCTTCGCGTGGGCGATCTCCTCGATCTCCATGCCGCCGGCGGCCGAGGCGATCACACGGATGCGCTCGGCCTTGCGGTCGAGGACGAAGCCCAGATAGATCTCGCGCTCGAAGGGTTCCGCCATCTCCACGTACACGCGGCTCACCATCTTGCCGGCCGGGCCCGTCTGGTTCGTCACCATGCGGGTGCCGAGCATCGCCTTCGCGGCCTCGGCCACCTCGTGATAGGTGCGGCACAGCTTCACGCCGCCCGCCTTGCCGCGGGCGCCCGAGTGGATCTGCGCCTTGACGGCCCAGTGCCAGCCGCCCAGTTCCGTGGCCACGTAAACCGCCTGATCCGCGCTGTAGGCCACGCCGCCGCGGGGAATGGGCACACCGAACCCGGCCAGCAACTCCTTGGCCTGATACTCATGAATATCCATGGTCGTCTCCGTTGGGTGCTGCTCGCCGGCCTCCAAGGGCCGGTCCATGCTGTCGCTGCTGCCACCGCGACCGGAGGTCGCACCGTCCCTCGCGGGACGGAACCGATCAGGTGACGAGATGCTGCGGGCGACCCGCGGCCCAGGCTTCGATGTTGTCCACGAGCTGGTCCGCGAGGAACTGCATGGCCTCCTGCGAGGCCCACGCCACGTGTGGCGTGAGAATGAAATTCGGCCGGCGCACATCGAGCAGGGGATGCCCGTTCCGCGGCGGCTCGGTGGTCAGAACGTCGAAGCCGGCGCCCGCGATGAGGCCTTCGTCGAGCGCCTGGATGAGTGCCTGCTCATCCACCAGACCACCGCGTGAGGTATTGATGAGCAGGGCGTTGCGCTTCATGCGCCGCATCTCGGGGAGGCCGATGAGATTGCGCGTGGCCGCCGTGAGCGGGCAGTGCAGGCTCAGCACGTCGGACTGCTCGAGAACTTCATCGAACGGCGTGAACGTCACGCCTTCCGCCCTGGGCGGCGCGTGGTCTGCGAACAGCACCTTCATGCCGAAGCCCCGGGCGATCGTCGCGGCGCCCTGGCCGATGGCACCTTCACCCACGATGCCCAGCGTGGAGCCGTGCAGATCGCCGATGGGGTGGTCGAGGAAGCAGAACTGGTCTGACTTCTGCCAGACGCCGGCCTCGACGTCACGACGGTAGGCGATGAGATTGCGGCGGAGCGCGAGGATGAGCGAGAAGGCGTGCTCCGGAACCGTGTGCACCGCGTAGTTGCGGATGTTCGCCACCGCGATGCCGCGTTCCCGACACGCTGCGACGTCCACGCAGTCGTATCCAGTGGCAGCAACGGCAATCATCTTGAGGTTGGGCAACTGCGCGAGCGCCGGCTCACGCAGCTGCACCTTGTTGACGATGGCCACCGTGGCATTCCGCAGCCGATCCACCACCTGCTCGGGGGCGGTCTTGGCGTGCTCGATGAACATGTGCTCGAACGACGGTCTGCGAAGCTTTGCCTTGAGGGAATCGCGATCGAGGAACACCACGGTGTGGGGCACGGATTAGGCTCCTGCCGCGACGAGGCGAACGGTGTCGTGGCGGACGGTGGCCTTGCGGGTGAGATCCTCGCCGCGCCAGTACTGCTGTGCCGCAGCCACGCCGCTGCCAGGGGCGATCTGCACGCCGGCGTCCAGCATCGCCATTTCCGCACCGGCGATCGCGCCGAGCAGCATCACCTCGTTCAGATCGCCCAGGTGGCCGATGCGGAACAGCTTGCCCGCGACCTTGGAAAGCCCGGCGCCGAGCGACAGGTTGTAGCGCTTGTACGCGATCTCGATCACGGTCGCGCCGTTGATGCCTTCCGGCACGAGGATCGCCGACACGGTATCGGAGTACCACTTCGGGGCCCGGGCGCAGAGGTCGAGCTTCCAGCCGCGCTGGACCGCGGCGCGCACGCCGGAGGCAAGGTGGTGGTGGCGACGGAACACGTTCTCCAGGCCTTCCTCTTCCAGCATGGCGAGCGATTCGCGCAGGCCGTACATGAGGGGCAGCGGCGGCGTGTAGGGGAAGTAGCCAGTGGAGTTGGACTTCACCATGTCGCCGAAATCGAAGTAGCAGCGCGGAGACTTCGCCTGCGCCCGCATCTCGAGGCCCTTCTCGCTCACACATACGATGCCGAGACCGGCCGGGAGCATCAGGCCCTTCTGGGACCCGGTGACGCACACGTCCACCCCCCACTCGTCCATGCGGAAGTCGATGCTGCCGAGCGAGCTCACTGCATCCACGAACAGCAGGGCAGGGTGCTTGGCGGCATCGAGCGCGCGACGCACGCCGGCGATGTCGCTGGTGACGCCCGTGGCCGTCTCGTTGTGTGTGGCGAGGACCGCCTTGATCTTGTGACCCTTGTCGGCTTCCAGCGCCTGCAGGTAACGCTCGAGCGGGATGCCTTCACCCCATTCGCAGTCGATCGTCTCGACTTCGAAGCCCAGACGCGTCGCCATGTCGATCCACAGATGGCTGAACTGGCCGAAGCGCGACGCGAGGATCTTGTCGCCGGGCGAGAGGCAGTTGCTGAGTGCGGCTTCCCAGCAGCCGGTGCCCGAGGCGGGGAACATGATGGGCGTCCCGGTCGTGGTCTTGAAGACCTTCTTCAGGCCGGTGAGGCAGGCGTGGGTGAGTTCGGGGAACTTCGGTGAACGATGGTCTTCCATGGAGACCATCATCGAACGCTGCACGCGGTCGGGCACGTTGGTGGGCCCGGGGACGAAGAGGAAGTTGCGACCGGCCATGACAGTTCTCCTGGAAGAGTGTGAAGGGTATGAGGGGGATGAGGGGGCTTGGGGGAAAGGGTTTCGCGACTGCGGCTAGCGCCGCGTGATCAGGGACGGTAGTCCCGTCCGTACACCGGAAATGCCGAACACATGGTGCGCACGCGGTCGACGGTCCGCGCGATGGCGCGGTCGTCGGTCGGGGCGTCGAGGACATCGGCGATGAGGTCCGCGACGTGCAAAGCTTCCTCGGTGCCGAAACCGCGCGTGGTGATGGCCGGGGAGCCGATGCGGATGCCGCTCGTCACGAACGGCTTCTCGGGATCGTTGGGAATCGCGTTCTTGTTGACCGTGATGTGCGCGCGGCCGAGGACGGCTTCGGCTTCCTTGCCGGTGATCTTCTTCGCACGGAGGTCCAGCAGGAACACGTGGCTCTCGGTGCGGCCCGACACGATGCGAAGGCCGCGCTCCGTGAGGCGCTGCGCCATCGCCTGCGCGTTCTTCTTGACCTGCTGCTGGTAGGTCTTGAACTCAGGGCGGAGCGCTTCCTGGAAGGCGAGCGCCTTGGCGGCGATCACGTGCATCAGCGGGCCGCCCTGGATGCCGGGGAAGATCATGGAGTTGAGGGGCTTCTCGAACTCCTGGCTCGACAGGATGATGCCGCCGCGCGGGCCGCGCAGAGTCTTGTGCGTAGTGGACGTCACGAAGTGTGCGATGCCTATCGGGGACGGGTACTCGCCTGCCGCCACGAGGCCGGCGTAGTGCGCCATGTCGACCAGCAGATAGGCACCGACTTCGTCGGCGATTGCGCGAAAGCGCGCCCAGTCGATGACCAGCGAATAGGCGGAAGCGCCCGCCACGATCATCTTCGGCTTGTGTTCGCGGGCGAGGGCGGCCACCTGGTCGTAGTCGATGGCTTCGGTGGCGGGATCGAGCCCGTAGCTCACCGAACGGTAGATCTTCCCGCTGAAGTTGACGGTGGCGCCGTGGGTCAGGTGGCCGCCGTGGGCCAGGGACATGCCGAGGATGGTGTCGCCGGGGGCGAGCATCGCCATGTACACGGCCGCGTTGGCCTGGGAACCGGAGTGGGGCTGGACGTTGACGTACTCGGCGCCGAAGAGCTTCTTCGCGCGCTCGATCGCGAGCTGTTCGGCCACATCGACGTGCTCACAGCCGCCGTAGTAGCGCTTGCCGGGGTAGCCCTCGGCGTACTTATTGGTCAGGACCGAGCCCTGGACCCGCATGACCGCCGGACTCACGTAGTTCTCGGAGGCGATGAGTTCGAGGTGATCTTCCTGGCGCTGGAGCTCGCTGGTCATGGCGGCCCACAGCTGGGGGTCGGTCTCGGAAATCTGTTGTTTGGGATCGAACACTGCGTAGGCCCCTGAGCTTGGTTGAAGACGTGGCGTCTTGTCCTGGACGACACCATCAGTGTAGGGGACTGCGAGTTTTGTCCTATCGAAGTTTGTTATCGGCTTTCAAACAATAGCTTATGGCGCGCCGCATCAATGGCAGGATATGTACGAAGTTGCATATGTCCGGCGGTCGTGCCCCTGCGCGTCCTGGACAAAGTGCGGTCAACAATGCGGGTGGCAAGCGAGGGGCAGGCGGTGGGGCCCCGGCCCCGGGCAAGGACTGCCGGGTGCCGGGGGCATCGGAGACCGTCAGAACAGGCCGACCACGCGGCCCTGGTCGTCGAGGTCGATCTTCTCGGCCGAGGGCTGCTTCGGCAGGCCGGGCATGGTCATCACGTCACCGCAGATCATCACGACGAACTGCGCACCGGCCGCGAGCCGCACTTCGCGCACGTTGATCGTGTGGCCGGACGGCGCTCCGCGGGCGGAGGGATCCGTGGAGAACGAGTACTGCGTCTTCGCGACGCAGACCGGGTAGCCGCCGAACCCGTTCTCCTCGAGCTTTTTCACCTGAGTGCGGGCCTTGCCGTCGAACACCACGTTGGCGGCGCCGTAGATCTTCGTGGCGATCGCGGTGATCTTGTCCGTCAGCGTGGCGCTGTCTTCGTAGACGAACTTGAAGTTCGTGCCGGCGCCAGGTCTCTCGACCATCTCCACGATGGCGCGGGCGACGTCTTCCGCGCCCTTGCCGCCTTCGGCCCAGTGCCGCGCGACGAACACAGGCGTCTCGAGCTTCTTCATGTGCCGCTGCAGGAGATCCAGCTCCGCCTGCGTGTCGAAGGTGAAGTTGTTGATGGAGACGACGCACGGCAGGCCGTAGTGCTCGCGGACATTGCGGACATGCCGTTCGAGATTGGCGATGCCCGCTTCCAGCGCGGCGAGGTTCTCCTGCGACACGTTCTTCACGTCGACGCCGCCGTGGTACTTGAGCGCGCGCAACGTCGCGACGATCACCACGGCGTCGGGCCGCAGACCGGACTTGCGGCATTTGATGTCGATGAACTTCTCGGCGCCGAGGTCTGCACCGAAGCCGGCCTCGGTAACCACGTAATCGCCGAGTTTGAGGGACGCCTGCGTGGCGATCACCGAGTTGCAGCCGTGCGCGATGTTCGCGAACGGGCCACCGTGCAGGATGGCCGGATTGTTCTCGAGGGTCTGGACCAGATTCGGCTTGAGCGCGTCCTTCAGCAGGACGGTCATGGCACCGTGGGCCTTGAGATCGCGCGCGGTGACAGGCTTCTGCTGGCGGGTGTAGCCGACGACGATGTTGCCGAGGCGCTCCTTGAGATCGGCGATCGAGGTCGCGAGACAGAAGATCGCCATCACCTCGGAGGCCACCACGATGTCGAACCCGTCGCCGCGCGGGTAGCCGTTGCCGGGGCCGCCCAGCGACACGACAATGTCGCGCAGCGCGCGGTCGTTCATGTCCACCACGCGTTTCCAGGTGACACGGCGCACGTCGATATCCAGTTCGTTGCCGTGATGGATGTGGTTGTCCAGCATCGCGGCCAGCAGATTGTTGGCGAGCGCGATGGCGTTGAAGTCACCCGTGAAGTGGAGGTTGATGTCCTCCATGGGCACCACTTGCGCAAAACCGCCGCCCGCGGCGCCACCCTTCATGCCGAACACGGGCCCGAGGGAAGGTTCGCGCAGGCACACGATGGCGCGCTTGCCGATGCGGTTCAGCGCATCGCCGAGGCCCACGGTGGTCGTGGTCTTGCCTTCGCCCGCGGGCGTGGGGCTGATCGCGGTGACCAGGATCAGTTTCGCGTTCGGCCGCTTCGGCAGGCTGTCGAGGTAGTCGAGGGAGATCTTCGCCTTGTAGTGCCCGAAGGGCTCCACGTGCTCGTCGGGAATCCCGAGCTTCGAGGCCACTTCGCTGATGCGCTGCAGTTTCGCCTGCTGGGCGATTTCGATGTCCGACGCCATGGACGAGCTCTCCTGGTGAGGTGCGCCCATGAAGGAGGGTGCCCATGGGAACGGGCTCGGGCGCGAAAAGCCGGGAGTCTAGGGGGCGCCGCGGTCCGTTCGGATCGGTTCTTCTAATGGCGAGACAAACCTGCGCTTATGGCAAGGCGACACCGATTCCGGGTAACGGCTATTCGATGCGGATGCCGGCTTCCTTCGCGATCGGGCAGACGCGCTCGATCTCCTTCCGGGTCCATGCGGCGAGTTCCTCGGGCGTCGAGTGGATAGCGTCTGCGCCGAAAGCCGCGTAGTACTCGAGAATCTCGGGCGTCTGAGTAGCGCGTGCGATGGCGGCTGCGAGCTTGTCCAGGATGGGCTTCGGCGTGCCTGCCGGCGCGTAGAACGCGCCCCACGAGTAGGACTCGAGCTGCGGCATGCCGAGCTCGTTGAATGTCGGCGTGTCGGGATAGCTCGCGATCCTCTGGCTGCTGGTGACGGCCAGTGCCCTGAGCTTGCCGGCCTGCACGTGGGGCAGCGCCACCGCTGGAAACGCGAACATCACCGGCAATTGACCGCCGACCACGTCGATGATCGCCGGCGCTTCGCCCTTGAACAGCACGGGTCGCAGCGAGGCGCCGGTCTTCCGGGCGAAGAGCTCCATCTGCAGATGCTGCGGGGAGCCCAGACTCGGGGACGCATACGGGAGAGGCTCTGCACTGTTGCGGGCTTGCGCGACGAGGTCGCGTACGGACTTGATCGTCGTGGTCGCGTTTGCCAGCAGGACCATCGGACCCCGTGCCCGGAGCGAGATCGGCGCGAAGTCCTTGAGCGGGTCGTAGCGCAGTTTCGAGAAGACACAGGGATTGATGGCATGCGTGGCGATGTCACCCGACAGGATCGTGTAGCCGTCCGCCGGGGCACGCGCCACGGCCTCCGCCCCGATCTGACCGCTGGCACCGGGCCGGTTGTCGACCACGATGCTGGCCTTGAGAACCTTCTCCAGGACACTCGCGAGGCGCCGGGTCCCGGTGTCAGCAATGCCGCCGGCCGGCCAAGCGACGATGACGCGAATGGGTCGGTCGGGATACGCGGCGACCGGATCGTTCGCGCGGGCGCCGGGCACGTACGCCAGCAGGGCTGCCAGGACCAGGGATGCGAAAAGCTCATGGGGCTTCATCGAAATCTCCTCATCGGTTGGCGGAGGTGCGGACCTCCGATCGGCGGGGCGGCGACCGGGCCCATGCCCGCATCCGAAAGGTACGCCCGACTGACTTACGAATGGGTTACAGATCGCGGGGCGTGTCGGGAACGGTCTCGCTTCGGGTGCAGAGGGAACGACGGAGGCGAGCACGTTGAGGGCTCCATCCGGCCTATACTCCCCATGCATCGCGATGCGAACGCGGCGACTGATCCGTCGGCTTCGCTGCGGCTGCGGGCCCTGGGGTGATCGATGACGATTGCGGCGCACTGTTTCCGCGCACGCAATCCCAGCAGATGCCGCAAGTGTTCCGCGACGCATCATGGATCCGGCTGGTCGAATCGATCCGGACGCGCATAGACCTACCAAACAAACCTCCCACCGATACGATGCCTCTTCCCGTCACCAGCGTTGGCGACGTTCCCGTCGACCAGACACGTCCGCAGATCCATTGGGTCGAAACAGACCGCGAGTGTTCTGCCCTGTGGCGTTCGGAGCGTGGCTCGCCGCCGCCCGGCCGCGTTGTCCTGGCCGACGACACCACGACGGCTGACGCCGCCTATCGGCTGGCCTGCGAAGGCACCGCGTTGCTGTGGCGCGGCGATTTCCACAACGCGACGCAACTGCTGCAGGCCATGGCGCGGCGCGTCGACAAGTTGCCCCCGCGCAAGCAGCGGAAGGCCGCCGTTACCTCGAACGAAACGCGCTCACCCGCCGCGGCTTTTCATCAGTATCGACAGGCGCAGTCGCAGCGGGCCCGCGTACTGAGTTCGCTGCTGCTGCCATTCGATGCGGACTACGGCATTCCGCTGCGACGCGCCCCGGATGCGCGCCTGGCCTGCGCAGAAGCCTGGGGCCCCGCGGACGTCGCCGCCGGTCCCTCGGTCGCCTCGCTGCGCGAACTGCTCGGCATGATCAGTGCGCACGAGTGGCGCAAGAAGGGCCTCCCGATACCTGCGCTCGGAGATCCTCCGGACAACCGCATTCACGCGCACTACGGCGTGTTCTCGCCGGTGCGCGGCGAATATGTCGGGCTCGTCGCTGCGGCGCCGCTGCCGGTGACGCAACAGGATTCGTTCGTGGCCTTCGACATCGGCACGGGCACCGGCGTGCTGGCTGCCGTGCTGGCGCGACGCGGTGTCGCACGCGTGGTTGCGACCGATCGGGATCCGCGCGCCCTCGCCTGCGCACGCGACAATGTCGCGCGCCTCGGAGTTACCGGGCAAGTTCAGGTGGTGGAGGCCGATCTGTTCCCCGAAGGGCGGGCGTCGCTCATCGTCTGCAATCCACCGTGGCTGCCGGCGCGGCCCGGCTCGCCCCTCGAGTCCGCCATCTACGACGAGGACAGCCGCATGCTGCTCGGTTTCCTGCGCGGCCTGGCGGCGCATCTCGTCCCCGGCGGCGAGGGATGGCTCATCCTGTCCGACCTGGCCGAGCATCTGGGCTTGCGCACGCGCGCCGAGCTCCTCGCCGCGTTCGAGCAGGCGGGTTTGAGAGTCCTCGACCGGATCGATACCAGGCCACGGCATCCGAAAGCATCGGACGCCGGCGACCCGCTGCACTTCGCGCGTGCGGCGGAGGTCACTTCGCTCTGGCGGCTCGCCACCGTCGTTCCCTGATCCTGCCTTCGCGTTTCGCGGGGATTCCCGGAGTCGGGGCGTTCGCCCCTCGTCCGTATATGGACTCCTCCCGGTTTGCAAGCAGAACGTTTGATGGTTTTTTGATCGACTGCGACCGTA